>ERZ761603.2655-NODE-2655-length-12067-cov-40.228938_pt1 | contig 12067 bp, 11 predicted proteins | sample MGYA00511879_ERZ761603 | MGnify/ENA primary metagenome ERZ761603 (study PRJEB28899, sample SAMN02850040) | bioreactor sludge metagenome | biome: EBPR Sludge; feature: EBPR Bioreactor; material: flocular biomat | place: Australia: Thorneside Wastwater Treatment... | reverse complement strand
ACGGCGACCACCGAGATCTACACTCTTTCCCTACGCGACGCTCTTCCGATCTGCGTCGCCGGAATTTGCGCGCCGCTCGATCTCGCCGCCTGCGGCCACCATCTGGCGCGCGGCTTCAACCGCCTGTACACCCGGCACTTCCTCGCCACAATGAAGGTCGTCTCCGCCGCGCGCCTCGCCCGCTTTCCCGGGCTGTTCGACGCCGCACGCATGCGCCGCGCCGTCAACCTGTGGGAATTCGACGACGCCGTGACCGGCCCGGTGCACGGCTTCGCCGGCGCCGACGACTACTGGCGCCGCTCGTCGGCCAAGCCGTGGCTGCGGTCGATCGTGGTGCCGGCGCTTGCGGTCAACCCGAAGAACGACCCCTTTTTCCCGGTCGCCCACCTGCCGCGCCACGACGAGGTCAGCCCGTCGGTGCGCCTCGAGCAGCCCGCCAGCGGCGGCCATGTCGGCTTCGTCGCCGGCACCTTCCCCGGCCGCCTCGACTGGCTGCCGCAGCGCCTCCTCCACTTCTTCACCCACGAGCTCGCATGAACATTCCCGCCCCCCTTCCCGCCGAAATCTTCAAGGCCTACGACATCCGCGGCATCGTCGGCAAATCGCTTACTCCGGAGATCGTCCGCCGCATCGGCCATGCCCTCGGCTCGCTGGCCCTCGACCAGGGGCAGAAAGCGATCGCCGTCGGCCGCGACGGGCGGCTTTCCGGGCCCGAACTGGCCGGCGCGCTGATCGACGGCATCGTCGCCGCCGGCTGCGACGCCATCGACATCGGCTGCGTGCCGACCCCGGTCACCTACTTCGCCGCCCATCACCTTGGTTGCGATTCCTGCGTCTCGGTCACCGGCAGCCACAACCCGCCCGACTACAACGGCCTCAAGATGGTCATCGCCGGCACGACGCTGGCCCTCGACGCCATCCAGCAACTGCGGGCGCGCGCCGGGTCCGGCGACCTGCGCCACGGTAAAGGGCAGCGCCGCACGGCCGATGTCCGCGCCGCCTACATCGAGCGCATCGTCTCCGACGTCAGGCTCGCCCGGCCGCTGACGATCGTCATGGACTGCGGCAACGGCGTCGCCGGCGCCGTCGCTCCGGAACTCTTCACCCGCCTCGGTTGCGCGATCGTCCCGCTGTTCTGCGAGGTCGACGGCAACTTCCCCAACCACCACCCCGACCCGTCCAAGCCCGAGAATCTCGCCGACGTGATCCGCGCCCTGCGCGACACCGATGCCGAGATCGGCATCGCCTTCGATGGCGATGGCGACCGCCTCGGCGTCGTCACCAAGGACGGCGAGATCATCTACCCCGATCGCCAGCTGATGCTCTTCGCCGCCGATGTGCTGGCGCGCGTGCCGGGCGGCAAGATCATCTACGACGTCAAATGCACCCGCCTGCTGGCGCCGTGGATCCGCGCCCGCGGCGGCGAACCGCTAATGTGGAACACCGGCCACGCACTGGTCAAGGCCAAGCTCAAGGAGACCGGCGCCCCGCTCGCCGGCGAGATGAGCGGCCACACCTTCTTCAGGGAGCGCTGGTACGGCTTTGACGACGGCCTCTACGCCGGCGCCCGCCTGCTCGAGATCCTCTCGCGCTCGGCCGAGGTCGGCGCGCCGCTAAAAAGCCTGCCGAATTCGCCGTCGACCCCGGAACTCAACCTGAAGATGGCCGAAGGCGAACCCTTCGCGCTGATCGACAAGCTCAAGGCCGAAGGTCGCTTCGATGGAGCGACCGAGCGCATCACCATCGACGGCCTGCGCGTCGAATACCCCGACGGCTTCGGTCTCGCCCGGCCATCAAACACGACGCCGGTCGTCGTCCTGCGCTTCGAGGCCGACAACCCGGCCGCGCTGGCGCGCATCCAGGAGGACTTTCGCAAGGCGATCAGGGGTCTCTGGCCGGGAGTTGAACTGCCGTTCTGAGCGAGACACGATGGTCGCGTCCGCGCCCATCAGCGCCTGGGTGCCCGGTACACGTCCACGTTCGACCGCAAGGCGGCACAAGCGCCCCAGTTCACGCTGCTGGCTTGATGGGTATTCCCGCCAGCGCTGACTTTTTCGTGGGCTGACCCCGACTATTCTCCGCAACGCCAATAATCGCGTTGAGAACCAGACCGTTACAGTCGACAGGAAAGACAGTGCAGGTAGCGAAATGACGCCGACCCCGATCGCCCGCCAAAGCGAGGTGGACATGCGCAGTAAATTGCGGGGAACGAAAGCGGATTCTCGATCGAGGACGACAAAACCATTGGTGCCGCCGGCGCTCCTACCGCCGAACATCCCCAGGAAAATGCCATGTCCCGTCCGCCTGACAAACGCGCTGTCCTGATCGATCTCGCCGGCGTCCTGCATACCGGCGACCAGGCACTGCCCGGCACGATCCCGGCGCTTGCCCGCCTCCGCGCTGCCGGCCTGCCGCTACGGTTCCTGACCAATACCACGCGAACCCCGAGCGACGTGTTGTTCCAGCGCCTGCGCGCCATGGGTTTCGATCTGCAGGCCGGCGAGTTGCAGACGGCGGCGCTGGCCGCCCGCACCCTGGTTCGCCAGCGCGGCCTCAGACCACTGTGGCTGGTGCATCCCGACATCGCCGCCGAAATGGGGCCGAGCGCGGCCGAGCCGGACGTCGTGGTGTTGGGCGACATGGGCCCCCACTTCACCTTTGACGGACTCAATCAGGCCTTTCGCCTGTTGTTGCAGGGCTTGCCCCTGCTCGCCATGGCGCGCAACCGCTATTTCATGGAACCGGACGGGATGTCGATCGACATGGGCGCCTTCGTCGCCGGGCTCGAATATTCGGCCGGGGTCACTGCCGAGATCACCGGCAAGCCGGCCCCCGCCTTCTTCGCGGCGGCGCTGGCCGAGCTCGGGGTGGCGGCGCGTGAAGCAGTGCTGATCGGCGACGATCTGGCCGACGATATCGGCGGCGCCCAGGCCGCGGGGATCGACGGCATCCTGGTGCGCACGGGCAAATTCCGGCCGGGCGACGACGCCCATCCGGAGATTCGCCCTACTGCGATCTTCGACGACTTCGCCGAAGCCGTCGACCGCCTGCTCGGGTGAGCCCGCCCAGTGCGGAATCGCGTTCAAACGAGCAACGGATCGCCTGTGAGCAGAAGAGCGGCCGGAGAACATTGTTTCTTCCGGGAAGATTCCCGAAAACCCCAATAATCACGTTTGGAACCAGACTGTTACGGTCGACAGGAAAATTATCGCAGAAAGCGCAATGCATCAGGCCCCGCTGCCCCTTTGCCCCAACCGGGCAGCCAATGCGAATCAATTCCCGCTGGAAGCGAGTCCGACGAGGCGGGCGATGACGATGGCCGGAAACAGGACGCCCAGTGTAGACAAGAAAGTCGCCAGCATCCTGGCGGGAGCACTCACGGCATAAATGTCTCCGAAGCCGACGGTGGTCAGTGAAGCCAGGCTGAAGTAAATGAAGTGAACATAGTCATTGTCGGTGCCACTCAGCACGACATTGCCGCCCAAGGAAACGCCGGTGGCGGCATGAATGACCTCAAAAGTCAGCGCCCCCATGAGCGCCAACAGGAGGTAGACATTGACGGCTCCGACAATCCGGTAAGCATTCACGATCCGGTCCCGGAACAGCAACCGGAGGTTGATGTAAATGAATACCAGCGTATTGGCGATGCCTATGACATTCTCCAGGACAAAAAACGAATACGGGTTCTCGCCGAAACGAACGAGTCGCAGCGTCAGGTGAATGCTGAACAGAATTGCGGAGACGGCGATGAGTCCCACGCTGCGGGTCGAGAATATCCCTGAAAAGAATACGCTGAGCATCAGGATGTTGAACAGCAGCACTCCGTGACCGCTGAGATCCATGATTACCGGAAGCACGAATACTGCGGTGATGAGCATGATCAGCAAGGTGACGAAACTGGCGTCCTCCAGCCAATAAGACCGGAAATTTCTGATTAGATTTCGCATGGCGTGTCGGAGTTGGCGTCTTCGGAAAGCATGGCACCCGAAACGGGGACCAGGTTTGTCTTGCCACGTTCCCGGATGCGCGGCCCTGCCGCAAAGCCGTCCTGAAGATGGACGTGAGGCTGCTGATTTTCCGGAAAAACTCGTCCAACCTCAATAATCGAATTGGAATCCAGACCGTTGCGGTCGACAGGGAAAACAATTCGGAAAGCGAAGTGGCTCCGACCCGCTTGGCCGTGTTCAAAGCTGGAACAAGCAGCAACCGGCGGCCGCACTCACTGATTGGCCTGAAGCATGGCCGCCATGTGCTGATGGATGAGATTGATCGCTTTAAGCGGACGAAGCATCACCTTGAATTCGACGATCTGTCCTGCTTCGTTCCACTTGATGATGTCCACGCCATTGACCGAGACGCCTTCGATTTCGGTCTCGAACTCGAGCATGGCATCCGTGCTTCCGACAATCTCGCGCACGTAGCGAAATGTCGGGTTGCACAAGACCTGGAATGCCGCGGCGAGGTACATGGCCACGAGTTTCCTGCCGCGTTGAGGCGTGTGCACAACCGGCGAAAGAAATACCGCGTTGGCGTCAAGCAGCGCGTCGAGTCCGCGCGGGTTTCGTTCCTCGACGAGACGATGCCAGACTGCGATGGGGTGTTCCGTCACATGAGTCTCCTTCGTTCTGGTTGGCCGCCCAATACAAAGGGCTACTGGCTCCGTTGACTTGATCTGTCAGGAGCATCTGTTCTTCCAAAGAACTCAATCATTCCCAGAAGCATGAACGCCCTTGTAAGCAATGAGAAGAAAATGACATAGGCGACAAGCAGTGGAATCTCGGCAATCAGTTTCCTGGGGTCACCACTTCCCCATCCCCATGGCTCCCACGCATATTCACGATATGCTTGATGTATAACAAGGTATGCGAGGAGTGACATGATGCTTATCCCGAATGAAATCCAGGCCTTTTGAAGCATGCTGGCTCTTTTCCTTGGATTACGGAATTGACTGCGTTCAGAAAAAGTAACCAGGACGACGAAGAGGGTCACAACCGTCGCAATGGTAGTTATCAAGTATGGGGAAAGCTGGTCAAAGACACCATCATCGGCTCCATAGGCACGCAAAGGGATGGCGTTAATCAGGATGTTGGAAAAGGGAAAAAAAACCGAGATGCCTGTAAGCATACCCCAGAGGTTTTTCAAAAAGGCCAGAAATTCCTGGAGTTCCCCAAGGTAGCCATTATTGGAGTCAGGATGGTTCATACTGATGCCCGCTTCGCTCAAGTGTGGTGATGCCGACGGCCTAACGGCGCTGAAAACGCTGCCCGATTCACCGTCGACCCCGGAACTCAACCTCAGGATGGGCGAGAGCGAGCCCTTCGCGCTGATCGACAAGCTCAAGGCCGAAGTGCCGTTCTGAGCGTGCCATGATGGCCGCAAACGAGGCCATTGAGGGCGCGATCGACCACCAGCCGCCATTCATGAGTCAGCCTTCGGTTCAGGACTTCAGCGACGCCATGTCGATGACGAAGCGGTACTTCACGTCGGCCTTCTCCAGCCTTTCCCACGCCTCGTTGATCTTCTGCACGGAGATGAGCTCGATGTCGGCGGTAATGCTGTGCTCGCCGCAGAAGTCGAGCATCTCCTGGGTCTGGGCAATGCCGCCGATGTTCGATCCGGACACGCTGCGGTTGCCGAAGATCAGGGCGAATGACGACAGCGACAGCGGCTTGGGCGGCGCGCCAACGAGCGTCAGGTTGCCGTCGATCCGCAGCAGGTAGAGGTACTGGTTGATGTCGTGCTCGGCGGACACCGTATCGAGGATGAAGTCGAACGACCCGGCGTGCTTGCTCATTTCGCCGGCATTGCTGGAGACGACGACCTCATGCGCACCAAGCCGCATGGCATCCTCCACCTTGCGCGGCGAGGTCGTGAAGACGACCACGCGGGCGCCGAAGGCACGGGCGAGTTTCACGCCCATGTGCCCCAACCCGCCCAGGCCGACGATGCCGACCTTCTTGCCAGGGCCGACCCCGAAACGACGCAAGGGCGAATAAGTGGTGATGCCGGCGCACAGGAGTGGGGCGGCGCCCGCAGGGTCGAGGTTGGTCGGCACGCGCAGCACGAAGCGCTCATCCACGACGATGCTCTCCGAATAGCCGCCGAAGGTCATCGGCGCGGTGCCGTGCCTATCCACCGAACCGAAGGTGAGCGTCAGGTTCCGGCAGAAGTTTTCCAACCCGGCCTGACAGTTGGGACAGGTATGGTCCGAATCGACCAGGCAACCCACCGCCACCAGGTCGCCGACCTGGTGCTTCGTCACCTTGGCGCCGACCGTCGTCACCCGGCCGACGATCTCGTGGCCCGGCACGCACGGGTAGACCGCCGGCAAGGCGTCGGCCCAATCATTGTGCGTGTAGTGCAGATCCGAGTGGCAGATGCCGCAGAACAGGATCTCGATCGCCACATCGTCTGGCCCGGGACTGCGGCGATTGATGTCGAACGGGCCCAGCGGATCGGTCGCCGAGTGGGCGGCATAGCTTTTGACTTGGGTGGTCATGTTGTTTCTCTCCTTGGCAGGTGGTGCTCATCCTCTGGAACGAATGGGGTCAGGAATGAAACGATAGTACTTCAGAACGCTTGCGGAAAACGTGGAAGCCCTTGTAGCGCCAGTTCAGGCGCGACCGGAGGCCGCAGGCCGGAGGGAACCGGGAAGTGCAGCTTCTCTGGCGTCCCCTGGAGTAAGGTTAGCCCAATGAAAACCAAGAACGCAGCCGCGCCGGTCATCAGTGTGACAAGAGCTGCGGCCTAGTTTATGGGGTCTCAAATCTGCTCAGTCATCTTGTTGCCACCCAACGCCGGGGCTGAGCGGGCGCCGACGAGCATAGCGAGGAGGGAACCCAACAGCGTGCCCGCTGTTGGGCGCTCCCCTCGAGCCCCTGGTTGGACGGCTTCACACTTTCGGCACAGCGAAATCGTGGGAAGGTGTTTGGGGCGCAGTCCCTTGCGGTTCCTCTAGCAAGCCCACTATGGAGGCGAACTGCTGTCCGAATGCGGTTCGCGCCACAATCCCAGGCTGCACGCCAACGTCCTGTTGGGCTGTCGAACGCTGTGTCCGAAAACGTACGACTTCGGGTCGTGCGTGGAGCGGATCGTAGAACGGTGCCCCGGAAAGGTACTTGTCATAGGTGACGTGGACGAGACCCAGTCGTACCCAATTGTCGACCATAGCCGGGACGCCAGGGTTCTCAACCGCTGCGCCTGTCTCGGTATCCCTCAGATCGATAAGATGTCTGTAGAGCGTAATCCAGTGATGTGAGGTGCTATTTAGCAGACGAATCTCCCCGATCGGCAGTCCTTCCGCGCTCCGGAGAACTCTTTTGAGCAGAGGAGCTTCTTCCGCGGTCAGCTGACGAATGATTTCCACAAAGGCCGGATGAGCGGAATGCTCGCGTCGCGAATCCATTGCGGATGCCAAGAGATTCAGATACATCTCCTTCAGGTCAGCTTCATCGTAAGAGAACGCTAGACCTTGAAGGGCTGGGCCGGCGATCGACGGCTTAGGGTCGGTTATGCATTCGGAAGGGATGCTCGCAGCCTCTGCCGACATGTCCGCTTCAAAGCGTGTTGAGAAATAGGTCCGTGCCTTGTCGAAAGCGAAATTGACGGCGGCGACTGGGAGAAGTGCATTGTTGATGCACTTTGCGACTTTGAGCGCCGCTTTTCCCAGTTCATGGCCGGCAGCCTTCACATTTGGGTCATTGCCCGCCGCCTTGATTAGCTCCGAGGCGATGCCGACCACTTCCTTTGCTCCCTTTACGCCATCGTCGATTGTCATCGTGACTCCCTGTTGAGGCGAGCTGCGGCTTCTGCGGACATGTACTCAGTACAAGCCGTCGAACGGGGATTTGAGCGGCCTGCGCGGCTTTTTGTGCCATTGGGGTCAGAGTAAATTGGATTTTTCAATTCACCCTGACCCCTATCGCCACGTTGACTCGCCATGCCAAAAGGATGGACTCGACGCCAACCGACAAGGCGCCGACTACCTTGAGCCAGGTGGAAAGATCAGTAGGAAGATGCATGTGGAAAGCCTCAAGAATTGAATGCGTAACTGGGCGTTGAACGGCACCGTCCACGGAGACTACCGCGCAGCGCCACCGCGATATCCCCGGTGTCCGTTCTACCGCGTGGTTCTACCGCCTGGTTGGGCGTGCTCATGGCGTAGGCGATACTAAGGGATTGCCTGAACAAGTCCGTATTTTCCGCATTGACAACGCGTAACTCATTGATTTGCTAATTCCCGGGTTTTCGTCATGTCACTTGTTCAGACTATCCTAAGGCACACCAGGGATTAAGTAGAAAAAATAGCCACGCCAATATAAAAGTAACAATTACAACGACTGAAATGTGAGATTGCCAAATCAGACTATGCGGCTTATCGCTTAGATGCTTATAGTTAAAATATGTGGCACCCCATAATGTGCTTTCAAATTCCCCAACTTTTTTATCGAAATGGCGGAGGTTATGTCGCCCCGCCAGCTCGGATGCTAGCCAAAGCAGTGCGAACACGAATCCAAAGGTTGCGGAGATTGTTTCGTGCCGATTGAGAAATTTGCCCGACTCGGATGAAACGTATGCAAGCAAGAAGCCGCCATTCATGATCAGGTAAATGTTGAATCGTGTCCAAAGGGTCTGTAGCTCAACGTTTCTCATTGCGACGACAGCCGAATAGTCATCGCCACTCGGGTTCATCTTGAACCCCTCCGCGTTCGGATCGGCTCCACCACTATTGACTAATGACATAAATGCATCCTTTTTAACTGTGGGGATCTGGCGCCCAACTATTAAGTAAGCCTCCCAAACCGTGAGGCAAATACATCAACATGGCTGCAGAATTTCCTTGTTCATCATCAGGATGCCTTGAAATTCGGTCTCCCGACAGTCCCGTTCCTTCCATCATGAGCCAGGCGAGAAAACTGCTGGAGCGGAGTGCCGAAAGAATCCGCTTGCAGCACCACAGCGTCAGGACAGAGGAAGCTTACGCACGATGCGGGGTTACACCCGGGTAACGGGAACCCCGGCTTTTTCGCAAACCATTCCGCCCCGCATTGCCGCGTCTCACGCCGCCAGCGCCGCCGAAACGATCTCCTTCGCCTCGGCCACGACCCGTTGCAGGTGTTCCGCGCTTGTGAAGCTCTCGGCGTAGATCTTATAGATGTCCTCGGTACCCGACGGCCGCGCGGCGAACCAGCCGTTTTCGGTGACCACCTTGAGGCCGCCGATCGGCGCATCGTTGCCGGCGGCACGGGTCAGCTTGCCGACGATGGGTTCGCCGGCCAGGGTGGCGGCGGTGACGCGTTCCGCGGTCAACTGCTTGAAAGCGGCCTTTTCCGCCGGGCTGGCCGCGGCGTCGATGCGCACGTAGTGCGGCGCGCCGTAACGGGCGGCGAGTTCCTGATAGTGCCGGCCGGGGTCCTTGCCGGTGACGGCGGTGATTTCGGCGGCGAGCAGGCCGAGGATGATGCCGTCCTTGTCGGTGGTCCAGGCGCTGCCGTCGCGGCGCAGGAAGCTGGCGCCGGCGCTTTCCTCGCCGCCGAAGCAGATGCTGCCGTCGAGCAGCCCGGCGGAGAACCATTTGAAGCCGACCGGCACTTCGAGCAGGCGGCGGCCCAGCCCGGCGACGACGCGGTCGATCAGGCCGCTCGACACCAGGGTCTTGCCGACGGCGGCGGTCGCCGGCCATTGCGGACGATGCGCAAGCAGGTAGGCGATGGCGACGGCGAGGTAGTGGTTCGGATTCATCAGCCCGAGCGACGGCGTGACGATGCCATGGCGGTCGACGTCGGCGTCGTTGCCCCAGGCGATGTCGAAGCGGTCCTTGAGGGCGACCAGCCCGGCCATGGCATGGGGGCTGGAGCAGTCCATGCGGATCTTGCCGTCGTGGTCGAGGGTCATGAAGGCGAAGGCCGGGTCGACCGCCGGATTGACGACGGTCAGGTCGAGGCCGTAGTGCTCGGCGATCGGCCGCCAGTAGGCGACCGCGGCGCCGCCCATCGGGTCGACGCCGATGCGCAGGCCGGCGCGGCGGATCGCCTCCATGTCGATGACCTTGGCGAGATCGGCGATGTAACCGCTCATCAGGTCGACCGCGGCAGTCGTCGGCGCCGCCAGCGCCTGCTCGTAAGGCACGCGCCGGACGTCGCGGTTGCCGTCGGCGAGCAGCGCGTTCGCCCGGCGTTCGATGGCGCCGGTGACGTCGGTGTCGGCCGGGCCGCCGTGCGGCGGGTTGTACTTGATGCCGCCGTCCTGCGGCGGGTTGTGCGAGGGGGTGATGACGATGCCGTCGGCCAGGTCAGCCGTCCGCCCGGCATTGTGGGTGAGGATGGCATGCGAGATGACCGGCGTCGGCGCGAAGCCGCCGCCAGCCTGGAAGCGGACGACCACGCCGTTGGCGGCCAGCACCTCCAGGGTCGTGCGCTGCGCCGGCGCCGACAGTGCGTGCGTATCCATGCCGAGAAAGAGCGGCCCGGTGGTGCCGGCCTGGCTGCGGTATTCCGACACCGCCTGGGCGATGGCGAGGATGTGCGCCTCGTTGAAGCTGCCGGCAAACGCGCTGCCGCGATGGCCGCTGGTGCCGAAGGCGACGCGTTGCGCCGGGTCGGCGGGGTCGGGCGGGTTGCGGTAGGCGGCGAGCAGTGCCGGGATGTCGGTGAGACTGCTGGCGGGAGCCGGCTGGCCGGCGAGCGGGTGGGTCATCATGTTCTCCTTGATCGATAGTTCCTGCGGCACCGGCGGCGTAACGGACCGCCTTGCTGATTGCGTTATGGTGAGCCTGCCACCCGCGCTTGGCAAGACTTGCTGTTACAAAAAGATGACATTTGGACCACCGGCGAACGCCAGTTCTTCGCTAGACTCGCATCCATACCATCCAGTACCCCGGAGCAGCCACCATGAACGACCAGCAGCAGCGATCCCGACAGCGCCACTTCGGATTCGCCGGACAGCCGCCCGGACCGGTCGGCCGCGTTGCCGGTTTCGTCGCGGCGGTCGCCGCCACCATCCTCGCGTTCATGTTCTCGCTGGTCCTGGTCGCGCTGGTTGTCGCCGGCGGCGCGGCGCTCGGCGGCTGGCTCTGGTGGAAAACGCGTGAAGCGCGCAAGGCGATGGACGGGCGACGGCCGGCCGGTGGTTACGTCATCGAGGGCGAGGCCGTGCGCGAGTCCGAGACCGTCGTCGTCCGCCGCTTTCCCGAGTGAGCGCCCCGGCCGGCTAGACAGCGGCGGCGCGCGCCGTCAGCCAGTCGCGCACCGCGGGGCCGGTACCGAAATCCCAGGCCTTGAGCTTGTCCGGATCGATCAGCCGGCACTCCGCAAGTTCCTCGTTGAGGACGATTTGTCCGTCGGCGATGACGTGATAGGCGATGATCAACTGGTTCTTCCGCGCGAATGGGTAGAGCCCGACCAGATTGACCGCGGTCGCCCGCAATCCGAGTTCCTCGCCAACCTCGCGCGCCACGGCGACCTCGGGTGCCTCGTCGGGCTCGAGGTAGCCGGTCACCAGGCCGAACACTTTTTCCGGCCAGGCGGCGTTGCGGGCGAGAACGACGCGCCCGGCGTACTCGACGATGGCCGCGACCACCGGCACCGGGTTGTCCCAGACGACGAAGCCGCACGATCCGGCGGAGCAGACCTGGCGCGACACGCCGCCCGTGTCGCGGGCGACCAGTCCGCTTCCGCATTGCGGGCAGAAGCGATAGCCGCTCATCGCCCTCAATGCAGCTTGGGATTCAACGAACCCCGGTTGTAGTCCTTGTCGCCGGGCATGATGGTGCGGCCGACGCCGAACAGCCCGCCCTGGGCGCCTTCGGGGCGCACCTGGTTTTCCGGATACCTGGCTGCCGCCTGCCGCGCGGCGACCGCCCGGGCGGCGTCGACGTATTCCCAGCGGCCGTTGGGGAAAAGACGCACTTTTTCGCCGTTGACCGTAACCGCCTCGACCGGCGTGCGGTCGAGTTCCGCCGCCGCCCCGCCGGCGCTGGCCAGTCCCATGAGGACGGCGGTCAGCGCGACCCTCACAGCCTGCCAGATCGGAAGAGCACACGTCTGAACTCCAGTCACCTTGTAATCTC
>ERZ761603.2651-NODE-2651-length-12090-cov-96.391774_pt1 | contig 12090 bp, 12 predicted proteins | sample MGYA00511879_ERZ761603 | MGnify/ENA primary metagenome ERZ761603 (study PRJEB28899, sample SAMN02850040) | bioreactor sludge metagenome | biome: EBPR Sludge; feature: EBPR Bioreactor; material: flocular biomat | place: Australia: Thorneside Wastwater Treatment... | reverse complement strand
ATTCGACGTAACTCGCCCGGCTGTACCCGAGGGTGGCGCAGAAGGCGTACAGCGCACCGGCGCGGCCGCACGGCGCCGGAGCTGCGATGGGCATCGGCGCGACATCCGGGCAACGGTCAGCAGGGACGCAGCAGCACATGTTTTCATCGTAGAGCCAATCGCTCACGGCCGCAACGCCCGCGCAGCGGCTGGCGACCGGGCTCAGGCGGCGCCGAGATGGAAAGAAACTTTCCAGTTGGACTGCAAAGGGAAAAGCGGCCGCCCGGGATGAACCGGCAAGAGCGGCAAATCGCTCTGTTTTTGTTCAGGTTTTCGATCTGGCACAGTTCTTGTTTGCAGTCTCTGCAGGAACGGCTGCGCAGTTCCGGGCACAGCCGGTCCGCTGCTCCCGACCGGCGGTCGGACGACGAGAGAGGGGATGCGAAGATGGCAAACGGCAGTCTGCTGCAACTCGAAGGTGACTCGCGCATCGCCGCGGCAAGCGAACGAATCGGCATGCGACGACGTGAGTTCCTGCAATTCTGCGCCACCCTGGCCGCCAGCATGGGGTTGCCGCCGGGCGCGGATGCGGCGGTCGCCGAAGCGGTGGCGAGCAAGAAGCGGCCCTCGGTCATCTGGCTGCACTTCCAGGAATGCACGGGCTGCAGCGAGTCGATGCTGCGGGCCGAACATCCGACACTGGAAAAACTGATTCTCGACGTGATTTCGCTCGACTATCACGAAACGCTGTTCGCCGCTGCCGGTCATCAGGCCGAAAAGGCTCGCAAGACGGCGATGGAAGAGAACAGGGGCGCCTACGTGCTGGTCGTCGAGGGCGCGATTCCAACCCGCGACGGGGGTATCTACTGCAAGGTCGGTGGCCAGACGGCGATCGAGCTGACCAGGGAATGTGCGGCCGGCGCTGCGGCGGTAATTGCCATCGGTTCCTGCGCGAGCTGGGGCGGCATGCCGGCAACCGATCCCAATCCGACCGGATCTTCGGGCGTCGCCGCGGTGCTCGGCAAGCCGGTCGTGACGATCCCCGGCTGCCCGCCGAACCCCTACAACTTCCTGTCGACTGTGGTCCATTTCCTGGCCTTTGGCAGCCTGCCAGCAGTCGATGATCTGGGCCGGCCGGAGTTCGCCTACTCGCGGCTGATCCACGAAAGCTGCGAACGCCGCGCCCATTTCGACGCCGGCCGCTTCGCCGTCGAGTTTGGCGACGAGGGGCACCGCAAGGGCTACTGCCTGTACAAGCTCGGCTGCAAGGGGCCCGAAACCTACGCCAACTGCCCGACCATCCTCTTCGGCGACGCGGGTGCCGGCACCTGGCCGGTCGGCTGCGGTTGCCCCTGTTTCGGCTGCAGCGAGCAGGGCGTCGGCTTCACCAAGCCACTGCACATGTTGGCCAAGGTGAAGAACGTCGAGCCGCCGCAACAGTACCCGCGCATCGTCGAGGAGCAGGGCATGGGCGCGACGCTCGGGTCGGCCGCCATCCTCGCCGCGGTCGCCGGCGCAGCCGCCGGCGGCGCGGCGATGGTGGCACGCAACCTGGGCCTGTCACACAAGGCCGAAGAAGCCGAACGCGCCAAGGCTGCCAGCAAGACGACGGAGACGGAGGCCTGACATGAAAACACCAGTGCGCAAAAAGCGAGCCGTGCCGGACGGCCGCCGCCGCTTCCTCAAGGGTTGTCTCGGGACCGTCGGTGCCGCCGTCGCTGGCGCCACCGTCAGCGAGCGGGCCGCCGCGCGCGAGACCTACCAGCGGCCAGCGGAAGCGCTCGGCCTGCTCTACGACGCCACCCTGTGCATCGGCTGCAAGGCCTGCGTCGCCGCCTGCAAGCGGGCGAACGACAACCCGCCCGAATTCTCGACCACCGACAAGCTGTGGGATACGCCGCTCGACACCAGCGGCTACACCTTCAACATCATCAAGATGTACCGCAGCGGGACGATGGCGACGAAGGACGACGAGGAGAACGGCTACGCGTTCATGAAGACCTCATGCATGCACTGTGCCGACCCTTCCTGCGTTTCCGCCTGCCCGGTGACGGCAATGACCAAGGACGCGACGACCGGCATCGTCGCCTACGATGCGGAAGCCTGCGTCGGCTGCCGCTACTGCGTCGTCGCCTGCCCGTTCGGGATTCCAAAGTACCAGTATGACTCGCCGACCGGCAAGATCGGCAAGTGCGAACTCTGCCGGCATCGCTACAAGGATGGTCACTACTCGGCCTGCGCCGAGGTCTGCCCGACCGGCGCGACCCTATACGGCCGGACCAGCGATCTGCTCGTCGAGGCGAAGCGGCGCCTCGCCCTCACCCCCGGCAGCGTCACCACCTATCCGCGCGGCAACCTCAGCGGCGGTCCGGACCACAGCTACGAAGGCACGGTCGGCAAATACAAGCAGCATGTCTACGGCGAGACGGAGTATGGCGGCACCCAGGTGCTGAAGCTCTCGGCGGTCGACTTCGCGAAGGTCGGCATGCCGTACCTGCCGCCGAAGTCCTCGGCATCGACCTCGGAGACCATTCAGCACACGCTCTACGGCGGACTGTTGATGCCCTTCGCGGTGCTCGGCGCGCTGACCTACGTCGCCAGGCGCAACGTCCATAACCAGGATGACGAACCGCCACCGGCAGGGCCCGGCAAGGAGGAATCATGAGCACGCAGCAACATGCCCGACCGGCACCGGTCGGCGGCAGCCTGTTCAACGCCACGACGCTCGTCTGTGGCATCCTGATGGCGATCACGGCGACGATCATCGTCGTCCGTCTGTTCTTTGGCCTGAGTTCGACGACCAACGTCAATGACGGCTACTCCTGGGGCATCTGGGTCGTGGTCGATGTCTTCATCGGCTCCGCCCTGGCCTGCGGCGGCTTCTGCATGGCGCTGCTGGTCTATATCTTCAACAAGGGCAGGTACCATCCGCTGGTGCGACCGGCGCTGCTCGGCAGCCTGTTCGGCTATACCTTCGCCGGGGCAGCGATCACCTTCGACCTGGGTCGCTGGTGGAACTTCTGGCACATCTTCTGGCCAGGCTACTTCAACGTGAACTCGGTGATGTTCGAAGTGGCGGCGTGCATCACGCTCTACATCATCGTCATGTGGATCGAGTTCTCGCCGGTCTTCCTGGAAAAGCTCGGTTTGCGCGACGCGCGCCGCAAGCTCGAGAAGTCGCTCTTCTTCTTCATCGCACTCGGCTGCGTGCTGCCGATGATGCACCAGGCGTCGTTGGGAACGATGCTCGTGGTCATGGGTGATCAGGTCCACCCGCTCTGGCAGACGCCGATCCAGCCCTTGATCTACCTGCTGTCGGCGATCATGCTGGGCTATGGCGTGATCCTCTTCGAGTCGTGTGTCGCTGCCTCGGCGTACCGGCGGCAGATCGAGGTCAGCCTGCTCAATCCGATGGCGAAAGTCATGCTCGGCATCATCGCCCTGTTTCTCGTCGTTCGCTTCACCGATGTCGCCGTGCGTGGGGCGTTGCCCGAGGCCTTCCGCGCCAACCATGTCGCCCTGACCTTCTGGGCCGAGAACCTGTGCCTGGTGGCGACCTTCCTGTTGATCGGCACGGTCGAGGCGCGGCGCAATCCGGCCCGCCTGTTCCTCGCCGGGATCACGGTCATGCTGAGCGGCATCCTGCTGCGCCTCAACGGCTTCCTGATCGCTTTCAATACCGGACCGGGCTGGAGCTACTTCCCGTCGGTTCCCGAACTTCTGGTCACCATCGGCATCTTCGCCGCGGAAGTTTTCGGCTACATTTACATCACCCGCCGCTTCCCGGTCCTGCCGCGTGAAGAAACCTACGCCCAGCCAGCGCACGGCTGAGGCCGCTTTCAGGAGACAACGAGATGTCGCAAAGAGTCACGATTGATCCGGTGACGCGGATCGAAGGCCATCTGCGCGTTGATGTGGAAGTCGATGGCGGCAAGGTGAAGAAGGCGTGGGCGTCGGGACAGATGTGGCGCGGCGTCGAGAACATCCTGATCGGTCGCGATCCGCGCGACGCCTGGGCGATCACGCAGCGCATCTGCGGCGTCTGTACGACGGTGCATGCGCTCGCCTCGGTCCGCTCGGTCGAGAACGCCCTGCAACTCGAACTGCCGGTCAACGCCCAGTACATCCGCAACATGATCATCCTGGCGCACGCGGTGCATGACCACATCGTCCATTTCTACCATCTCTCGGCGCTCGACTGGGTCGACGTCACGAGTGCGCTGAAGGCCGATCCGGCGAAGGCCGCCAGTCTCGCCGAGAGCCTGTCCTCGTGGTCCGGCAACAGCAAGGCCGAGTTCACCAAGGTGCAGCAGCGCCTCTCGGGATTCGTCGGAACCGGTCAACTGGGCATCTTCACCAACGGCTACTGGGGCCACCCGGCGATGAAGCTGCCGCCGGAGATCAACCTGATCGCCGTCGCCCACTATCTGCAGGCGCTCGAGGTGCAGCGCCACGCCAACAAGGTGGTCAGCATTCTCGGCGGCAAGACCCCGCACATCCAGAACGTCGTTGTCGGTGGCGTCGCGAACGCACTGGCCGTCGACTCGCAGGCGGTGCTCACCGTCGAGCGCCTTCTGGCGGTCAAGGACTGGATCGACCAGCTTGCCGATTTCGTCAAGAACGTCTACCTCATCGACGTGGCGGTGGTCGGTGGCTTTTATCCCGAATGGACACAGATCGGCCGCGGGATCGTCGACTACATCTCGGTACCGGACATTCCACTCGACGGCAGGAACACGGAGTTTGCCCTGCCCGGCGGCCATATCGCCGGCGGCGACCTGGCGAGCTTCAAGCAGATCAAGACACACGACGACGCGTACTTCAAGGACGGAGTCAGTGAATCGGTCAAGCATTCATGGTATGAAGGCGGCAAGGGTCCGCTGCATCCGTACAAGGGGGAAACACGACCGCAATACACCGACTTCCAGGATGACGGGAAGTACTCGTGGCTGAAATCGCCAACCTTCTACGACAAACCAATGCAGGTCGGCCCGCTGCCACGCGTACTGGCGATGGTCGCTGCCGGACACAAGCCGACGATCGACTATGCAACGCACGCGCTCGAACTGGTGTCGACGGTGGCAAAGACCAAGGTCGGCATCGACGCGCTGCATTCGACGATCGGGCGCCATGCCGCACGTGCCGTCGCCTGCGCCGTCGAGGTGGACGAACTCGCACGGCAATGGGATCTGCTTCTGGCGAGCATGGCGCGGGGCGACCTGAAGACCTTCAACAAGCCGGTGTTCCCGAAAGGCGAGATCACCGGGGTCGGCATGCACGAAGCGCCACGCGGGGTCCTCTCGCACTGGATCGTGATCCAGGACGGCAGGATCAGGAACTACCAGTGCGTCGTGCCAACGACCTGGAACGCCGCACCGCGCAACGAGAAGGACGAACCCGGCGCCTACGAGGCCTGCCTCGCCGGAACGCCGGTGGCGATTCCGGATCAGCCGCTCGAGGTACTGCGTACGGTGCATTCCTTCGATCCCTGCCTGGCCTGCGCCGTACACGTGGTAGACCACCAGGAAAGGCCGCCGGTCGTCCGGGTCAGGGCGGCCTGATGCGGCCGCCAGCCAGACTGCCGCGGGGTGCTGCCGAATCGGGCCGGACCTGACGCTCACCGGAGCGGGAGCGAGCATGCGCGTCGTGGTCCTCGGGGTGGGCAACGTTCTCCTGAGCGACGAAGGGCTTGGCGTCCGCGCGGTCGAACGTCTGCAGCAGGACTACTGCCTGCCACCGGAAGTCGAAGTGATCGACGGCGGCACCTCGGGCATGGAACTGCTCGAGCATCTCGAGGGGATCGACGCATTGATCATGGTCGACGCGATCCGCGCCGGTGCGCCGCCGGCAACGCCGATGCGGCTGGCTGGGGAAGCGTTGCCGGTGTTCTTCCGCACCAGGCTGTCGCCGCACCAGGTTGGTCTGAGCGACGTTCTGGCCAACCTCGAGCTGCTCGGCAGGTCCCCACGCCACATCTGCATCCTCGGCCTGCAGCCGCAATCCCTCGCCTTGGGGATGGAACTCAGCCGCGAAATCGAAGACGGCATGCCGGCGCTTCTCAGCATGGTCACGGCGGAGCTGGCCTCGCTCGGGCTGGCCGCGCCGGCAACCGCCTGCGGATCAGCCTGAGATGTGTCTGTCGCTGCCGATGCAGGTCGTTGCCCATGCCGACCCGACTGGCGAGGTTGCCATCGTCGAGCGGCGCGACGGAGAGGTATTGCGCCGCGAACCAGTCAACATGCTGCTGCTTGGCCCGCAAGCGATCGGCACCTGGATTCTGGTCTCGCTGGGACTGGCGCGGGAGGTCGTCAACGAAGATCAGCGCGCGCTGATCGAAGACGCGCTCGCCGCCGTGCAGGCGGTGGACAGCGGCAGCTACGATGCCGGAAGGCACTTCGTCGACCTGCCGCGCACTCCTGCGCAGGAGGAAAGCCCTCGATGATTCGCAGGCGCGCGTTCGAGGCGACCCAACCGCCACCGGCCCAGCCGATCGCCGAGGATCCGGCGAGACGAGTCGAGGCGAAATACCGCCACCTCTGGGCAACCAGCATGCGCGACCTGCCGTTCGTCAATCCCGCCCTGTCGGTCGAAGCGATCGGCTTCCGCCGCCATGGCTTCGCCGACGAGTCCCTGGTCGGGACGACATGCAGCGCCGGCGGCGACTGGATCGGCGTCATCATCACGCCATGGGTGATCGGCCTTCTGCTGCTGCCCGGCGGCGGCATCCTGTGGTCTGATCGCCGTCCCGGCGACCGCTGCCATGTCCAATTCCCGATCGGTCCGGTCGAGTTCATCGCCGACTACGAGCCCGACGCGGACCTGCCCGCGAACCAGTACTGCCCGCTGTTTGCCCCGCCAAGCGGCTTTGCCTCGCAGATTGCCGCACAAGCGGCAGCGACTGCGGCACTCGACGCCTTGCTGATGGCAACGGGCGCGAGCGCAGACCCGGGGAACCGCCCGGCAGCCGGACAACGGGAGTCATCCCGCCGCGCTTTCCTGCGGCGATTCGTCAAGACCGAGAGGTCGTGAAGAAATCGTCGCGAGCGGGCCGAGATGCAAGGCACCAGGAGTGGGCCAGGCAGCCGATCAGCCGTCGATGGGCTTCATCCCGAACCGACCGGGATCGGCCGCCAGCATTGGCCAACGAGCGCGCACGCCCCCCACGAAGCCTGCTCAGCCAGCGCGCGAGTCAAGCCACACGTCCAGGCCCTGCGCGTTGAGGTCGAGATCGGTGGCGAAAAGCTCAAGCACCTGCGCCGTCGGCAACCCGCAGCCAAAGCGCTCCGCCTCGGCAAGAAGCAGCTCCTGCAGCCCGGCGCGAATCGTCGTCTGACGCTGGCTGCCTGCCGCCTTGGCACGCCGGGCGATGCAGACATGCTCGTCGATCAGCTCATGCAACCGTAACGCCTTCGCCGCCACGTCGCGCAGCTGGCTGTAATGCGTCAGGTACATCACCTGCGGGGAATGGCTGAGCAGCAGATCGAGCGAGGCATGCATGGCCACCGGGTCGAACTGCACCGGTGTCGTCGTCGGAAAGATGAACTGCCTGCCATCCCGGTCGAGCTCGCGATAGGACAGCCCGAAGATGTCGCCGGTGAAGAAACTCGAGCTGCGGCGGTCGTACACGCTGATGTGATGCCGGGCGTGACCCGGTGTGTCGAGACAGAGCAGCTCCCGACCCGCCAGTTCGACCCGCAGGCCGTGCGTCGCAGGGATGATCCGCCGCTCGGCGATCGGCAGAACCTCGCCGTACAGCTTGCTGACGGCGGTCACACCGTAGACGGCGCTGACGCCGGCGACCAGCCGGGAAGGATCGACCATGTGCGCGACGCCACGCGGATGCACCAACAGCCGCGCGTTCGGCAGGCGACGCATCAAGCTTCCGGCGCCACCCGCATGATCGAGATGAATGTGGGTCAGGATCAGGTAATCGACCGCTTCTGGCGACAGATCCAGCGCTGCAAGGGCCTCGAGCACTGGCTGCACGGACGCGTTGCTGCCGCTGTCAACAATTGCCACCCGCCCCTCGTCGACGATCAGATGGATGGCCGCGAGCAGCGGGCGGACGTAGCCGGCGTCGACAGCATGGATATCGTGCTCGTAGGAACTGAGAGAATTCATCGCGATGGTTCCATTTTTTCCAGGCGCGGATTATAGTTCCGCGGTCGCCGCGATGACCGCACATCCGGTTCCTGGCTCTCCCGGTGCTTGACCATGACGCATTTCTTTGCTGACGATGGCGAAAAGATCCACGTACAGGTCACCGGGGAAGGTCCGCCAATCATCATGCTGCACGGCTGGACCGCCAGTCACCAGGAGTGGGCGCCATTCCTCGACCAGTTGACGCCGCATCATCGCGTCCTGCGCTGGGACGCGCGCGGCCATGGCGGCCACCGCCTGACGCGCGATACCGTCCCGACGGTGCAGCGCATGGCGCGTGACCTGCACAACCTGATCGACCACTACCAGCTCGATCGCCTGGTCGCCATCGGTCATTCGATGGGCGCCCTGACCCTCTGGCAGTACATCGAGGAGCATGGCTGCGGTCGCCTCGGCAAGGTCTGCTTCCTCGACCAGTCGCCGAAACTTCTGACCGATGCCGAGTGGCTGAACGGCATCTACGGAGATTTCGACCGTCAACGTTCAGCCGCTTTCCTCAAGCACCTCGAGAGCGACTTCGCTGAATCGGTTCTCCTGCTCGGCGCCATGGGACTCAACGAACGCGCCCGGGAAAAGTACCACGCCGGCTCGCGCGGGCTGGAGAAGGCCCGCAAATGGCTCAAGGAGCAGGATCCGGCGCCGCTGATCGCCTGTTGGGAGAGCCTTACCGAGGCCGACTATCGCGCCACGCTGGACCGTATCGACATCCCCGCCCTCTTGGTCTATGGCGGCAACAGCAACTACTACCGCAGCGAGACCGCACACTACGTGAAGAATCGAATCGCCAACGCCGTCCTGCACGTCTACGAGGGAACGGACCACTCGCCCCACCAGTGGGAACGCGATCGTTTCGTCCGCGACCTGCGCGAGTTCATCGATTCGCCTTGACCCGCGCCGCGAAACGTTGGCGAAACTTGGCGAGCTTCGGGCTGACGACGAACTGGCAGTACGGCTGGTCGCCGTTGCGACGGAAATACTGCTGATGATGGGTTTCGGCGGCAAAGAAGGTCGGCACAGGAAGCAACTCGGTGACCACCGGCCTCGACCAACCAGCCTCCCGCGCCAGCTCGGCAATCACCGCGCGGGCTGTCTCTTCCTGCTCCGGGCTGTGGTAGAAAATCACTGAGCGGTACTGCGAGCCGACGTCGTTACCCTGGCGATCGCGGGTCGTCGGGTCGTGAATCGCGAAAAAGACCTCAAGAATCTGACGGAAGTCACATCGTTCGGGGTCGAACGTCAACCGCACGACTTCAGCATGTCCCGTTCGCCCGCTGCAGACCGCTTCATAGGCCGGATTTTCGACGCTGCCACCACAGTAGCCGGAAACCACCGACTCGACCCCGACCATCTGCTCGAAAACCGCCTCCAGGCACCAGAAGCAACCGCCGCCCAGTGTCGCCATCTCCGTTTTCGCCGTCACTGCGCTCTCCTTTCTTCGGCCGACGAGCGCCCGCTGCATGTCAATACAATATGGTCGTCGTGCGAAGTGCTGCCGCCATTGGCCTACCATGCCTGCTGCCGGATTGATCCGGGCCTGCCGAAGGGAATCGCGCCGACACCGGCCAACACCGACTTTCCGTGCCTCACGTTCTCCTTGCCGTTTCCTGCAGCGCGGCTACTTCGCCGGCTTGACACCGCGCAGCACGGCAAGGCGATCGGCGATCTGCTTCGCCCACTTGTCGAAGGCGTTCTGCGCGTAGGCCCAGGCCTGAAACGAGTTGAGGTAACCCTTGACCCAGGTGTCGGTCGCGCCTTCGGCACCGCCCTCGACCTCGGCCGCGTACTTGCGGCCGATCTGCGTGTCGGCGCACTCGGCCAGAACCTGGTCGGTCACGCCGTCGGTGAACTGGATCTCCATCCCGGTCTCGCCGAGGTACGGCGTCGACCCGGCCGGCCTGCCGCTCGCCGGCCCGGAGGCGAGCTCGGCGGTGAAGGCGTAGGGAATCGCCGTCCCCATGAGGCTGCGGCTGACCTGCGTCGGCACCAGATTGGTCAGCGCGATGCGCAGGACGATGACTCCCGGGCCCGGCTGCTCGACGACCTGCATCTGCGGCTGCAGCGCCTTGACCAGCGCAGCGTGGAAGTGGTCGACGAGCGCCTTCAGCTCGGTCGGATCGATCCCCTGCTGCTGGTCCGCCTTGAGGGTGACGACGATGCGGTTGATCAGCACCTTGTCGTAGGCCTTCAGGTCGAGGGTGGGCCGCCGCCAGCAGAGCGCGCCGCCGCCGGGTGCCGGTGCCAGCGCCTGGTAGTCGGTGAGGAAACCGCTGCGCGTGATGCGCGCCGGGTCGCTGACCGTCACGTTGGTCGCCGGGCCGGCACAGCCGGCAAGCAGCAGCGTCGCCGCCAGCCAGGCGAGCGCGCTGTGGCCATTCAGGCGGTCGGCCGGTCGCCGGAAGGAATCTTTCCTGGCACCACCAGGTGAGTGAAGACGATGGTCGGCTTGCATGAGCGTCTCGCAGGAAGCAAAGGCCATCATTGTACCGCGGCGCAACAGTCTGACGCGCCGCTCGGCAGCAACTGCTGCGCCGCAACAAAAACAACGCTGATTCTGGCCGGCAACGGCCTTTCCCGATACAATGCCAGGGCCTTCGAACGACGCGCCGACGGCGCGCCAAACCCACCAATGGATAATGGAAAGTAGCGCGATGAAAGTACTGCTATTGACGCGGGAGTACCCGCCGTACGTGTACGGCGGAGCCGGTGTTCACGTCGAGTATCTGTCCGGTGAACTGGCCAGACTGATGCATGTCGAGGTGCGTTCGTTCGGTGACCAGGACACCGTGGTCGACGGGGTCCGGGTCAAGGGCTTCCCCTTTGGCAACGGCAGCTTTGCGCACGTCGACAAGAAGCTCAGCGGTGCGCTGGACACCTTCGAGACGAACCTCGAGACCCTCAGCGAGCAGGTCGATGCCGACATTGTGCATGTGCACACCTGGTACGCCCACCTCGGAGGCATCCTGGCGAAAACCCTTTACGGCATCCCACTGGTGCACACGGTGCATTCGCTTGAACCATTGCGGCCGTGGAAACGCGAACAGCTCGGCTGTGGCTACGACATGTCGTCGTGGATCGAGAAGACGTCGCTCGAGATGGCGGACGCGGTGATCGCCGTCTCCGAGGGAACCAGGCACGACATCCTCGAGCATTTCGACATCGACCCGGCAAAGATCTCGGTGATCTACAACGGCATCAACGTCGATCAATACCACCCGACCGACGAGACCACCGCGCTCGAGAAGTACGGTGTCGATCCAGGCAAGCCGATCGTCCTCTTCGTCGGCCGCATCACCCGCCAGAAAGGAATCGTCCACCTGGTGAACGCGATCCATTACATCAACCGCGATGCGCAGATCGTCCTCTGTGCCGGCGCCGCCGACACCAAGGAGGTGCTGCACGAGATGGAAACGGCGGTCAAGCGCGTCCGCCAAGAGGGCTTCACCAACGTCGTCTGGATTCAGGAGATGGTCAGCAAGGAAGAGGCGATCGAGCTCTACTCGCACGCCACCGTCTTCTGCTGCCCGTCGATCTACGAGCCGTTCGGGATCATCAACCTCGAGGCGATGGCCTGCCGGACTGCCGTCGTCGCGAGTGCCGTCGGCGGCATCAAGGAAGTCGTCATTGACGGCGTCACCGGCTTCCTGGTGCCACTCGAACAGTTGCACGTCGCCCCTTTCGAGCCGGTCAATCCGGACGTCTTCTCGCGTGACCTCGCGGCAGCCATCAACAAGGTCCTCGACAACCCGGAACTGGCCGAGTCGATGGCTGCTGCGGGTCAGCAGCGCGCGCGTGAGGTCTTCAGCTGGACGAGCATCGCGCAGCAGACGAAGCGGCTTTACGATTCGCTGCTGAAGTGATCTTCGCCCCGCGCGGACACATCGCCCGAACGGAGCGCGAACCGCTCGTTCGGCGGCAGCGCGCCGGATCCGGCGCCCGCTGCGCCCGTGCGCC
>ERZ761603.2646-NODE-2646-length-12100-cov-6.836613_pt1 | contig 12100 bp, 8 predicted proteins | sample MGYA00511879_ERZ761603 | MGnify/ENA primary metagenome ERZ761603 (study PRJEB28899, sample SAMN02850040) | bioreactor sludge metagenome | biome: EBPR Sludge; feature: EBPR Bioreactor; material: flocular biomat | place: Australia: Thorneside Wastwater Treatment... | reverse complement strand
CAATTTTCCTGGAATGGAGGCAAATTATGGCTATAGATTTTATTTTGCTGCTGCTGACGGCCGTTTTCTTTTTAGGCAGCGCTGGCTTGATCACCGCCTTAAGCAAGCTGTCGGGAGCAGAATCATGATCTGGTTGTATGGAATCTCGGCTTTTCTGGCCCTGATCTTGTTAATTTACCTGTTTGTCGCCCTGATCAAACCGGAGTGGTTTTAACGATGAACGCTTTAATGCAAATTTCCATTTATCTGGTTTTGCTGCTGCTGCTGGCCTGGCCCTTGGGTGTGGTGATGGCCCGTATCTACCAGGGAGAACTGCCCCGCTGGCTACGGCCGTTGCGCCCCCTGGAACACCTCTTTTATCGTCTGGCTGGCGTGGACGAAAACCAGGAAATGACCTGGCAGCAGTACGCCCTGGCGCTGCTGCTGTTTAACGCTGCCGGACTTCTGGCGGTTTATTTGCTGCTGCGCTGGCAGGCGTGGCTGCCGCTGAACCCGGATGGGCTGACGGCCGTTACCCCCGAGCTGGCTTTTAATACGGCCGTTTCCTTCGCCTCCAACACCAACTGGCAGTTTTACGGCGGTGAAACCACCATGAGCTACCTGTCGCAAATGCTGGGGCTGGCGGTGCAGAACTTTCTCTCGGCGGCCAGCGGCATGGCGGTGCTGGTGGCCCTTATTCGCGGCCTCAGCCGCCAGCGGACGGACAAATTAGGCAGTTTTTGGATAGACATGACCCGCAGTGTGGTCTACATTCTGCTGCCGCTTTCCTTCCTGCTGGCGCTGCTTCTAGTGTCGCAGGGGGTGGTGCAGACGTTTGCCGGGGCAGAAACGGCCGTGCTGCTCGATGCCACCGCCGCTGAGGGTACAGTCGTAACCACCCAAACCATTGCCCGCGGTCCTGTGGCCTCGCAGGTGGCCATCAAACAGCTCGGCACCAACGGCGGTGGCTTTTTCAACGTCAACTCGGCGCATCCCCTGGAAAACCCAACGCCGCTGAGCAATCTGGCCCAAATGCTGGCCATCTTGCTCATCCCGGCGGCGCTTTGTTTTACTTTTGGCGAAATGTTGGGCAGCCGACGGCAGGGTTATGCCCTGCTAGCGGTGATGGTCATCGTTTTTGTGGGGTTTTTGGGAACGGCCGTCTACGCCGAACAGCAGGGCAATCCCCGGTTGATCGGGGTGGATCAAGCGGCCAGCGCCGCGCAGCCCGGTGGCAACATGGAGGGCAAAGAGGCGCGTTTTGGCATCGTTAACTCGGCGCTGTGGGCTACGGCCACAACAGCCGCATCCAACGGCTCCGTCAACTCCATGCATGACGCCTACACACCCCTGGGCGGGCTGGTCCCCATGCTGTTGATGCAGTTGGGCGAAGTGATTTTCGGCGGGGTTGGGTCTGGGCTGTATGGCCTGCTGGCCTTTGCCATCGTGGCGGTGTTTGTGGCTGGGCTGATGGTCGGGCGCACCCCGGAATACCTCGGCAAGAAGATCGAGGTGTATGAAATGAAGATGGCCACGCTGATCATCCTGATTCCGCCGCTGGTGGTGCTGTTGGGAACGGCCGTTGCCGTGGCCACCACCGCCGGGCAAAGTGGGGCAACCAATCCTGGACCGCACGGATTCAGCCAGATTTTGTATGCCTTTAGTTCGCAGGGCAACAACAACGGCAGCGCCTTTGCCGGACTCAACGGCAGCCATCTCTTCTACCCCATCAGCGGGGCGCTGGCTATGCTCATGGCCCGCTACTGGCTGATGATCCCGGTGCTGGCCATTGCCGGGTCGCTGGCGCGCAAGCAAACCGTGCCCGCCAGCGCCGGGACGCTGCCCACCGATTCACCGCTGTTTGTGGGCTGGCTCATTGCCATTGTGCTGCTGGTTGGCGCATTGTCCTTTTTACCGGCGTTGGCCTTGGGACCAATTGTGGAGCAGTTGTTAATGTAGGGGCGACCCTTGTGGTCGCCCTGGATCGGCGGCCATGCTGCAGCGGGCGGGTACAAGACCCGCCCCTACTTAAGAAAATCAAAATGACAAATCAACAATTACTGTACCGGCGCGCTTTGCGTGACGCCGTTGTCAAACTCAACCCCCGTCACCTGGTGCGCAATCCGGTGATGTTTGTCGTGGAAATTGGTAGCCTGTTGCTGACCGTGCTGTTTGCCTTATCCCTCGTTGGCATTGAGGGGCCTGGCGATAACCCGGCTTTTACCGGGACCATTGCCGCCTGGCTCTGGTTTACCGTGCTTTTTGCCAACTTTGCTGAAGCCCTGGCCGAAGGGCGCGGCAAGGCTCAGGCGGATGCGCTGCGGCGCACCCGCACCGAAACCCCGGCCAAAAAGCTGGCCTCGGTGGATCCCAAAGCGCAGGTGCAAATCGTGGCCTCGACGGAACTGCGCAAAGGCGACCCCGTCCTGGTGAAAGCGGGTGACATCATCCCTGCTGATGGCGAAGTGGTGATGGGCATTGCCGCCGTGGATGAAAGCGCGGTGACTGGCGAGAGCGCCCCGGTTATCCGCGAATCGGGCGGCGACCGCAGCGCCGTGACTGGCGGCACGCGGGTTATTTCTGACTGGCTGGTGGTGAAGATCACCAGCAATCCCGGCGAAGGCTTTCTGGACCGGATGATCAGCCTGGTAGAGGGGGCCAAGCGGCAAAAGACGCCCAACGAAATCGCCCTGACGATTTTGCTGGCCGGGTTCACCATCGTCTTTCTGGTGGTGGTGGCCACGCTGTTGCCCTTCTCGATTTACAGCGTGCAGGTGGCGGGGCAGGGAACGGCCGTTACCGTCACCGTCCTCGTCGCCCTGCTGGTTTGCCTGATTCCCACCACCATTGGCGGGCTGCTGAATGCCATTGGCATTGCCGGGATGGACCGGCTGATCCGGCGCAACGTGCTGGCCATGTCTGGCCGGGCGGTAGAAGCGGCCGGGGATGTGGATGTGCTGCTGCTGGATAAAACGGGCACCATTACCCTGGGCAACCGGCAGGCGGTGGAATTTGTGCCGGTAGGCGGCGTGCGCCCGCAAGAATTGGCCCGGCTGACCCAGCTCGCCTCGCTGGCCGATGAAACGCCGGAGGGGCGCAGCATTGTGGCCCTGGCGGAAAAGGAGTTCGACATCAAACCAAATGGCCATCCTTTGCCGTCGGCTGAATTTATCCCGTTCACGGCGCAAACCCGCATGAGCGGCATCAACCTGAACGGTGACTCGATCCGTAAAGGCGCGCCGGATACCATCATGCAGTACGTGCGAGACGAGGGCGGAACGATACCGGGGGCGCTGCAAACGGCCGTTGAAACCATCGCCCGCACCGGGGGTACCCCGCTGGCAGTCGCCCGCAACGGCCGGGCCATCGGCGTGGTGCATCTTAAAGACGTGGTGAAACCGGGCATGAAAGAGCGCTTCCGGCAGATGCGGGCCATGGGCATTAAAACGGTGATGATCACCGGCGACAATCCGCTAACGGCCACGGCCATCGCTGCCGAAGCGGGTGTGGACGACTTTCTGGCCGAAGCCACGCCGGAAGCCAAGCTGAAGCTCATCCGCCAGTACCAGGCCGAGGGGCGGCTGGTGGCGATGACCGGCGACGGCACCAACGACGCGCCCGCCCTGGCCCAGGCCGATGTCGCTGTGGCGATGAACAGCGGCACACAGCCCGCCCGCGAGGCGGCCAACATGGTCGACCTGGACAGCGACCCGACCAAGCTGATCGAAATTGTGGAAATTGGCAAACAGCTGCTGATGACTCGCGGGGCACTGACGACGTTTAGCATTGCCAATGACGTGGCGAAATATTTTGCCATCATTCCGGCGGCGTTTGCGGCTACCTATCCAGCGCTGGATGCCCTGAACTTTATGGGGCTGGCCACGCCGCAAAGCGCCATTTTGTCGGCGGTGATTTTTAACGCCCTGGTGATCATTGCCCTGGTGCCGCTGGCGCTGCGCGGCGTGCCTTACCGACCGCTGCCCGCCGCCCGGCTCTTGCGCGACAACCTGCTGATTTATGGCCTGGGCGGACTGGTGGCCCCGTTTGTGGGCATTAAATTAATTGACCTGATCCTGGTTGTTTTGGGATTGGTTTAGGAAGGTAAGCGGTAATCGGTAATGTTGCTGCGCGACCGCTTCGCGTACGGTGAACGGATTACCGATAACTGATTACCGATAACCAAAGAGAGAGTAACTTATGAGACCATTTTTACCTTATTTACGACCGGCGCTGGTGTTTTTGGGTGGATTTACCCTGCTGACCGGGGTGATTTATCCGCTGCTGGTAACGGCCGTTGCCCAAACCTTCTTGCCGCACCGGGCCAACGGCAGCCTGATTGAGCAGGAAGGCGTCATTGTGGGGTCGGAACTGATTGGCCAGCGGTTTGACGACCCGGCCTACTTTTGGGGACGGCCGTCGCTGACCCAGCCAGCCCCTTATAATGGGGCAGCCTCAGTTGGCTCCAACACTGCGCCGAGCAATCCGGCCCTAACCGAACAAGTGGCCGCCCGAATTGCGGCCTTGCAAGCTGCTGATCCCACAAATACGCGGCCTATTCCCGTGGACCTGGTCACGGCATCGGCCAGCGGCCTGGACCCGCACATCAGCCTGGCGGCGGCGGAATACCAGGTTGAGCGGGTGGCCAGGGTGAGGGGGGTGGATACGGCCGTCGTTCGCCAGCTGGTTACCGAATACACCGAGGGTCGCACCCTGGGCGTACTCGGCGAGCCACGGGTGAATGTTCTTCGCCTGAACCTGGCGTTGGACAATTTTGATGAGAGTGGTTCCTGAAAAGACAGCGGGCTTTTGCCAGAAGCCCGCTGTGAGGTTCTCTTAAATGGATAAACGACCGGATCCCGACCAAATTCTAAGCCAGATTCAGCGTGAGGCTGCTGGGGAAAAACGTGGCAAACTGAAAATATTCCTCGGCTACGCGGCGGGCGTGGGCAAGACCTACGCCATGCTCGATGCGGCCCGGCGACGCCATGAAGAAGGTCATGATGTCGTTGTGGGGTATATTGAAACGCACGGTCGGGTGGAAACGGATGCGCTGCTGGCCGGCCTGGAAATTGTGCCGCGCCGTGAAATTGTTTACCGCGATATTCGCTTCACCGAAATGAATACCGACGCAATTTTGGCGCGACGGCCGCAAATTGCCCTGGTGGATGAGCTGGCCCACACCAACGTGCCTGGCTCGCGCCACACACGCCGCTATCAAGATGTGGAGGAGCTGCTTAGCAGCGGCATCAATGTTTACACCACCGTGAATATTCAGCACCTGGAGAGCCTTAATGACGTGGTTAACCAGGTGACCGGCGTTATTGTGCACGAGACTATTCCCGACCACATTTTGGATGATGCGCACGAGATTGAGCTGATTGACCTGCCGATTGATGAGCTGTTGGGCCGATTGGAGGCGGGCAAAATCTATATTCCGGCTCAGGCGGAACAAGCCCTGCGCCGCTTCTTTCGCCCTGGGAATCTGACGGCACTGCGGGAAATGGCGCTGCGCCGCGCCGCCGAGCGTGTGGATGAGCAGATGCGCTCCTACATGCAGTCCCACGCCATTCCCGGGCCGTGGCCTGCGGGCGAGCGGCTGTTGGTCTGTGTGGGACCCAGCCCGTTGAGTGAGCGCCTGGTGCGCACGACGCGGCGCCTGGCGCGGCGACTGGATGCTGAATGGATTGCGGCCTATGTGGAGACGCCAAACCGGGCGCAGCTGTTGGAAGCGGAGGAAGAGCGGGTGGCGCAGACGCTGCGCCTGGCGCAAGAGCTGGGGGCGGAGACGGTCCGGCTGTCTGGCCCATCGGTGGCGGAGACGTTAACCACGTATGCGCTAAGCCGCAATGTGACCAAGCTGGTGGCCGGGAAGCCGCTGCGGCCGCGCTGGCGTGAATGGCTGCGTGGCTCGCTCATTGACCAGATTTTGCGCCACAGCCAGGACATGGATGTTTACGTCATCAGCGACAAAGCGGAACCGCTGCCGTCGCCCCCGTCGCCGCTGTGGTCGGGGTCGCGTCAGATTGCCTGGCAGCAGTATTTACTGGGTGGCGGTTTGGTGCTGCTGGGGACATTTTTGGGTGTGCCGTTACGGCCGTTTATCAATCCAACCAATCTGGTAATGCTTTACCTGGTGGTGGTGATGGTAACGGCCGTCTGGTTGGGTCGTTGGCCCGCGATCATGGCTTCTTTTCTCAGCGTGCTCGCCTTTGACGTCATTTTTGTGCCACCCTACTACACCTTTGTGGTGGCTGACGCCGAATACCTGCTCACCTTTGCTGGCCTGCTGGCGGTGGGCCTGGTGATTAGCTCGCTGGCGACCCGCGCCCAGGAGCAGGCGCAGTCGGCACGCCGCCGCGAAAACCAGACTGCGGCGCTGTATGAACTGAGCCAGCGGCTGGCCACCGTTTCCAGTCTGGCCGATATTGCCCAAACGGCCGTTGCCCATATCAACACAACCTTGCACAGCCCAGCCGCCATTTTTTTGGCTGATGACAACCGTGAGCGCTGTCGCTTGCTGGCCAGTACGGCCGTGTATGAACAGGAATCAGAAGGTCTGGCCGTGGTTGATTGGGTCTTTCGCCACGGGCAGCCCGCTGGCTCCCATACCGACACATTAAACGGCGTGGCGGCTTATTACATGCCCCTGAAAACCTCGGGCAGCGTGATTGGCGTACTGTCTGTTGAGGTTTCAGACGACTTCCGGCACTCATTTGCCAGCGAACAACGCTACCTGCTGAACGCCATTGCCAGCCAGACCGCCCTGGCGCTGGAAAAGGCCCGGCTTACCGAAGAGGCGCGCCAGACCAAACTCCTGGAAGAGACCGAAAAATTGCAAACGACGCTGCTCAACTCTATCTCACACGATTTACGCACGCCGCTGGCCTCGATTACCGGGGCGTTAAGCAGCATCCTGGACGATGCCAACCTGCTGAGCGAAGCCGCCAAACTTGATCTGGTGCAGACGGCTTGGGAGCAGTCGTTGCGGCTAAATCGGCTGGTGGGCAATTTGTTGGATATAACCCGTCTGGAGTCCGGAGCTTTGAAAATACGCTGCCAGCCGTACGAGGTTCAGGAGTTGGTAGGGGCAACGCTGGCGCAAATGGCACACCGGCTTCAGGGACGCATTGTTAAGCACAACCTGCCCAACGATCTGCCGCACGTGGCCATTGATTTAACCTTAATGATTCAGGCACTCATGAATTTGCTGGATAACGCCGTGAAGTATGCGCCACCAGAGGCACCAATTGAAGTAGAAGCTTACCCGGAAGCTGGGGATGTGATTCTGGCCGTCAAAGATCGTGGCCCTGGGTTACCCGAGGCCGAATTGGAGCGTATCTTTCACAAATTTTACCGCCTGGACCCTGGCGGCGTGGGTGGTACGGGGTTGGGGTTATCAATTACTCAAGGGATTGTAGCGGCGCACAACGGCCGTGTCTGGGCGCAAAATCGGCCGGGGGGTGGCGCTGCCTTTTTTATGCGGCTGCCTCAGGCCAACCCCGAGAGGCAAGCGGCTGACCCAGAGATTCAAATGTCAATTCTCAAGCGGTAGCCTACGCCTGGCTCGGTAAGAATGTACTGCGGATTGGTGGGGTCTTCTTCTATTTTGTGCCGTAGGTTGCTCATGTGTACCCGCAGCAGGTGGGTGTCTGTTTGCGCCCCGGCCCCGCGCACTTCTTTGAGCAGCTGCTGGTGGGTCAGCACCCGTCCGGCGTATTGGATCAATACCTTAAGCAGATCATACTCGGTGGGCGTCAGCTGGACTTCTTTGCCATCGAAGGTCACCAAACGTGCCGTTAAATCGACACGCAGTTTGTCTTTTACAAAGACGAGCTGTTCCTCTTCTTGCTGCATATGCCGTATGGCCACGCGCAGCCGGGCTGTTAATTCCCCGATGCTAAACGGTTTGGTCACATAGTCGTCGGCTCCGGCATCCAGCGCCTCAATTTTGTCCGAATCCTGGTTTTGTACCGATAGAAACACGATGGGGATTTGTGACCACTCGCGGATTCGCCGGGTCACTTCAATGCCATTTATGCCCGGCAGCCCCAGGTCCAGAATCATAAGATCGGGTTGGAGATTGATGGTTTGTAAGATGGCATCTTCGCCGGTGGCGGTAGTAAATACGTCGTATCCGTGCGCCGTGAGCGAGGTGCGCAAAAATCGCCGAATGGCATGGTCGTCATCTACAACCAGCACTTTCGTCTTTTGCATTTCTCGCGATTCGTTCAAACTGAGGACTGCTGGATTTCCGATCATCGTCTGTACCTTCCAGGGTGTGCTAAAGCGACTATCTACCCTGGCAGTGTACAGGTAATGGCGTAAAGAGAGTGATAAGAAACCAAAAACAGCCGTTAAGAAACCGTCAAGTTTCTATCTGCCACAGCTGCTGCATTTCCTCACAGCGGGTAAGCAATTCTTCCAGGGTGCCTTCGTCTTCGATACGGCCGTCTTTCAACACCACCACATGATCCGCCTGCCGCAAAGCGGTACGGCGGTGGCTCACAACCAAACACGTTTGCTGCCGATTTTCTCCTCTGTGCCTCCGCGCCTCTGCGTTAAATACTCTTTCCCACAAAACCTTCTCCGTCTCCACATCCAACGCACTCGACAAATCATCAAACACCAACAGCTCCGGCTGGCGCACAAACATGCGCGCGGCGGCCACCCGCTGCGCCTGCCCGCCAGACAATCGCTGTCCGCGTGGCCCGACAATCGTGTTTAGCCCCTGCTCCATATTCGCTAAATCTTGCTCAAAGACGGCCGTTGCCACCGCCGCCATCACATCCACCTCACTTTCCGGCAGGCCGAGCAAAATGTTGTCCCGTACACTCTCGCTAAACAGGCGTGGGATTTGCATGGTGGTGGCCACGCGGGGTGGCACCATGAAGGTGGCCGGATCCGGGACCGGACGGCCGTTCCACACAATCTCGCCACTGTTCGCTGGCAGCAGCCCCAGCAGCACCTTCAGCAGCGTCGTCTTGCCCGCACCAATGCGCCCGGTGATCACCACAAACTGCCCCGCCTTGAGCGACAAGTTGATGTCGTGGATGCCGTTTTCGCTGCCGGGGTAGGTGAAGTTGAGCTGTTTAATGGCCAGGGTTTCGAGGGTGTGAACGGCCGTTTTGGGCGTGTACGGCAGCGGCGGCAGCTGGCCATCCAGGTGCAGCTCCTGCGGGGCGACAACCGCCCCCACCGCTGCGCCCTGCATCATCGTTTCCATGCGCTGCGTGGAGACCCCCGCCTGCTTGTAGCCAGTGATCATCCGGCTGAAAATGCGGAACAGCTGGGTGATAGGCCAGATGTAGGCGGCAAAGAGGGCAAAATCACCCAACGTGAACGCCCCGGTGTACATTTGCCGCGCCGCCAGCAGCAAGATCAGCCCCATGCCCAGTTCAATGGTGCCCGTGCTCAGGGCATCGACCAGACCGGTGAGCAGCTTGTCGCGCACCATCGTCTGCTTGCGCTGCTCGTTGATTTCGCGGAAGCGGTCGATGACCCGCGTTTCGGCATTGGCCACCTTCAGCGCCTGGGTGCTGTTGAACATGTCGGCAATCATGCCTGTCACCTGGCTGGTGGCTTCGCGGCTGGCCTTGCGATACCGCTTGGCCCGCTCGCCCAGCCGCTGGGCGATGCCCACCACCACCAGCAGCGGCACAAAGGTGCCCAGCGTCACCGGCACGCTGATTTGCAGCATGATTGTCACCGAAATGCCCGCACTGATCAGCAGGCCAATCACATCATCCACGGCCACAATGGCCATGAGCAGCTCGTGCGTGTCGTCACGGAAGGTGCTGATGGCCTGCCCGGTGGACATGGGGGTGCCGTCGTCGTTTTGCGGCAGCGGGCGCGAGCCGGGCCTTTGCAGCACGCGCGCCAGCATGTTACGGATGAGTAGATCATAGGAGATGTGCTCGAAGTTGATAAACGCCCAGCCCGCGCCCATTTGCGACAGCGCGGCGACCAGCGCATAGGCAATTTGCAGCCCGACGATGGGCCACAGCGGCAGGGCAAAGCTGTCTTCGCCGGTGAGGCCGTTAAAAAAGGCGCGCAAAATCAGCCCCAGTGCGGTGGTCACGGCGAAGTGAATCGAAATGGTGATGATGTCGGCGGCGTAGTATCGTGGCGTAAAGCGGATGAGCCGCCAGTAGTAAGAAAGTGTGTTCATAGTCGGAAAATTACTCAATTACCAATTACTGCCTGTAATCAGGTAACCGGTAATAGGTAATCAGGTAATTGCCTCCTCCAGCCCTGTCACCAGCAGCTGGGCAAAGTGGGAGGCTGGGTCGGCGGCGAGGTGGGTGCGACGGCCGTATTCCACAATACGGCCGTTCCCCAAAATCATAATCTCGTCAGCACGCTGCACGGTGGCCAGCCGGTGGGCCACGATGATGCCCGTGCGATTGGCCAGCAGCTTGTCGATGGCCTGCTCAATCTTCATTTCCGTCACCGGGTCCAGGCGGGACGACGCCTCATCCATAATCACCAGCCCCGGATTGGCCAAGAAGACGCGCACAAAAGCCAGCAGCTGCGCTTCCCCCGCGCTGAGGCTGGCGTCGGCTTGCAGCGGCGAATCGAGGCCGGATGGCAGGCTGTTCAGCCAGGGCATGAGGCCCAACTCATCCAGCACGGCCAAAATGTGGCCGTCGCTGATGGTGGGGTCGAACAGCGTCAGGTTGTCGCGCACGCTGGCGTGGAACAACTGTACCTCCTGTGTCACCAGCCCGATGTGGCGGCGCAGCTCGGCCTGCCGGGCGTCGCGCAAATCGAAGCGGCGGCCGTCTGCTCCCAGCCAAATCGCGCCATCGGTTGGATCGTAAAAGCGAAAGAGCAGCTTGGTGAGGGTGGATTTGCCGCTGCCGGTGCGCCCCAGCAAGCCCAGCACCGTGCCCGGTTCCAGGCAAAAGTTAATGTCTTGCAAAATCATCGTTGCCGGGTCATCGGCGTAGAAAAAAGAGACATGATCAAAGGTAACGGCCGTTGCGCCTTCGGGCAGGTCTACACCGGGGCCATCAAGCATGGTGGGCTGCTCGGCTTGCAGCGCCATGATGCGGCGGATGCTGGCGGCTGCCTTCTGCAAATCTTCAATCTGCCGGTTGATGCTCCACAGCGGCTCTTTAATCACGTCGATGTAGTAAAAAATGAGGTAGATGCCGCCAATGGTCAGCGTGCCTTCGCGGAAGAGCGTGGTGCCGAAGATGTGGGCGGCGATGTAGGCCAGGGTAAAAACGCCCAGCGGCAAATTCCAGACAAAAACGTTGACCTTGATGGCGCTGCGCACGCGCAGCCAGCGCTCGCGCCCCAGCAGCAGCATTTTTTGCACGATATACGGTTCGGCGTTGGCGGTGCGAATCGTTTCTGCGCCGGTGAGCCACTCTTCGAGGAAGCCAAACAGGGTGGCTTCGGTCTGGCGCAGCGCTTCCCAGCGGGGCACGGTGAGGGTGCGCAGGTAGTTTAAGGCCAGCACGCCGAGGAGGGATACGGCCGTAATCGACACCCCCACGCGCCAATCCACCAGCCACAGCAGCACAATCACGCCCACCAGCAGCAGCACGTTGCTGGTGAGCTGGATGAACAGCTGGGAGAAGAAGTTGGCCAGCTTGTTCACGTCGCCATCAACCCGCTCGATGAGCTCGCCTGGCTTGTGCTGCTTGTGGAAGGCCATGTCCAGCCGCAGGCAGTGGAGCGCGAGATCCGCTCTTAAGGCGTTGGTAGCAGTCCAGGCCACGTTTTCGCCAACGTAAACTGCGGCCAGAGCAATCGCCTGGCGCACGATGGCCACGCCCATGAACAGCGCCGCCGCACCGAGCAGATTTTGCAGCCCTTGCTGGAAAGCGGCCGTTCCGCTGGCCACGGGCTCGCTGGCCGTGTCTATGAAATACTTGACGATCTGCGGATTGGCCAGCTGCAAGCCAATGCTAACAACCAGCAGCACCGCCAGCCAGAGCACCCGATTTTTTTGCGGTTTGAGGTAATTGGCCAGCAAATCCCAGTAGGGCTTGATGGGCACATTGAGTTTTTGCAGCATGAGCGTTTGCGTGAGACCTGGCAGGTTCTTAAAAACCTGTCAGGTAGATCGGAAGAGCGTCGTGTAGGGAAAGAGTGTAGATCTCGGTGGTCG
>ERZ761603.2645-NODE-2645-length-12100-cov-14.994105_pt1 | contig 12100 bp, 7 predicted proteins | sample MGYA00511879_ERZ761603 | MGnify/ENA primary metagenome ERZ761603 (study PRJEB28899, sample SAMN02850040) | bioreactor sludge metagenome | biome: EBPR Sludge; feature: EBPR Bioreactor; material: flocular biomat | place: Australia: Thorneside Wastwater Treatment... | reverse complement strand
GAGCGAGAAGCCGAGATGCTCGCCGCGGCCGCGCGCGATCGTCCCCGTGCCGCCCGGCTCGCGAGCCTCACCAACTCCAGTCCCGGCACCCCCGCCAAAACCGAGGATGGACCGCCTGCGGATGGCGGACTGCTCGCCGCCAAGCGTCGAGCAGCGAAGAGATTTGAAGAAGATCGTCCTCAGTGATTCCGCTCTCGACCGGTGTTCGCATTCCGTCCATACGTCCACAGTGCGAACAACCGGAATCCCTCGTGCCGGTGTTCGATTTTCCTTTGTTCCAAGCACCGGATCGCGCATAATGAAAGGTGGTGGAGAGCCGCACGTCAGGGTTGAACAAAGAGGACCATCCCCATGACCACCGTCTCCGACATTCTCGCCCGTAAGTCAGGCAAGACCCATTGTGTCTCACCCCGCGCCACGGTGCTCGAAGCCACGCGGATCATGAATGATGCCCGCATCGGTTCGGTGCTCGTCATCGAGGGCGAATGGCGGCGCATCGTCGGCATCCTCACCGAGCGCGACCTGCTCACCCGTGTCATCGCCGCGGAGCGCGACCCCAGCACCACGCTGGTCAGCGATGTCATGACGACCGACGTGCTGTTCTGCACACCCAGCACCACCATCGACGACCTGCGAAGCGTGATGCGCGAGAAGCGCATCCGCCACGTGCCCGTCCGCGAGGATGATGGCTCGCTCGTCGGCCTGGTCTCGATCGGCGACCTCAACGCATTCGAGAGCGAATCCGCGGCCTGCACGCTGGCTTCGCTCACCGATTACATCACACGCGGCTGAGCCGACGCCGGGGTGCGATGATCACGCGTGCGGCCTCACTCGCAGCCGCCCGCTTCCCACGCCGCGTAGAACGTCTCGACGTCCGCGCCATCGACGCCGCCGTCCGAGTTCACGTCCGCCGCGGGGTGGCCCGCCTCCCACGCCGCGTAAAAGGCCTCGACGTCCGCCCCGTCGACGCCCCCATCACCGTTGAAATCGGCGGGGCAACCGCACTCCGATGCCACGGAGATGACAAAGGAGCGCCCCTCGGTCCCATTCTGGAGTTCGTACCCGCGGGCCTCGATCGTGCGCGTGCCGCGTGTGTCGCACGGGTTCCAGTCGAAGGTGTAGGGAGCCAGATAGTCACTCGCCGAGTAGCGGCCATCGATGAAGAAATCGACGCGCCCCATCGCCCCATCAACCTCTGCCGCGGCGGTGATGCGCACCGGGCCGGTGACTGTTTCGCCGGCGGCCGGCGATTCAATCCTGACGGTCGGCAGACCGAGCGTCAGGTACAGGTTCCCGTTCCAATGCTTGAACTGGTCCACATCGATCAGGTACCGCCACCAGTTGGCGAGGAAGAAATCCGGCCCGCGCCCCGGCGCGTGCGGCATATGGGCGTACCACCAGTTGAGATACTCCCGCTGCGAGTCCGTGTCGTCGGGCGACCACTCCCGGAAGTTGATGAGCCGCGTTTGGTCGTTCAGATTCGGGTACGAGAGCCATGCGTCGGCGTTGCTGGGCACGAAGCGCGGGTTCGCGTAATCATAATCGGATTGTCCGTTGACCGGGAAGTGAACGTTTCCCACGCCGCCCAGCCCGGGCGCATCGCGGTCGAGCAGGGCGAAACGGCTCCAGGTGTTGCTCCGATCCGGGGTCCACGAACCGTACGAGTGAACCATGATGCTCTCGGCGCGGTGGCCCCAGGAATGAATCGCCTCGCCCACCCCCCGCTCGAAGTTCCAGCCCATGATGACGAACGCTCGTTCGCCGCCCGCTTCGGGATAGGGAACGCCGTTGATCCAGTACGCGCCCCGCCCCGCCATGCACGACTCCCACATGCCCCCGATCGGCGGGGCGTAGAGCCATACCTCATCGATCTCCCCCGCGTCCACCCGCGCACCGATGCCCCGTTCGTTGCACCAGCGAACGTAGTCGAACGTCGAGTTGTGAAAAATCCGATCCGCCCAGTCGCTCGCGAACGACTCGTCGTCGTGCTGAAAGCCGTCCTGGAAGATCGGATACTCATCGGCGTGCACCGTTTCCACGATCTCGTAGACGGCGCGGCCGTGGCTCGAGGCGAGCAGGTCCTGCCTCACACGCTCGGCCAGCACCAGCGGGTGCTCCCACCCGTACACCTCGTGCATGCGCAGGCCGCCGAAGTTCTCCATGATCGGGTTCATGGCGTACAGCAGAACCTTCGCCCGCACCACGTCCGGGTCAACTCCCGGTGGCGGGGGCGGACCGGCGGGCGGCAAGCCGAGCGGGTCCAGGTTCATAAATCGGACGCCGTCGAACCAGATGCGAAACCCCGCATCCCAGGTGTCGTGGTGGATCTCGATCTGCCGCACGTTCGAAAGGTCCGGAGTGCCCGTGGTCGTTCGGACCCATCCAGAGCCGCCCGCGAGCGGGGCCTTGAACAGCCGCCACGCGAAGTTCGGCGTCAGTTGTGAGGTGGGCGTCAGGCGGATCGTGCCGGTCGCTGTGCGGACGACGATGATCGGCTGGTTGTCCTGCCACCCGATGGGCGTGGTGTTCTCGGGGTAGGCCCACCAGACCAGCGTGTTGTACGCCGAGGCGTCGAAGTTCAACGTAGCGGTCGCCGGAAATCGCACGCCCGTGTCGAACCCGCTCTGGGTCGTGAACAGGATCGAGGCGGCACCGTCCTTGACGCGCGCGGTGCTGTTCTGCACGCTCGCCGGGGCGTTATCGCTGGCGAAGACCCCCCACTGCGACGCGTTGTTCTCGGCGAAGTCCGGCGACTGCGCCGCCGCCGCGAACGCGGTCACCCACACCGTTACAGCCGTAGCTCGAACGATCATGATGCATCACCCTCCCGCGTGCCGCACCACGCCGACACCGGGCATGCCTCGCGGCGGACTATCGTACCAAACATTCGGCGGAGATGCGCCGACCTTGAAGGCCCCCGCCTTACTTGGGCACGGTGTTTCGCCGATACGTCGCCTCGATACTCCGAGCAGCCCACGATGCCACCAAACACCCCCGCACGCCGAGTCACCTCCAAAGGCAACACGCCCGCGAAAACGCCCCGCCACGTGCGCTGGCCCTCATCACGGCGGATCCGGGTCTTTGCCTTCGACCCCAGCCTCTCGACCCAGTTCGAGCACGCGCCCATGAACGAGGCGACGATCACCGTCCCCTGGGAGCAGGACATCCGGCCCGACAAAGACTCGTACAAGACGTGGAACCCCGCCTCGGGCAAGGGCGAGAGTCTCGGACCCGGGCCGGTGGGCGAGTACCTCGAGGTCATCGACTACGACCCCGCCAGCGGCCTCTTTTACGATCCCGTCAACCTCAACGCCCCGCAACTGCTGGCCCAGGACGGCCTGCCCCCGTCCGAGGGCAACCCGCAGTTTCATCAGCAGATGGTCTACGCCGTGGCGATGCGCACCATCGAAGCCTTCGAGCGGGCGCTGGGCCGGAAGGTCCTGTGGGCGCCGCGCGACGATATCAAGTCCAAGAAGCCCGAGGACCTGTTCGTCCGCCGGCTCCGCATCTACCCGCACGCGCTGCGCGAGGCCAACGCGTACTACAGCCCGCACAAGAAAGCCCTGCTCTTCGGGTACTTCCCCGCCAGCGAATCCAACAGCACGGGCACGCCCGGCGGGATTGTCTTCACCTGTCTCTCGCACGACATCATCGCCCACGAGGTCACCCACGCCATCCTCGACGGCATCCGCCCCGAGTTTCAGGAGACGACCAACCTCGATGTCCCCGCCTTTCACGAGGCCTTCTCCGACATCGTCGCGCTCTTTCAGCACTTCGCCATGCCCGAGGCCCTGCGGCACCAGGTGAAGAAAACACGGGGCGACCTCTCGGCCCAGAACCTGCTGGGCGAGCTGGCCCATCAGTTCGGCACCGCGGCGGGCGGGCACGGGGCACTCCGCAGCGCCATCGGCAGGTACGAGGACGGCATCTGGAAGCCCAACGTTCCTTCGCAGGAGGATTACGCCAGGCACACCGAGTGCCACGCCCGCGGCAGCGTCCTGGTCGCCGCGGTCTTCGAGGCCTTCCTCACCATCTACCGGGATCGGGCCTCACGCCTCATCGGGCTGGCGAGCAATGGCAGCGGACGACTGCCCGAGGGCAACCTGCACCCGGCTCTTGTGGAAGCGCTCTCCGAGACCGCGGCCAAGGTCGCCGGGCACGTGCTGAACATCTGCATCCGTGCGCTGGACTACTGCGCCCCGGTGGACATCACCTTCGGCGATTACCTCCGCGCACTCATCACCGCCGACCGCGACAGCGTGCCCGAGGACCCGCGCCGTTACCGGCTGGCCTTCGGCGAGGCCTTCCGGCGTCGCGGCATCTTCCCCACCGGCGTCGGGTCTTTCGCCGAGGATGCGCTCGTCTGGAACGACCCGCCCGACGATGCCCCCAGCGCCGAACTGCTCCGCGACATCTGGTACGGCTGGTACGACCCCGACGGCACGCAATCGTCCACGAAGTACGCCGGGCAGATTCTCAGCCGCGACCGCATGCACACCTTCGCTCACATGCTCAGCAATCAAGACCTGGTCCATTCCAAGTGGCTCAAGCGCGACGATGTGCGCAACGCTTCCGATCGACTCATGGGCCTGGCGCTCTCGAAGCAAGCCCCGGCCACCGTCTATCGCGCCAAGGACGGATACCCAGATGTGGAGGTCTGCTCCTTCCGCCCCGCCCGGCGCATCACCCAGCGCGGCGACAGCGTCACCGACATCGTGCTCTCCCTCACCCAGCGGCGGCGCGGGTACTTCGATCCCGCTGTGCAGGAACAGGCCGATGCCGGGCACATCGACTTCCACAAGCACCCCGGCGACTTCGAGTTCCTCGGCGGGTGCACCATGCTCATCGAGGCCGCCACGGGCCGCATCCGCTACAGCATCTCGAAGAACATCCTGAGCGTCTCGCGTCTGCGGCGGCAGGCGGAGTTCTTCGGCGCACCCGGCGACGGTCTGCGCTCCATGTACTTCGGCCGTCACCTCGATGAACCATTCGCGTTCCTTCATTCCCACGACTGACCCGCCCGCAACGCTCCCGAGTATTCACGCATGGCCAGAAAACCACCATCCACCGCCGCGACTTCCGTCGCTCAGTACCCCGCCGGGCGCTTCGTGCCCCCGCCGGGGGGTGTGAGCGTGCGGATGTACCGGCAGGGCTTCGGGGACTGTTTCTTGATCGCCGTCTCAGCGGGTCAGGGCGTCTTTTACATGGTGATCGACTGCGGCGTCATCAAGAAGCCCGCGAAGGACCCCGACTTTCTGTCCAAGGTGGTGCGCAACATCCGCGAGGAGACGGGCGGAAGGATCGATGCCCTGGTCGTCACGCACGAGCACTGGGACCACCTGTCCGGGTTCTCGTCCGCGAAGGACGAATGGGAGCAGTTCGAGCCCGGCTCCATCCGCGAGGTGTGGGCCGCGTGGACAGAGACCGCCGATGACCCTCTGGCGAAGGAACTGGGGCAGCAGCGGCGGAAGGCGATGGCCTTCGTACAGCGGGCGATGCAGCACTTCTCTGATCCCGATGGGGCGACGCAGTCGCGTGTCAGGAGCCTCTCGGCCTTCTTCGGCGCGGCCGAGGCGGGCGAGGGCCGGACGCTCAAGGCCCTCAACTACGCCCTGTCCCGCGCGAAACACGGCGGCAAGGACAACGTACGGTACCTGAAGCCGCACGGCGAGCCGTTGAAGGTCGCCGGCGTCGAGGGGGTGCGTTTCTACGTGCTCGGCCCGCCGTACGACCGGAACCTGCTCCTGAAAAGTAATCCAAAGAAAGGCGAGGTGTACCACGTCGCCAACATCGGGATGTCGCTCCACTCCGCCCTGCGCGCCGCGGAACTTCGCGCGGCGGGCGAGGATATCTGGAAGGGCATGAGCCGCGAGGACACCGATGCGTATGTGGCGAGCGTGCCCTTCGACAGGGACCTCTGGCGGACCTGGGACGATGTCAAGGGTGATCCCTTCTTCGCACCGCTTTACGGGCCGCGCCATGGCACGAAATCCCATCCGCAGCACTGGCGGCGAATCGATGATGACTGGATCGGCGGCGCGGCGGGGCGGCTGGCCCTCAAACTCGATGACCACATCAACAACACCAGCCTGGTCCTCGCCATCGAGATCGTGGCGACAGGCAAGGTGCTGCTCTTCGTCGGCGATGCACAGGTCGGCAACTGGGAATCCTGGCACAAAGGTGAGTGGACCGTGCCGGGAAAGACTACGCCCGTCAAGGCCACCGACCTACTTCAGAATACGGTCTTCTACAAAGTCGGCCACCACGGCAGCCACAACGCGACCCACAAGCCGCTCGGGCTCGAGAAGATGACCGATCCGGGTCTGGTCGCTGTCATCCCCACCGACAGGCAGATGGCCGCGGACAAACGGTGGAACGACATCCCCTTCGAGCCGCTCCTGGCCGCGCTGCACGAGCGAACCCGCGGCCGCACCATCCGCGCTGATCGAGATTTTCCCGCGGGAACAACAAAGAAACCGCACAAGAACCTCTCGGCGGCGGAGTGGAAGACCTTCAAGACGCGAACCACGGTCACACCCTTGTACGTGCAGCACGACGTGCCGGGACTGAAATAGAAAGAGGCGGCCCGTGCGGCCGCCCCGTGGTGCATTGTCCCGTTCACGCCGCCCGCTCGGGGCGTTCGTTCGGCCATAATGGTGACTCGAAGTTCGCATAAAACTGGATGCCGTCACCCCCGGCTTTGGCCCCGTTGCGGTACACGGGGAAGTAACCGGTCGGCCGGAGGTTGTACCGCCGCAGCGCGCCCAAAATCGCCCCCTCGCGCCGCGCGGGGTAGGTGATGGCAAGCGGCGTTACGCCGCCCCACCGCGCGAGCATCGACACCGCCGCGCCCAACTGGCTCAGCGAGACGCCGAGAAAGGGAGGGTCGCAGACGATGACGCCGTACTCCTCGCCGAGGTAGGCCGGGCGGCGCAGGTCCCACCGGACAAAGCCGGGCAGGTCCGCGAAACGCAGATCGGTGTCGAGCACGGTCGCGGCGATGCCGCGATCGTGCAGCGCCCGACCCACGGTGGGCGCGCAGAGCGTGCACGGCCGGTCAAAGTCCGCGAAGACCGATGCGAGTTCCGCCGCGGTGGCCTCATCGAAGAGGTGGGCCTCGCTGGGGTTGTCCGTCACAACAGTTAGCATGGGGCATCGCCCCCTCCCGTGGTCGCCCCGTCGCCGACAGCCCACGAGGGTCGGGCGGCGGGGCTGGTGTTCTCTTCAATCCCCGCGCCGGGATGTCGCCCGGCGCGGAGTGGTTCGGCTTTAGTCGAGGAAGGCCACGTTTCGCATGGCCCCCGGCGCCCGGTGCTCCTCGTTCATCAGAACCAGGTGCCAGACCCGAAGGTGCAGGCGCTCGTGGTCCGGGTGAGTCACGTAGCCGCGGACGTAGACCTCCGGATCGCGCCGCATGGGCAGCCACCGCTCGCGGGCGAGGGCGGGCTGCTCGCGCAGCAAGGCGGACCGTTCCTCTTCGGTCAGGCCGTTGGGGTAGCGGCGGCTGACATAGACCAGCACGCCGCCCCGGCGCACCGCAAAAGAGGCCATGTGCGGCTTGCCGTTGCCCCTCCGCAGCGGCTCATCCGACAGGACCAGCCAGAGGGGGAACTGCACCTGGGGCCGGGGGAGGAAGAACCATTCCCCCTGTCGCAGGTAGACCGCAGTGCGGCGTTCGCCGCGCTCCGAGGCCGGAACGTGGGCGGACTCCTGCTCGACCCGGACCTCCCGCGGCTTGAGGGCCTCCATCGCCGACGCGACGCCGGAGACCCCCCGCACATCGGGCACCCCCGCGATGAACCACTCGCGTTCATCGTGCCCGCAGAGGTACTTCGCGCGCTCGCCGGTCGCGCCGTCGATGCTCATCAGGAGCAGGTGACGGCCGCGAGCGTCGGTCACGCGGAGTTCGGTGCGGGACCTCACCCGCAGGTCGTAGAACTGCCCCTTCGCATCGCGCCCGATGTTGAGGGCGGTGGGCAGTTCCTCGTTCCACATCTCGTGCGTGATAATGCTCCGGCGGGTGTACCGCCAGGGCGATGCCTGACGCGCGAGCAACGTGCGCCGGACCACCGCGCGGGCGCCGATGCCCTCGAACGCGCGGACGATATCGTTCGTGCTCATGACACGTTCCTTTCTGTGCTCGACCGGCGCGCGGTGTGTCCGCCGCGTGCGCGGGTGAACGGAGTGCGCGGGCGGCGTGAGCGGCGCGAGGCATCACGCCGCGGGCCGATGCGCCCGGTATGAATAACGATGGAATCAGGAGTGCGGAGACATCCCCGTCCGAATACCCGTGTGGGCTGCGGACGGGCCGAAAGGTTCAGTTGTCGAGAGAACCCAGGGGCCTGCCCTTCAGGCGACGTGACCGAGCGACAGGATGGTGGCGTGAGTTGTGAGCATGTGGCACCTTTGAGGTAGATACATTACCCCAATCGGATGCGCGGATCAAGAGAAAGTGGCGGCATTTTTGCTGTTTTTTCTGTGTATGAATCGAGGTGTGATTGATTCTCAGTCGCGGCGGCCTCGGTCGTACTTCGTTGATGGAGACAATGAGCGCCACAACGGATGGCGGTACCGACGAGGGGTGCGCTGAAGAGTCGGTCGAATGTTTCACTCCGGCACCCGCCGCGGCGTAGACTCGGGCCGCGAGTCCCGGTGCATCCATGCTCTCACTATCGCGTTCCTCCGCTCACTGAATGACCCTGCTGCTCCTCGCTCTCATCGCCTGCGGCGTTCTCGTGATCGGGTACTTCGGGTACGGCGCGTTCATCGCGCGGCAGTACCGGCTCGACGACTCGGCCACCACGCCCGCGGTGGCCCGGGCCGACGGGGTGGACTTCGTGCCCGAGAAGCCTTTCGCGCTCATGGCGCAGCACTTTTCGGCTATCGCCGCGGCGGGGCCGATCGCCGGGCCGATCCTGGCGTGCCTGAGTTTCGGGTGGCTGCCGTGTTTGCTGTGGATCGGTCTTGGGGTCATCTTCATCGGCGCGGTGCACGATTTTTCGGCGCTGGTGGCGAGCATCCGCCACGGGGCGCACTCGATCGCCGAGATCGCGAGACAGAACCTCGGCCAGCGCGCGGGCACGGCGATGCTGTGGTTCATCTGGCTGGCGCTGCTGTACGTCATCATCGCCTTCACGCAGATGACGGGGGCGAGTTTCGTCGGCCAGGCCGAAGAGTTCGAGGGGCTTGCAGCGCCGTTCAACAAGGGCGGCGCGGTCGCGGCGGCGAGCGTGCTGTACCTGCTGCTCGCGCTGGTGCTGGGGGTGGTGCAGCGCTTTCTGAAACCGCCGCTGTGGCTGACGGGCCTGATCTTCGTGCCCGCGACGCTCGGGTGCGTCTGGCTTGGCACGCGGCTCGACGGCCTGCTGGTCATGGGGCCCCAGGGCTGGTTCGCGGTCATCCTCGCCTATTGCCTGTTCGCGTCGATGCTGCCGATGTGGCTGTTGCAACAGCCGCGAGGGTTTCTCGGCGGATTCGTGCTCTATCTGGCGCTGGGGGTGGGGATCATCGGCCTGGTCTTCGGGCAGTTCCCCATCGGTCAGCCCGCGGTGAGCGAGAACGCGCGGCACCTCTTCACGAACTTCATCCCCGCCCTGCGGGGCGGGGACGGGTCGCCCCCCATCACGACACTCCTGGTGCCCTTCCTCTTCGTCACCATCGCGTGCGGGGCGTGCTCGGGGTTCCACGGCCTGATCTGCGGCGGCACGACGAGCCGACAGGTGACGAAGGAATCACACTGCAAGCCCGTGGCCTTCGGCGCGATGCTGCTCGAGGGCGTGGTGGCGGTGATCGCGCTGGCGACGGTGATGATGCTGACGCCGAAAGAAGCCGCGGGGTTGCCGCCGGCGCGCATCTACGGCGACGGCCTGGCGCGGTTCCTGACACTGCTGCTGGGGAAGGACGCGCTGGTCTTCTGCGCCACGTTCGGAGCGATGGCCTTCTCGACGTTTGTCTTCGACACGCTCGACGTTTCGACGCGGCTGGGGCGCTACCTGCTGCAGGAACTCTTCGGCGTCAAGGGGCGACTCTCCGGCTGGCTCGCCTCGGGCATCACGGTGGGCATCCCGCTGGCGGTCCTGGCGACGGCGGACAGCAAGGCCTACCTCATCTTCTGGACGCTCTTCGGCACCTCGAACCAACTGCTCGCGGCCCTCACGCTGCTGGGCGTCACGGTGTGGCTGCACAAGAGCGGCCGGCGGATCTGGTACACCCTGGTGCCGATGCTCTTTGTCATGTCGATCACGCTCTTCGCGCTGACGATCCAGGCATGGGTGGGTGTGCGTGACGGCGTGCGGGGTTTATGGAGGCTGGAGAGCGGGGCGCTCAACCCCACCATCCCCAACGGGGCGGTGGCGGTCGTGCTCATCGCCCTCGCGGCGGTCTTCATCGCGGAAGCGGTGCGGGCGATGAAGAACGGACGGATGGCCGTAACGGAGAAGCGTTCGTAGTCATACCAGTACCCGCGGATGGTGTGCCTCTTCCAGCCTTCCGGTGCATGCTCCCGCAACTCTTCGACCGATCGAGCCGACCGCCGATATGCTCGTCGCTCCTTTCTCTGCCGCCGTGCGGCGTTCGGTTCAGGCCCGAAGACGCGGCGCCTCAGTTCGTCAAGAGGTCGCGTGCAGCGCACGAATGTTGAGTATCAAGTACCCGTTTGTAACGACCAGAGCGATCCAATCTTCATGACGCACCAACTCCTTTCGTTCTCGGGGTCGATGACCCTCGCTTCGATCTGCCTGGCACAGTCGGGCGCTTCGCTCTCCTCGTTCCCGCCCGAGGCGAGGGCGGCGTACGTCGAGTACGAGAAGGCGCTCTTCGAAGAAGCAAGGCCCGACCGCCTCCGCGAGACACACATCCTCCTCGCGCAGGAGCCGCACATCGCGGGCACGGAAGGGGACGCCCGGACCATCGAGCGCATCGCCGCGATTTTCCGTGAACTGAACCTCGAGGTCGAGATTCACACGATCTGGCCCCTCCTGGCCGAGCCGATCTCGGCGGAGGTCCAGATCATCGCGCCCGACACCGTGAACCTGGACCTCAAGGAAGTCCCGCTGCGCGAGGACAAGTACTCATCGCAGACCACCATCGGTTGGAACGCCTACAGCGGCAGCGGCGAGGCCGCGGGCGAAGTGGTCTACGCCAACTACGGCCGCAAGCAGGACTTCGAAATGCTCCGGCGGCTGGGGATCGACTGCACCGGCAAGATCGTGGTGGCCCGCTACGGCGGCAACTACCGCGGATTCAAAGCCAAGTTCGCCGAGGCGGCGGGCGCGGCGGGCCTCATCATTTTCACCGACCCGGCGGACAGCGGGTATATGAAGGGCCTGACCTACCCGGAAGGCGGCTACGCCAACGACTGCTGCATCCAGCGCGGCAGCATCATGACGCTGGGGTACCAGGGCGACCCGCTCACGCCGGGCATCGAGGCGACGCGCGATACGAAACGCCGGGCTGAATCCGACGTCGCCCTGCCGCGGATCCCGGTGCAGCCGATGGGGTACGGCCCCGCGAAGGAGATTCTGTCGCGGATGAAAGGCCAGGCCGTGCCCGACGGCTGGCAGGGGGGGCTTCCGTTCACGTACCGCGTCACGGGCGGTGATGAACTCCGCGTGCGGATGCGAGTGGAACAGAAGCGGGAGATCAAAAAGACGGCCAACGTGGTGGCGACGCTTCGCGGGGAAACGCACCCGGAACAACTGGTCATCATGGGGGCGCACCACGACGCCTGGAACCACGGCGCGGCCGACCCACTGTGCGGCACGATCGCGGTGATCGAATCGGCCCGCGCCTTCTCGAAACTCGCGGCGGAGGGGAAACGCCCGGCCCGGTCGGTGGTCTTCGCGGCGTGGGGCGCGGAAGAGTTCGGCATCATCGGGAGCACGGAATGGGTCGAGGCGAACCGCGCGAATCTGATGAAAAACGCCGTGGCGTATATCAACCTGGACATGGCGAGCATGGGGCCGCAGTTCGGCGGGGCGGTGTCGCCCTCGATGCGCGCGGTGGTGGCCGATGTCGCGGCGACGGTCCCCGCGCCTGGGTTCACTGGCACGGTGTACGAGGAGTGGTCGGGGCGGGTGGGTGCGGGGGGGGGCGTGCCGAC
>ERZ761603.2644-NODE-2644-length-12102-cov-289.771146_pt1 | contig 12102 bp, 8 predicted proteins | sample MGYA00511879_ERZ761603 | MGnify/ENA primary metagenome ERZ761603 (study PRJEB28899, sample SAMN02850040) | bioreactor sludge metagenome | biome: EBPR Sludge; feature: EBPR Bioreactor; material: flocular biomat | place: Australia: Thorneside Wastwater Treatment... | reverse complement strand
TGAAGGCCGGCAGATCCTGCGGCAGGCAGCTGACCTCGATTTCGTTGTGCACGTGCGAGACGTTGCCGCCGGCGATCTTGACGCCCGGCGCGATTTCGGCGTTGATGAAATGCAGCGGAATCCGCTGGTGGATGGCGTGTTCGGCATCGACCCGCTGGAAGTCGCAGTGCAGGACCAGCGGCTTCCACGGATGCACCTGCGAGTCGCGCAGGACGACGCTCTCGGCGGCGCCATCGACCTGCAGCGTCAGGACCGACGAGTGGAAGGCTTCCTTGGCGAGGTTGAGGAGAATTTCGTTGTGATCGATGTCGATCAGTTCGACCGGCTTCGGACCACCGTAGATGATCGCCGGAACACGGCTCTGGCGACGCAGGCGGCGGCTCGCTCCGGACCCCTGCAAGGTGCGCTTGCGCGCTTCAATCTGAAACTTCATGGACAGCTCCTGGTTGGACATACCCCGCCCGCGACCAGACGGGGGGTTGAGAAAGGACTGCGCCGGGCGGCAACTGGCTGCCTCCGGCTACTCGATGAACAGCGACGAGACCGAGTCCTCGTTGCTGATGCGGCGGATCGTCTCGGCCAGCATGCCGGCGACCGAGAGAACCCGGATTCGCGGCGACTCCTTGGCGTCGTCACGCAACGGTATGGTATCGGTGACCACCAGTTCGTCGAGATCCGAGGTGTTGATGCGCTCGACGGCATTGCCTGAGAGAACCGGGTGGACGCAGTAGGAGAGCACCTTCTTCGCACCATGCTCCTTGAGCGCGGTTGCCGCCTTGCAGAGGGTGCCGGCGGTGTCGACGAGGTCGTCCATGATGACGCAGGTGCGGCCCTCGACCTCGCCGATGATGTTCATCACCTCGGAGACGTTGGCTTTCGGGCGCCGCTTGTCAATGATCGCCAGATCGCATTCAAGGCGCTTCGCCAGCGCGCGGGCGCGGACGACGCCGCCGACGTCGGGCGAGACGACCATCAGGTTTTCGAAATCGTTCTTCCAGACGTCGCCGAGCATGATCGGCAGCGAATAGATGTTGTCGACGGGGATGCTGAAGAAGCCCTGAATCTGCTCCGTATGCAGGTCCATGGTCAGCACCCGGTGCACGCCGGCGGCGGTCAACAGGTCTGCCACCAGCTTGGCAGCAATCGACACGCGCACCGAACGGACGCGGCGATCCTGGCGCGCGTAGCCGAAGTACGGGATGGCCGCGGTGATGCGGGCGGCCGAGGCGCGCTTGAGCGCGTCGACCATGATCAGCATCTCCATCAGGTTTTCGTTCGCCGGCGCGCAGGTGGACTGCAGGATGAAGACGTCCATGCCACGGACGTGTTCCTGTATCTCGACACTGATCTCGCCGTCGGAGAAGCGTCCGACATGCGCACGGCCGAGCGAGATGCTGAGGTTCCTGACGACGTCGGCGGCGAGTGCCGGGTTGGCGTTGCCAGTAAAGACCATCAGGCTGTCGTAGGCCATGTTGCGCTTCCTCTGGGGCCTGCGTCACGGCGCCCCATAAAGCAAGACGGGCAGGTAAGGACGCCTGCCCGCTTTGACAGAAATGTAATGGCTGGGGAAGAAGGATTCGAACCTTCGAATGCCGGAATCAAAATCCGGTGCCTTGACCAACTTGGCGACTCCCCAGCGGTCTCTCGCAGCACCTTGATGGCGAACGAGGCGCGCATTATAGCGGGCTTTCGTCAGGAAAAAAAGGGCGCCGACGGCCAGCGGCGACGGCGGACGGGGCGCGCGGCGGGCAGTCGTCGCTGCTTCAGCGCGCGAGATCGCGCAGCGGGTGTGCGGGGGCGCCGGCGCTCGCCCAGGCACGCATGCCGGACGGCAGTCGCCGCAGCGTTGCCGCCGCCTGCTCGTGGCTGCTGCACTCGGCGAAGACACAGGCGCCGGAACCCGTCATGCGCGCGCGCGCGGGCGCAGCGGCAGCGGACAGCTGGCGGAGGCAGTCGGCGATCGCCGGGAAGCGGCTGCAGGCGACCGCCTCGAGCTCATTGCCGACGGCGCCGGGGTGCCAGTCGTCGGCGGCGATTGCCGGTGCGTCGCGGCGCAGTTCGGGGGCAGCAAAGATGAGGGCGGTTGGCACCTGCACCGGCGGCTCGACGACGACATACCAGCGCGCCGGCAGTTCGACCGCGCGCAGACTTTCGCCGACGCCCTCGGCAAAGGCATTGCTGCCGAAGACGAAGACCGGGACGTCGGCGCCGAGGGCGAGGCCGATCTGCTGCAGGCGTTGACGCGGCAGGCCGAGTTGCCACAAATGGTTGAGCGCGAGCAGCACGGTGGCGGCATCGGAGCTGCCACCGCCGAGCCCGCCACCCAGTGGCAGGCGCTTTTCGACATGGATGTCGACGCCCTGGCGGCAGCCGCTCTCGGTCTGCAGGAGGCGGGCGGCGCGGACGCTCAGGTCGTTCTCGGGTGGCACCCCGGGCAGGGGTGTGGTGAGTCGTATCGCAGCGTCGTCGCGCGGCGAGAAGTGCAGGCGGTCAGCGTGTTCGAGAAAGCGGAAGACGGTCTGCAGCAGGTGGTAGCCGTCGCTGCGCCGGCCGACGATGCGCAGGCACAGGTTGAGCTTGGCCGGTGCCGGGTAGCTGCTGTCCCAGTCCCAGGTGGAAGCGGGCAGGCTCATGGCGCTGCGTTCGTCGCGCTGGGCAGCCGCCACTCCTCGATGCGCAGGCGCAGCACGAAGCCGCCTTCACGTTCGACGAAAAGCCGATCGGCCAGCGCCTGCGGCGCGTCGGTATCGTACTCGTAGTCGACGCGCCAGTCCTCGTGGCGCAGGCGCAGCGGCCGGCCGAGCGCGTCGCGCTCGAGCCGGCTGCCTTCGGCATTGCTGCCACGCAGCCAGGCGAGCAGTCTGCCGAGGCCGATCGGGTAGCCGAGGACGTCCTGCAGCAACTCGTCGCTGCTGGCGGCAGTCCGCTCGCCACCATCGCTGCTGCGCAGGCGGGCACCACTGCCGTCGCCGGTGATCTCGGCGATGCCCTGGCCGAGTGGCGACGACAGCAGCAGCGCGTCGCGCTCGCCCTGATGGTGCCACTCGATTCGCCCGGCGTAGCTGCGCGCTGCGTCGCGCAGCGTGAAGCGGCCGACGAGGACGAAGTCCTGCAGCTGGTCGCGTTGCAGCGCTGCCGGGCTGGGCTGCTGGAGCGGCGGCCGTGTGCTGCAGGCGGCCAGCGTGAGTGCCACGAGAAACATCCCCAGGTAGCGGCGGCGGGCATCGCGCTGGCCGCTTGCCGAGGCGTTTCGCCGGATCAAGGGCTGAACTTCCTGATCGCCTCGTTGAGTGCCTCGTGCGACGGGTCCTTCTTCTGCGCTTCGAGCATGATGCGCTGCGCCTCGTGCTTGCGACCGAGCGTCCACAGGACCTCGCCGAGGTGCGCTGCGATCTCCGGATCCTGGCGCTGTGCGAGCGCGCGCTGGAGGTAGTCGAGGGCGCCTTCGAGGTCTCCTTGCCGGTAAAGTACCCAACCCATGCTGTCGAGGATGAAGCCGTCGTTCGGCGCGAGCTGCAGCGCCTTTTCGATCAGCTGCCGCGCTTCGTCGAGCCGGATGTTGCGATCGGCGTACGAGTAACCAAGGGCATTGTAGGCCTGCGCGCTGTTGGGTTGCAGCTCGATCAGCTTGCGCAGGCGGCTCTCGACGACGTCCATGTTGCCCAGCTTTTCCGCCAGCAGGGCCGATTCGTAGAGCAGTTCGGGCTGTTGCGGCTGCCGCTGCAGCTCGCGCTCGAGGACTGCCTGTGCCGCCTCGGTCTGCTTGGCATCGCGCAGCAGCGCGGCTTCGGCGAGCGCCAGCTGGACCCGCAGTTCGGGCCGGCTCTCCGCCGCCTGGCGGAGCATGGCGCGCGCCTCTTCGAGCTTGCCGGAGCGGGCAACGATCGCGGCGCTGCGCAGCTGTGCCGGCAGATACTGCTCGCCCGGGCCGACCTGGCCGTACCAGGCGAGCGCTTCGTCGGGCCGCTTGCCGTCTTCGGCAATCTGGCCGAGGTAGTAGTAGGGCGCGCTCTTGTTCGGCAGCTCAAGCGTCAGCAGGTGCTTGAGCTGCTTCTCGGCGAGCGCGACGTCGTTCTCCTGCAGCGCCAGCAGGGCCACCGGGAAGACCACGTCGGGGTTGTTCGGGTAGCTCACGAGCAACTGCTCGAAGTGGCGCTTGGCTTCGCTGTAACGCTTCTCGCCGACCAGCAGTCGCGCCAGCTGCAACTGGACGTCGGGTGATTTCGGATGACGGGCGATGAAGCCCTGCAATGCGCTGATCGCCGCCGCCGACGATTTTGCGGCGAGGATCTGCGCTTCGAGCAGTGCTGCAGCTTCCCAGTCCGGACGCAGTTCGAGCGCCTGCCTGGCTTCGGCGAGCGCGCGTGCCTCCTGGCCGGCCGAGCTCGCCGCCACGGCAACCGCATAGTGGGCTTCGGCGAGGCCGAAGAACGGCGCGCAGACCTGACTGACGAGCGCCAGGACGGCCTGACGATCCGGGCTGCGGGCAAACATCCGGTTGAGTGCGACGAGGTTGGCCGGCAGCGCGGCGCGATCCTGCTCCAGCATGCCGATCAACTGCGGTGCGAGGCCATCGAGCTGATTGGTCATGATCTGCACGCCGACCAGGACCTGCTGCGCCCGCTTCGAGTCCGGCTCGACCTCGACCCACAGGCGCGCAAGCGCGAGAACGAGTTCGACCCGCCGTGCCTGCCCGGCCACTTCGACGGCGCGGGCGATGATGGCGGGGTCGCGCGTGCGGCGCGCGAGGTCGGCATAGGCGTCGCTGGCGAAGTCGCTCCTGCCCCTCTGCAGGGCGACTTCGGCAAGGAGTGCCTGGTAGACCACCTGTGCGCTGAGTCCGCTGTAGTCCTTGTCGTCGGGCCGCGGCGCCGGCGGCGGTGCCTTGCGGGACTGACGGGCCGCGGGGCCCGCCTGTCCGGCCATGAGCGCCTCGTCAGCGGCGAGCGAAGGAACGCTGGCGGCGAGCGCCAAGGCTGCGCAGAGGACGCTTGGGGTGATCGGTTTCATGTTTTCCTTGCCTGACGCGGACGGTTGCACGAATCGACGGTTGCTTTGCGTCATAATCCGTTCGCGCATGTTATGGACTTTTCGTGGTCGCAGCAATGCCAGAACTCCCCGAAGTCGAAGTCAGCCGGCAGGGACTGCTCCCCTTTCTCGCGCAGCAATGCATTGCCGGCGCCGTTGTGCGGACGCCGCGATTGCGGCACGATATCCCCACCGGGCTGGATGCGCGCCTCACCGGCCTGCGCGTCGAGACGATCCGCCGCCGCGGCAAGTATCTGCTGTTCGATTGCCAGAGCGGCAGCGGCGGTGGCTGGCTGATCCTGCACCTCGGGATGTCGGGTAGCCTGCGCCTGGTGCCGCCGGCGACGCCGGCACAGGCGCACGATCACTTCGACCTGCTGTTTGCCGGCACGACGCTGCGTCTGCGTGACCCGCGGCGCTTCGGCGCGCTGCTCTGGCACGAGGGCGTCGCTGTCGATGCGCATCCGCTGCTGGCCGGGCTCGGCATCGAACCCTTGTCCAATGCCTTCGACGGCGACTGGCTGTACGCCGCAGCGCGCGGCCGCCGCGCACCGATCAAGCCGCTGTTGATGGACAGCCGCGTGGTGGTCGGCATCGGCAACATCTACGCGTCGGAGAGCCTCCATCTCGCCGGCATTTCACCGCGGCGCACGGCCAACCGGATCAGCCGTGAGCGCTATCATCGGCTGGCGGCAGCCGTCCGCTCGACCCTGTCGGCGGCAATCGCCGCCGGCGGCAGCAGTGTTCGCGACTATGTACACAGCGATGGCGGCGCTGGCTGCTTCCAGCTTTCGTGCGCCGTCTATGATCGCGCGGGTGAGCCCTGTCCGGGCTGTGGCCGGCCGGTACGAATGATCCGGCAGGGCGGCCGCTCGAGCTTCTACTGCCCGCACTGCCAGCGTTGAGGCCGGCGCACCCTGGCACGGAGGCGATACGACTTTGTGATAGAGTGCCGGCACCGACATTGTCCTGGAAAGTGCCATGACGCTTGCCCAACACTTTGCCGCCTACAGCGAATGGCGCGCCCGCGTCTCGGAAGTCATCGGCAGGTTCTCCGGCTGGTTGCTCGACCACGAGCTGAACGATGCTCAGACGGACCGACGGATCGCGCGCCTTCTCGAGAAGCTGCGTGAGGACCGTCTGCAGGTGGCGTTCGTCGCCGAGTTCTCGCGTGGCAAGTCGGAACTGATCAACGCCATCTTCTTTGCCGGCTACGGCAATCGTGTCCTGCCCTCGACCGCCGGCCGGACGACGATGTGCCCGACCGAGCTGCTGTTCGACCGGAGCAAGCCGCCGGCGATCGAATTGCTGCCGATCGAGACCCGGGAAGCGAAGACGAGCATCAGCGAGTACAAGCGATTTCCCGACGAGTGGCAGATCGTGCCGATCGACACGGCTTCCGCCGAGGCCATGCAGGAGGCGCTGCGGCACGTCAGTGACGTCATCCGGGTGCTGCCGGCGGTTGCCGAGAAGCTCGGCTTCACGCTGGCCGACGGCGACTCCGAGGTCTTGCGCCGCGGTGACGATGGTCGCGTCGAGATTCCCCGCTGGCGGCATGCGGTGATCAATTTCCCGCATCCGCTGCTCGAGCAGGGGCTGGTGATCCTCGATACGCCCGGTCTCAATGCGATCGGCACCGAACCCGAGCTGACACTCTCGCTGCTGCCGAACGCACACGCGGTGTTGTTCATCCTGGCTGCCGATACCGGCGTCACACAGTCCGACCTCACCGTCTGGCGCGAACACATCGCGACGACCGGCGGCCGCAGCAAGGGCCGCATCGTCGTTCTCAACAAGATCGACACGCTCTGGGACGAGCTGAAATCGGCGGAAGAGATCGACGCCGAGATTTCCCGGCAGGTCGATACCTGTGCCTGGACGCTCGATCTGGCCGAGAAGCAGATCTTCCCAGCGTCGGCGCAGAAGGCACTGGTTGCCAAGATCAATGACGATGGTGAGCTTCTGCGGCGCAGTCGCCTGGCAGAACTGGAGGCGGCGCTCTCGGACGAGCTGATTCCCGCCAAGCAGGAGATCGTCCGCGACGGCGTCGACGCCGAGTTTGCCGATTGCTTCCTGCGCACGCGCAGCCTGCTCGATTCGCGTCTCGCGGGCCTGCACGAGCAGCTCACCGAACTGACCGAACTGCGCGGCAAGAACAAGGGTGTCGTCGAGTACATGATGGGCAAGGTGCGCGTCGAGAAGGAGGAGTTCGAGTCCGGCCTGCAGCGCTACTACGCGGTGCGCAGTGTGTTTTCGCAACTGACCAACAACCTCTTTGCTCACCTCGGCCTCGATTCGATGCGCTTGCTGAGCACGAGCACGCGCGAGGCAATGGCCAAGGCCACCTTCTCGAAGACGCTTGCCGCGGCGATGGCGCACTATTTCGATGAGGCACGCGGCAACCTGCGCCGATCGGACGCCGACGTCAAGGAAATCATGACCATGATGGAGGCGATCCACAAGAAGTTCTCGGTCGAACATGGCCTCAAGCTGGGGACGCCGGTCGGCTTTTCGCTGCTGCGTTACGAAAAGGAGATCGACCGTCTCGACGACTGGTGCCGTACGCACGTCAGCAGCATGTTTCAGTTGCTGATGCACGAGAAGAGCCAGTTGATGCAGCGCTTCTTCGAAGAGGTGGCGGTGCAGGTGCGCAAGACCTTCGAGCGGGCCAATCGCGACGCCGAGTCCTGGCTGAAGGCGGTCATGGCGCCGCTGGAGATCCAGATTCGCGAGCACCAGATTCATCTCAAGCGGCGGCTCGAGAGCATCAAGCGGATCCATCAGGCGACCGATACGCTCGAACAGCGGATCGAGGAACTGCAACATGTCGAGGACAGGCTGTTCCAGCAGATGAAGTCGCTGAGCCAGATCGGTCAGGATTTTGCCGACGTGCTGCGGTACACCGTCAGCGCCGAGCCGGAGCGCCACGCTGCCTGAGTGGCTGTGAGGGGTTGCCGTGAAAGTCGCCAGACCTCCGCGCCAACCTCCCGCTGGCCGTCATTTCCACATCGCGCGCATCCGCGCCGTCAGGTCGAAGACCTGTTGCCGGGCCTGCGGACTGGCGGGCGGCTGCGCCGCTGCCGGTGGCGGCCACGATAGCTGCTCGTAATCGGCGAGCAGTGCGTGCGGGATGAAGCGCGTGCGGGCGGCATAGACATGCCGGTCGCCGAAACCCGGCTGCTGCGTGACGTGGAAACGCTGGGGCAGGACAAGGTCCAGGTGCGACCGGGCGCGGGTCATCGCGACGTAGAGCAGACGGCGCTCCTCCTCGATCGCCGCCGCGGAGCCGGTCGCCATGTCTGACGGGATGCAGCCATCGACGGCATTGAGGATGCTCACCGCGGTCCACTCCTGTCCCTTGGCGGAATGGATCGTGGACAGGATCAGGTAGTCCTCGTCGAGCAGCGGCGGGCCGGCTTCGTCGCTGCTGGCGCTCGGCGGGTCGAGCACCAGTTCGGTGAGAAAGCGTTCGGCGCTGGGATAGGTCGCGGCGATCAGCGCCAGTTGTTCGATGTCCGCCTGCCGCGGCAGCGGGTCTTCGTGCAGGCGCTCGATCTGCTCCTGGTACCAGCGGCAGACCCGCTCGCCGGCAGTCGGCCACGGCGCGCCACCGGCGCTGCTGCTGGCGATCAGGGCGGCGAACTCGCGCCAGGCGGGCTTCGCCGCCTCCGGGACAGGCTGCTCGTCGAGCAGCAGGCAGGCCGGCGCCGCGGCCGCGACGTTGGCGAGTACCCGGCTGGCGCTTCTTGGCCCGATCCCGGCAACCAGTTGCATGGCGCGAAAGCCGGCCAGGCGGTCGCGCCGGTTCTGCGCCCAGCGGAGGATGGCGAGGACATCCTTGACGTGCGCGGCTTCGAGGAATCTGAGGCCGCCGAACTTGACGAAGGGGATATTGCGCCGCTTCAGTTCGATCTCGACGCGCACGCTGTGCTGCGCGGTGCGGAACAGCACCGCCTGCGACCTGAGCCGGACGCCGCCCTCGCGACGCGCGAGCACCTGCTCGACGACGTAGCTCGCCTGCTCGGCTTCGTCGCGGACGGCAACGAGCCGTGGCTTCTCGGCGGCGCTGCGCTCGCTCCACAGATCCTTGGTGAAGCGTTCGCTGGCGAGCGCGATGACCCGGTTGGCGGCGTCGAGGATCGGCTGCGTCGAACGGTAGTTGCGGTCGAGTGTCAGCAGCTGCGCCGGCGGTGTGAAGTGGTTCGGGAAATCGAGGATGTTGCGCACGGTCGCGCCGCGAAAGGCGTAGATCGATTGCGCGTCGTCGCCGACGACGGTGAGTCCCCTGCCGTCGGGCTTCATCGCCAGCAGGATCGCTGCCTGCAGGCGGTTTGTGTCTTGGTACTCATCGACCAGCACGTGGCTGAAGCGCTCGCCGATCTCGCGTCCGAGTTCGGTTTCGCCGACCATCTGCGCCCAGTAGAGCAGCAGGTCGTCATAATCCAGCACCTGCTGTGCCTGTTTGCTGTGCACGTACTCGCCGAACAGGCTTCGCAGCTCGGCCTGCCACTCGGCACACCACGGAAAGCTCGACTGCAGCACTTCGCCCAGGGTCGCCTGGGTGTTCAGCACGGCCGAATAGATGGCGAGGCAGGTTCCCTTCAGCGGGAAGCGCTTTTCCCTGGAGGAGAAGCCGAGGCCATGGCGGGCGAGGTTCAGCAGGTCGGCCGAATCCTGCCGGTCCTGGATCGTGAAGCCGGGGTCGATGCCGATGCGTGCGGCGTATTCGCGCAGCAGGCGTGCACCGACGCTGTGGAAGGTGCCGGCCCAGGGCAGCGACGAAATCGCTGACGCGGCATGCGCTGGCGCCCGCCGGCTGAGGATGCGCTCGACACGGCGGCTCATCTCGCTGGCGGCGCGGCGCGAGAAGGTGAGCAGCAGGAGGCGGCCGGGGTCGGCGCCGCAGTCGATGAGTTGCGCCACCCGGTGCGCCAGCGTGCTGGTCTTGCCCGAACCGGCGCCGGCGATCACCAGCAGCGGCGGATGCTGCTGTTCCCCGCCACAGCGCTGCCCAATGCCGAAGCTGGCCGCTGCCCGCTGCGCCGGGTTGAGTTGCGCAAGCGGGTCGATCGCGGCAGCGCGGCTGCCGTCGTCGGGGATTCGCACCCTCAGCACGCTGCCCTCAAGCCGGCCGCACTGCCGGGGCCTGCCCGTTCATGTTGCGCCTCGCCTCTTGCCCGTGTCGCTGACACCACCGTCTCCCCGGTCCCTGTGATTATCAACAGTATAACCCGGCGAGCGGTACGAACGAGCGCTTCCGATCGGGAACGAAACCCAGTCCGGGAGCCGCGTCGAGCAGCAGTTCTCCGTTGCCGACGCGAGGTGGCGATCCCGTATCCTCGGCCAGCCAGGTCGAGGTGGCGAGCCCGTGCGCCAGGCGACTGTCGAGCGCGGCCGCGAGGTGGGCGGCAGCGGTGATGCCGCAGGCGCTGTCGAGGCTGCTGCTGATGACGCATTCGACGCCAGCGTTGCCGGCGCGGCGGGCGAGCGCCAGCGCCGCCAGCAGGCCACCATGGCGAGGCGGCTTGATCACCAGTCGGCGTACCGCTCGCCGGGCGAGGAGAGCCTCGCTGTCGAGGCTGCCGATCGACTCGTCGACACCAAGGGCGATCCTCGTCGTCTGCTGCATCGCCTGCAGCCGATCGACATCGGGGTCGGCCAGGGGCTCTTCGAGCATCTCGATCGGCAGGTCGGCGCAGGCCTGCAGGAAGCGGGCGGCGGCGGCCGGCGGCCAGCCACGATTGGCGTCAAGGCGCAGGCTACATTCGGGCGGCAGGGCGATGGCAAGCTGTCGCAGAAGGGCGATTTCCTCGTCGATCGCGAGCACTCCGAGCTTCAGCTTGAGCACCCGGAAGCCGGCGTTGCAGGCGGCGAGGAGAGCGCTGGCGCTGGCGCCGCGCAGGCTGCCAAGCGCCGCGTTGAGGCGTATCGGGGGTGGTGCGACGGGCGCGTCGAGCCGCCGCCGGGGGTGGCCGTCGAGGTAGGCCGCGAGAGGAACCCCGGAAGCCTGCGCCAGCAGGTCGAGGAGCGCCGTTTCGACGGCACAGCGCGCTGCCGGCGTGCTGCCGTCGCTGAACCGGTCGAGCCGCAGGAGCGCTTCGCCGGCAGCCCGGCCGATCAGCGGTGGCAGCAGTGGGCCGCCCGGTGCTTTACCGACCCGAATCGGTGCGGGGGGCCGCCGGACTTTCCCGTCCAGCTCATTTTCGACCAGTTCAAGATCCAGGATTACGCCGCCACGCTCATCGACGCCGTCAAGGTCGTCGGCATCGATTTTCCGAAAATGGCCCAACAGTTGCATGAGATCGGCAACGCCTGGGCCGATCACCAGGGCATCGGCGGCGGCGTCAAGATCGACCGGCTTCTTTGCCGCAACGACGTCGAGTATTTTTATCCCTACTATCTATCCGGGTTGGATGCGCTGTTTTGGCGCTCCGGCGCGCCCATCACCGACTTTCGCCACCTGGCCACCATCGCCAATCCCTTCTCTCAAGATCGCATCGGCCGCGCCCCGGAAATCTGGAGCCACATTTATCCGCGCCACGGCTTCGCCAACAACGACCACCCCGGCCGCACCGCGCCGGTCCTGGCGTATCGCAGCGCCCATCTGGTCGGCGATGCCACCGTCACCCTGCGCCCGAAACGCACCACCGGTTATGCCCACGGTCACTGGCAAAATCTCGCCCCGCAACCGACCCTTCACTGTGCGGCGAACATCGCCGACTTGCCGACCCCCATCGATCCCGAAGGCGGCTACGGCCACAACATCTGGCCGCGCTTCGAGTGTCCCTTGAGCGACATCGGGGTTCGGGTGGGGTTCATCTCCTATCGCCACTGTTTTACTGAGTGATTCAGCCCGTCGGGGGTGAGGGGCGGCGCACCGGACGGTGGATCGGTGCCATTGAGTTGGATGCCCTTGCGGAGGTTGCAGGACCGGCACGCCAGGGCCAGATTGGCGTCGATGTTCGCACCGTCCTTGGCGCTTGCGTGGGATGAGGGGTTACTTCTTCTTGCCCTTGCTGGCGGGTTCGTCCGGGCGGTCGGTTTCGTGGCCGTTCCGGTTCCCGTTCTCGACCG
>ERZ761603.2642-NODE-2642-length-12107-cov-17.418603_pt1 | contig 12107 bp, 9 predicted proteins | sample MGYA00511879_ERZ761603 | MGnify/ENA primary metagenome ERZ761603 (study PRJEB28899, sample SAMN02850040) | bioreactor sludge metagenome | biome: EBPR Sludge; feature: EBPR Bioreactor; material: flocular biomat | place: Australia: Thorneside Wastwater Treatment... | reverse complement strand
TCTTCCGATCTGTCGGATTGGTGCCCGCGTTGCTCAGCCCCCCCCAGGCATCGGCGCTGCCGGGCGGCCCCGCGGGGCCGGGGAACCCGCGCGGGCCGGTCAATCCGCGTTCGCCCTGAACGCCCTGTGCGCCTGTGAGACCCTGTGGCCCCATCGGCCCATCCTCTCCCTGCGGGCCGGGCGGCCCCTGCTCCCCCTGATCGCCCTGCGGCCCAGGGGGGCCTTGTTCACCCCGTTGGCCCTGCTGCCCGGCGGGCCCTTCCACAACCTGCAACGCAAACGGCGCAGCGCACAACTTCTGCCGGGGCGTGAGCACGACCATCCCGGCATCCCCCGGGTTTCCCGTGCTGGGCGAGCGGGCCCAGATTTCCAGCCAACGCGCCGACCCGTCGAAAGCATCAGGACCGAAGTCCAACATTACGGAAAATCGCCCGTCGATGATCTCGCCCGGGCCCAAAGCCACCTGAAGCGTGTCGCCGAACTGGTTGCCCCCGATGTCCTGATCGAAAAGCCTGAAACGCACGTCCGCCGTGCCGATCACCGGCACGCCTTGGCGCGTCAGCACGCCCTGGTACGTAAAGCACGAGTCCGGCGGGGGCGAGCCAGCGACCGCCGCGGCGTGCTCGAACCGCGCCCCCGCGTTCCGCACGGGGTAACTCGGTTTGCGAGCATTGAAACTCGACGCCCCGGCTCCCCAGAAGATGAGTTCACCGTTGGTGCGGATGGCGAGCGCGTAGTTGTCGCCCACATCGACGTGGATGAACGCGCCGCTGGGAACCGTCAGCAGACCCAGCGCGTTCGATCCCCACGCCGCGATCGTGCCGTCGGTGCGAAGACCCACCACTGTTTCGCGGTTCGCGGCGAAGTGCCTGTAACGACCCGGCGGCACGGCGATCGGGCCGCTCGCTGTCCAGGTCGCGGCGGTGCCATCAGCCCGGATGCCCCCGACGATCTGATTGGCGATCCCCACGGTGACGCGAATCCACGGACCCGCATCGGGGATGCGCGCGTTGTACGCTGCCGCGCCCGACCCGAAGAACTGGATCACGCCCGTCGAAGAAACCGTGCCGATGAGTTGGCCCCCCGCGTCGGCCTCGGTGTAAAAAGTCGAGGTCTGTGGCGCGCTCGGCCCGGGTCCGATCACGACGACCCGGCCGTCATTCCGCAATGCAATCGCCCAGTTTCCTTCCGCCGCTACCTGCCGGAAAATGCCCGATGGGGCCGAAGGAATGGTGCCCCATGTCGCCACGGCACCGTCGCTGCGAAGCGCGATGCCAAAGTTGGAACCAGTCGAGACCTTCACGTACGCCGTGCCCGGTGCCGGCATCGGCGCCTGTGGCAGTGGCATCCCCGAGCGACTGAACTGCACGATCGTGCCCGGTGCCTGCGCCGACGCACGATGCCAACTTCCCGCCCACACGGACACCGCACATAGAACCACACCCCAGCGCTTCAATCCAGTCAGCATGACAGACCTCCGGCTGACCGCTCACGCCGTGGCCGGAATGAGCGCACAGCGAGCGCGGCGAGCTTCTGTCACGAGGAGCGGGATTCGTACCGGCGCGAGGCGCGAATTCCGAGAGAATCCTCACCCGTGTCCATCCTCCTTATCCGCCCATTGCCGATAACCAACAGTGCGGATCCACTGAACCCGTTCACGCAAGCCTCCCAGTGACGGGTCCGCTGAAAGCCCGGACTCCGCGGCATCAATCGCGCCTGTGACATCCCCCACCGCGAACCGCGCAGCGGAGAGAACATCCCAGGCATCGGCGTTAGCCGGATCAAATGCGACGGCGTAACCCGCTATAACGAGCGCATCCCATGGGTATGTCGCCAACGTTTGACCCGCGAGAGCGATGGCCAAGCCCGACATCTCGTTCCCTCCGCGACCATCGGCCGACCAGCGCGCCAGGACTCGGATCGCTCCGGGCACATCGCCGGTGCGGAAACTGAGAAGCGCGGTGTTGAAGGCGAGGGCGATATCCGCGGGGTCACGCTCCCAGGCGGCCCGCAGCATCGGGAGCGCCAGCGCGTCCTGTCCCTGATCGAGAAAGGGCTGCGCCCGCTCGATCAAGGCGTCGGTCCAGCGGAGGTTCACATACGGACGCCACACCCACGCGGCGAGAATCGCCGAGATGCTCAGCCCCACAGCGCCGAGCCAACCGGCCCAGCGTCTCCAGTCCTTCGCCGCATAAGCAAAGCCGAGCAGCACACCGATGCCCAGGCCCGCCGCGTGGGCGTAGTTGGCAACGTTCATCCAGCCCATCCACGTCGTGAGGATGCACAAGACGAACCACACGAGGAACAGCAGCGCGGTATTGCGCGTCATGAGTCCGCGGAGACTGGGCACGATGCGGCTCATGACCCACAGCGTGCCGAAGAGTGCGTACACAATACCGGACAGTCCGATGCCGCCCCGGTACAGAGCGAACTCCGCCGCGGCGCTGCCCGCGGCGGAGAGGATGATCAACACCCCGACCCTCCACCGCCCCAGGAAGTGCTCCGCGTGCGTGCCAAGGATCCAGCACCACAGCAGATTGAAGATAAGGTGCGCGGGACTTCCGTGTGGAAGGGCCGAGGTTAAAAGCCTCCACGGCTGTGCCCAGAATGCACGCTCGTCCATCACCAGCGGTTCGATGCCTCGCCCCAGCATCTGGCTGATCGAAACGACGAGCGCCCCGCCGCAGAGAAGTGAGGTCATCGGGAACTGGGGCGCGGCGGCGATGGGCGGGGGTCTGGGCATTCGGCGTGTCCGGTGGTGTGCGGGTCAGGTGCTTTCGTTGTGGAATTGTGCTCGTCGCACGGTCATCGTGTGCTCTGCTTCCCGAGCGATGCGGATTTTGTCCAGTGCGTTGGCCTGGTTGAAGGCCGTCTCGACTTCGCTTCGGCGGATGCGGACGCGCTCGACGGCGAGCTCGAGCCGCTTGTTCGCGGCACGCAGTTGATCTCGCTCGCGTGCGGCAATGACTTCCAGCCCGTTGAGGTACCGGTGGATGCGGTACAGGTCTTCTCGGTCCACGCGGCCCGCGCGGGGCGTGGCGAGGGTCTCGCGGGAGGCCGCGATCTTCGAGAGCGTCGCCTCCAGCGCGGCGACGCACGTGCCGCGCCGCGACTCTTCCTCACGCCGGATGCGTTCCGCGGCGGCGAGGGCGGACTCTCTGCCGCGCAGGTCCGCCCGGGCCTTATCGAGGGAGGCGGCGAGGGCGAACTGAAAAGCCCGCCCGCTCATACAAACATCCCAATCAGGGCGCGCGTGGTCTGGGCAAAGGGTGCGGCCTCATCTCGCCGCTGGGCCAGGAAGCGCTCGGCATCTCCGATTCGCTCGATGGCCTCGTCGATTTCCGGATCCGTTCCCCGCTCGTAGATATTGCAGCTGATCTTGTCGTAGTTGCGTTCATGCGTGGCGACGATGCGGATGAGCCGCTGCGCCGCGGCCAGATGTTCGGGCGAGACGACATCTTCCATCAGTCGGCTCTTGCTCCGCACGACATCCACGGCGGGGTAGCGGCCGCGTGCGGCCAGAGCGCGCGAAAGGATCACATGACCGTCGAGCAGCCCCATCGTCTCATCCGCGACCGGCTCTTCCAGATCATCGCCCGCGACCAGGACGGTGAAGAACGCCGTGATCGAACCTCTCTCATCGCAGCCGGCGCGCTCGAACAAACGGGGCAGTTCCGCGAAGACGGAGGCGGGAAAGCCCTGCCTTCCCGGGGCTTCACCGGCGGCCAGCCCGACCTCACGCAGCGCCCTGGCAAAGCGGGTCACGGAATCCATGAGCAGCACCACGTGCTGACCGGCGGCGCGGGCCTCTTCAGCGATGGCCATCGCGGTGTGGGCCGCCTTCAGACGCAGCAAAGCGGGTTGATCGCTGGTCGAGACAACGACGACCGCGCGTGAAAGGCCGCCATCGCCCAGATCATCCTCGATGAACCCCGCGACTTCACGCCCGCGCTCGCCCACCAAGGCTAGAACGATCAGATCCGCCTCCACATGCCTCGCGATGGACCCCAGGAGTGTGCTCTTGCCCACGCCCGCCGCCGCGAAAACACCGACCCGCTGACCTCGCGCGACGGTAAGGCATGAATCGACAGCACGTATGCCCGTGCACAGCGCCTCACGCATCCGCGCCCGAAGCAATGGGTGCGGCGGTGCCGCGGAGAGCGCGGCTCGTTGAGCCCCGGCGATGTCGCCGCGACCATCGATCGGGCGTCCGAGCGCGTCGATCACCCTCCCGCGCACCCCGGGTCCGCACGGCACGGACAGGACCGCCCCGGCGGGTGTGACGCGGGCGTTGGCCTCGACGGCATCGGCCCGGCCCAGCGCCATCAGGAGCGCGCCGGCCTTGTCGAAGCCGATGACCTCGGCATCAAGATCGCCGCCGCTCTTGCGCGCAATGCGTACGAGTTCGCCAACGCGCACATCAGGCAGTTCAGCACGGATGACCGTACCGGTAACAGCGACGACACGCCCGACACGGACGACACCATCGGAACCGGTTCGGATTCCGGTTCCTTGAAGCAGGCTTGTACTGACCGCGGGGTTCTCCATGCGAAGATGACTTCTCTCTCTGCCGTGTCCGATCACTCTACGCCCTTCGGCGCATCCGACACGGGGGATGTCAGCATCGCCCGCCGCATCGCGGCGAACTGCTCTTCGATGCCGGTTTCGTAGTCTCCCATGTCGGTAGCGATTCGCACCGAACCGCGGGGGACGGAGTCATCCGGCCAGACGCCGCAATCGCCTTCGAACGCCGCATCACGGGCGATGCTCGGAGCGTGATCGGCGAGCAGGGCGGCATCATCGGGGTGAAGGAGAATCCGGACACAAGCACTGAAGCCCGCGTGGCGAAGGGCTTTGACGGCGAACTGCCGAACCACCTCCGGCCGCACGGCAAACTCGGCATCGACCACAGCCCGTGCCAGGCGGAGGGCAAGGTCGGTGAGTCGGGCTTCGGCCTGATCGCGCATCGCCGCCCACTCCATGCCGGCCCGCTCAACGAGGGCGCCGAGTCGTGTGGCGGCTTCGTTGGCACCATCTCGTGCAGCGTGATCACGGATCTCACCCGCCTCGGCACGAGCGGCGGCGATGAGGTCAGAGGCTTCCGTGGCGGCCGCTGCACGATCCACGGCGGCCTCCGCACGCAGGCGCGAGACTTCCGCCTCGGCGCTTCGGAGCAACCTCGTCGGCGGGTACAACGGCTCGATGCGGGCATCGGTGGCCCGAACAATGCGAGCGGTACGGATGGACGCCGGATCGTTCATCACTCTGAGTGAGAGTAGACCCCCCGACACGGGTGCCGCCGAGATTGACAAACCACCCCACCAGGCCGCTCGTGGATCGTGATACGCATGAACCGTTCGTTGCGATGCTGAAACAAGCTCATCCGACGGATCTTACCGAAGCCGCCTTTCTTCGACCCGCCTCCCCGGCTGGGGTGCGGCAAAGGTTCGAGGGCCTTATCGATTCATCCCCCCCAAATTAAGCCGTTCGACAAGCGATTCACCGATAGTCGCATCGGAGACAGACCCCGCGCTGAACATGCCCGCACTCGAATCACCATCCGAGGCCCGGTCCACCACTACTCCGTCCGCGTTCACGAAACTGAATGTGGGCGGCGGCAAGGGCCATCCCCGCCTGCCCGGGTGGGCGATCGTCGATCTGCGAGAGACGGCGGACGTGCGGGTGGATATCTCGCGCGAAGCCTTACCCTTTGCGGACGGGTCGATCGACGTGGTGTTCACGTCGCACACGCTGGAGCACATCCTGCCGCAGCGCCTCGGCTTCGTGCTGGATGAGTTCCGGCGGGTGCTGAAGCCGGGGGGGCTGTTGCGGATCGGCGTGCCTGATATCGCCCTGGCGGTGCGTGCGTACGCCGCGGGCGACCGTGGCTTCTTCGAGCGAGCCGAGGTGACGCCGTTCGATGCCGCGGCACCCATCGGCGGTCTGCTGATGAGTTGGTTCTATTCGACTTCGGCGGTGGGGAACGGGCACGTCCACTGCTTTGACGAGGCCTACCTGCTCTCTTGGCTGGAGTCGCACGGCTTCAATCACGTCCGGCGGTCGGCCTTCCGTTCCAGTTCGCTGGACGAACTGCGGAGCGAGCACTTCGACCGCCATCCCAACGACACACTCTTCATGGAGGCGACCCGCGCGTAGCGCGACCGGAAGACACCGATGCTCAACGTACTCGCCATCATCCCCGCGCGCGGGGGCTCGAAGGGCCTACCTCGCAAGAACGTGCTGCCGCTCGCGGGACGGCCGCTGATCGCACACACGATCGGTCACGCCCTCAACTCTCGCCGGGTGACAAGGACGGTGGTCTCGACGGACGATGCCGAGATCGAGCTGGTCTCGCGGGCGGCGGGGGCGGAGGTGGTTCATCGGCCGCCCGCGCTGGCGACGGACACATCGCCATCGGAGGGCGCGGTGTCGCACGTGCTGGATGCGCTGTGTGAGAGCGAGGGCTACCTGCCGGACCTGGTGGTGTTTCTCCAAGCGACAAGCCCGCTGCGGGAGGCGGGGGACATCGACGGCGCCATCCACGTGCTGCTGCGGGAAGAGGCGGACTCGGTGCTCAGCGTGTGCGCCTCGCACGACTTTCTGTGGACGAACGACGGACGGGGAGCGCGGCCCCTGAACTACGATCCGGCGCGTCGGCCGCGGCGGCAGGAGATGCAACCGCAGTTCCGGGAGAACGGGTCGATCTACGTGTTCCGGACGGTGGGGTATCAGAAGCACCGGTGCCGGCTGTTTGGGAAGGTCGGGCTCTTTGTGCAGACGGCGCGGCACGGCATGCAGGTCGATACCGAGACGGACTTCGCGTTTATCGAATCGTTCGCGCACGTGCCGCTGCTGGCGGCGTAGAACGCGGCGCGCCCGTCGGTTGTCCATGCCGAGCATGCACCATGCGAACGCCGGACAGGAGTCTCAAGCAGACAGAGCCAAGACCGAAGCACATGACTCGCCAGCCAGAGAAGGAATATCCAGCCCCTCGCACCTCGACCAGTCCTGCCTTCTCTCACCGTACCGGATAAGGAGCAACGACATGAGGACCTGCGCCGACTCCATCATCACTAGCTGCTATGCCACCGTCGCTGCCGCACAGCCATGCGGAAACAACGCCCTGTTCTTTGATCGCCAACTCGCCAATCACGTCTACTTCAGCAAGGCACTCAGTTGCAATACTATGTGCTGCGGCTCGTCATGTGCAGATAACTGCTGCACATACAACGCCTTGCCCGGTGATCCTCACACTCTCGAATGCTGGTTCATGGCCACCGAGGACTACTCGATGGTCGCGGGCCTCAACTCGGTCATCGTCGGTCGCTTCAACAGCCCGTGTCAGTGCGATCAGGGCTACGCTTTTCGGCACCACAACTATGGCGGTTCCCACAAGTTGTCGTATGTCATCGATCACAGCGGCTGTGACAACTCTTCGTACATCATGTACCCGAGCGGCACCGGATCGATCAACCTCAACCAGTGGTACCATCTCGCCGGCACATTCTCAGGGGGAACGCAGAAGTTCTACGTCGACGGGGTGCTCATCGGTACGGAGACCGGAGAAACGCTGAGTTTCGGCAACGAGTTCATCATGGGAGGCAAGCGGATCTTTGTTCCGGCGTGCCAAACGTGCGCGGGCGGCCCCAACAACGAGACGATTGATCCGAACTGCACGCTGAGCCCAAACTACGAGCATCGCGACTCGTTCAATGAAGGCTGGCTCGATGAAGTTCGGCTTTGGTCAACGGCGCGCACTCAGGGCAGTATTCAACTCACCATGTCGTCCCGGTTGACCGGGCTTGAGGCAAATCTGGAAGCATACTGGAGCTTCGACCAGACGCCTTCGCAGTTTGTCCAGGACGTGCTCGGCGTCTTCAATGGCGTCCTTGGAACAACTGATTCGAGTGCGTCGGACGATCCGTACTGGGGTGCACCGTCAACGCTGCCGTTTCTCTCGTGTATCGGCGATTTCAACGGTGACAGCGGGGTGGACGGATCCGACGTCGAATCGTTCTTCGACGCTTGGGAACAGGGTTTCAGTTCGGCCGACATCAACTGCGATAGCGGGATCGACGGGTCCGATGCCGAGGCATTTTATGATGTCTGGGAAGAGAGTTGTTGACGGTACCCGTGGACGGCGCCAGTGTATGAGCACATCTGCACGTACGTGTAGTTGAGCGATGGCCTCCTCTGTGTGTCACAAAGCGTTTCTCGGCGAGGAGTTCGACAATGATGACCGTGCGTATGGGAAGCAACGAAGTTGGACCGAACCGCCCCATCTACATCGTCGCCGAGATCGGCATCAATCACAACGGCGACGTGAACACCGCGAAGAAACTGATCGACGCGGCGGCGCTGGCGGGGTGCGACGCGGTGAAGTTCCAGAAGCGCACTCCCGAGTTGTGCGTGCCGGCGGCGATGCGGGACGTGCCGCGGGAGACGCCGTGGGGCACGATCACGTATATGGAATACCGGCGACGGATGGAGTTCGGCGAGGACGCGTTCGCGACGCTGGACCGGTACTGCCGGGAGAAGGGGATCGCGTGGTTCGCGTCGTGCTTCGATCGACCGAGCCTTGACTTCATGGAGCGGTTTGAAACACCGTGCATCAAGATCCCTTCGTGCTGCCTGACCGACGATGCGCTGCTGCTGCACGCCCGCTCGCTGGGCCGGCCGGTTGTGCTCTCGACAGGCATGTCGACGTGGGAGCAGATCACGCACGCGGTGGACGTGTGCTCGCGGCATGGCAGGAGCAGAAGCGACCTGGTGCTGCTGCACTGCACGAGTACCTACCCCTGCCCGCCCGCGGAACTCAACCTGCGGGTGATAGACCGGCTGCGCACGTCCTTCGGGTGCCCGGTGGGCTATTCCGGCCATGAGGTGGGGTTGCAAACCACCGTCGCGGCGGCGACGCTTGGTGCGTGCTTCATTGAGCGGCACATCACGCTGGACCGGGCGATGTGGGGGTCGGATCAGGCAGCGAGCATCGAGCCGGGGGGTCTGGCGCGGCTCGTGCGCGACATCCGCGTTGTGGAGCAGGCGCTGGGCGACGGCGTGAAGCGGCTGTATGAAAGTGAACTGCCGGTGATGAAGCGGCTGCGGCTCGTCGGCGGCGAGATGCGGCCGCTCGCGAAGGCCGGGTGACCTGCAACGGAGACCGGCATGTTGATTCGCTTCGGTCCGGCTCAACGCGAAGACTTTCTCGCCCGGGTACGTCGCCAGGGCCTCGACGAGGAACTGGCCGCGCGGGAGGCGGAACGCCTGTCGCTCGCCATCGGCGCTGCGCTGCCCGCGGCAGCCGGCGTGGATGTGGCGAGGACACTCCTGAACAAGATTGCCGGATACAACGTGGATATGCACGGGTGGGTCATCCGCGCAATGAGAGCGATGGGCGCGGCGGACGACCTGCTGAACGGCGCTGGCCGTCTTGAGTTTGAACTCCCGGACCTTCTGCTGGGCGAGTACTTCCTGCTCGAATACGCCCGAAGCCGGGGCGTGCGGGTTGCGACGGTGGCGGCGTGGGACGGCCTCGTCGCTTCAATGATCGGCCGTATGAAGCCTCGCTGCGAGACAGAGGCTTACGAACCCGTAGAAGTTGATCTTACGGCACACACTCTTCCAGAGCCGTCGAAGCGGTGGCATGACGCTCGTCAGATCGGCGCGGTCTTCGTGGCTTCCATGACGAACTACCTGCGGCCGCTGCTCCCGGTGATAGAGCGTCTGATACAGGCCGGACGACGGGCTGTGTTGCTTACGCCGGGGACTGTCGCGTCGGATGCAGGCATCCCTGACGGCGTGGAGATCGTGCCGCTGGAGGCCCCCCCCGGCAGCGCGGTGGCCAGCGTCCGCGAGATGGTGGCCCTGAGCGTATCGCTGGCGTGGCGCGGCCGTGCCGCGGCGTGCAAAGCGGCGTGCCGGCTTGGGGGCGTTTCGCTGTGGCCGCTGGTGTGCCGCGATGTCGAGCACATGGCGCGTGTATATGTGCCGTACGCGGCTGCCTGCGATGAGGCTGTCCGCACGGTGCTGGCCAGAACGAGGGCGCCAACACTGGTTGTCGCGCGGCTGCGGCGTGCGACGGAACTGAGCGCGGCGATGGCTGCACGGGACATGGGCGTGCGGATCGTGATGATCCCGCACGGGCACATCGGCGAGCGGCCGACCCGGCGCTTCATCGATGGCGAGTTCGCGCTAGCGGATTGCGTCGCGGTCTGGGGGCCGCACCAGCGGGAGCGTGCGAGATCGCGGGGTGCGAGAGCGATCAGCGAGACGGGGAACCCGGCGTGGGATTCGCTGGCTACGTCGCTGCCGGATCGGGTTGCGGCACGCCGAACAATGGCGGCGGGGCTGGGGCTGCCGGAGTCCGCTCCCTGGTTCTGCATCGCGAGCCAACCGGAGGCAAGCACCCAACTGCGCGCTGTGTGCGGAGTGCTGCTCGATGTGCCGGGCTGTTGTGTTCTGATCCGCCCGCACCCGGCGGAAGCACCGGATGATTGCCGCGGGCTGTGCGAGACGTACCCCGACCGGGTGCGACTCGTTCGTGATGCTCCGCTCTCGACGCTTCTCGCGGCGTGCGACGCGTGCTTGACGCACCACAGCACGGTGAACCTGGAATCGCTGCTGTGCGGCACTCCGGTCGTGACCTGCGCATTCGGTGCCTTGCGCGGGGTGGATCGACTGCTGAACCTGGAAGAGTTCGGGCTGCCGATCGCGTTTGATGCGAAGGAACTTGAGACGGTGGCCCGCGAAGTAGCGGCGGACCCCGGCACATTCGTCGGGCGTTACCGGGCAAGCATCCGCCGGGCGCTGGACGCCACGCTTGCCAACCACTCCGACGGCGGCGCGGCTGTTCGGTTGATCGGGCTGCTGGATCGTACTAGTCGCACCTGGGCGGTAGCGGCATGATCACACACGGTATACCTCCCCCACTGCTCATCTCACTCCCCGGCGGGCTGTACGTCAGCGGGGTGGTGACGTGGGCGGTGCGGCTTGTCAACACCCTCGCCGCCCGCGGCATCCAAACCGGTCTCATCCTTCACCGCTCAACGCCGCACCACGCGCCGCTCAGCATCCCGCTGCACCCCGGCGTCCGCACCTTTGACCTCTCGCATCTGCCCCCGCTCACCGAGTGTGACGGCCGACTCGACGACTACATCGAAGCCTATATCCAAGCCTGTACGACGCTCCTGCCCTCCCTCCGGGTCCCCCCTCGCTCCGCGAGGGGTGTGAGTCCGGAGTTGCCGCACAACTGCTCGCCCCTCCCGGAGCGAGGGGGTGCCCCGAGACTGATTCTCTCACCCAACCTCCACGGTGATGACTACGGCATCGCCGCTGCGGTCTCCCAACAGGTGCCCATCGCAATCGTCGGCTGGTGCCACCTCGACAGCGCCTACGACCGCGCGGTCCTCGCCCACTACGAACCCTGCATCTCCCGCTTCATCACCGTGAGCACCGCCACGACCGCCGCGCTCACCGACGCGATCCCGCACCGTGCCGGCGACATCGCCCGCATCCCCTACGGCATCCCGATCGCCGACACACTCCCGCACCGCGCCCCGCTCATCGTGCGTTCGCGCGCACCAGCTCGCAGCCGTGTCCGTCCGCGCTCATCCGTGGCACGCCCCCCCAGCCTTCTCTATGTTGGCCGCATCGAAGAAGGCATCAAGCGCATCTCCACCCTCATCGCCATCAGCGACACCCTGCTCCGCCGCGGCGTCCCTCACGAACTCACGCTCATCGGCGATGGTCCCGCCGCGCGCGACATCGACCACGCCATCACAACCCGCCCGCACATCACACGCCTGCCGCCCATCGGGCCGCACGAAACCGCCGCCCACTACGCCGCGGCGGACTTTTTCCTTCTCCCATCACGCGCCGAGGGTCTCTCACTCTCCATGCTCGAAGCAATGGGTCAGGGCTGCATCCCCATCGTCAGCGCCGTGCGCTCCGGTCCCGCCGACGCCTTCGATGACGGCATCAGCGGCCTGCTCGTTCACGATGCCGATAACCCGACCCAGCTCGCCGACCTCTTCGCCGACACCCTCTCGCACCTGCTCCGCCGCGCCACGCCCCGGACCCTCCCCGACATGGCCGCCGCCGCGCACGCC
>ERZ761603.2640-NODE-2640-length-12110-cov-99.638573_pt1 | contig 12110 bp, 7 predicted proteins | sample MGYA00511879_ERZ761603 | MGnify/ENA primary metagenome ERZ761603 (study PRJEB28899, sample SAMN02850040) | bioreactor sludge metagenome | biome: EBPR Sludge; feature: EBPR Bioreactor; material: flocular biomat | place: Australia: Thorneside Wastwater Treatment... | reverse complement strand
TGCGGCTCAAGGCACAGAGAAAGCCCGACAGGCCGGTCGGTACTTCACCGCCGGCCAAGGCGGCCCATCCGCAGCGAGAGGGCGTATGGTCTGCTCCTGGTCGTGCGGTGCTGCGGGTATTCCGCACGCCGCCCTGGCTGCGCTCGTGCGGACTGGCGACCTCGGTTCGCAGGCAACTCGGGAACGATGCCTTCGCCAAGGACCGGATCGCTCCGCGCTCTTGAGCGGAATCCGGACACTGCCGGGCACCGGTCAAAACAGCACGCGTGCCAGTAACAGGCCAGTGGAAACGGCCACCGACGTTGCCACGATGCCCGGGACCATGAACGAGTGATTCAGCACATATTTGCCGATCCTTGTTGTCCCCGACAAATCGAAGTTGATCGCCGCGATCAGAGAACCATAGGTCGGGATGAAGAAGTAACCGTTGACCGACGGAAACATCGCGATCAGGAATTGCGGTGGAATTCCGAGCACGATCCCCAACGGCATCAGCGCCCGCGTCGTCGCGGCCTGGCTGTAGAGCAGTACCGACGCGAAGAAGAGGCCGAAGGCAAAGGTCCACGGTGCCACCTCCGCCAAATGGCCGATCGCCGGCACGATCACGTCCTTATGCGCCGCAATGAAGCTGTCACCCAGCCACGCCAGGCCAAAAATCCCGATCACGGCCACCACACCAGCGCGGAGCGTCGCTGTCTTGGGAACTTCGTCGACGTCCACCTTGGTCAGCATCAGCATGATCGCCGCGACGGCCATCATCACCACCTCGATCACGATCGGCATGCCGATGGCACTCTTGGCGCCGGGCAGGTGCCGCAAATCCGGGAAAAACCCCAGCAACACAACCAGAGTGACACCGGTCAGAAACAGGTACGCGGAAATCCTGGCGGCCGGCTTGAGTGGCGGCCGATCGGCGGCGGCCTGTGGCGCCGGAATGCTTCCGGCCAGCAGGCGCGCCTGGTACTCGGGATCGTCCTTCAGATCCTTGCCGAGAAACATCGAGACGATGGCGCCGGCAACGACACCGGCAAGTGTGGCGGGAACGCAGATCATCAGAATCTGCGGCAACCCCCACTGCGTCATCCCCTTCTCGGCAAACAGTCCAATCATCGCCGCCGTTGCTGCCGCCACTGGACTGGCGGTGATCGCCTGTTGCGAGGCGATGGTCGCTATCGCCATCGGCCGCTCGGGGCGAATGCCGCTGCGGTGCGCCGTCTCGTAGATCACCGGCAACAGCGGGTAGACGATGTGGCCGGTACCGGCGACAAAAGTGAAACACCAGGTCGTCAGCGGCGCGACGATGGTGACGTACTTGGGGTTGGCGCGAATGACGCGTTCGGCAACGCGGACCAGGAAGTCGATGCCACCAGCGGCGTCCATCACCGACGCGGCCATGATCACCGCCAGGATGATCAGCATCACGTCTATCGGCGGCGAGGTCGGCGTGACGCCGAAGCCGACGATCAGCACCAGGAGTCCGACCGCACCCCAAAGACCGAGTCCGACGCCGCTGTAGCGGGCGCCCATCCAGATCGCCGAAAGCACAACGACAAATTGCAGAACGATATTCAGGGTCATGATTGTTTCTCCAGGCACCAACCGGGGCCGGCTCCCGGTCAGCTTCATTACGGCCAACTCAAGCGAGATTCCGCTGCCTCGCGGCTACCGGGCAGGCGGCGGGCAAGCTGCTCGGGCGCCGCCGGCCCGACTTGGCAAGGCCCTGATAATCTAGCGTGAGAAGCAACTCAAGGGCTGGCTGCTACTTCCCGAGGTGGCCACGGATCAGGTTGTCGAACGAGAACAGTTCGTCCCATTTCTCCTGGCTCAGCAGCTTGCGCTGATTGACCACGATTTCATGGAGCGACTTGCCGGTCTCGTAGCCCTCGCGCGCTATTTCACCGCACAGCTTGTAGCCCAGCGACGGCTTGAGCAGGGTGACGATGCCCAGCGAGTTGAGCACCATGTCGCGCGAGTGCTCGGCGTTGGCGGTGATCCCCCGAACGCAGTTGACGCGCAGGCTGTTGACCGCATGCTCCATCGTGAAGATCGACGTAAACAGCGCAAAGGTGATCACCGGCTCCATCACATTGAGCTGCAGTTGGCCAGCCGAAGCGGCCAGGGTCACCGTCAGGTCGAGCCCGATGACCAGGAAACTGGTTTGATTCACGACCTCCGGGATCACCGGGTTGACCTTGCCCGGCATGATCGACGAACCGGGCTGCATCTGCGGCAGGTTGATCTCGTTCAGGCCGCAGCGCGGACCCGAGGCGAGCAAGCGGATGTCGTTGCAGATCTTGGTCAGCTTCGCCGCCGTGCGCTTGAGCACGCCGGACAACTGCACGTAGGCGCCGGTGTCGGACGTCGCCTCGACCAGGTCGCCCGCCAGGATCAGCTTGATTCCGGTCAGGTCCGACAGGCAGCGCGTGACCAGTTCCGGGTAGCCCGGCGCGGCGGTCACCGAAGTGCCGATCGCCGTCGCCCCGAGATTGACTTCGTGCAGCAACTGGCGCACATCGGCGATGCGGTGTACCTCCTCGCCGATGGTCGTTCCCCAGCCGTGGAACTCCTGCCCGAGGGACATCGGAACGGCGTCCTGAAGGTGGGTCCGTCCCATCTTCAGGACGCCTTCGAATTCCTTGCCCTTGGCGTGAAAAGCGTCCTCCAGGCGCCGTAGCGCGTCCATGTAGCTGGTCAGACGCAGGATCAGTGCCAGCCTGAACGCGGTCGGATAGACGTCGTTGGTCGATTGCCCGCAGTTGACGTGGTCATTGGGGTTGACGAATTCGTACTCGCCCTTTTTGTGGCCGAGGCTTTCGAGTGCCAGGTTGGCGATGACCTCATTGGCGTTCATGTTGGTCGACGTGCCGGCGCCGCCCTGGATGAAGTCGGTGACAAACTGGTCGTCCATCTGGCCGGCGATCAGGCGGTCACAGGCACCGATGATCGCGTCGGCCACCCTGGCGTCGAGAACGCCGAGATTGCGGTTGGTCAGCGCCGCCGCTTTCTTCACGTAGCCGAAGGCCTTGACGAAATACGGCTCGGCGGACATCGGGATGCCGGTAATGTGAAAATTGTGCAGGCCGCGCAGCGTTTGTACGCCATAGTACGCGTCGTCGGGCAATTCCTTCTCGCCCAGGAAGTCCTTCTCGATTCGTGCCATTGCGGTTCCTTTCGCTTGCGTGAGGGGCGACTGCCACAGCAGCGGGACAGCCGTTGTTCGAGAGAAATATGACGATCGTCGTCTGCAGGTGGCTTTCTGGCAAGCATCGGGCGCAAGCCAGCGCTGCTGGCCGGTTTCTCGCTCCGCTTTGGTGCCGCGGTTGGCCGGCTCCAGGGGTAAGCGGACGACGCTGGAGTCGCCTTGGCCGCACGCAGTCGATGCGCGATTCTAGTCAACGGAGCCGACAGAAAGTGAACTATTTCTCCGACTCGCCAAGCGACGGTCCGGCAACCATTCGGTCCTTTGGCAACCCGCGGCGGAACGGCCGTCGGACGACACGCCGCTGGTCGACGACCGGTCCGTGCCGGGCGTGTCTCCGGGCGTGTCTCCGGGCGTGTCTCCGGGCGAGTCGTCCGCGCGGATCGCTTAGCGGGTCAGCGCCATGAACAACTCGGGCAGCCGCTCGGGCAAGCGCTCGATCTTGTCGATCACCGTATAGCGACCGCCAAAGATGTCGCTGACGTAATCGTCAGCGTTGCGGTCGAGGCTGATGCAGTAGGTGAAAATACCTTGCTGGTCGAGTTCCTCGACCGACTTGCGGGCGTCGGCGATCAGCAGGCGGTCGTCATGGACGTCGACGTCGGCGGGCTGGCCGTCGGTGAGCACCAGCAGCAACTTCTTCTCGGCCGGCTGTGCCGTCAGGTAGTGCGCGGCGTGTCGCATGGCCGCACCCATCCGCGTCGAATAGCCGGCCTGCATCGCCGCCAGGCGGCTCTTGACGGCGTCGCCCCAGCGCTCGCTGTAGCCCTTGAGGTGCAGGTAGCGCACGTCATGGCGGGTGTCGGAGTGGAAGCCGGCGATCGCAAACGGATCCCCGAGTTGTTCGATCGACCACGCCAGCAGCGACACCGCTTCCTGGCTCAGCTCGAGAATGCTCTGCTCGTCGCCGCTGGTGCCGACCTTGACCTTGTCGGCCAGCGACTGCGAGAGGTCGAGCAGTACCAGCACCGCCAGGTTGCGGCCATTGGTGCGGTGACTCATGTTGATCCGCGGATCGGGGGTGGCGCCGCCCTTGAAGTCGATCAGCGAGCGAATGGCGACGTCGAGGTCGAGTTCGCTGCCGTCTTCCTGGTAGCGGATGCGTACCTTCTCCTGCGGTTTGAGGATGTCGAGCAAACGCTTGAGACGCCTGGCCAGCGCGGCATGCTTCTCCAGCAGGCGGTCGATGTCGCCGGCCTCGCCAGCCGGATGCAGCGATTCGTAGAGGCTGACCCAGTCCGGCCGGTAGCTCTTGGTCTGGTAGTCCCACTCGGGGTAGTGGCGCGGCGGCAGGCGGTCGATGTCGACAGCGGCTGCCGCCGGCCGCTGCTGGTCGAACATCTCCTCGTCGTCGCTGAGCTCGTGGAAGCGCCAGAGGTGGCGGTTGTCGTCGCGATAGCTGACCGCGGTGTCGGCGAAATGAACCGTGGCCAGTTGGTCGCTCTGGCGGCGGGTGCGGGCGATGTAGGCCAGCGCCAGGGTGGCGATTTCCTCGCTGCTCGATTCGCCGGCAGCCATCGTCTGGTGGAAGTGGCCGACGAACTTGCGCAGCTCCGCGTCCTGGTAGCCGTGCTGCGGGTCGAGCAGCGCACGCGAAACCATGGTCAGACGATGGCGCAGGCAGGAGGTGGTTTCCGGGTTGCAGGCACCGGCCACCGGCACCGGGTGGAGCGCGAGGAAAACACGGCGCAGGCCGGGATAGCTGCGCACGATCAGGGTGTCGACGCGGCTGTCCTCGAAGATCTCGATCGCCATGCGCTGCATCGGGCTGCAGTTATCGGCGAACATCGGCTGGCTCCAGCGGCGGTGGCCGGCGATGTGCGCCAGCGTCGCACGGTAGCGGTCGATGCCCGAAACGCCCGGCGCATCGTCGAGAACGTCGGGCAGGCGGATGCCGGCGGCGTCGTAATAGGGTGCCGACGGGTGCTGCTGGTCGAGGTCGGTCGGGTACGGCACCAGCTCGGCGCTGTCGTCCCACAGTCCACGCAGGTAGAGCTCGAGCTGGCGCTGGTGATCGACCAGCAGCGTTCCGTGGCGCTCGCGCTGCAGCACCGCGCGGCTGTCGGCCGACTGCAGGCGGAAATATTCGCGTTGCCGTTCGGGGTGATTCTGGTAGTTGCGAATGCCGTAGTCGACCCAGTTCCGCAGCCCGGCAATGGACAGCTTGTCGAGCAGCGTCGGGGCCTGGGCGAAGAACTCGGGCAGGCCCGGGCTGGCAAAGGTCTGATGAATGCCATGGATCGAACCCGTTGTACGCTCCATGAAATCAAGCGTCAGGTCCAGGTAGCGCTGCAGCTGCTGCCCCGAAGGCAAGCGTCTGGCCACTGCCGCCAGGGTTTCCAGGAAGGGCGTGATGGCTTTGGCGTTCGGCGACTTCCACAGCGCGTGGATGGTCGCGCTGACCGCCGGCAGCGTGTCTTCGCCGACGATTCGGGCGATTGCCGGCCACTCCTCGAGAAACGCCAGGACCGGTTCGACGCCGCGCCCCATGCCGCCGAGAAAGCGCGCGCTGTCGAGATAGGCGTCGACACCCCTGGACGACAGCACGACCAGCGCTTCGCGGAGGCACTCTTCGAAGACCTCGCCGACCTGCGGGAAACCACAGGCGAGTCGTTCGCGGCAGACCCGCAGGCGCTCGGTCCAGTTGGCGCTATCGCCGTTCTTCGCATTCATCGTGGTGCCGCCGTCAGGGATGCCCGGGAGCTCTGGTTGCCGTTCGCCGGTCGCGATCAGGCGAACGTCGCGTCGATGGCGTGGTCAAGTGTTTCGCGAATATCGCGGTCGTCGGTGATCGGTCGCACCAGCGCCATCCGGCAGGCATCGCCGGGCTGGACACCGCCCTTGATCAGGGTCGCCGCATAGACCAGCAGGCGCGTCGAGATCCCCTCATCGAGGCCATGCCCCTTCAGCCGCCGGGCGGCGGCGCCGATGCTCACCAGCTGCCTGGCGGTGGTCTCGTCGATACCACTCTCGCTGGCCAGAATGGCGATTTCCAGAGCCGCATCGGGATAGTCGAATTCAAAGGCGGTGAAGCGCTGCTTGGTCGACTGCTTGAGGTCCTTCATCAGGCTCTGGTAGCCCGGGTTGTACGAGATGACGAGCTGGAAGTCCACATGCGCGTGCAGCAGTTCGCCCTTCTTGTCGAGCGGCAGCGTCCGCCGGTGGTCGGTCAGCGGATGGATGACGACGGTCGTGTCCTGGCGCGCCTCGACGATCTCGTCGAGGTAGCAGATGGCGCCGATGCGCGCGGCGGTGGTCAGCGGACCGTCGAGCCAGCGCGTGCCGCCGGCTTCGAGGAGGTAGCGGCCGACCAGATCCGAGGCGGTCATGTCCTCGTTGCAGGCCACCGTGATCAGCGGCCGGTCGAGCTTCCAGGCCATGTATTCGATGAAGCGCGACTTGCCGCAGCCGGTCGGCCCCTTGACCATCACTGGCAGGCGCGCCGCGTAAGCGGCTTCGTAGAGCGCCACCTCGTTGTGCTGCTGCTGGTAGAAAGGTTCGTCGAGAACCTTGAACTGTGCCTTGTCAGTCATTGACTGTTCCTGTCTGCTGTTTCGCACCAAGCGGGCCGGCGGCCGGGACAAGGGTCCGTTGCCGGTGCCCGATGCCCTGGCGCCGGCGGCTCGCGACGCCTAGCGATGCCCGCCGAGCTTCTCCCGCCAGCCGGGATAGAGCGTGTCGGCGTCGCCGGGAAAGGACTCGAAGGCGCGCGCGAACTCCCGGTGCTCCCTGGCCCATTCGATCGGGTCGGCACCGGCCTTCCAGCACTCGTAGGCCTGGCGAAGCGAAATCGCACCGGCGGCCGGGCTGTCGACATGGCCGTAAGATCCTCCGCCAGAGGTGTTGATGACGTTGCCGTGGCCGAGATTGGCGAAGAAGCCGGGCAGGCGCAGGGCGTTCATGCCGCCGGAGATGATCGGCGTCGTCGGCTTCATGCCGTACCACTTCTGGAAATAGGCCGGACCCTGATACTCGTCGCGTTCGATCACGTAGGCGATCGCCCGGTCGTCGGCGGTGCCTTCCATCTTGCCGTAGCCCATGGTCCCGACGTGAATTCCCGAGGCACCCTGCAGGCGCGACATCTTGGCCAGCACGTAGGCGTCGTAACCGCGCTTCGAGCTCGGCGAGGTGACCGCGCCGTGGCCGGCGCGATGGTAGTGCAGATACTGACCGGGGTACTGGCGGCGGGCGGTGGTGACCATCCCCGGGCCGCCGACGTAGCCGTCGACCAGGAAAGCCACCTTGTCGGCGTCCGGCCCGAAGGTCTCCAGGATGTAGTCGGCACGTGCGCACATCTCGTAGTGATCATCGGCGGTGATGTTGGCCGAGAACAGCTTGGCCTGTCCGGTTTCGTCCTGAGCGCGCTTCATCGCATCGTAGACCAGAGGCATCACTTTCTTCATCGGCGCGAAGACCTGGTTGCCCTGCGGCTCGTCGTTCTTGATGAAGTCGCCACCGAGCCAGAACTGATAGGCCGCCTTGGCAAACGGTTCCGGCCGCAGACCGAGCTTGGGCTTGATGATCGTGCCGGCGATGTAGCCGCCATCCTTGAGCGGGCGGCCGAGGATCCGCCACATGTCCGAGATGTCCTTGGCCGGACCATCGAACAGCTGGATCGCTCGCTCGGGCATGAAAAAGTCATAGATCTTGGCGTGCTCGATGTCGCCCATTCCCTGATTGTTGCCGATCACCAGGGTCAGGAACGAAACGATCATCATCCGCCCGTCGGTCACGTTGCGGTCGAAGAGGTCGAGTGGATAGGCAATGCGCATTTCTTCGCTGGCCTCGTCGATCAAATACACCAGGGCATCGACGCCGCGGGTGAAGTCGTCGGTGGTGCACACCTCGACGTTGGTCCCGGTCGACGACTCGGCTGCGAAGTGCGCCGCCGCCTGGAGATAGTCGTAGCCGGCTTTCGGCTTCATCTTGTAAGCCACCAGAATGTGCTTGCCACCCTGAATCAGATCTTCTTCCCTGAGGCTGAGGTCGGCGTAACGATTCGATTGGTCCATGGTCCTGTCTCCGTGTCGATGAGGGTGATGTGCGTGTTCGTTGGTTTTTCGTTCAGTCAGTTTGCTGGCGACAGGCGCCTGCTGCCTGCGGCCTTGGTGTGCCAGTCGCGCAGTTGTGCGAGATCGACGCAGCTTCCGTTGAGCGGCTGTCCGCCAAGGCTGCGTGCCGGCGCTGCGGGTTCGCCGAGATCGGTGACCACGCTCAGGGCGCCACCGAAGTCCTGGTCGGCGGTATAGGTGTTGATGGTAATCAGCGTCGGCACCCCGGCCGCGCTGGCGGCGAGAATTCCCGGTCGCGAATCCTCGATCGCCAGGCAAGCCGCGGGCGGCAGACGCATCCGGCGCAGCACCCAATGATAAATGTCTGGTGCAGGCTTCTTGTCTGCCACCACATCGCCGGCGCCGATGACCTCGAACAGCGATCGCGCCTGGTCGCCAAAGCTGGCGACGAGCAGGCTGTCCAGACTCGAACGCGTCGTCGTCGTGGCAATCGCCAGGCGAACGCCGGCGCCGTGCAATTCGCGAATCAGGCGCGCTACCCCGGGCCGCAGCGCGATCGTCCCGGTGCGCACCAGCTCCGAGTAGATATCGCTCTTCAACTGGTGCAGGGCGGCCAGCCAGGCGTCGCTGTCGGGCTGCTTCAGCAACTCGGGGGCGCGCAGCGCCGCGAAGTGGCGAATTCGTTCCTTGCCGCCGGTGATCGCCAGCAGTTCGCCGTAGGTGCCCACCGACCACTCCCAGTCCATCCCGCTCCGGGCAAATGCCTGGTTGAAAGCCAGGCGGTGACCGTCGCGCTCGGTATCGGCGAGGGTCCCGTCAACGTCGAAAATGACGGCTTGCAGGGCTGGTGCGGCGGCTGCTGCCGCCACGGTGCTTGCGGTTGGCTGGATGCTGGTCATTCTGTTCGCGCTGCAAATTCAAGTGTCACCAGTGTAGGTGGCACGATAGATAATTAAAAGTTAAACTTCTTGAGATTTATGGTTATTGTTTGTTATCGTATCGTTTCCCGTTAGGGCTTTTTTTGGGCCCGGCAACCGCGCTGCCGCCCACTTTCACTGCCCGACAAGGGGAGGTGGCAATGGCTGCTGTTTTGGCGGATAATTTGCCCATGCGATCGAACCCTCTGCTCCGAATCTACGAATCATCGTGCCCACTGCTTCTTCCCCCCTGACCAACGTCATCCGCGCCCTGGCCATGGACGCGGTTCAGCAAGCCAACTCCGGCCACCCCGGCATGCCGATGGGGATGGCCGAAATTGCCGAAGTGCTGTGGCGTCGTCACCTGCGCCACAATCCGGGCAATCCCGCCTGGCCCGACCGCGATCGTTTCGTTCTGTCGAACGGTCACGGGTCGATGCTGCTTTACGCGCTGTTGCACCTCACTGGTTACGACGTCTCGATCGACGATCTGAAGAATTTCCGCCAGTTTCGCTCGAAGACTCCCGGCCATCCCGAAGTCGGTCATACCGCAGGCGTCGAAACCACCACCGGTCCACTCGGGCAGGGTCTTGCCAACGCCGTCGGCATGGCGATCGCCGAGCAGCTGCTGGCGGCCGAGTTCAACCGCCCAGGCCACGAGATTGTCAACCATTCGACCTACGTCTTCCTCGGCGATGGCTGTTTGATGGAAGGCGTGTCGCACGAAGCGTGCTCGCTGGCGGGTACTCTCGGACTGGGCAAGTTGATCGCCCTCTATGACGACAACGGCATTTCGATCGACGGCCATGTTGAAGGCTGGTTTACCGACGATAGCGCGCAACGTTTTGCGGCCTACGGCTGGCAGGTGATCGCTGCCGTCGACGGGCACGACAGTCACGCCATCGACGTGGCCCTGCTCGCCGCGCGCGCCGAAAACGAACGTCCGACGCTGATCTGCTGCAAGACACGAATCGGTGAGGGTTCGCCGAACAAGGTCGGGACGCACGAGGTCCACGGCGCGCCGCTTGGTGCGGCCGAGGTCGCCGCGGCGCGCGTTCATCTAGACTGGCCGCACGCCCCCTTCGAAATTCCCGACGCGATTTATGCGAAATGGGATGGGCGCATGCGCGGCAGTGTCTTCGAGAACAACTGGAAAGCGCGCTTCACGACCTACCAGGCCACGTTTCCCGACCTGGCAAACGAGTTTTCGCGCCGCATGCGCGGCGAGCTGCCGACGGACTGGGCCGCGTACGTCGCCCGGACGCTGGCCGAGATCGCCGCCAAGGGCGAGAATATCGCCACTCGCAAGGCTTCGCAGAATGCAATCGGCGCTCTTGCGCCGCGCCTGCCCGAACTGATCGGCGGCTCGGCCGACCTGGCAGGTTCGAACCTGACGCTGTGGCAAGGCTCCAGGGGTGTCGCCAAAGGCCAGGGCGGGAACTACCTCTATTACGGCGTGCGCGAGTTTGCGATGACGGCAATCGCCAACGGCCTTGCGCTGCACGGCGGCCTGATTCCGTATACCGCCACCTTCCTGGTTTTTTCCGACTACGCGCGCAACGCCATCCGCATGGCCGCGTTGATGAAGCTGCGCCAGATCATGGTCTACACGCACGACTCGATCGGCCTTGGGGAAGACGGTCCGACACATCAGCCGGTCGAACATCTCGCCTGCCTGCGCCTGATTCCGAACGTCGACGTCTGGCGCCCGGCGGACGCTGGCGAAACGGGTGTGGCCTGGGTCGCGGCGATCGAACGCGACGACGGACCGACGATTCTGGCGCTTTCGCGGCAGAACCTGCCGAGCGTCAGTGCGGCGGTGGCGCCGGCACGCATTCGCCGCGGCGCCTATGTTCTGGTTGACTGCGCGGCGCCACAGGTGATCCTGATCGCCACCGGCTCGGAGCTCGGACTGGCACTTGACGCCTGCCAGGCCCTGGCCGACGACGGCATCGCCGTGCGCGTCGTGTCGATGCCTTGCGCCGAAGTCTTCGACCGCCAGGACGATGACTATCGTGCAACAGTTTTGCCGCGCGGCGTACCACGCGTGGCCGTCGAAGCCGGCGTCAGCGGCTTCTGGCGAAAATACGTCGGCCTCGAAGGCGCCGTAGTCGGTATCGATCGTTTTGGCGAGTCTGCTCCCGCAGGCCAGCTGTTCGACTGTTTCGGTTTCACGGTGACCAACGTGGTCGCGACCGTGAAATCAGTTTTGTAATTTCTCAAGGAGACCGTTTCATGACCATCAAAGTAGGGATCAATGGCTTTGGCCGCATCGGCCGGATGGTGTTTCGCGCAGCAGTGCAGAACTTCCCGGAGATCGAGATCGTCGGTGTAAACGATCTGCTCGAACCCGATTACCTGGCCTACATGCTCAAGTACGACTCGGTGCATGGCCGCTTCAAGGGCACCATCGAAGTCGACGGCAACGCGCTGGTCGTCAATGGCAAGAAAGTCCGTCTGACCGCGGTCAAGGATCCGGCCGAGCTGAAGTGGGACGAAGTCGGCGCCGATATCGTCGTCGACGCGACCGGCCTGTTCCTGACCACCGAATCGTGCCAGAAGCACATCGCTGCCGGCGCCAAGAAAGTCATCCAGAGCGCACCGAGCAAGGACGATACGCCGATGTTCGTGTTCGGCGTCAATGACAGCACCTATGCGGGCCAGACGATCATTTCGAACGCTTCGTGCACCACCAACTGCCTGGCTCCGGTCGCCAAGGTGCTGCATGACAATTGGGGTATCAAGCGTGGTCTGATGACCACCGTTCACGCCGCCACCGCCACCCAGAAAACCGTTGACGGCCCGTCGAACAAGGACTGGCGCGGCGGTCGTGGCATCCTCGAGAACATCATCCCGTCGTCGACCGGTGCTGCCAAGGCAGTTGGCAAGGTCATTCCCGAGCTCAACAAGAAACTGACCGGCATGGCCTTCCGCGTGCCGACCTCGGACGTCTCGGTGGTTGACCTGACGGTCGAGTTGAAC
>ERZ761603.2638-NODE-2638-length-12116-cov-31.435868_pt1 | contig 12116 bp, 12 predicted proteins | sample MGYA00511879_ERZ761603 | MGnify/ENA primary metagenome ERZ761603 (study PRJEB28899, sample SAMN02850040) | bioreactor sludge metagenome | biome: EBPR Sludge; feature: EBPR Bioreactor; material: flocular biomat | place: Australia: Thorneside Wastwater Treatment... | reverse complement strand
TCGGTGATGCGCTCGCCCCAGAAGGCGTAGAGATCCCTGCCGCGGGCGTTGGCCAGCCGCGTGCCCATCTCCAGGCGATAGGGCTGCATCAGATCGAGCGGCCGCAGCAGACCGTAGAGGCCGGAGAGAATGCGCAGATGCTTCTGCGCGAAACGCAGGTCATCGGGTGACAGCGAGGGTGCGTCGAAGCCGTCGTAGACGTCGCCGTTGAACGCCAGGGCCGCCTGCTTGGCGTTCTCCGGCGTGAACGGCGGTGCCCACTCGGCATAGCGGGTGCTGTTGAGCACTGCCAGTTGATCGCTGATCTTCATCAGGCTGGCAAGCTGCGACGGTGAAAGCTGGCGCAGGTCTTCGATCAGCAATTGCGACTGGTCGAGAAAGCGCGGCTGGCTGTGCTCGGCGAGCGTCGGCGGCGTCTGGAAGTCGAGCTTCTTGGCGGGTGAGAGGACGATGATCATCTGCTTGTTCCAGTCGGGAGGGAATTTCCAGCGCGATAGTTTGCTAAGATTCCGCGATTGTAATCGACGACGTTCATCCGGCATGGCGTCTCGCCCGACTTCGCCGAGGCTTTGCAGCCGCTTGCGCCGCACCCCTTACCCAGAACTATCCGAGATCCGAGCCCGATGGAACAACTTCTTGGCCGCTTCGCCGATCCGGACGCGGATCTGACCTCCTTGCTTGCGCTGCTGGTCGACGAAATCCGGCCCGCTCACCCGCGCGACTCCGAATCCGCGCGACGGAATCTGCAGGCCCTCTGCTACCTCCTGCGCAGCCACCCCGAGCTTCGTTGTGCCCTACGCGGGGCGCTGGCGAGGCTGGCGCGAACGCATCGCCAGACCGACCTGTACACCCACACCGGCATCCTGCCGAATACCGGCTTCGTCTCCGAGGCCTTCCACCGCATCGGCCACAAGCTCCTGCCCGACGTGCTGGACCCGGGTTTGCTGAGCACCGTCCTGCGCGCCACGTTCCACCGACCGAGTGACCGCCACTGGGTGGTCGGCGTCGGTGAGGACGCCTGGCTGCAACTGATCGACGCCCTGCGTTTCGACGAGACCCCGGCCAGCGACACCCTGCCGCCATCGCTGGCGGAACTGCTGCGTTCGCTGCGCGTGCTGTCGTACTGGATCGCCGCCTGCGGCATGGAGCCGGAACTGCTGCGCCTGGAATCGTCGCTTGAAACCCACGAATCGCCCTTCATCGCGCAGAACAGGGAGCTGACGGCCTACGTCGAGGCGTATCCCGGGAACTGGGGCCAGCCGGTGACGAGCGCAGCCGACGACCGCCATCTGCGGGTCCTGTTCAGCCAGTGCCAGGACGTGATCGAGCGGATACGCAAGACGGCCGCCAGAAACGGCACCAGCATTCGCCTGACCTACCATCTGCAGCGCCTGCGCCAGCTGCTGCGGCGCAGCGAGCAGCTGCTCGACATTTTGTCGCCCCTGCAGGCCGACCCGGGCGGCGCCACGGCCCGCCAGCCGATCGTCAGCCTGTTCACCCAGCTGGTCCGCGACGAGTGCCTGGAGAACAACCTGGTCAAGCACTGGCGGCAGAACACCGAACTGATCGCCTTGCGGGTGACCGACAACGCCAGCCATCATGGCGAGCATTACATTACCGAAAGCGCACAGGAATACTGGTCGATGGCGCGCTCGGCGATGATTGGCGGCCTGGTCATCGCCTGCATGGCCTGCCTCAAGATTCTGCTTGCCAAGGCCCACATGCCACCGCTGACCGGCGCGATCACCTACTGCCTGAACTACGGGCTGGGCTTCTGCCTGATCCATATCCTGCATGGCACCGTCGCCACCAAGCAACCCGCCATGACCGCCAATACCATCGCCGCCAGCATCAGCGAGGCGGGCGGCAAGCTGCGCGACATCGAGGCGCTCTCCGACCTGATCGTGCGCACCTGCCGCAGCCAGATCGTCGCCATTCTCGGCAACGTCTGTATCGCGGTCCCGCTTGCGGCGCTGATCGCCCTGGCCATTCTCGGACTCGGCGGCGAGCCGTTCACCGGCGCCGAAAAATCGCGCCATCTGCTCGCGGAGCAGAGCCTGGTGCACAGCGGTGCCGTGTTCTACGCCGCCATCGCCGGCGTCTGCCTGTTCATCTCCGGCCTGATCAGTGGCTACTACGACAACTACGCCGCCTACAACCGCATCCCGGAGCGTATCGTGCAACTCGGCTGGCCGCGGCGACTGTTCGGCGAGGAACGTATGCGGCGGGTGGCTGCATACATCGGCGACAACCTCGGCGCGCTCACCGGCAACCTGTGGTTCGGCTTCCTGCTCGGCGGCACGACGCTCTTCGGCCAGCTCGTCGGACTGCCGATCGACATCCGTCATGTGGCTTTCTCGTCGGCTTTTGTCGGCATCGCCTTTGTCGGGCTCGACTTCACCCCGGATCCGTGGCTGTTCGCCTGGGCAGTCCTTGGCGTCGCGGTGATCGGCTTCATGAACCTCGCGGTCAGCTTTGCCCTGGCGCTCGATGTCGCCCTGCGCTCGCGGCAGGTTGCCGAGTCGCAATGGCGGATCCTCGCGCGAGCGGTGCTGGCACATCTGCTTCGCCGACCAAGGGATTTTCTCCTGCCGCCGAGGTCGACCGCCTGATGGCCTCGCCGGCCGGCCCGGTGCTCGCGACAACCGTCAGCCGGCAGGCCTGTGCGCTGGATTGTCGGATTCACCTTGACCGCAGTGAGTGATTTTCCTATCCTGCGAGAGTCCCCAGGGAGCGGGCGATCCGCAACTCGATTTACCCACTGCTTATCCACTGTTTATCCACTGACCCAACTCTCACCAGATCAACTGCAAGGAACCATCATGACCGAAGAAAAGAGCACGACCAGGAAAACACCCGCCGCCAAGAAAACGGCAGCCACCGAGACGGCGAGCGCCGATGTGGCCGTGAAAGCGCCAGCGGCAAAGAAGGCCGCTCCGGCGGCTACCGAGAAGGATGTGGCAGTGAAAGCGCCAGTGGCGAAGAAGGCCACAGCCGAGAAGAAAGCGCCGGCGAAGGACGCCGCGCCGGCAGCGGTCGAAACGGATTCCCCGCCGCCGGCAGCCACCGAGTGCGCGACGATGCCCGACACGGCAACGCCGGTCCAGCCAAGCGCTGAGGACCGCTACCGCATGGTTCAGTCGGCGGCATACTTCATCGCCGAGAAGGATGGTTTCCAGCACGGCCGCGACGCGGAGTACTGGGCCCGCGCCGAGCACGAGGTTGCCGTACATCTCGGCGAGGCGACCGCGTGAGTTCCTCAGCTGCGCCGGCGAAAACCTGGGCTGCTGCCGGGGTGAGCCGATGCGCAAACGGCTGATCAGCGACCGCCGGCCAGCACTGGCGACTGGCGACTGGCTCAGGCTCGACGAGCTGGCGGAGGCGGAAATCAGTTCCGAGGACGCCGCCTATCCGATCGAGTCGGCGCTGTTGCCTGGCAGAGGCGCCGGCTGGCGGGCGGCCGTTCCCGGCCGCCAGACGATCCGGCTGCTCTTCGCGCAGCCGCAGGCGCTGCACCGGATACGGCTCTGCTTTGTCGAGACCGCGCTGCCGCGTACCCAGGAATACCTGCTGCGCTGGTCGGCCGATGGCGGGCAGTCGTTCCGCGAGATCGTGCGCCAGCAATGGAATTTCAGCCCGGACGGCGCCAGCTCGCAAACCGAAGAGCATCAGCTCGATCTCGCCGGAGTGAACGTCCTCGAGCTGATCATCACGCCCGATATCGCCAGCGAGCAGGCCTTCGCTTCGCTGGCCGAACTGCGCATCGCCTGAAGCGCTTGCCGGCTGTCGCGCTGCCCGCCGCCTGCCGCCACTAGTAGTCAGGCGCTCTCGATCTTGCGGATGCGCAGATCCGTGGATAGCGTGAGCTGACAGGCCAGCCGCGCGCGCGGGTTTCCCGGCGCGTAGATTTCGAGCGCGTCGCGTTCCGCCGCGTCCGGCGGTTCGAGCGCGTCGCCGGCAATGGCTTCGACCTCAATCAGGCAGGTGCCGCACAGACCACTGCGGCAGCCGAAGAGTACTGGCGAATTGAGCACCGTCAGGTGCAGCGGCAGGCTCGCGAGATCCGGCAGATCAACCGGGGCGAAGGCCGTCCCCGGGAACTCGATGCGGTGCGCGCTCATGCCGGACGGAAACGGGCAAGCTGCCGGCGGTTGTCGGCGAGGTAACGGCCGACGGCGTTCCGGCGCATGGTGCGCATCTCCCGGTTGCCCGCTGTCAGCCAGGCGACCGGTTCGACGAAGGCACGATACGACTCGGTAGCCACCCGGTGGGTGTCCACCGCTGCGACAAGGCCCTCGGACTCGCGCGTGAAGCAGGCCGCCAGCATGGCGCGCGCTTCGTGGTCGTCCATGGCGAAGACGGGTGAGCGGAAGATCTTGTAGATGACCGGGAAGATCGCCGGGTCGTACCAGAAGATGCCGTTCACGACGACCGAGAAGTGGAAGTGGTCACGTTGACAGCCGGCAACGCCGCGGTTCACCACCCAGCGCTCGAAACCGGTCGGCGCCTCGAGTGCCCGCGGCACTTCGAGCCCGACAACGCGCGAGGTGTTGAAGTGGAAGGACTCGTCCATGAAGTGCCAGTAGCTGATCGCCGACGGCAGCGGCGCGTTCTCGCGATCCGGATGCTGCAGGTAGTAGTTCGACAGCCGGTGCTGCACGAGCTTGCCGTTGAGCGTGCGCAGCCCGCGCACCAGCAGGTACTGGCTGCCGAGGAAGGCGTTCGACGACGAGAGCAGGGTGAACGCCTGGATCTGCAGACGCCGCCAGAAGTCCTTCGCGGCATGGCTGTCGGCGAACACCATCGTGTGGTCGTAGAGGCTGCGCATCGGGTAGGTGAACAGGCGTTCGCCGAAGAGCGTGTGCTCGACGGTTTCGCCAACCGTCTTGAAGGCGTTGATGTGCGCGCGCTCCTGCTTCGTCTCGAGGTCCAGGTTGTCGCAGACCAGGCGGAAATCCTCCAGCGTGTACAGCCCCGCCGCCGACACCTGGTTGAGGAAAATCGTCGCGATCTCGGCTGAAACGATCTGCGCGTAGTAGGCCACCCAGTACAGCTGGTTGAGCACGAGGCGCTGTGCCGCCGAGGCCTGATCCCATACCGGCGTGCCCCACAGCAGGGAGAAGTTCTCCGGGTTCCAGTACTCGTGGCGGCAATCCTCGTAGCGGAAGCGCCTGGCCGCGTCATCGATCAGCGCCGTGTGGTCCTGTTCGGCGTTGCGGCGCAGGTTGAACTCGAGCTTGCGGACGGTCGAATGGTCGTCGAGCAGGGATTTGGTCTGACGCTGGGCAAGGCCGGTATGCATGACGCTTTTTCTCCTCGGTTACCACGGAAACAGCAACTGCCGCCACGGCCCCGGCGCATTCGCCGTGCCGTAGCGGGTGGGATAGCCGTTCGGCTCGGCGGCGGTGCCGAACAGCCGATCCCAGAGCATCAGGTTGGCACCGAAGTTGACCCGCTGACCGTCGAGGCTGTGATGCAGGTGATGGTGCGCTGGCGTCACCAGCACCCGCCCCAGCCAGCCAGGCGTGCAACGCCCGGGCAACCGCGAGTGGCGCCAGAGGTCGAGGCTGGCGGTCAGCGCGGCGGCGAGGAAGAAGCCTTCCGGGCAGTCGCACAGGAAACCGAGGACGGGATTGAGCAGCAGGTAGACAAAAAGAAAGTTGATGAGCAGCGAGTTGCGCGAGGTGGCCCAGACGTTCACCGCCGGCGAGGCGTGATGGCACTGGTGCAGGGCCCACAGGACGCCAACCCGATGGAACAGCCGGTGCTGCAGGTAATAGAGAAGGTCGACGAACACGAAGTTGAGCGCGAAGGCGCCGACGCAGCCGATCCGCAGGCTGCCGGCCAAATCCGGCCAATGCACCGCCAGCCCGCGGGTCGCGATCAGGTAGCCGGCGGCGGGAATGACGACGCCTTGAACGGCCAGACCGACCAGATTGAGCAGGTGGTCGGCCCGCAATCCGGCCGGTTCTGGACGCGCCGACCGGCGCTCGAGCAAGGCGAGCGTGACAAAGGCAATGAGCGGGAGGAACCAGCCGGCGGTCACGTCAGGAGGGGCGGCAGCTTGTGCGGCAGGAAACGAATTGGCTATTATAGCTGCGCGCGCAAATGGCGACGCATCAGGGGAGAGCACGACAATGAGGGGTTTTCGACAGCTGGTTTGTGTTCTCGCGACTTTCGTCATGACCACCACGGCGTCCGCGCAGACACCGACGCCGGCACAGCGCGAGGCGGATCACCAGGCGTTGCGGGCGCTGCTCATCAAGTCCGCGGCCGCGCTGAACACGCGCAACCTCGATTCAGTGGCGGCTGAACTCCATCCTGCGTTCACGGTGATCACCGTGGACAACCAGAAGCTGGTCGGTCTGGAGGCCCTGAAGACCTACTATGCCGGCCTGTTCGACGGACCACAGGCGATCGTCCGGAAGTTCGAAGCGAGGCCGGTCGCCGATGAGCTGACCCGCTTCATCGACGACCACACCGGCGTCGTTTACGGCTTGTCGGACGATCGCTACGAGTTCAAGGACGGCGACACGCGTACGATGAAGACGCGCTGGAGCGCGGTGGTGGTGAAGGAAGGAGACGTCTGGAAGCTGGTCCACGTCCACTTCTCGGCCAACGTCCTCGACAACCCGCTGCTTGACGCCGCCCGGGACTACACCAGCAAGCTGGCCCTGCTGGCTGGCGGCGGCGGCCTGGTCGTCGGTGGCCTGCTGATGGCCTGGCTGCGCCGACGTCCGCGCGCCTAGCGCCGAGCGACGCCGGCGCCGCATGCTCGATCTGCTGCTCAAGGGCGGGCTGGTCTTCGACGGTACCGGCGCGCCGCCGGTGTGCGCCGACATCGGCATCGTCGCTGGCCGCATCGTTCGCCTGGCGCGAGGCATCGACGAGGCCGCCCGCACGACGCGCGATGTCGGCGGCAAGTGGATCGTGCCGGGCTTCATCGACATCCACACCCATTACGACGTCGAGGTCGAGATCGCGCCGGGGCTGGCGGAGTCGGTTCGGCACGGCGTCACCTCGGTCGTGATGGGCAACTGCAGCCTCTCGCTGACGGTCGGCGAGGCGCCGGATCTGGCGGATATCTTCCTGCGTGTCGAGAGCCTGCCGGCGCCGCTGGTGCGCAAATGGCTCGCGCAGTCGGTGTCCTGGGGCTCGCCGCAAGCCTACCTGGCGCATCTGCGCAGCCTGCCGCTAGGACCGAACGTCGCGCCGCTGCTCGGCCACAGCGCGCTGCGCGCGGCGGTGATGGGACTGGAGCGCAGCCTGCACGAGGCAGCGAGCGACGACGACCTCGCCCGCATGCGTGCGCTCGCCGGCCAGGCGCTCGACGCCGGCTGCTTCGGCATCTCGGTCGACATGGTCCACTGGCACAAGGTCAGCGGCGCCTTCGCCGGACGCTCGGTGCCGTCGCATTATGCCGCGGCGCGCGAATACCGCATGCTCGCCGACCTCTGTCGCGAACGCGACGCCGTCTTCCAGGTCACGCCGAATCCGCAGAACGGGCTCTCATTTCTCCTGATCCTGGCCATGTCAACCGGCCTCTTCCGGCCACCGCTGCGGGCGACAGTGCTCTCGGCGCTCGACATGTCCGACCACCCGCAACTGTGGCGGCTCTTCCCGCTGATCACCTTCGTGGTTAACCGGCTGCTCGGCGGCAACCTGCGCTTCCAGACGCTGGCCGAGCCATTCGCGATCTACGCCGACGGACCGATCACGCCGCTGTTCGAAGAGTTCGCCGCCGGCGTCGAGCTGAACAGTTGCGCCACCGCCCAGGCCCGGCGGGCGCTGTGGGCGAGCGACACGTTCCGGGCGCGCTTCCGCGCCGACTGGCAGCGACGCGAATTGCGCACCTTCCACCGCGATCCGGCGCGCATGTGGATCGTCGCCTCGCCCAAAGCCGATCACATCGGACGGAGCGTGGCGGAGATCGCCGCCGCCCGCGGCAGCGACGCGACCGCGACGCTGATCGACCTGCTCGCCACCCACGACGAGCAACTGCGCTGGGTCGCCTGCGGCGCCAACGAGCGGCCGGCGATCCGCCGCCGCCTGCTGGCGCACCCCTACATCCATCCCGGTTTCACGGACGCCGGGGCGCATTCGCGCAACCTGGCGTTCTTCGATGGCGCTCTTGCCGTCTTGCGGGAGGCCGTCAGCACGGCCTGCATGTCACCCGAGCGAGCGATCGCCCGCGTCACCGGCGAAGTCGCCCGCTGGTTCAATCTCGACGCCGGCGAGTTGCGCGAAGGTCACCGTGCCGACCTGCTGGTCCTCTCTCCCGCCGCTCTGCAGACAGCGGTGCCGGCGCCGGTCGAGATCGCGGATCCCCTGCTCGAAGGCGCCCGCCGCATGGTCAAGCGCGGCTCGGAAGCCGCCGTGGCGAGCGTCTTCATCGCCGGCATCGAGGTCGTGCGTGCCGGCGAGCCGTTGCCGGTGCTCGGCACTATCCCGACGGGAACGCTGCTCGCACCGACGGTCAAGGTACGCGGGCAGGCAGCGGTGCTGGCGCGCTACCGCAACCGCATCGACGACGAACTGGTCGATCATCCCTTTTGCGACTATTGGGACATCTTCGTTTTCAAGCACCAGGATCGCAGGAATGTCCTGCTCCACTGCCTCGCCGTGCTGATGATGTACGGCAGCGGCCTGGCCCTGCTGACAACCTGGAACCCGTGGTGGTTTCTCCTCGTGCTGGCTTCGCAGGCGACCGGCCTCGCCGGCCACTGGCTGTTCGAACGTTCGCACGTCGACATGCGCGACGTCGTCTTTTCCTGGCGCGCATCGCGCTGCCTGAACCGGATGTTCTTCGCCGTCCTGCGCGGCCGCTACTGGCACGAGGTGGGCCGGGTACGCAACGAGTTCGCGCTGTTCCGGGAAGCAGCGGCGTGATCGCCGTTCCAGGCATCCGGCGCTCGAACCAGGCGCGGGCCATGCTCCTCGGCTATCTCGCCTTCTCGGCGCTGTACCTGGGCAGCGGCACCCTGCATCTGGTGAGGCCGACGACGCTGCTCCCCGGCGCGCTCGATGCAGCCATCCCGTTGGTCGACTGGACAATCTGGATCTACCTGTCGCAGTTCCTGCTCCTGCCAGGCGCGATCGCTTTTGCGCGCGACGACACCGACCGCAGCCAGACCTTCTACGCGATGCTGCTGGCCGCGGTCGTCGCCGCCCTGATCTTCCTCACCTGGCCAACGACGATGGTACGTCAGACGCCGGCCACCGACGGCCTCACCGGCCTGGCCTGGCGCCTGCTCCATTTCGCCGACCCGCCGGCGAACTGCTTCCCGTCGCTCCACGTGGCACTGGCCGTGATCGCGGCTCGGGCGCTGTGGCGACGCGGCGCCTTCATCCTGGCGACTGGCTGGCCGATCCTGATCGCCGCCTCGACGCTGAGTACCCGGCAGCACGTCGCCGCGGACATCGTCGGCGGCCTGTTGCTGGCGGCCCTGGCCCTGTGGCTGACGCCGAGGATTCTGCGCCTTGATCCCGCCTGACTCACTGCCGGAAGCGCAGGTGCTGGCGACCGCGACGCTCGGCGAGAGCGAGCGGCGGGCGATGTATGCGCTCTACGAACGCTACTATGCGGGCTCGTCGTGGCAGCTGTTTGCCGGCGACCTTGCCGGCAAGGACCGCGTTGTCCTGCTGCGCGACAACGACGGCGGAGTGCAGGGCTTTTCGACGCTGGCGATCTACGAGCGCAGCTTCGACGGCACGCCGGTGCGGGTGATCTTCTCCGGCGACACGGTCGTCGATGAACGCCACTGGGGCCAGCAGGCACTTGCTTTCGCCTGGCTGCGCCTGGCCGGGGCGCTGAAGGGCGAGCGGCCGGACCTGCCTCTGTACTGGCTGCTGATCTCCAAGGGACATCGGACGTATCGCTATCTGCCGGTCTTCAGCCGCGCCTTCGAGCCATCGCCCGACCCCGCCAGCAGCGCCGGGCTGCGCGCACTCAAGGACTTTCTCGCGCACGACCGCTTCGGCGAGGCCTACGACCGCAACACCGGCGTCGTGCGCTTTGCCGAGTCGCGCGGCCACCTGCGCCAACCCTATGCCGAGGTTTCGGAAGCGCATGCCCGTCTGCCCGAGGTCGCCTTCTTCCTGGCGCACAATCCGGGCTATGCGCGCGGCGACGAGCTGGTCTGCCTGTGCGAGCTGGCCGCCGATGCGCTGCAGCCGATCGCCCGCCGGGCGTTTCTCGCCGGCCTCAGGGCGGCGCAGGCCTAGCCGTGGAAACGCGCGTCTTCAACCATCCGCAGGCGGTCGTCGAGGGCTGGTACTGGCTGGCACGTTCGCGCGACATCCGGCGCGGCCAGGTCGTCCCCTTGCGGCTGCTCGGCCGCGACCTGGCCGTCTTTCGCGGTGCCGATGGCCAGGTGGCGGCGCTCGACGCCTACTGTGCGCACATGGGCGCGCATCTCGCCGAGGGGCGTGTCGAGGGCCAGGCCTTGCGCTGCTTTTTCCACCGCTGGCGCTACGAGGCGGACGGCCGCTGCAGCGACATCCCCTGCCTCGCCGGCAAGGTCGGGCCGCAGGTGCGCGTGCGCCACTGGCCCACCGCCGAGCGCTACGGCATGATCTGGCTGTGGACCGGCGAGACGCCCGCCCACGACCTGCCCGAGGTGCCGGAGCTGGTGGGCCAGCCGTGCGCGGCGCTGGTGGCGAACCGCTTCCGGAAGCGCTGCCATCCGAATGTGGTACTGATCAACGCCATCGACGAGCAGCATTTCGCCAGCGTGCATCACCTCCCCGGATCGATCCTGAGCATGGAAGCCCTCCCCCGCAGCGTCTCGAACATCGAGTTCCGCAACCTCGGCAAGGTGCCGACCGACAGCCTGCTCGGCCGACTGATAGCGCGCTTCTACCAGGGCCCGCTGACCTACACGATGAGCTACTGGTACGGCAGCCTCGGGACGGTGACGCTCGGTCCGGACTTCCTGCATCTGCACCTGATGTTCGCCTTGCGGCGGGGCGACGACGGCGCCACCGAAGGGCAGACCCTCGCCCTCACCCGGCAGCGCCGCGGGCCGCTCGGCTGGCTGGTCAACCGGATTCTGCTGCACACCACCGCGCTGGCCGCACGCTATTTTGCCTACGGCGACACGCGAGTCTTCGAGAGCATCCGCTTCGACTTCCGCCACCCGATTCCGGCCGACCGTGCGGTACTGGCGTTCATCCGCCATCTCGAGGCGCAACCGCTGGCCAACTGGCAAGAGGTCGATCGGCCGGGCGCACGCCAGCCAGTCGCCCGCCTGCGGCAGGCAGCCACTGATCTGGGCGCTGGCGATGGCTGAGCGCATGGTCCTCATCACCGGCTGTTCGTCGGGCTTCGGGCTGGGGATCGCGCAGGCCCTGGCGGCGCGCGGCTGGACGGTGCTTGCCGGCGTGCGCGATCCGGCGCGCGCGCCAGCGGAACTTGCCAGCACGCGACTGCTGCCACTTGATCTGACCGACACCACACAGATCACTGCCGTCGCGACCGGCATCGAGCGCCTCGACTGTCTGATCAACAATGCCGGCTACGCCCTCAACGGCCCTCTTGCAAGCTACGGCGCGGTGCAGATGCAGCAGCAGATGCAGGTCAATGTGCTCGGTCCGGCGCTGCTCACGCAGCAGTTGCTGCCGGCACTGGCCGCCGCGCGCGGCCGGGTGATCAACGTCTCCTCGCTCGCCGGCGAACTCGGGCTGCCGATGAACTCGCTCTACTGTGCGAGCAAGTTCGCGCTCGAGGGCCTGTCCGAATCGCTGCGCCACGAATTGCGGCCGCTGGGTGTGCAGGTGGCGCTGGTCGAGCCGGGCGGCTTCCGCACCCGCTTCGCCGCCAACATGGTCTGGGGCGAGCGACCACTGACCGCTGGCGGTGCCGATGCGAGGCAACTCGCGGCCTACCGCGAGTGGCAGGCGAGGATGCTCGCGGGTCCGGGATATGACCCCGCCGCCGTGGTGGACGCCGTTGTCGGGCTCACGGAACTGGCGGCCATGCCGCTGCGCACGCGCGTCGGCGGCGACGCAAAAAGCACGCGCTGGCTCAAGCGCTGGCTGCCCGAGAACGCGTTCACCGCGCTGACCGGGGCGCTGTTCCGGCGCCAACTGGCCAGCCGGCGAAGCCGATCATGATC
>ERZ761603.2637-NODE-2637-length-12118-cov-58.711929_pt1 | contig 12118 bp, 8 predicted proteins | sample MGYA00511879_ERZ761603 | MGnify/ENA primary metagenome ERZ761603 (study PRJEB28899, sample SAMN02850040) | bioreactor sludge metagenome | biome: EBPR Sludge; feature: EBPR Bioreactor; material: flocular biomat | place: Australia: Thorneside Wastwater Treatment... | reverse complement strand
CCCAGCTACCAATCAACGGGTTGCTGGGTGTCCCCTGCCCGAGAAGACTCGAAATAGCCTGCTGGACATCGCCGTAGGTGAAATTCCCCGAAACCCCGGTAACAAGGTAATACGGAATTCCGCTGTAAACCGTCCCGTTAATGTTCTCGCTATAGGTCGTCGCACTCGGCTTGATGTTGTTCAGCAACCAATTGACGTTGTCCAGTCCGGCGAAGTTGCCGATGCCTGGAATGGTTACGCTCAGCAAACCCAGTTCGTAACTCGAATAGGCGTACGCCCCGTAAGTCCCCGGCACGGAAATCGGCGCAGTTCGGTTCACGCACCACGCATCGAAGGTCGAGCCAGTCGGATAGACAAATGGCTGCGTCGACGAAAGGATTCCAGTGTCCAGATAACTGGGCAAACCCAACATGCCAGGCGCGGTGACTTTGATCTTCAGTGACGGGGGCGTATAGGCGGGCATGGTCAAGCTCCTGTAACGAGATGCCTAGAAAAATGCTGATGTCGGTCGTCTTGTAGAGCGAAAGAAATTCCAGAGTTTCCATTCAGGAGTTGCCGGGCGATGGACTCTCGACGCGGGTGACTTCGTGCCTGACGTGCGGCGTGCCGACTACCTTCTTCAGCGCCAGCCTGCAAGTCGTCGGCAGCAGGCGCCATAGCCCGACGATCTCCAACAAAGCAAAGCTCCGCCAAGCCACCGCCGCGGAGCCCACATAGTGCCGCTTACCAAAGCAAGTCCTAGGATGTCATCTGGTGCGACGACGGGGCGCCACGTGCTGCGCCCCGGCCCATCTCAGTGTTTGCGAAACAGCGCGACGGCCATCGCAACCCCGGCCAAGGCGAACAGGGAAAGGGATTCTGGTTCGGGAACAGGAATAGGATCCGCAAGGACGGGCATCGCGGCAGACAACAGAACGGCAAAGGATAGCAAGGTACGCATGAGTGATTCCTCCACAAGAAGTTGATGATTTACTACTACCGACCGATCCATGAGCGCCAGTCGAATCGGTATAAGCAAACTGCGTGCCATCACTCAAGAAAAACTGATTTAAGGTTCTTTTTCAATCCGGGTTTAGACGTCATGTCAATCGGGTGTAAGTTTTTCCGACACCATTGGGTAGGGCTTATGGGCATCGCCAACGCCGTTCACGATGCCCAGCGCTTGCCTTTGGCGGACACCGTTGCACGCCTTCGCTGGCAGCCTTGAGCACCGCCCACGCGCTACGGTTATCCGACCGACCTGACGTCGCGAGCTGCCGGGAGCCGCTGGCCAGGCGCCGGCCGTTGCCGGCAGCGATAGCGCTGGAAACAAGGCAGAGTCCGAAGCAGACAGGCCAGCGAAAGGCTGAACTCGTTTGACTCGGCGGTCAGCCCTCGACGAGTTCTCTGGCCTTGCCGCAAGCCGCCACGCGAACCGGCGCGGATCCCTCCCCTAGCTGGCGGGAAGCGCAGGGCAAGACGTCTGAAGCGGAGTTTCGTGCACTTCAGACGCGGCGAGTGGTCAAGGAATAAACGACCACTCGATCTGGTCACTGCGTTCGACGCTGGCGGTCATCGCGCGACACAGGCTGATGAACTCGCGCATGCCTGCGGTCTGGAACTTTCGCCGGTGCCAGAGGAAGTGGAAATGTCGCCGCAGATCGAGTTCGGGCGTTTCAATGGCCACCAGGCTGCCGCGGCGGAAGGCCTCGCGCAGTGCCAGCCGTGAAATGCAACCTATGCCGAGGCCGAATTCGACGGCCCGCTTGATCGCTTCGGTGTGTTCGAGTTCCAGCCGGACCTGCAGTGGCCAATGCTGATGGCGCAGCGCCTGGTCGAGTGTTTCGCGGGTTCCCGAGCCGCTTTCGCGAACGATCCAGGCTTGGTCGGCGAGCTCGTCCAGCGTCGCCGAACCCCTTCTCGCCAGCACGTGTCCCGGTGCGCAGAAGACCACCAGCTCGTCGGCAACCCACGGCTCGACGACCAACTCGGGGTGTCGGCAACTACCCTCGATCAACCCGAGGTCGAGTTCGTGACGCGCCAGTTGATCGACGATGGTCGTCGTGTTGTGCACCTTGAGGTGCAGGGTGCTCTCCGGATGCCGCTTGAGGAAGTCGGCGACGATCAGCGTCGCCAGATAGTTGCCGATGGTCAGCGTCGCACCGATCTGCAGCCTGCCGTACCCGGCATGACCTTCGAGCGCACTTTCGATCGCCGCCGCCCGCTCGATCAGTTCGACCGCCTGTGGCAGCAAGGCCTGCCCGAGTTCGTTCAAACGAAGGCTCTTGCCGAAGCGGTCGAAAAGCTGCGTATCGTACTGCCGCTCGAGCTCGCCAAGTGCCGTGCTGGTTGCCGACTGTGACAGCGAGAGATCCTCGGCGGCCCGTGAAACGCTCTCGTACCGGGCCACAGCAACGAATACCCCAATCTGCCGCAAGCTGAAGCGCATATCTATCCACCAGATATGGTTTATTTAAAAAATCTGTTTCACAAATATAGCACGACGAAATACGATAGCCAGTATCGACCGCATATCAGGATCAGAACGATGAGCAATTTCTCCGCCCAACGCGTGCTTTCGGTTCGTCACTGGAACGACACCCTGTTCAGCTTCCGCACCACCCGTGACCCTGCTTTGCGCTTTATCAACGGCCAGTTCGTGATGATCGGCCTGCCACAGGAGGGACGACCGCTGACGCGCGCCTACAGCATCGCCAGTGCCAACCACGACGAGCACCTCGAGTTTCTGAGCATCAAGGTCCCGAACGGGCCGCTGACCTCCCGGCTGCAGCACCTGGCAGTCGGCGACGAGATCGTCGTCAGCCGCAAGCCGACCGGGACGCTGGTACTGCGTGACCTGCGACCCGGGAAGAACCTGTACCTGCTGTCGACTGGCACCGGCCTGGCGCCGTTCATCAGCCTGATCCAGGACCCCGAGACCTACGAGCGCTTCGAGAAAGTGGTGCTGATTCATGGCGTTCGCTGGCAGCGTGATCTCGCCTACAGCGAATTCATTGAACGCGAGTTGCCGCAACACGAGTTTTTCGCGGACCTGCTGCGCGACAAGTTGATCTATTATCCGACGGTCACCCGCGAGCCCTTCCGCAACCAGGGACGGATCACCCGGCTGGTCGATAGCGGCCGACTGTTTTCCGACATCGGCTTGCCACCATTCGACCCCGCGCGCGACCGCGCGATGCTCTGCGGCAGCCCGGCGATGCTCAAGGATTGCTGTGCTCTGCTCGACAGTCGCGGCTTCGAGGTTTCGCCGCACATCGGCGCACAGGGTGACTACGTCATCGAGCGCGCTTTCGTCGAGAAGTAAGCGTCGCGCCAGTCTAAACGTCGCAGCACTCGCCACCCTCCTCTGCGAGCCCCGCCGACCCAGATCGAACGCCTCGGTGACTTGGCCGTACCTTGAAGTATTGAAGCCCCGCCCGCCACGAACGACCAGTCTCGGGTAGACTTGCCCTTTCCGGACGGCGCGCAACGGGCGTCCCCTGGATGCCTTTACCCCTTTCCACCTCCTGATCGACAAGCAAGGCCATGGCTCAATACGTATTCACGATGAATCGCGTCGGCAAGATCGTGCCGCCGAAACGCCAGATCATCAAGGACATCTCACTCTCTTTCTTCCCCGGCGCCAAGATTGGCCTGCTGGGCCTCAATGGTTCGGGCAAGTCGACGGTTCTGCGCATCATGGCCGGCCTCGACCACGACATCATCGGCGAAGCGACGCCGATGGCCAACCTCAAGATCGGTTATCTGGCGCAGGAACCCGAGCTCGACCCCGAAGCCACGGTTCGCCGGGAAGTCGAGTCCGGCCTCGGCGAAGTCTTTCAGGCGCAGGCCAAGCTCGATGAGGTCTACGCCGCTTACGCCGAACCCGACGCCGATTTCGACCGGTTGGCGGAGGAGCAGGCGCGCCTCGAGGCGATCCTCGCCACGGCCGGCCCGGACCTAGGCAGCCAGCTCGAACTGGCCGCCGACGCCTTGCGCCTGCCGCCGTGGGAAGCGCTGATCCGAACCCTCTCTGGCGGCGAGAAGCGTCGTGTCGCGCTGTGCCGGTTGCTCCTGTCGCAGCCGGACATGCTACTGCTCGACGAACCGACCAACCATCTGGATGCTGAATCGGTCGAATGGCTCGAACAGTTCCTGGTGCGGTTCCCCGGTACGGTCGTCGCCGTCACCCACGATCGTTACTTCCTCGACAATGCCGCCGAGTGGATCCTCGAACTCGACCGCGGCCAGGGCATTCCGTGGAAAGGCAACTACTCGAGCTGGCTCGAACAGAAGGAAGCACGGCTGGAAACCGAGGCCAAGCAGGAAGCCGGCCGGATCAGGACCATGAAGCAGGAGCTCGAATGGGTGCGCCAGAGTCCGAAGGCGCGGCAGGCCAAGAGCAAGGCGCGTCTCTCGCGCTTTGACGAACTTAGCAGTGTCGAGTACCAGAAGCGCAACGAAACGCAGGAAATCTTCATTCCGGTTGGCGACCGTCTTGGCAGCAAGGTCATCGAATTCAGCGAGGTCAGCAAGTCCTTCGGCGACCGACTGCTGATCGACAAGCTCAGTTTCAGCGTGCCGCCCGGCGCCATCGTCGGCATCATCGGCCCGAACGGTGCCGGAAAATCCACCCTCTTCAGGATGCTGATCGGCAGCGAACACCCAGACTCAGGCGAGGTGGAGATCGGCGCAACCGTCAAGCTCGCCTACGTGGACCAGAGCCGCGATTGCCTCGAGGGCGAGAAAACCGTCTTCGAGGAGATCTCCGGCGGCGCGGACCTCCTCACCGTCGGCAAGTACGAAACGCCGGCGCGCGCCTACATTGGCCGCTTCAACTTCAAGGGCTCCGATCAGCAGAAGCGCGTTGGCCAGCTTTCGGGCGGCGAACGCGGTCGCCTGCACATGGCCAAAACGCTGATCGCTGGCGGCAACGTGCTGTTGCTCGACGAGCCGTCGAACGACCTCGACGTCGAGACGCTGCGCGCACTGGAAGACGCGCTGCTCGAATTCGCCGGCAGCGTCCTGGTCATTTCGCACGATCGCTGGTTCCTCGACCGGATCTGCACGCACATCCTGGCCTGCGAAGGGGATTCACAGTGGACCTTCTTCAGCGGCAACTACCACGAGTACGAAGAAGACAAGAAGCGGCGGCTCGGTGAGGAAGGGGCGAAGCCCAAGCGCATTCGCTACAAGCCGATCACCCGCTGACCGCCGCTCCCTGGCAGCGGGCCGGGACCGGTTCCGGTGCGCCCGGGCGATCCCGCCGCAATCGCCGCGGCACCCGTCAAGGACTAGCGCAGTCCCTTGAGGAAGGCGGCGCGTTCGGGCTCGGAGTCGATCTGCTCGGCGAGCTTTCGGTGCAGTTCGCGCAGGTCGCCAGATTCGCTCGCCGCGCGCTTGACCAGCAGCTTGGCGAGCGGCCCGACATAAAGTGCCAGACGCTGTTCCGCGGCAGCAAGTGTTTCGGGATCGAAGACCGCCGCCGGCTTCGCGGCGACGCTTTCTTGCGGCGACCTCGGAGTGGTCGGCGCCGGCAGCGGCAGCGCGGCTGATGGTGACGACCTTTCCAACCGCTCGATGCGTTTCAGGAAGTCGGAACGTTCGATTCCTTCCGGAATGTTCTCGGCCAGTTCGGAGTTGAATTCCTCGACGCTCCTGGCGTGCAGCACGCTCTTGCGGACCAGCACCTTGGCCAGTGGGCCGATCGACCTGACCAGCGACGATTCGATCTCGGCCAGCATCTCGGGGGGCAGGGTCAAGGGCTGCGACCCAGGCATGGTCTTGCCGCTGGCGGCACCTGCAGCCCCTGCCCCGTCGTCGTTGAGCACCCCGGCCGCCGCTGGCGAGGGCTCGACGCTGCCGTCGGCCTGCTGCGCGGCTCCGGCCACCGGCTTGCTCTTGACGAACGCTGCCACCAGCGCGCTGGCGAAGTCGCGCGCCGTCTGAAAACGCTCGTCGGGCTTCTTCGCCAGCGCTCGTGCCATCACCGCGTCGAACACCGCCGGCATCGAGGGGACGATTGCCGAGAGTGGTGCGGGGTCGGCGTGCAGGACATTGTGCATCACCGCGACCGGCGTCTCGGCGACAAACGGCCCGCGCCCGGTAAGCAGCTCGTAGAGGATTACCCCGGCTGCCCACAGGTCGGAACGGCCATCCGCAGGCAGGCCAAGCAACTGCTCGGGGGAAATGTGGGTCGGCGTCCCCACGACCGTGCCGACCTGCGTGAGCGACGAGCTCTGGATCCGGGCCACGCCGAAATCCATGACCTTGATCTTCATGCCGCTGAGCACCATCAGGTTGGCCGGCTTGATGTCGCGGTGCACGACACCGTGTTTGTGCGAATAGTCCAGCGCGGAGAGCAGTTGCTTCATTACCTCGAAGACATCGATCATCGCGAAGCGTCCGCGCTGGCGCATCAGCTTGCGCAACTCCTGCCCCAGCACGTACTCCATGACGATGAAGGCCATCGTCTGGTCCTCGCCAAACTCGTACACGCCAACGATCCCGGGATGCTGCAGCCTGCCGCCGGCCTGCGCCTCGTGCTTGAAGCGCGCTACCGCGGCCGCGGATTCGACGTTCGCGAGGTACTCGGCGAGGATCGTCTTGATCGCCACCGGACGCTCGATGACCGGGTCGAAACCCTCATACACCGTGCCCATCGCGCCCTTGCCGAGCTCGCGACGGATTTCGTACTTGCCGATACGCTCGGGGAGGGTCATGGCCTCGTCGCTCGGGGCTCAGCGGCCATGAACGAACCTGCTACGCGGCCGTGCTGCTTGCTTGCTCATTCGCTCACTCCTCCCCCATCCATTCGATATCCCTCATCGTGCGCTGACGTAGCGAGATCAGCGCGCCCTCCCTTTCCCTGGCGTCGCGCATCGCTCGTTGTCGGCAACACGTGTTTCACCGCCCTTCAGGACTCGATCAACTTGATCGCCTTCTGCAGGCTGCGGCGCATGCGGTTGAAGGAGTTGGCGAGCACACCAATCTCGTCGCCGCCGCTCGACGCGAACTCCGGAACGTTGAAGTCGCCCGTCGACACCTTGTCGGCGGCCGCCGACATCCGCGAGATGGGCTGGATGATCAGCAGCGACAGCATCACGTTCAGGACCGCGAAGGTGGCGAGAAAGATTCCCCCGAGCGAGAGCATGAAGGTCTTGAAGGTGTTCTGTGCATTGGCCAGCGGCACCGACATCGGCACCGAAACCACCTGCGCACCGATGGTTTCCATGTGCTTCCAGCCGAAGCCGTTGTTGCCACCGTAGATCTTGATCATCGACGCCGGCGCTGCCGAAGGGACGCTGTGACAAGCCAGGCAGGCGGCGTCCTTGATGGTGATCGGCCGCGCAATGTACAGCATCCGGCCAGTCGGCGTTTCACGCTCGCCGATCAGCTCGGTGACACGTTCGTCGCCGCGGAACTTCTGGACGATGTCGCTTTCCCAATCGACCGCGCGGTCGCGCGGGTTGGTGGGGTTGAGCGTAGCCTCCTTGTACGAGAAGTCCGGGTACTTGCTGTGCAGGGCGCTGAAGATCTCCGTGGCCGCGTAGGCCGGCACGGTCTGCGGCAGGAAGGTGGTAGCCAGCTGCGATTCGAGGAGCGGCTTCACCTGCTTGACCGTGTAGCCACGTACCGAGAGCGCCGACTCCATCATCAGGCCGGCGCTTCGCAACGTCTCCTGCTTGGCGTTTTCGTCGAGCAGGCGGTTCGATACATAGGCCGATACGCCCATGCCGGCAGCAAAGACCAGCAGCAGCACCAGATTGAATTTCAGTCGCAGACCCATGATTTGCTTCCCCTTACCAGAGTGAGAACGGGAAATTCAGCGGCACCGCCCGGAGTATAGGTAGCTCTGCGATCTCAGGTCAATCGGAGACCACCGTGCAGAATCGATTGGCGGATCGCCGCTGCCATGCTTTTTTGACCGATTTCCACAACACAAGTGCGCGCACGCTTGCCTGGCCCGTGCGTCGACCTTCCGTGAGGGCCAGTCGCCGAATCGTGTCCGCCAATGCGTCGTCGCGAACCCCGCGCTCGGCTTTGGACCTGGAAACCCGTACGCGGAAGGCGGCAGGCTGCGCGCCGATCAGAGCGGAAGCGCCGGGAATGCCGTATGCTGGTCGCGTCGCCGGCGGGGCGCGGACCTTCCTTGCCTCATCGCGGTGTAAGGAAACGTCGCTGCCGGTCGACCAAGGCGGAAAGATCAACGGAGAAGAATAATCATGCACGCCACCCTGCCCCTGCTCGCAACCAGCACGTTCCCGGCCCTGCACCGGTGCTCGGTCGAAACGCTGCAGGTCAATCTCGGCTACCGCTGCAACCAGAGCTGCCTGCACTGCCACGTCAACGCCGGCCCACAACGCAAGGAGGAGATGACCGGCGAGACCATCGATGCGCTGCTGGAGTTCATCGCCGCCAGCCCTGAAGTGAAGGTTCTCGACCTGACCGGCGGCGCGCCGGAGCTGAACCGGCATTTCCGCAGGCTGGTCGTCGCCGGGCGGCAGCGTGGGCTGCGGGTGATCGACCGGTGCAATCTGACAATCCTGGAGGAACCAGGGCACGACGATCTCGCTGATTTTCTGGCTGCGCACGGCGTCGAGGTGGTCGCCTCGCTGCCGTGTTACCTCGAAGAGAACGTCGACCGGCAGCGCGGCAAGGGCACTTTCGACGGCAGCATCCGCGGCCTGCAGCGCCTCAACGCACTCGGCTACGCGGCGCCGGACAGTGGCCTGGTGCTAAACCTGGTATTCAATCCGCAGGGGCCGACGCTGCCGCCGCCGCAGGGACCGCTGGCCGCAGCCTACCGCGAACACCTCGGGCAGGAGTTCGGCATCGTCTTCAACGAGCTGTTTACCCTGAGCAACATGCCGATCCAGCGTTTCGGGTCGATGCTGATTTCCAAGGGCCAGTTCAACAGCTACATGCAGTTGCTGCGCAGCGCGCACCGCGACGACAACCTCGAACACGTAATGTGCCGCAATCTGCTGTCGGTCGACTGGCAGGGCTACGTTTACGATTGCGACTTCAACCAGCAGCTTGGCCTGCCGCTGGGCAAGCCCGGCCGCGCTCGCCTGCACATCACCGAGGCCAGCGCGGCGGCGCTCGAAGGCGGCGCGATCCGCGTCGCCGATCACTGCTACGGCTGCACGGCGGGACAGGGGTCGAGTTGCGGCGGCGCGCTGGGCGACGACATCGCCGCGGCGCCGTCGTGCGGCGTCTGAACCGGCCGTCGAGGCAGTAGCGGCGCTTCCGGCCAGCACCCCCACCACAGGAAGGACAGAACATGGAAAAACTGCAGCTCAACGGCGTCGAAGCGTGTGTTTTCGACGCTTACGGTACCCTTTTCGACTTCAACACCGCGGCGCTGGCGGCGCGCGACGAGCTTGGCGACGACTGGCAGCGGCTGTCCGATCTATGGCGCCAGAAGCAGCTGCAATACACCTGGCTGCGCGGCCTCGCCGGCCGGCATGCGGATTTCTGGCAGGTCACCGGCGACGCGCTCGACTTTTCGCTGGCGACCCTGCAGATCGACCGGCCCGGCCTGCGGGCGCGGCTAATGGACCTCTACCTGCACCTCGGAACGTATCCCGAGGTCGCCGCCACGCTGCGCGAGCTGAAGGCTGGGGGGATGAAGCTGGCGATTCTATCGAACGGGACGCCGGCGATGCTCGCGGCGGTGGTCACCAGCAGTGGCCTCGACGGCGTCTTCGACGCCGTCCTGTCGGTCGAGGACGTCGGCGCCTTCAAGCCGCACCCGGCGGTCTATGGGCTGGCGAGCGATCGCCTGCGCGTTGCGCCGGCGGCGATCTGCTTCCTCTCGTCGAACGGCTGGGATGCCTACTCGGCGAAGGCCTTCGGCTTTCGCGTGCTGTGGTGCAACCGCTTCGGACAGGCCGCCGAACGGATTCCCGAGACCCCTGACGGCGAGATCAGCGATCTCTCGGCGCTGCCGCCGATCGTCTTTCCCCGAACGGGCTCGTAGCAGGGGTCCGCGACCACCCCGCGAAGCATGTAAGACGCCCGCTGCGCCAGGCGACAGAGCGGTCTGCTGATAACCACCCCAAGATCGGAAAGGCTGCCATGAACACTCGACGACTGTTGTTGCTGGCTGCTCTGGCCGGGTTGATCCTGGCCTATTTCGTACTCGACCTGGGCCGTTTCCTGAGTCTCGACTACTTCAAGAGTCAACAGCAGGCGATCGAGGCCTGGCGCGCGGAGCAGCCGCTCAAGGCAGCGTTGGCCTTCTTCGTCGCCTACGTGCTGGTCACCGGCCTGTCGCTGCCCGGTGCCGCGGTGATGACGCTGGTCGGTGGCGCGGCTTTCGGCCTTTTCTGGGGCCTGGTGCTGGTCTCGTTTGCCTCTTCGCTCGGCGCCACCCTCGCCTTCCTGGCGTCGCGTTTCCTGCTCCGCGACTGGGTGCAGAAGCGCTTCGGCGACCGCCTGCGGGCGATCAATGCCGGTGTCGACAAGGAAGGCGGCTGGTACTTGTTCACCCTGCGCCTGGTGCCGGTCTTCCCGTTCTTCGTGATCAACCTGCTGATGGGGCTGACGCCACTCAAGACGCGGACCTTCTACTGGGTCAGCCAGCTCGGCATGCTGGCCGGCACGCTGGTGTATGTGAACGCCGGCACGCAGCTGGCGAAAATCGATTCGCTGGCCGGGATCCTCTCGCCCGGCCTGCTCGGCTCTTTCGTCCTGCTCGGGATCTTTCCGCTGATCGCCAAGAAGGTCGTCGACGCGCTGGCCGCCAGGAAGGTCTACGCGCGCTGGCAGAAACCCGCACGCTTCGATCGCAACATGGTGGTCATCGGTGCCGGTTCGGCCGGACTGGTCACCGCGTATATCGCCGCGGCGGTGAAGGCCAAGGTGACGCTGGTCGAAAAGCACAAACTCGGCGGCGACTGCCTGAATACCGGCTGCGTTCCCTCCAAGGCGCTGATCCGCTCGGCCAAGCTGCTCTCGCACATCCAGCGCTCGCAGGAGTTCGGCATCCGCGACGCCAAAGCCGAGTTCGACTTCGCCGAAGTGATGGAGCGCGTGCAGCGGATCATCAAGACCGTCGAGCCGCACGATTCGATCGAGCGCTACACCGGCCTGGGAGTCGAGGTGATCGAAGGCAGCGCGAAAATCGTCTCGCCGTGGGAGGTCGAGATCGTTGCCAACAGCGGTGAAAGCGTGCGGCTGCGCACCCGCAGCATCGTCATCGCCACCGGCGGCCGCCCCTTTGTGCCGCCGCTGCCGGGTCTGGCCGAAGTCGGCTATCTGACCTCCGACACCGTCTGGAACCTGCGCGAACTGCCCAGGCGGCTGCTGGTCCTTGGTGGCGGCCCGATCGGTTGCGAGCTGACGCAGGCTTTCGCGCGCTTCGGCGCGCAGGTGACGCAGGTGCAGCAGGGGCCGCGGATCATGGTCCGCGAGGATCCCGAGGTTTCCGAACTGGTCGTCCAGCGTTTCCGCGCCGAAGGCATCGCGGTGCTGCTCAATCACCACGCCAAAGCCTTCGTCGTAGACCACGGCGAGAAGATCCTGATCGCTGAACACCAGGGCCAGGAGGTGCGAATCCCCTTCGACGCGCTGCTGGTGGCGGTCGGCCGGGTCGCCAATCTGAGCGGCTACGGCCTCGAAGAACTGGGCATCGCGGCCAAGCGAACGGTGGCCACCAACGAGTTCCTGCAGACCACCTACCCCAACATCTACGCCGCCGGCGACGTCGCCGGACCCTTCCAGTTCACCCACACGGCGGCGCATCAGGCGTGGTACGCGGCGGTCAACGCGCTCTTCGACCCCTTCCGCAAGTTCCGCGCCGACTACTCGGTGATCCCCTGGTCGACCTTTGTCGAACCCGAGGTGGCGCGCGTCGGGATCAACGAAACCGAGGCGCGTGAGCGCAAGATCCCCTACGAAGTGACGGTGTACGGCCTCGACGACCTCGACCGGGCGATCGCCGACGGCGAAGCGCACGGCTTCATCAAGGTCCTCACCGTCCCGGGAAAGGACCGCATCCTGGGCGTCACCATCGTCGGCGAACATGGCGGCGACCTGATCGCCGAGTACGTACTGGCGATGCGCCACGGCATCGGCCTGAACAAGATCCTCGGCACCATCCACATCTACCCGACGCTCGCCGAAGCCAATA
>ERZ761603.2635-NODE-2635-length-12119-cov-40.712616_pt1 | contig 12119 bp, 8 predicted proteins | sample MGYA00511879_ERZ761603 | MGnify/ENA primary metagenome ERZ761603 (study PRJEB28899, sample SAMN02850040) | bioreactor sludge metagenome | biome: EBPR Sludge; feature: EBPR Bioreactor; material: flocular biomat | place: Australia: Thorneside Wastwater Treatment... | reverse complement strand
AGCTCTCGTGCTGGAAGAAATGCACGTAGTTGCGCGCGACCTCGAACATGTCGCGACTGTTGTCGAAGACGGTGAATGCCCCTGCGGTCGGGATGTCCTCGAAGCCGATGGTCCGGTCGAACTCGCCCGGCGCCACGCAGATGCCCGACGGCCCGCTGACCTGCACCGCCTGCGTGTCGCGGGCGCCGCAATCGGCCAGCACCTGACGCACGCTGACGCCGAACGGGTATTCGTAGAGGCCCGGTTGCGCGCAGTCGCCGGAGACCGAGAGTATCTTGGTGCCGGCCGAATGCCGGGTGCCGATGCCGGCGTACCAGTCGCCGCCGTTCAACGCGATCAACGCGGCGGCGGCGAAGGTCTCGACATTGTTGACGATGGTCGGCTGGTCGAGATAGCCGTTGGTCACGGGGAACGGGGGCCGGTTGCGCGGGGTGCCGCGCTTGCCTTCGAGCGACTCGATCAGCGCCGACTCCTCGCCGCAGACATAGGCGCCGGCGCCGACGTGGATCTCGATGTCGAAATCGGCGACCGGGATGCCGAGTATGTCGCTGCCGAGAAGCTTCTCGCGCCGACGGTGCGCCAGCACGGCATTCAGATGGTCGAGCAGGTAGCGGTATTCGCCGCGCAGATAGAGGAAACCGCGCCTGGCGCCCACCGCGTAGGCGGCCACGGTCATTCCTTCGAACACGAGATCGGCGTATCTGGCGAGCAGCACGCGATCCTTAAACGTTCCCGGTTCGCCCTCGTCGGCATTGCAGACGACAACGCGCTGTTGCCCGGCCTTCAACTGCGCGTTGCGGCAGGCGTCCCATTTCAGCGCGGTCGTGAAGCCGGCCCCGCCGCGCCCGCGCAGGTTGGCCCGTCTGATCTCGTCGAGCATCGCGATCGGGCCGCTCAGTCCGGCCGGCAAGCCCTCGCGCCACGAACGCATGTTGGATGCCGTCTGTTCTTCGCCCGGCGCCCGCGCGACGGCCGCCTTGATCGCATCCCCCGCCTTGAGGTCGCTAGCGAGCAGGATGTCGGCGCGCCGGATATTGTCCTCGATCCGGAAGTACTCGGCCGGCCATTCGGCGAGCGGCACCTTGCCGCGGATCAGCTCGGCGATTTCATCGATGCGCGCCGCGGTCAACCCCGCCACGGCGTAATTGTTGACCAGCAGCGCCGGACCCTGATCGCACATGCCGGTGCAGGCGGTCTGGCCAACGCTGACCAGGCCGTCTTCCGAGACCTTGCCGCGTTCGATCCACAGGTTGTTGCAGAGGCGATCCATCAACGCCTTGCTGCCCAGCATGCGGTCGGTGATGTTGTCCGAGAACAGGATGCGGTATCTGCCGCGCGGCCGCGTGTAGAAGAAGGAGTAGAAGCCGGCGACGCCCTCGATCTTGGTGCGCGGTACCCCGAGGGTCGCCTGCATGCGGTCGATCGCCTCCGGCGGAATCCAGTCGCAGGCTTCCTGCACCTCGCGCAATATCTGGACGATACAGGTAGGATCGCGCCGATAGCGCGCAACGACACGGTCCACGATTCCGGCGACCGCGCCGGCATGCAATTCGTCGAGTGGCACGAAAACCTCCTGCCAATGTTTCCTCACCGCTTCAGGCTCAGCGGTACCGATGCGTCACGGGCATTGTGCCACAAGAACGGATCGCCGACTTCCCTTGCCATCGACAAGGTTCCTGCGGCCGGTCATGATTCCGGCAACCCCGTCATGTGCGACGGGCGGATACGCCCGGTGCAAGGACGCGATATTGTTTGCTGCAATGCAGCATATTATACTGTATCGAATCTGCTATGAATCTCAAGGAGCGTGGCAATGGCTGAAGAGAACGAGAAGCGACTCATCGTCAATAAGGTCTACGACGAGATCCGGATCGGCGACTGCGCCAGCCTCTCGCGCACGCTGATGCCCGAGGATGTCAAGCTGTTCGCCGTCCTTTCCGGCGATGGCAACCCTGGCGCCGCCGGCCACCAGTATTCCCAGAGCGGCATGTTCCGCGAGGTCATGGCCCACGGCATGTGGAGCGGCTCGCTGATCGCGACGGTGCTCGGCACCCAGTTTCCCGGTCCCGGCACCATCCTCATCGACGAGACCCTGCATTTTTCGCGGCCGGTGACGATCGGCGACACCATCACCATCACGGTGACCGCCAAACAGAAATTCGATCACAACAAGCATGTCATCCTCGACTGCGTCTGCACCAACCAGGAGAACCTCCAGGTCGTGCGCGGAACGGCCGAGGTTCTGGCGCCGACGGAAAAGATCTCGCGCATCGAGGAGGTCCATCACCCGCTGGTCAGCGTCGACGACAAGCACGAGCGCTTCCTGCAAATGCTGTCGCTGGTCCGCGGTCTCGAGCCGGTGCCGATGGCGGTGGCCCACCCGTGCGACCGGGAATCGCTGAAGGGCCCGATCATCGCCTTCCACGAGGGCATCATCGAACCGATCCTGGTCGGCCCGGAAACCAGGATCCGCTCGGTGGCCGAGGAATTCGGCATCGACCTGAGCGGAGTACGGATCGTCAATGCCCGGCACAGCCATGACGCCGCGGCGATCGCCGTCTCGCTGGTCCGCACCGGCGACGCCGAGGCTCTGATGAAGGGCAGCCTGCACACCGATGAACTGATGGCCGAGGTCGTCTCGCGCGCCAACGGCCTGCGCACCGCGCGCCGCATCAGCCACGTCTTCGTGATGAACGTGCCGACCTATCATCGTCCGTTGCTGATCACCGATGCCGCGGTCAACATCGCGCCGACGCTCGAGGACAAGGTCGACATCATCCAGAACGCCATCGAACTCGCGCACATCATCGGCATTCCCGAGCCGAAGGTGGCCATCCTCTCGGCGGTCGAGACGGTCAACCCGAAGATCCAGTCGACGCTCGATGCCGCCGCGCTGTGCAAGATGGCCGACCGCGGGCAGATCACCGGCGGGCTCCTCGACGGCCCGCTCGCCTTCGACAACGCGGTTTCGATCATCGCCGCCAAGACCAAGGGCATCAAGTCGGCGGTCGCCGGGTTTGCCGAGATCCTCGTCGTTCCCGATCTCGAGTCGGGCAACATGGTCGCCAAGCAACTCGAATACCTGGCCAACGCGTTGACCGCCGGCATCGTCCTCGGCACGCGCGTGCCGATCGTGCTGACCAGCCGCGCCGACAGCGCCGAGACGCGAACCGCCTCGTGCGTGATCGCCGCGCTCGTCGCCCACTCCTACCGCAACCGGGCTGCCGCGTAGATGGCGCGCGGCATCCTTACGATCAATGCCGGCTCGTCGTCGATCAAGTTAGCGCTGTTCGAACTCGACGAAGCCGCCAACGCCGCGAATCATCCGCGGATTTCCAGCGCCGCGAGCCGCTTCGACCTGCTGGTCATCACGACCAACGAAGAGTGGATGATCGCCCATCACGCGCAGGTCCTGCTCGGTCTCTGAATCACGTTCCGTAGCACTTTGACCCGGCGCCACCACGCCCCGGGGCTATGTTTTCCGGGCCTTCCGGGCCAGCGGCGCGGCCCGGAGGAATATGCAGGAAACACTATATTTAGTCAACTTGTTGCCTTGACCCACTAGATATAGTAGCTTTGCAAAACCCGAAGACATCACAACCCGACAATCTACACGACGCCGAGGAGGACCCCATGAGACCCGTTTCCGAGCAACTCTCGCTGACCGAGATTCCCGCCCCTCCGCTGTTCGCCCCGCTCCCCGACCAGGAGATTTCCGGCGAGGTGCTGATCGAAAAGTACGCCAAGGGCAAGGAAACCAACGTGCACGACGTGCGCAAGCGCGTCTCCTATGCGCTGGCGCAGGTCGAGCAGGAGAAGGACAGGGCGCATTGGGAAGCGCGCTTCCTGTGGGCCCAGGAAAACGGCTTCATCCCGGCCGGCCGCATCAATTCCGCCGCCGGGACCGACCTGCATGCCACGCTCATCAACTGCTTCGTGCAGCCGGTCGGCGATTCGATCGTCGAAACGGTCGACGGCAAGCCCGGCATCTACGCCGCGCTCGCGCAGGCGGCCGAAACCATGCGCCGCGGCGGCGGCGTCGGCTATGACTTTTCCAGCATCCGGCCGCAGGGCGCCCACGTCAAGGGCACGCAGTCGCGCGCTTCCGGCCCGGTGTCGTACATGCGTGTCTTCGACCGTTCGTGCGAAACCGTCGAATCGGCCGGCGCCCGGCGCGGCGCGCAGATGGGCGTGCTGCGCTGCGACCATCCCGACATCGAGGACTTCATTCATGCCAAGGACCACGGCGACCTGACCAATTTCAACATCTCCATCGGCGTCACCGACGCCTTCATGGAAGCGGTCGACAGCGGCGCCGATGTCGAACTGCTCCATCGCGCCGAACCCAACACCGACATGAAGCTGTCGGGCGCCTACCAGCGTGACGACGGGATGTGGGTCTATCGCAAGTTGCCCGCCCGCGAACTGTGGGACCAGGTCATGAAGTCAACCTACGACCACGCCGAGCCGGGCATCCTGTTCCTCGACCGCATGAACCGGGACAACAACCTCAACTACTGCGAAGTGATCGAGGCCACCAATCCCTGCGCGGAGCAGCCGCTGCCGCCCTATGGCTGCTGCTGCCTGGGGTCGATCAACCTGACGCTGTTCATCAGGGATCCGTTCTCCGACAAGGCCAGCTTCGATTTCGCCGGCTTCGCCGAGGTCGTCCGCGTTTCCACCCGCATGCTCGACAACGTCCTCGACGCGACCCACTGGCCGCTCGAGCGCCAGGAGCAGGAAGCCGCCAACAAGCGGCGCGTCGGCCTCGGCTTCACCGGCCTCGGCGACGCGCTGGCCATGCTCCGTCTGCGCTACGACAAGCCGGAAGCGCGCGCGATGGCCACACGCATCACCGAATTCATGCGCGACACCGCCTATCTCTATTCGGTCGACATGGCCAGGGAACGCGGCGCCTTCCCGCTGTTCAATGCCGAACTCTATCTGTCGGGCGGCAACTTCGCATCGCGCCTGCCCAACGAAGTCAAGGCCGAAATCCGCAAGCACGGCCTGCGCAACTCGCACCTGCTGTCGATCGCGCCGACCGGCACCATTTCGCTTGCCTTCGCCGACAACGCCTCGAACGGCATCGAACCACCCTTCTCGTGGACCTACAGCCGCAAGAAGCGCATGCCCGACGGCACGCTCAAGGAATACTCGGTCGAAGACTACGCCTGGCGCCTGTACAAACACCTCGGCGGCGACGTCGGCAAACTGCCGGACTACTTCGTCACCGCGCTGGAGATCTCGGCCCAGGCGCACAAGGACATGGTGGCCGCTGTCGCGCCGTACATCGACACCTCGATCTCGAAGACGGTCAACGTCCCGGCGGAGTATCCGTACGAAGACTTCCAGGATCTCTACATGACCGCCTGGAAATCCGGCCTCAAGGGGCTGGCCACCTACCGTCCGAACAGCGTTCTCGGCTCGGTGCTGTCGGTCGAGCCGACCGTGGCCGAAGTCGCTACGGTCGACGCCAAATCGCCGCAGGATTTCGTTTCCGACACCAACCGCCGCCTGTCGATCAAGGACCTGCCGGCCCCGGTGCTGTCCAGCCTGCGCTGGCCCAACCGCCCCAACCTGCCGGAAGGCAACCTGTGCTGGACCTACATGCTCGACTCGCCGATCGGCAAGTTCGCGCTGTTCGTCGGCCACGTCGAGCCGGAAGGCCGCGCCTGGCCGTTCGAGGTGTGGGCCAACGGCCCCGCCGAACCGCGCGGCCTCGGCGCCGTCGCCAAGACCCTGTCGATGGACATGCGCGCCAACGACCACGGCTGGCTGGAAATGAAACTCGACGCGCTGGCCAAGACTCCCGGCGAATCCTTCGAGATGCCGATGCCGCCGCACGGCGAACGCAAGCGCGTGCCGTCGGTCGTCTCGGCGCTGGCCCAGATCATCCGCTGGCGTTGCGAACAGCTCGGCGCCTTCAAGCACGAGGGGCCGACCCCGGTGAAGGATGCCCTGTTCAGTACCAAGGAACCGAAAACCGGCACCGACGGCACGCTGTCATGGACGGTCGACGTCAGCAATCCTTCCACCGGCGAGGATTTCGTCCTCGGGCTCAAGGAAATCACCCTCCCCGACGGCGTTACCCGCCCCTACTCGATGTGGCTGTCCGGCAACTATCCGCGCGCCCTCGACGGCCTGTGCAAGCTGCTGTCGCTCGACATGCGCGTCCTCGATCCGGCCTGGATCGGCATGAAGCTGCGCAAGCTTCTCGACTATCCCGAGCCGCTGGGCGACTTCATGGCCTTCGTCCCCGGCTCGCGCAAGCAGCAGACCTACCCGTCGACCGTCGCCTACATCGCCCAGCTCATCATCCACCGCTACGCGATGCTCGGCATCCTCGACGACAACGGCTTCCCGCTGCAGCAGATGGGCATCCTGAAAGCGCCGGAAGACGCCAGCAACACCGTGCACCCGACCCAGGGCAAGCTGTGCAGCGAATGCGGCAACCACACCATGATCCGCAAGGATGGTTGCGACTTCTGCACCGCCTGCGGTGCGGTGGGGACTTGCGGCTGACAGGCGCCGGCGGTGCCGGCAGTTGAAAGAACGAAGGCCCCAGTAGCTCTCCGGGACCTTTCTCGTGCGTGATCGAAATCGACTGTCGAGCTCTGACAGGGGCGGCACCGAGCGACCGGTTCCTAAAATCGTCTTTTGCGAACTGTTTCGGTCGACCGCCGGAATTGGCTGTCTTTCATCGCGCGCTGGGGCGATCAGCCGAAAGGAAGATGGCAAACGCCGAGCTGACCCCGGTTATGGTTTGCAGTTTCTGCGCCAGAAAAGGGGAGGTAACTTCATTGGCGGATCACTACGGGCGAGAGACGGTCACTTTCGACTGGCTGTCGCGCTTTCGAGTGTCCAAAACGGACGTCCGAGAGCGGTTCTGACCATCTTCAGCTTGAACGGCCCGAGTGGTGCGATATGATGATGTGCTGTCTTTTCATGCTGAACGGCCACAGATATGGATAATTCAACTCTTGACTTAATCAGCAACATTGTTTCGCTGACCTTGCTCGGCGCATCGGCTTTGGGATTCGCGTTCAAAGGTTGGATTTCAGAGTGGATAACGAGCCGATTTTCCAAGGCGGTTAGCAAGGAACTGGACTGTTACAAGCACGAGTTGAACAAGGAATTAGAGGCATACAAGAACTCCTTGATTCGAGACTTGGAGCACTACAAAGCGAACGTCGACATTCAAAGAGCCATCGCCCTCAAGATGGCCGATACGCGACTCGAAGCACTACGCAAGCTTTACGTTGCCTTTGATGAATTCAGTTCTCGAGCATTGCTTTGCCCAAGTGCTCCCTTGGAGTACAAGATAGTCAGAATTAATGAGGCAATGAATGCTTACACACAATTCGAGAATGAATTCAGACAGGCCAGAGTGTTCATCCCGTTGGACTTGAATAAGGAACTCGCTGATACAGTCAAAAATTTGGCAGTTCTCGTCGACACGAAGGATGTTCACTGGCGCGATAATGATCCCAACCTTCAGGCTGCGTTCGACGAGTATGCAAGCATTTCCAACCGAATCCGTCAGTTAATTTTTCAACCACCCCCGGAACTGTCAGTTTCAGGAAAGGGCATTTGTCAATGACAAAGACAATTCTGACGCTGGCAGTGGCGGGTATGAGTACCGGTGCGATAGCGGAGTGGAAGAAGAGAAAACAGCCGCGGACAGCCCAGAATGGCACTAAGTTAAGGCTATTCCGCGTATCCATTGCCAGTTCTACACCCTGTAAACATGGGGCTTTGAGTGAATGCGAAATGCCTAACTTAGTGCCATTCCGGACAGACCACGGTTTTCCTCCAACGTGTTGCGGTCGACCCGCAAAAACAGGCAAAAATGCTGACGTAGTCTTTGCGCCTGCTGAAAAGAAGGATGGTGCCTCGGTCTTGGTTAAGTTAGCAGGGGGGCAGAGCAATTTCCAGTCTCCGGCCAGTTACTCGCGTCAACCGCTGCACCTCGGATTCATCTTCAACCAGAAGAACACAGGAAATGTCTCTGACCCTTTGGGCTAATGAAGCCGCGCAGCACCGGTGACGTCCACGTTCGGCATCATGATTCCGTCACTCCGCTAACATTGAATCGGAGGCATAGCAATGTTTCTGCACCTCGGAACCCCCAAGCCGCTCAGCCAGCTTGCAACCACACCCGTCTCAATCTCATCGGCCCGTTCCAAACTGAAGATCCTTGTCATTGATGACCAACCGTTCATTTTGAAGGAGGTGCTCGCATCGCATGGCTATGCGATCCATGAGATGCGAGATATTTCTGCGATTGAATTAGTGGCCGGGTATCCCATCGTTGTTTGTGACATCAAAGGTGTAGGCGCAACCTTCCACACCAAACATGAAGGCGCTCACCTTTTTCGGGAAATTCGACGGGCATTTCCAGAAAAGTACATCGTGGCGTTCACAGGTTTTCGGTTTGACGCCACATACAACGAGTACTTTCGGGTAGCGGACGTTAGTCTGAAAAAGGACACAGACACGGAGGCGTGGGTAAAGGTACTCGATGAAGCAATCGGGATCATGGCGGAACCGAAGCACAGGTGGTTACGGATGCGCCGATTTTTGCTGGAAGAGGCGAGGCTGGAACTCTGGACTGTGCTGCAGATCGAAACCGCCTTCATCGAGGCCGTGTCTGCGCGAGACAAAAATAAGCTCTTAAGCCCCATCAAGGGCTTTGGCCTGCCCGACGAAACGCGCCATATGCTCACAAATTTCGCGGGCTCGCTCTTCACAGACATCTTAGGCGGACTACTCTCCGCTGCAATTACCTCATAGTTCGACGGACAAGACAAAACATGAACAAGCCAATGGAAGACTCAACACTTCTAGAATTAAAGCAGGTCTTGCGCGACACCATGCACGAAGTTCGCGAGTTCAACCGAGTGATTAAGGCCAACTCGGAAATGCTTACGCGGCTGCTTCAAATTGAACACGAGGGATCACCGCTATCGTTGAATACTCAAAACGCGGACAACGCACGTGGCCAAGCGCTAGCAATCTTCCAAACGGCGCAGATGGTAAGCGCACGTCTCGACTTGATCGACTTCGAAACAAACCCAGAGGTATTTTCGTCGGAGCGGACAATTACCGGCAGCGTGTACGGAAAGTTCGACAAGGCAAGGAAGATGCTTTACCCCCACGCTCGACATAAGAACGTGCGCATTTCCCTTACGGGAGAATCACGACGGAAGTCTGAGCTATATCCGGTCTTCGACATTCTGCCTTTTCTCCTTCTAGAAAATGCCGTCAAGTACTCCCCCTCCAACTCTCAAGTAGAAATCGCAATCGAGGAGTACCAACGGAGCATTGACGTCGCAATTGAGTCGATGGGACCGCTCGTTGGGCGGGAGGAACTAACGAAACTCAATGCGAAGGGCTTTCGAGGGTCAGAGGCCAAGAAGACCGGCGAAAAAGGCAGCGGCTTTGGACTTTACTTCGCGAACTTTGTCGCTGATCTTCACAATGCCAAGCTGGCTTTCTCCTCCGGAACGGAATCCCTTACGTTCAATGGTGCGCGCTATGCACCGTTCTCTGTGACCCTCTCATTTCCCAAATAGTGAGGTTGCCCGGTTAATAAAGCCGCCGGTCGTCGATGCAACGGCGAAATGGGACAGAGCAATTTCCAGTCTCTGGCCGTTTCTTTCCGTCGACCGCTGCAACCCGCACTCTTCTTCGACGAAAAAACATGAAATGTCTCTAACACCTTTGAGCTGCTGACCCCTTCGGGCCACTGCGCCAATCGCGCGGATCGGTGTGCAGCTTCCCGAATGCAACCCACGTTACTCCCGAACCGGGCCGCCCTTTCATAAACCATTATGTCTGGCCGTCACCACGACAGCCGAGACTCTGCACTGCGGAACCTGAACATGACCATCGCCGAAATCTGCATCCTGATTGCCTGCTTGTTGCCGATCGCCTGTGCTGGCCTGGCCAAGTCGAAGGGCTTTGGCAAGCCGCGGCGCCTTGGCGGTTTCGACAACAACAATCCGCGCCAGTGGCTGGCAAACCTCCAGGGCTGGCAGGCGCGCGCCCATGCCGCCCAGCTCAACAGCTTTGAAGCCCTGCCCATCTTCATTGCCGGCGTACTCATCGCCGAACGGCTTAACGCGCCAACAGGTCAGATCGACGGCCTGGCAATGCTGTTCGTGGCCGCCCGAGTCGGCTACATCGCAGCCTACGTCGCCGATCGCGCAAATCTCCGTTCTGCTCTATGGATCATCGGACTGGGCGCGTCCATTTCCTTGTTCTTCATTGGATGAGGCACCGCCTGCCGTGACGCCAACGTCTCCGTTGCCAGAAGCAACAGGGAGGGTTTGAGCAACAAGGGGCAAGCCCGTTTCCCTCCGCCCAGCTGCGATCGACCCGCAAAAAGAACTTTAGAATGGGGCAGGCCACAATTTCCTGTCTGCCATGAACAACACCGCATCGTCTCCAAAGTTGATGAACTGCTGGCCCTCGTCGATTGCCTCAAGGCCGCGCTCGCCGAATCGCGCAGCCGGCAGGCGCGGCTGTCCGCCACCCTGATGAATCCGCCCTCGCCGCTGCCTGACCCCGGAGCAGTCCTGCCCGTCCAGGATGCCCGCGAGTCGGGCCACTGAAAGCGCACCTGCCGGGGTTCGATCAATAAACCTGGCAGCCGAGGCGCACCGACAGGCCGCGCCTTCCGCTTCGCCCCGCGTCAAACCCCGGCCCAGGGCAGCGCCGGCGCGACGAGGCGGCGGTCGGCAGCGCCCGCGACAGGTCCGAAGCGCGGGCCGCCGGCTTCCCATTCGCGCTGGGCTGCGGCGATCTGTTCCTTGCCCAGCCCGACGAAGTTCCACCACATCAGCACCGGTTCGGCGAACGGTTCGCCGCCGAGTACGAGGATGCGGGTGCCGGCCGCGAGTTCGATGGCGATGCGGTCGGCGCCGGGAGCCAGGCAGGCGAGTTCGTCGGTGGCGAAGTGCTCGCCGCCGCTGCGGATTTCGCCCTCCAGCGGCAGGATTCCGTGCTCGAACGCCGGTTCCAGCGGCAGATCGATGGCAGTGGCCGCCTCGCTCCGAACGTCAAGCCCGAGCAGCGGCGAGTGGAAGCGGGCCGGCATCGTGCGTCCGGCGAAGCGGCCAGCGACCAGGGTGAAGCTGCAGCCTTGCTCATCCCAGCGGGGCAGGTCGGGAAAATGCTCGAAGGCCGGTTCGCAATCGGTGGCGGCGGGCGGCAGGGCGATCCAGAGTTGCGCGGCATGCAGCCGGCCTCCTTCGCCGACCGAGTCCTCGGTATGCACGATGCCGTGCCCGGCGGTCATCAGGTTGACCTGCCCCGGCCGGATGATTTGGTCGCTGCCCAGGCTGTCGCGGTGGCGCACCTCGCCTTCGATCAGCCAGGTGAAGGTCTGCAGGCCGGTGTGCGGGTGGGCGCCGACGTGCATTCCCCGGCCGGGGCCGAAGTCGACCGGGCCGAGGTGGTCGAGGAAGCACCAGGCGCCGATCATGCGCCGCGCACGGGCCGGCAGGGCGCGGCGGACGACCATGCCGTCGCCGAGGTCGGTGAGGCGGGATTCGCTGCGCTGGATCGGGGTCATGGGCGGTCTCCGTTTCGCTCGGGGGGTGTCGGGGCGGCGGCCGTCGCGCCGGTGGCCGCCAGCCAGGCTTCGTAGCCGCCCTGCAGCGGGCGCACCGACAGGTAGCCGGCTGCGAGCAGGCGATGGGCGGCCTGGATGGCGCCGGCGTCCTGCGGGCAGGCGCAGAGGGTGACGACGGGGCGGTTCTTCGGCCAATGGCTCACGGCTTCGAGCAGACGGTCATGCTCGGCGACAGTGGCGCCGGCGATCGGGCCGGTGGCAGCGACCATGGTCTGGCCGCGCAGGTCGAGGACAAGCGGGGGATGCGTCGCCTCGAGCGCCGCCAGCAGCTCGTCCGGGGTGATGTGCGGCAGCGCGGCCAGTTGCCGGAAGCGGTACTTCTGCCAGAGCTTCCAGCCGAGCCAGGCAGCGAGCACGGCAGCGACCGCGAACAGGGCGCTGCCGGCGTGGCGGTCGAGCGCCTGGATGGCCGCGTTGACCTCGTCGCGCAGCAGCCAGCCGGCGGCGAGGGCGAGGCCGGCCAGATCGGGAGAGCGTC
>ERZ761603.2634-NODE-2634-length-12121-cov-67.292889_pt1 | contig 12121 bp, 10 predicted proteins | sample MGYA00511879_ERZ761603 | MGnify/ENA primary metagenome ERZ761603 (study PRJEB28899, sample SAMN02850040) | bioreactor sludge metagenome | biome: EBPR Sludge; feature: EBPR Bioreactor; material: flocular biomat | place: Australia: Thorneside Wastwater Treatment... | reverse complement strand
AGGCCGGCGCGATCGCCGCCGGCGGTCGGCGCAGCGGCGGCGAACAGGCGCTCGGCGAAGGGATCGGTGATCGTCGCACCCGGGCGGAGCAAATGAATCATTTCCGCCAGGCGGCTGCGTATGCGTTCGCGCAATTCGGCGGCCGCTGCGTTGGTGAAAGTCACCACGAGAATCCGGCTGACCGGGAGCTGGCGCTCGAGCAGCAGGCGCAGGTAGAGACCACAGAGGGTCCAGGTCTTGCCGGTGCCGGCTGAGGCTTCGATCAGGCGGATGCCGTCGAGCGGGCAGCTCAGGAGATCGAGTTCGACGGCCGGTGCAGTCTCGTCCAGGCTGGGGGCGGTCACCGCGTTTCCTCTTCGAGGTGCTCGCGCAGCACGCCGCAGACCGTGCGTGCGTGCTCGATGAAATCGTCGTCGAGCGGATCTGGCAGGTCCCTGAGCGCCAGGCGGTAGGCCGCATCATCCTGCTCGCCCCAGGGCGAGGCGGCGGTGGTGAACCAGCGGCGGCGTGCCGCTGCTTCGCCGTTCTTCGCGCTGGCGTAGGCCCAGGCGCTCTTCGGGAAGAAATGCAGGGGTTCGACCAGTCCGCGCCGATAGAGCGCCAGCAAGTCGCGCAGGTGCGCGCGAGCTTGCTCGGGCAGGCAGGAGCGCAGGTGAAACGAGCCGTCGCGGGCGTGCCAGACAGTGCACGCGCTGGCTCCGGCGGGCGGCGCCGCGCAGAGAAAGAGATGATTGATCCAGGCGGCGAGATAGTCGCTCGCTCGACGATCGTCGTAGCGATAACGCACCAGCCCGGCTGGCCGCAAGTCGCCGAAGGCGCCCGAAAGCTGCCAGTCTTCGTCGCCGATGCGGAAGTCGAGAAGCGTCTGCACAACCGGCAGTGGTGCCGCTCCCAGGCGCACGCGCAGTTGCTCAGCGAAGCTGCTCAGCCGGGCGACTTCGTCGGCCAGCATGCGTTCGCCGAGGGGCCCGGCCGGGAACTCGTTGCCGGCCAGCGCCAGACGCAGCAGCTCGTCGGCCGGACTGCCAGCGAGCGCCGCCGGCAGTAGGCGTGCAGCGAGTGCCTGGCGCGCGGGGTAGTCGGGCAGGAAGGGTTCCTCGTCGGGCAGTTCGTCCTCAACCGCGGCCAGCGCGATGTTCAGCCGCTGCACGAGCAGTGCCCGGCAGGGATTGTTGAAGAAGCGGAGCAACTGGTCGAGACTCACTTGACGCCATTCCGCCGTCGGTGGGTCGAGCGGGCGGCCGAAAAAGGGGGGGGCGGCTGTTTCGGCGCTGCCCTCCGGCCGCGCGCCGCTGCTCTGGGCGACGCGTGCGCGCGCCTGCGCGATAGCCTGGCAGTAATCGGCGTTGAAGCTGCGTCGGCGCGGGTCGGCGTCGACCTGGAAGCAGGCCGGTGAAAAGGCTTGCAGCGGATGCTCGACGGTCAGCCGCCGTCTGGCCGCCTGCCGACTATCCGCATCGTCCGGGTTCTCGGCGCAGGCGAGAGCGGCGTAATCACGCAGTTCGGCGAGCAGTACGGACGGCGGCAGCAAGCTGTTGTCGCGCACGCTGCGGCCGCTGTAGCTCAGATAGAGACGCTGGCCGGCGGCGAGAACCAGATCGAGAAACAGATTGCGCTCGTCGGTGCGCGCTTGGCGGTCGCCGCGCGCCGGCCGCAGGGCCATCAGGTCGAACTCAAGTGGCCGGCTGTTGCTCGGGAAGACACCGTCGTCCAGACCGAGCAGGCAGACGACACGGTAGGGCAGCGCGCGCAGGCTGGCCAAGGAGCTGAAGCTGAGCACACCGCTGGGAACGCCACCTCGGCCGTGTTCATCGAGCAGCTTGCGCAGGGCCTCGTGGATGACCGCCAGCGGGACTGGCGTTCGCGCGCCGCCGCGCGACATGTTGCCGTGCAAGGCGCTGATTGCTGCCTGCACCGTGCGCAAGTCGTCGAGTTGCGCGTCGTCAGGCAGCGTAAAACGCGCCAGCGCACGGCTCAGCGATTGCTGCCAACCGTCGGCATCCATGGCGCGTGCCCATTCGTCGCGCTGTGCAGCGAGGGCGTCGAGAAAACTCCACCAGCGGCCGAGCGTCAGGGCGTCGCTGCCTTCCGGGTTGCCGCCGCCGATGCGTCCGCCAATGATGCTGCGGCCGGCTGTCGGCTGATCGCCCAGGGCATAGGCGAGAAACAGGCGGTGCAGTCCGTCGGCAAAGCTGTGCCGGTCGCTTTCCGGCAACTGGCGTTGCCTGCGCTCGCGGCCGTCCAGCCCCCAGCACATGCGGGTATCGCGCATCCAGTCGCGAATCAGGTCGAGGTCCTCGCTCGTCAGCGCGAAGCGCGCAGCGACCGAGGGCTGCAGGAGGAGCGCGAAGACCGCACTGCCGGTGAAGCGGCTGGCGCACAGCGCGAGCAGCTGGTCGAGCACGCGCGCCAGCGGATTGTCGCGCCGTGCCGGCAGGCCGGTAATGGCATACGGGATTCGGCGATTGCTCGGCACCGTGCCAAAAACGGCGTCAATCAGCGGCGCAGCCGTGGGCAGATCGGGGACGGCGACCAGGATCTGATCGAGGCTGGGTGGGTCGGGTGCAGCGAAAAGCGCCAGCAGCTGGTCGTGCAGCACTTCCAGTTCGCGCGTCAACGAATGGCAGACGTGAATCTCCAGGCTGCGGTCATCGGCGGCCAGGGGGACGCTGCCGGGTTCCAGCTCGCGCAGATCGAGAATGGCGTTTTGCAACTGCGCCAGCAGGGAATCGCCCGCCGCAGGCAGGAACACGCTGTCTTCCTCGACGACCGCCGCGGCGTCGCCGAGCAGCAGGTCGACGTGCGCCTGCGTCTGCCCGCCCCAGGCGGCGAGCAGTGCATTGCCGCTTTCGTGATAGGCCAGCCGGCCCTGCTGTGCGAGGTAGCCCAGGCCTTTGCGGTCGACGATCTCGAACCAGTATTCGCGGCACGGATTGAGCACGAAAAGCTTGAGGTCGACCCAGCGCGCAAGCCGCCGCAGGATGTCGAGGTAAAGCGGCGGCAGCGTGTGCAGGCAGAAGAGGCTGGCGCTCGCCGGCAACCCGGCGAGGGCAGGGGCGTCTCGCCCCCGGCGCTCGATTTCGCGGAAGAAGATCGCGGCTGGGTGTTCGGGTGGCGTTCCCAGTTCGCCGGTCAGGCGACGCCAGAGCGCCGCTTGCCACGCTTCGTCGTCGGCCGACTCGTTCGCCGTTGTCGGCAGGCCGGCGCGCTGGCCGGTCGACCAGGCCGCCAGCCACGCCGGGCGGTAGGTAACGTAGGCCTCCATCATCTGGGCCACGCGTTGGGCCAGCTCGAAGCGCATCAGCGGGTCGGCATCGCGCAGGTAGGCGGCCAGGCGCGCGTGCCGGGCGGTGAATCCCGTATCGCCGAAGACCTCGTGGATTCGCCAGACGAGCACGGTCGGCGAGAAGGGTGATTCGCCATCGATTTCGATCAGGCGCGAGATCTGCTGCCACAACCACTCGCCGAGATAGGAGAACCTGAGGTTGGCGCCGATTCCCAGATGGTCGGCGCAAGCCAGTTCGACTCGGCGGCGCAGTGCGCTGCTCGGAATGATGACCTCCTGCGCCGTGAGTGGCGGGCAGCGTTCGCCCGCCAGGCGGTCGAGCAGGCTGGCGAGGAGGATCTCGAAGCGGTTGGAAAGCGTCAGGCGCAGCATCGGGGCGGGTTCGCGTGGTCGGCCAGAATTATCGCATTCGGGCGCAGTCGCCGTTCGGTTGCCGCGCGCGCGACGGCAATTGACGAAAAGCCACCTGTGGACACGGGGCAGGGTGTAGCATGCTACGTTTGGCTGTGGTCAAAGGGGGCGAAATCAATTATGCTGGCTGGCCTGGATCCCAGGAAAAACTATAATCTGAAATCTGCAACCAACAACCTATAACATAACCGTGGATGGAGTTTGACGGATGACCAACAAAGGGCAACTCTTACAAGACCCGTTTCTCAACACACTGCGGCGGGAGCGCGTTCCGGTGTCGATCTACCTGGTGAATGGGATCAAGCTCCAGGGCCAGGTCGAATCCTTCGATCAGTATGTGGTCCTGCTCAAGAATACTGTCACCCAGATGGTGTACAAGCACGCAATATCGACCGTCGTACCGGCGCGCCCGATCACGATTGCGCAGGATTCCGACAACGAGGCGTGAGGGGTTCAGGCGGTTCCTGCCTTGCCTTGCGAGCATGCCGCTTGCTTGTGTGAAGGTCGCTTGCCGTCGGAATCGCTCATCCTGCTGCGCTACGGCGCGGCCCACCGGTGCGCAGCAGGATGTCTGAACGCATACCCGGCAGGGAGCGGGCGCTCATCGTTCAACTCGATTTCACCGGCGAGGAGCAGACCGAGCAACTTGCGGAGGTGCGCTTGCTCGCCCGTTCGGCTGGCGCTTCGGTGTGCGCCGTCGTCGCCGGGCGGCGCGACAGTCCGGATGCGGCAACGTTCGCCGGCAAGGGCAAGGTGCAGGAAATCGCCGCCGAGATCGCCGCGCACGAGGCCGATCTGGTCATCTTCAACCATGAGCTGAGCGCTGGCCAGGAGCGCAATCTGGAACGTGCTCTGGGATGCCGCGTGGTCGACCGGACCAGCCTCATCCTTGACATCTTCGCCCAGCGTGCGCAGAGCTCGGAGGGCAAGCTGCAAGTCGAGCTGGCGCAGCTTGAACATCTGGCAACCCGACTGGTGCGCGGGTGGACACACCTGGAGCGGCAGAAGGGCGGGATTGGTTTGCGTGGTCCGGGTGAAACGCAGCTCGAAACGGATCGCCGTCTGCTCGGCATTCGCGTCGGCGTTCTGAAGGAGCGCCTGGCCCGGCTCGAGCGGCAGCGCGGCGTGCAGCGCAAGGCGCGTGCTCGGGGAAAGCTGCTCAACGTCTCGCTGGTGGGCTATACCAATGCCGGAAAGTCGACCCTGTTCAACGCCTTGACGCACGCCCGGGTGTTTGCCGCCGATCAGCTGTTCGCCACGCTCGACACGACGACGCGCAAGCTCTGGCTGCAGGAGGCCGGGCACATTGTGCTGTCGGATACGGTCGGCTTCATTCGCGACCTGCCGCACTCGCTCGTCGCGGCGTTTCACGCCACGCTGGAAGCGACGGCGGAGGCAGATCTGCTGCTGCATGTCGTCGATTCCGCGAGTTCGGCGCGCGATGAGCAGATGGCCGACGTCAACCAGGTCCTGGCCGAGATCGGGGCTGAGCAGGTTCCTCAACTGATCGTCTTCAACAAGCTCGATCTGACCGGACTACCGCCGGCGGTCGAGCGCGACGAGTATGGTAAAATCCGCCGGATTCGCGTCAGCGCACGTTGCGGCGACGGTTTGCCTTTGCTGCGCGCGGCTTTGGCCGAAATGGCGTTGGCGAAGAAAGGATGTAGTTCCGGCGAAGTGCTGCCCGGCAGCCCGGCGTCGCCGGATATCGATAGGCTTTCCGATCAGGATTGGTCCGCATGATTTCAAGCCTTGGAGTACTCATGTCGCTTAACGATCCACAGTGGGGCAATCGGGGTGGCGATGGCGGCGGCGGGGGCAGGCGGCCGAACCAGGGGCCACCCGACCTGGAGCAGCTTTGGCGGGATCTCAATCGCCGTCTGTCGGGCATCTTCGAGCGCAAGCAGCCCGGCGGTCCACGCGGCGACGATTCGGGCGATGGTGGCGGCGGGCGACCGTCGGCACCTTTCAATTTCAGGTTTCTGGGCGGGGGAATCGGTCTGTTGCTGGCGCTCGTGCTGGTTGTCTGGCTGGCCAGCGGGTTCTACATCGTCGACGAGTCGCAGCGTGGTCTGGTGCTCCAGTTCGGTCGCTACAAGGCGAGCGTCGAGTCGGGCCTGCGCTGGCGTCTGCCGTACCCGATACAGTCGCACGAGTTGGTGAATGTCTCCGGCGTGCGGACGATCGAGATTGGCTATCGCGGCAGCGAAAAGAACAAGATCCTGAAAGAGGCGCTGATGCTGACCGATGACGAAAACATCATCAACATCCAGTTTGCCGTGCAGTACATCCTGAAGGACCCGGTCGATTACATCTTCAACAATCGCAATCCGGATGAAGCGGTGATGCAGGTCGCGGAAACCGCGATTCGCGAGATCGTTGGCAAGAATCGGATGGACTTCGTTCTTTACGAGGGCCGCGAGCAGATTGCCGTCAGCGCGGCGAAGCTGATGCAGGACGTGCTCGACCGCTACAAGACCGGCATCCTGATCTCCAAGGTCACGATGCAGAACGCGCAGCCGCCGGAGCAAGTGCAGGCCGCCTTCGATGATGCGGTGAAGGCGTCGCAGGACCGCGAAAGGCAGAAGAACGAAGGTCAGGCCTACGCCAATGATGTGATCCCGAAAGCGCGCGGAACCGCTGCCCGGCTGATGGAGGAAGCAGAAGGCTATCGGCAACGGGTGATTGCCACCGCTGAGGGCGATGCCAGCCGCTTCCGTCAGGTCAACAGCGAGTACGTCAAGGCGCCCGAGGTGACGCGCAGCCGCATGTATCTTGAAACCATGCAACAGGTTTATTCGAACACGACGAAGGTGATGGTCGATAGCAAGGGGCAGGGCAATCTGCTTTACCTGCCGCTCGACAAGTTGCTGCAAGCAGCCGGTGCAGGAACTGCCGCAGCGCCGGCGGCCAGCGTCAGCGAGGCGCCGGCACCACCGCGGCCAACGCCGACGGTGTCCAATGAGGTTCCGCCGCAGGTCGCCGAGAAATCCGAGGCGCGCTCGCGGGAAAACCTCAGGCAGCGTGATCGGGAGGCGCGTTGATGAGATCGGGGATCAATCTGCTGGCAGGTGTTCTGGTTGCCGCCGTCGTCGTTCTCGGCGCGACGATCTTCACCGTCGATCAGCGTCAGTATGCCATCGTCTTTCAACTCGGCGAGGTGCGCAACGTCATCGACGAGCCTGGTCTGTACTTCAAGTGGCCGTTGATTCAGAACGTGCGCTATTTCGACAAGCGCATCCTGACGCTGGACAGCGCGGAGCCGGAGCGTTTCATCACTTCCGAGAAGAAGAACGTTCTGGTCGATTCCTTTACCAAGTGGCGGATCGTGGACCCGAAGCTCTACTACATCTCGGTCGCGGGCGACGAATCGCGTGCCAAGACACGCCTTTCGCAGACGGTCAACGCCGGCTTGCGCGAGGAATTCGGCAAGCGGACGGTGCATGATGTCGTTTCGGGCGAGCGCGACAAGATCATGGAGCAGATGCGCGAGAAGGCTGACCTCGACGCGCGCAAGATCGGCGTGCAGATCGTCGATGTGCGCGTCAAGCGGGTTGAACTTCCGGTCGATGTCAGCGAATCCGTTTATCGCCGGATGGATGCCGAGCGCAAGCGGGTGGCCAACGAGTTGCGCTCGCAGGGTTCGGCCGAGGCGGAGAAGATCCGGGCCGACGCCGACAAGCAGCGCGAGGTGATCGTCGCCGAGGCTTATCGCGAAGCCCAGAAGACGAAGGGCGATGGTGACGCCAAGGCGGCGGCGATCTACGCCGGTGCTTTTCAGAGCAGTCCTGAGTTCTATGCCTTCTATCGTAGTCTGGAGGCGTATCGCGGTAGCTTCAAGGGCAAGAGCGATGTGATCGTTGTCGAACCCAACTCGGAGTTCTTCAAGTACATGAAGAGTATCGGTCGGGGTGGCGATAAAGCCGCCAAATGACTGAAACACTGCTTCTTGCCTTTGCCCTGATGCTGGTGCTCGAAGGTGTCGTGCCGTTCGTCGCACCGGGTACCTGGCGCGAGACGTTCCGCCGCCTGATCCGCTTTTCGGACGGGCAGATTCGGTTTTTTGGTCTGACTTCGATGTTGATCGGACTCGTCCTGCTGGTCGTCCTGAAATGAACTGGCTGTTGCCCGAGCACATCGCCGATGTCCTGCCGGCAGAAGCGGCGCAGATCGAGCGTTTGCGGCGCATGCTGCTTGATCTGTTCCAGGCGCATGGTTACGAGCTGGTCATGCCGCCCTTGCTCGAACACCTCGACTCGTTGTTGACCGGTTCCGGGCAGGATTTGAAGCTGCGTACCTTCAAGCTCGTCGATCAGCTTTCCGGGCGGACGCTCGGCGTGCGCGCCGACATCACGCCACAGGTCGCGCGGATCGATGCGCATCTGCTCAATCGCCCGGGTGTCACCCGTCTGTGCTACTGCGGCAGTGTGCTGCATACGCTACCGGCGTCGCTCACCGCCAGCCGCGAGCCGATCCAAATCGGTGCTGAGCTCTATGGTCATGCCGGTCTGGCTGCCGACCGCGAAGTCATCCGCCTGATGGCCGATGCTCTCGGCGGTGCAGGAATCGCCGCGGCGCGCATCGACCTTGGGCACGTCGGTGTCTTTCGCTCGCTGGTCTGTGCGGCTGGCCTGGATAGCGAGATGGAGACGAGCCTGCTGCAGTTGTTGCAGGGGAAAGACGCCGCGGGCTTGCGCGAGTGTTGCCGCGAGATTGGCGAGCCCTATCGGTCGGCGCTCATTGCACTGCCGGATCTCTACGGAGGAACGGCGACCCTGGACGCAGCAGCGCACTCGTTGCCCGACTTGCCGGCGGTTGCCGCAGCTCTGCACGACCTGCGAGCGCTCGAGGAATCGCTACCCGAGGTGCCGTTGTCGTTCGACCTGGCCGACCTGCGCGGTTATCGTTATCACAATGGCGTTGTTTTCGCGGCTTACCACGCCGGAATCTCGAGTGCGCTGGCGCTGGGTGGTCGCTATGATGGCGTGGGCAAGATTTTTGGTCGCGAACGACCGGCCACCGGTTTTTCCCTCGATCTGCGCGAAATGGCCAGGTTGGTCGAACGCCACCCAACGGTGTCCGCCATTTGGGCGCCGTGCGCAGTCTTTGACCAGGGGCTGGCGGAAACGATTGAGGCCCTGCGCAGGCAGGGCGAGACGGTCGTCGAACTGCTCCCCGGCGAGACGATCAGCGAAGCAATGTCCGGTGCCCGCTGTCTGGTAGAGTACGACGGGCAGTGGCGGGTCGAGCATGTCAACAGGAACGGATGAGGCGCATGGCTAAGAACGTGGTGGTTGTCGGCACGCAGTGGGGCGATGAAGGCAAAGGAAAGATCGTTGATTGGCTGACCGATCACGCGAAAGGCGTAGTCCGCTTTCAGGGCGGACATAACGCCGGCCACACGCTGGTCGTCGGTGCGACGACCTACAAGCTCAACCTGGTTCCCTCGGGAATCGTTCGCGCAGGCGTCGACTGTTTCATCGGAAACGGCGTCGTTCTCGACGTTCACCATTTGATCGGTGAGATCCAGGCGCTCGAAGCGGGGGGCATAGACGTGCGTGGGCGCCTGAAGATCAGTCCGGGGTGCCCGATCATTCTCGGTTTCCACTCCGCCGTGGACCATGCACGCGAAGCGGCCAAGTGCGCCGACCTGCGAATTGGCACGACCGGCAAGGGAATTGGCCCCGCCTACGAAGACAAGGTGGCGCGGCGCGCGCTGCGGGTTTATGACCTGTTCTATCCCGGGCGTTTTGCCGAGAAACTGAAGGAGAACCTCGCCTATCACAACTTCGTCCTGACTCGCTACCTGAACGCGCAAGCGGTGGACTACGAGGCCGTTCTCGCTCAGGCGATGGCCGATGCCGAGCAGATCAAACCGCTCGTCGGCGACGTTTCGGCGGCTCTGCACGCGCTCAACAAGGCCGGCCACAATCTGCTTTTCGAAGGCGCCCAGGGGGCGCTGCTCGACATCGATCACGGCACCTATCCGTTCGTCACCTCGTCCAATTGCGTCGCCGGACAGGCTGCCGCCGGGTCGGGAGTCGGTCCGGGGATGCTGCACTACGTGCTGGGAATCACCAAGGCGTACTCGACGCGGGTCGGCGGCGGACCCTTCCCGAGCGAGCTGGATATCGAAAGGGAAGGTACGCCCGGCCATCAGATGTCGCAGCGCGGACGCGAGTTTGGTACGGTCACCGGACGCAAGCGCCGCTGCGGCTGGTTGGACACGGCGGCCTTGAAGCGATCGATCCAGATCAACGGTGTCACCGGGCTGTGTATCACCAAGCTCGACGTGCTCGATGGCCTGTCCGAAATTCGCATCTGCACCGGCTATCGCCTTGACGGGAAGGAGATTGATCTCTTGCCGATGGGGGCAGATGAGGTCGCCGGGTGTGAACCGATTGTTGAAAGCATGCCCGGGTGGTCGGTGTCCACGGCCGGGGTGAGCACCCTGGACACACTGCCGGCAGCCGCCAGAGCTTACCTCGCGCGCGTCGAGGAACTGTGCGAGGTGCCGGTTGACGTCGTGTCGACCGGACCAGAGAGGCGCGAGACCATCGTTCGCCGCCATCCACTCGAATAGGGCGTCCGCCATGGGGATCCTGGATTGGTTCAAGAACCGGCCGGCCCAGTTCGACCCGGACGGTGTTTCGGAGGGCACCGTGCAGCGGGCGACCGATAAAGCGATTGCCCTGACCAATCCCCGTTTGCAGGTGCTGCCGGACTGCCACAGTCGGTTGATGCCGGCGGTACGTCGGACGGTGATCTTCTTGACCGATGTCCTGCGCGAACTTCCGCCGGCGCGCCCGATTTCCGCCGCTGCGTGGTCGAGTGACGCAGCCTTGCGCGCGTTCTTCGTCGCCCCGTCCGACATTCCGGCAATGCTGGGCCGCTCGGAAAATCTGCGTACCGTCTTCACCAAGTTTCCAGAGCTCGATGAGGCGTGCCTGGTTCTGGGGATGGCCATCAGCGAGCAGCGCAGCCTGGGGATTGCACTGCAAGGCGCGATTGTCCAGCGCGATGTCGTGCAGACCAGCGTCAGCTTCTCCGACCACCGGGCGCATCTGTGCAGTCGTGACGAGTCTCGACTGCACCGCCTGGTCGGTGCACAAGCTTATGAATTTCTCCTCGCCGAAGCCCTGTCGGAGATCGGCGAGGACCGCGTCGAGCGGCAGGGACTCGAGGCCAATCGGGCATTGATCGGCGCCCGCCTACGCTTGCTGCGGCAGCAGGGACCGGGCCTCGGGTCGATGTTTGACGCAGCCCTGCCAGGCAAGAGCGAGCAGGCCACCCTCGAGGCGGAACTGGTCGAGAATGAGAGGCTGCTGGCCGCCATCGGCGGTGGCGAGTCTGCCCTGGAAGCAGAACTGGATTGCCTGATCGAGGTGCTGGACAATCCGCAGCGCTACCTGCACATCGAGCAGCGGGAGCTTCGACTGAACACGATGAACGTCGTCGTCGGTGCCGACGACGGGAGTCCGGCGGCGGATGTCAGGTTTTCGCTTGCCGAACTGGCGGGCTCGCGTCCGCGGAAGCGGGCGTTTGTCCTGGTTCGTGTTGCACGCTCAGAACTGCCCGCGCTACAGGGCATCGACTTCGATCGTGTAGCGCGCTGTTTGTGATCACCTGGCGGCGGGGCGAGTCCGGCGCCGCCAGGTGAGCCTTGGCTGCCGATCCGGGCGGCGTGTCGCAGCCCATTTCCTACGGAGAGATCAGAGTGAATCGAGAAGCGTTGCGTGACCGGCTACTGACACCGGTGTACCAGTGGACACGCCTTGGTCGGCAGAGCAGCAAACTGATGGTGGCAGCGAGCGAGGTCGTCGGCATGCGCTATCGGCGAGTGCTGCGGAGCAACCCACAGACTGAGACCTACTGGGCGGAGGTGGCTCAGATGAACATCGAAAAGGTCTCTGTACCGATCGAGTGTGCCGCCGCGATGGCCAGCGCGCTACCCGTTCAGACGGCCAGGTTCGCGGCGCAGACCGGTGGAGCACTGCTGGCGTGCATGCGCGCCGCATCCGCGCTTGCCGCAAGTCGGAGCGCGGAGGAAATGGCGGAACAGACGAAAGGCTGCGCTCAGGCACTGAGCGATCTGATCGCCAGCTTTTGGCAGATCAGTGGGTTTCCAGCCGAAATTGCCAGCGCCGGCGTCGCGCCCTTGCTTCGTCAGGTGAATGCAAACGTGGAACGTCTGAACAAACGTTAGAGGGAAAGAGGCGGGCGCCGCGAACGGCCGAGATTCAGAACTTGGCGAACCTGTTGACCCGAACCTTCAGGCTTGCTAAGATCCTTCTCCTTCGCTGCACCAGCGCTGCCAAGCGCTTCAGGCTGCTGGTCCAAGCGAAGCTGATGCAGGCGCCATACCAGGTGCTCATCAATAACGCGGGGTGGAGCAGTCTGGCAGCTCGTCGGGCTCATAACCCG
>ERZ761603.2631-NODE-2631-length-12132-cov-36.402004_pt1 | contig 12132 bp, 10 predicted proteins | sample MGYA00511879_ERZ761603 | MGnify/ENA primary metagenome ERZ761603 (study PRJEB28899, sample SAMN02850040) | bioreactor sludge metagenome | biome: EBPR Sludge; feature: EBPR Bioreactor; material: flocular biomat | place: Australia: Thorneside Wastwater Treatment... | reverse complement strand
AAGGCCTCGGCCTGCCGCATGAGCGGTTCGGGACAAGCCATCTTGGTCGACGCCAGGTTCTCGCTGATACTGAATTTCTCGCCGGCAGCATTATAGGTGCCGCTGTAGCGGTTGCAGCCATCGCTGCCGTGAACACGGCCTTCGGAGAAATGCAATGTTGCCGGCCGGCCGGTGAGTGACGTTTGCCCAGGCAAGGCCGACAGCTTCCAACCCGTGTCGGTCAAGGCATCGCCGCTGCCGGCTGAACCAACCGTCGCACAGGCAAGAACCATCTGAGTGGTGATCAACACCAGCCCAAGGCCCATTCGGTGTGTATGCATTGCTCCCTCCGTTGATTCCACTGTTGATCGATGATGGGCCTTGATCCGGACTGGACAACCGCCGCGAGGCCGATCGTTCGCATGCCGCCTCAAGAACTCCCGGGCGACATCAGATGTAAGCGCCGGGCCAGGCCCCGGCGCCGCTGCCACTCTTGTCCACCGCTGCTGCAGCGCCTGGAACCCCGAATGCCAAGGCAACGGCAGTCTCGCCACGCATCGAGAGGAAACGGTCGATGATCTGGCGGCTTGCCCTTGACATCCTGCCGATGAGGAGCGGGCTGCCGTGATCGAAGAAATGCAGCGCGGTGGCGTCATCGCCGGCGAGCACAGCGCCCGATGCGGCAGCCCAGAAAACATTGTGGCAATTTGTCGCCGACTCGTGGCTGAACAGGAAGAGCATCGACTCGGCGATCAGGCCGGTTTCTTCGGCGAGCTCGCGTACCGCTGCCTGCAGTCGTGACTCCTCTGGGTTGATGCCGCCGCCTGGCAGCAACACGAGTCCCCCCCGGTTTTCCACCAGCAGGATGCGTTGATCGACTTCGACGATGATGGTGGCTCTCTGTCGCTTCATGTTCGCTTTCGGTCGCATGTCAGTCGCGTCCGGGCACTCGGGGCACCTGCCAGGCCGGGACCGCTGGTCAGGAGCCGGGGAAGGTACCGCATTTCCGTCTTTTCTGCAGCACTGCCCGCGCAGCGCCGAGATTGCCCAGGCTTGGCCTCGTCAGGCCGGGCAATTCCCGGCAACGCGCCTGTCGACCATGCGAGCACACTCCCTCGCGTGCAAAGGAGAGATGACCTAGACCATCGCCAGCCCGTTGCTTTCGACCGCGACCAGCGCCTTTGCCTGATGGAAGTCGGTGGCCCGGCCGCAGGCATAGAGGCAGCAAGCCAGCTGGTTGGCGATTGGTAGAGGCAGCGAGACTTCGCCGGCAAGGACGCGGCGCATCCAGGCAACCGTCGCCTGTGCGTCGCAGTTTTCAGGCAGTTGCGGCAGACTCCTGAGGCTGTCGTGCTCGGCTTCAAAGAGGATGTCGCTGACACCGCCGTGAATGTGCTCGATCATCGGCCGGCGCTTCGGATTGGCGAAGGGTTCGCCCTCGGTACCGCGCAGCAGCAGCGCGTCCGCCCCGACGCTGGTCAGCACAGTGCGCATGCTGCTGAGGTAATCAGGGTGAGTCGCTGCCGCCAGCAGCAGGGCGTCGCCCTGGAAGGGATCGAGCATCTTGACGAGGCTGTGCGCGCTGTTGCGCAAGCCGAGCCGGCCGCGCAAGGCAAGCTGTCGGTCGAGCCCCGGCGAAAGCAGCGGCAGCGGCAGGTAAGCGAGGCCATGTTGATCCATCAGGAGCTGCGCCTGCTGCAGGCTGCTGCTGGGCTGCAGGCCATACTCGCGCAGGACCTGCTCGCTGGTGACCCGTCCGTAATCGTCGCCGACGCCGTGCAGCAGTACCGGCACGCCGTGGCGTTGCAGCAACAGCGCCAGCAGCGGCGTCAGATTGGCGGCGCGACGTGCACCGTTGTAGGCCGGAATGACAACCGGACGAATGCGTCCCGCCGGGCGGCGCAGGACTGGCAAACGTTCATTCGCCGCCGCAAGAAATCCGACCATTTCGTCCACCGTCTCGGTCTTCACGCGCAGCGCGATGACAATCGCGCCCAGTTCGAGGTCGGGAACAGTCCCGTCGAGCATCGCCGCGTAGAGATCCTGCGCTTCTCGCCGTGACATGTCGCGCGCACCCGTCGCACCACGACCGATCTCTCTGATATAAGCAGCGAAATCCATTCGATCTCCTGGTATCGTCAGACCACCGCTGCGTCGCCGGCGAACAGTGCCCGAGTTGAAACAACCCGCCCGATCGCCGGCAGGCGCGAGCCACGGAAGGTAGCGCATTTCCGGTTTTTCCGCAGCAGCGTCTGCCTATGGAGGGCTGCTGACGGCGACCTGCACAGGCACGCGTTGGTGTCGATCTTGGCGCGGTCGACCCGAGGCATGCAATGGACACCGCCGCAGAACAGATGGATTTTCCTTTCCAGCTCATGGCGATGGCTCCGGCGTGTGTTAAGCAACAGACGTGCCATGTCCATGAATCGTCAGCCCGGTGGGTTTGGCGGCGGATCTGCCGGGATTAGCGCCTTATCGTGGTGCGCGCCGGCACCCGGTCGCCTCAATGAAGGGCGCGGTTCGCAGTTCCTACCTTCCTAACATCTGATGTGCCGGGTTGACGCGGGCGACCCGAGCAGCCGACTGGTCGGGCTCCTGCTCAACACTTCGCGCCTGGCGGCGAGGCTGCAAGAGAAACTGTTGCCGCATTGATGCGTTGCCAACACGATCCGGCAGCCGCGGCCGGCGACCCGCAGGCGGCTCAGCCGCCGACTGAAGCGGGATTCAGACGATTTTTCAGGGACTTCCCGGACCAAATGCGAGGTTGACGCCGCTCGTGCGATTTCCTATCCTTTGGATCGGGGCTCATTGGTTCTTGATGGCAGGGTTGGATTTTTTGGTCCGGCCTACGCGGGTCCGAACCACGGAGGGGCGACTGCGGGGAGAAGTCGAATTTCATTGCTTTCGCGTCGGAGTGGTTGGCGTCGGGAGGCAACAGCAAGCGGTGACAGCCATCTTGCAGATCAGAAGGTGGCCCGCAGTCGGCAGGAAACTTGCTACATATCTACGCCAATTGCGCCTGGCGAAAGACGTACGAGCCTGGTGGTCGGCGCTTCTGTTTCTGACGCTTCTTGGGAGAACGGGAATGATCAACAGCATCGCATTCGACAGCCTGCGTGCCAGACGACCAATCGTTGGCGCAACCGCGCTTTGGCTGCTGCTCGGGTTTTCAGGAGCAGTATCCGCCACCAGCTTGCAGGACATGTTCAAGACCGGTGAAACCTTTACCCAGGACGGTCTTGTATTCTCGAATTTCGCCCCGGTCCTGGCCAACGCGTTCCCGGCGGGCCAGGATCTGGAGAATCTGCTCAAGAAAGACCCGCTGGCTTTATTCAATGTCCAGGCCCTGGACTTCGCGGCCGGCAAGTTCTCACATGGCTGGGGCAACGCCAGGGCTGCCGATGCCGGAAACATCGATTTGGTTATTCTGGCCGACAATGGTGCGACAGCGGGTGTGGATCCCGGCTTCAGGCTGAACAGTGCCGGTGAATGGACGGTAACTGCGGGTAATATCGCTTCCGGCCAGCTTTCCGCCTTTGCCTATGAGGTCAAGAAGACCGGGGTTCCGAAGATCAGCAGTGCTGACATCAGCCAGATCTCCACTATCGATGCCGTCGGACCCGACATCTTGAAGCTCGTCCCTCCCGTCGAGTTGCCCGATGTAGCAGCCGGCTTCGCCCTTCAGTTCATCATGGATCTGAACAGCAACGATCCTCTGAAGGCAATCCTGAACGTCACGCTGGACCTCGGTGTACAGTCGCCAACCGGAGTCATGCGGTTCAGCCAATTTGACAGCTGGTCCGGTTTTTCGGACCGGGACGCCCGGGACGCCATCCGCGTGGTCAACGTGATCGGCGTCGGGGCGAGTTCGGGCGGAGGCTTCACCATGAATGCCCTGGAGCAACGCATCGACCCTCCCCCACCCCAGATCCCTCAACCCGGCACGCTGCTCCTGATCAGCATCGGGCTCGTGGGCCTGGCTTGTCGGCGGCGGCGCAGTTCCGCGACCAGTAAGTCCTGAAGCTGACCGCGGACAGGCTTTTGGCGAGACTCCTGTCTCCTGGTTTCTCGGGACAGGACCTTGCTCAGCACCCGGTCCGGGCCGGTTGCAGCTAGAAAGGGGACCGCCCCAACGGCAAGATTTTCGATCGCCTCGTCACCTCACCATCGCCTGCTGGCCATTGGCCGCCAAGGATCGGCCACCGACCTCAAAAGTTCGTTGCGGAGCGCTTGACGGCAATCCGCCTGCGCGCCGCAAAGGCATCCTCTCTTTGGTCAATCCAGCTACCGGAAAAAAGAAGGGCCACCGTCGCCGATGGCCCCTGCTCATCCGGACGAGCCGTGCCCTCAGCCGATCTTGAACATCAGCGATTCAGCGCCGGAGTTGAGTGCGACAGTGATCGGCAACTGGTGGGTGGTCGGCCCCCAGAACTGCCGCGGACCGGGCGAGGCGAAGAGGTCCTTCGCCGCCCACTCGTCGCGCCGCGAGGCGAAGTACTGCATGGCCGGTGAATCCATCTTGACCAATGCCTTTTCGATCACGAACTCGTCCTTGCCATGGCGGCGCTCGATGTTGAGCAGGCCGGCAAGCGGGATCGCCTGCGGCGTGCCGCCAGTGGTCAGGCCGGTGATCGTCGCCATGTAGCCGGTGCGGCCGTCGAGGATCAGCGAGCCGGCAGTCAGGCCGAGGTTGTAGGTGTAGGCCGCATCGAACAGGGTCGGCGCGCCGCAACGGCCTTCGTAGCCGAGGAAGTGGCTGTGCGCGGCAAACGGCACCTGCGGATCCAGTTCCCTGACCCGCTTCTTGGCCATGTCGATCAGCAACTGCTCGGTGGGGATCAGCGAGACCTGCAGATTGCCGTGGGAATCGCGCTCGGCGAGCAGCATGTTCACGATGTAGTGCGGCAGAGAAGCCAGCAGATGCGCATTGTCCGTGCTGAGCCTGCTCTCGATGAAAGCCGGCTTGGCCTCGTCGGCCAGCGCGGCGAACTCGGCCACGTTGTGCGCCAGAACGTCGTTGAGTTCGGCGATCATCGCGTTCATTTCCGGGATGAACTCGATCAGGCCTTCCGGCGCCAGCAGGACGCCATAGTTCATTCCCCGATGCGAGCGATCGACTATGACCTGCGCCACGCGGTCGATGATGCTTGCCAGGGACTCCTTTCTGGCGGCGATTTCTTCCGAGATCAGGGCGATCGCCGGCTTGGTCTGCAGCGCAACTTCGAGTGCGACGTGCGAGGCGGACCGGCCCATCAGCTTCACGAAGTGCCAGTACTTCAGCGAGGAACTGGTGTCCTGCAGGATGTTGCCTACCATTTCGCTGTAGATGCGGGTGGCGGTATCGAAGCCGAACGAAATCGACAGCAGGTCGCCGACCTGGAGGTCGCCGTCGATGGTCTTCGGAACACCGATCACCTGTACGCCGGAGCCGTCGGCCTTGACGCCGGTGAACAGCGATTCGGCGAGCACGGCCGCATTGGTGTTGGAGTCGTCGCCACCGACGACGACAATCGCGTCGAGCTGATGCTTGATACACGTCTCGCGGACCTGCGCGAACTGTTCGTCACTCTTGATCTTGGTCCGGTCCGAGCCAAGAAAATCGAAGCCGCCGGTGTTGATGATGAAGTCGACGTTGGCGTCAGTGATCTCGAACAGCGAACCCTTGAGCAGGCCTTTCGGGCCGGCCTTGACGCCGAAAAGGGTGTTGCCGGCGCCGAGAACGCGCTTGAGACCGCAGACCACGTTGTGGCCACCGGCAGCGGGGCCGCCCGAAAACAGCACGGCGACGCGCTTGCCCTGCACCCCGGCGCTGCTGGCGCCGGCAGAAGTGAGGACGACATTGCCGGAGGCGGCGACGGTTTGCGGGAACTGTGCGCGCACGCCGTCGCTGTCCTTGGTGCTCAGGACGCGGCCGGTGTTGCTGAAGCTGACCGGCTGCGGGCTGCTCGACGAGCCGAACGCGGCACAGACCGGCAGGGGATTCTGGCGTACGGCGGTTTCAAAAATCGATTTGTGTGCTTCGGTGTTGATTAGCTGTTCTACCAGGGTACTCATGGTTTGATCCTCGGTGTACAAAAATTGGCAGTTGGAAACGGGCCAGGCAACGCGCCGGCGCAGCCGGCAGGCAACGGCCCTGCAGCGGGGCCACGGAGGGCTTCTTGCGGCGACAGGACTGGCGCTGGATCATCCTTCGATAGCGTGTGGAGAGTCGGGGCAAAGCGTGCCTGACTTGGCGGGAGTCAACTGCTGGCCCGGGCTGACGCCCGTTGGTGGGTGCCTCCGCAGACACAAAAAAGGGCCAGCCCAGATCTGAGCCAGCCCGTCTTGATGCCCCGCCGGTCAATTACCCCAGCGTGCCGATGTTGTTAAGATCGGCAAATGCCTGCTTCAGCCTGGCCCGGAAAGCGTCTTCGCCCTTGCGCAACCAGGCGCGCGGGTCGTAGAACTTCTTGTTCGGCTTGTCGTCACCTTCCGGGTTGCCGATCTGGCCTTGCAGATAGCCTTCGTTCTTCTTGTAGAAGCCCATCACGCCATCCCAGAACGCCCACTGCAGGTCGGTGTCGATGTTCATCTTGACCACGCCGTAGGAGATCGCCTCGCGGATTTCCTCAAGAGTCGACCCGGAACCGCCATGGAAGACGAAGTTGACCGGATGAGGCTTGGTGCCGAATTTCTTCTGCACGTATTCCTGCGAGTTCTTGAGGATGATCGGCTGCAACTTGACGTTGCCGGGCTTGTAAACGCCGTGAACATTGCCGAAGGAGGCGGCGATCGTAAAGCGGTCGCTGACCTTCGAGAGTTCCTCGTAAGCCTGCGAGACGTCCTCTGGCTGCGTGTACAGCTTCGAGCTGTCCACGCCGGAATTGTCGACGCCATCTTCTTCACCACCAGTGACGCCGAGTTCGATCTCGAGCGTCATTCCCATCTTGCTCATCCGTTCGAGATACCGCTTGCAGATCTCGATGTTCTCTTCAATCGGCTCTTCGGACAGGTCGAGCATGTGCGAGCTGTACAGCGGCTTGCCGTGCGTCTTGAAGTACTTCTCGCCGGCGTCGAGCAGGCCGTCGATCCACGGCAGCAGTTTCTTGGCCGCGTGGTCGGTGTGCAGGATGATCGTCGCGCCATACAGCTCGGCGAGCTGGTGGATGTGATGGGCGCCCGAGATGCCACCGGCGATGCAGGAGCGCTGGTTGGTGTTGTCGAGGCCCTTGCCGGCAAAGAACTGCGCGCCGCCGTTGGAGAACTGGATGATCGCCGGGGAGTTCAGCTCCTTGGCGGTTTCCATGACCGCGTTCACTGTGCTGGTGTTGATGACATTGACCGCCGGCAGCGCGAAGTGCTTGGCCTTGGCCAGATCGAAAATCGCTTGTAACTCGTCGCCAGTGGCGACGCCAGGTTTGATTTGTGTTGCACTCATGATTGATTTTTCCACATTCAGTTGATCGAGAGGGTCGAGAGGATCGAGAAGCGAGGGCAAAACGGACGCCGAGACGCCCGATTCAGTGGAAGTATCTCCGGCGTGCAGCGACTCGTCAAGCACCGTCTGTTTTATGTTGGCAAAAACGCGGAAAGGAGCTCGACTGGCACCGAAACGGGGCGCGGAAGCGCGCGTCCGGAGCTTACCGGCCGCCTGCAGAACGTTCAGTCCGGCGATGTCTACCTGCAAGTCAGCGCGGCGGTAGCTCTTGCCGAAACGGGCAGTGTCCTTCTGAATGTCTCGTCGGTACCAGCGCTGCTCCTCCGGGGTCAGATTCTCCTCGGTCGGCTGTGAGTCGATATCGAAGAAGCAGATTCTCCGCAGGAGATGTTGTCTGGCGTGTCGCTGAGTACCATCGTCATCCCGCCCATCCGCCTGAAAACCCGGAGGTAGCCGCCCATCAGACCACTCGGGGTGAGTGATATCAAGCAATCCCGGCTCCCCGGACGGCTCAGCAAGTCGACGAAAATCCCCTTGACCAGATGGCGGGCTTTCGGACTGACCGCCGAAGTCACCGGAGTGCACATCTCACAGCCAGCCTTCCACCTTGCTGCGTGCAGGCACACCGCCGGCATGCACCACCTGCCCGTCGATCACCACGCCGGGCGTGGACATCACGCCATAGCTCATGATGTCCGGCAGGTTCTCGACTTTTTCGAGCGAAATCTCGACACCCTTCTCTCTGGCAACCGCTTCGACGAGGGCGACGGTCGTGCGACAGTTGGCGCAGCCGGTACCGAGAACCTTGATGTTTTTCATGGGAATTCCTCTTACCTGATGAAGAAATGAATCACAGCAGCCAGTTGAAAATGTAGCCGACCAGCAAAATGCCGGTCGCCACGACACCGGCGAAGGTCGCTATCAGGGTCGGCCTGAGCGCTTTCCGCAGAATGATCATTTCCGGCGCCGAGAGCGCGATCACGGCCATCATGAAAGCCAGGACCGTACCAAGGGCCGCGCCTTTGCCGATCAGGGCTTCGACAATCGGAATGATTCCCGCGGCGTTGGTATACATCGGCACCCCGAGCAGAACCGCGGCGGGTACGGCCCACCAGACATCGCGGCCCATGAACGAGGCCATGAAATCCTCTGGCACATAGCCGTGGATGCCGGCACCCAGGGCAATCCCCACCAGGACGTAGGGCCACACCTTGCCGACAATCTCGCGCACATGCGCACCGCCGGCCTGCAAACGTTCCAGCCAGGAAATCTCCTCACCGGCCACCTGGGCCCCCTGACCGGCAAGGATTTTCTGCACCCAGTCCTCGAGATGATGTTCCATCCTCAGCTTGCCGATCACCAGACCGGCGACGATGGCCACCAGCAACCCCATGCCGAGGTAGAGAGCGGCGACCTTCCAGCCAAACATGCCGAAGAGCAGCACCAGGGCAATTTCGTTGACCATCGGCGCCGAGATCAGGAAGGAGAAGGTCACCCCCAGCGGCACACCTGCCGAGAGAAAGCCGATGAACAGGGGCACCGCCGAGCACGAGCAGAACGGTGTAACAATGCCCAGGGTGGCCGCCAGGACGTTGCCGATGCCTTCGCGCTTGCCGGAAAGCAGCGCCCGGGTGCGCTCGGGCGAAAAAAAAGTCTGGATGACGCCCATGACGAAGACGATTCCGGTCAGGAGCAGCAGCACCTTCGGCGTGTCGTAGAAGAAGAAATGGACGGCTTCGCCGAAGTGCGTCCGGCGGGAAAGGCCAATGGCGCTGACGACCGCGTCGGCAAAAGCGGTCAGCTGACTGTAGGCGGCTATCCAGAGCACGCCGCCCAGGCCAATTCCAATCAGCCACCAAGTGAGCTTGGCGCTTGCGGTCTTGTCGACCACCGAAACGTTCATGCGGTGACTCCAGGGGACTTCACCATCGTAGATGATACTGCCTTCCCCGAAACCTCGTCGTCGGGGGAGGGTTCGGCAGACCCTGGCCGCCGTGCTTCGGCCACACAGTCCTGCCACGAGGCCCGCTCAAAGCATCGACTTGCCCTGGGCAAGAACCTTGTCGCAGATCTGCTTCGTGACTTTTTTCTTCATGCTGCCCAGGTCGAACTGGCTGCCTTTGCTGTCGCTCAGAATGCCCTTGGCACCGCTGCTGTAGCCACTGTCGGATGACGAGGATCCACCCGGCAGCTTGCTCATCAGCGAGTCCTTGACCGAGGCCGCGTTCTTTCCCCCGAGATAATTGTTCTTGATGCAGAACTCCAGCAGACCGGCGACGTTGCTTGCGGTGCCAGAGGTGATGGACTGTCCGGAAAGCGCGTCGCCGACGCCACCCAGGTTCCCGAGTCCGCCGGACAATCCGCTGTTTTCCCCCTGTTTCATCAGGTCCCCAAGCTGCGCGTGTGCGGCCGTGAGGGGCAAGAGACCGACGATGAGGATACCTGCGGTTGCGATACGACAAGTGCGTGCATTCATGCTGACCTCCTTCTGGTTGGCTGGAAGAGTCCGTTACTGGACTGTGGTGGTGCATTGCTGACGACCAGCCAGTGGTTTCTGGCTGCGTGCAGACCTCACTGGCGTGATGATACGCTGGCTCAGGTGACTCTTGGCCATCCTGCCCGGTTGGCAGCGCGCTCAAAGTGATTTCGACAGCCAAGTGCCGGTGTCTTGTTCGGGCGCACCGATCTGGCGTCGGTCGATGACCCACCACTGCATGGCAGAATTGATCAGCGGATGGCGTTCCGCGCAAGAAGCGCCAGGCGCACATCCACGGTGACCGACAGCGCTGTCAACGCTGCGGCCCTCGAACGGCGCTCGGCGCTGGCACGGTAGAGATGTGGAGTCATTGCGAGCAGATCGGCAATCGTCTCGCTGCCCGCGAGATCGAGGTGGTAGCGAACGGTTTCGTTGGAGACGCCGGTAAAGCCCTGCGGCTCCCGGCCGTCGGCCGCACGCCCCGGCTTCAGCGTGGGGTAGATTATCTCGCGCAGTTCCCGCAGATGGTCCGGCCCGGCATCAAGCTGCAACAGCTGGCCGCCCGGCTTGAGCACACGGGCAAACTCGGCATGGACCGGAAACCCGAAAATGCACAGCACCCGATCAAGCGTGCCTGGCTGCACGGGCAGGTTGGCGTTGCTCCCCACAACCCAGGTGGGCAGCCTGTCCTGTTTCGCTGCCGACAGGACCGCCCACTTGGAGATATCCAGCCCAAGCAGCGCCAGGGACTGGCCGCCACGGGTCGCAGCGGCCAGCTGACGCAGGTAGTAGCCCTCGCCGCAACCGGCATCGAGGCAACTGGCAATTCCCCTGGGTGGCAGACCCGCCAGTACCGCCCGACTTACCGCAGCGGCAATCGCCTGGTAATGGCCGGCATTGAGGAAGCGCTGGCGGGCAGCGACCATCAGCTTGCTGTCGCCCGGATCGCGCGAGCGCTTGTGCTGAACCGGAAGCAAGTGGGTATAGCCCTGACTGGCGATGTCAAAGCCATGACCAGCGGCGCAGCGCCACATCGACCCGTTGCTGTGAAGAGGGGCGCCGTCCAGGGGGCAGGCAAGCGCCTGGAATGAGGTGATGGGCATGAACTGTGCGTCCTGAGGGCCTGACGAATCGGGTTTATCCATCGCAACACGCCGGAGGACTCGGGAGATCGACCTTGTGAACTGAACCGGTGCCCGGAAGGGGACATGGGCGATTCTACCCCCGGCTCACGCCCTTTCCATAGGCTGCAGCGGCTGAAAGCTTCACTGGTGGAGCATAAGCCTGAGGGAAACCGGTCATGGACCACAGACGGACCAGAAGCGACTCTCGACGAGATCGGGGTTCGCCGCCGATGAAGGCGACGATCTACCATCTGCAACATCTGCTCCGCCCGCTGTGCCAGCCGGTTCGCCCTGCGGCGTTACGGCAGAGGTCTGCCGTAACGCCGCATTGAAGGGTTGCAGGCAAGTCTCAACGTTCTACTGCCGAATGCCACCCAGTCGGACCCCATGGTTCAGGCCGTGCCGGCGCCTCGCGCCGTTTTCGGCGAACTGATCCGCCAAGCCGGACAGGGCGATCTGTTGCTCTGCGACAAAACCCGGGCGAAGGCTCTGTCGTTGATCGTCGCAGAAAACAAGCTCGAAGCGGCCGGTTTGGCCACATGCGAGCGTTTACTCCTTCACAACCTACTGCAGATTTGCGTGCCTAATCCATGACGCTGGTCACCCTAGGTAAGGGTAAGCAATCGCGCCAGCGTATACATGGTGTGCCGCATACAACCGATCTCCCTGCGTGTCCGGTGATCGTAACTGTGGCAGCTAATCGAGGCAATCCATCAACGAGCTCGCAAGAGGGGCCGATCGCGAGCCAACGGAGAGTAGTCTTGAATCCATCGATCAACCGGACGCCGACATTGTCCGCCACGAATCGGTTCAAATCCTAGAAGAGGTTTTGGGGTTGGCGGTCGTCAGGAATAGTGCAGATCACACCAACCAGACATTTCACGTTGGCATATTTCACGCATCTCATGAAACCATAGAATACGCCACCGCAAGCCGTCCCAGTTTCTCCAACAGTCACCTCCAAACAACCACTTGAACAAACTGCATCAAATTTGCGAAGTCAGGAGATTCATCACACAAAACCCCGCAAAACATGGCGTTGAGCGGGGTCTTCGTTTTTTGCTGCAGAGAGTTTGCAGTGGGTTTCCTGGCGGAGACGAAGGGATTCGAACCCTTGATGCAGGTTTATGCCCGCA
>ERZ761603.2628-NODE-2628-length-12135-cov-40.908278_pt1 | contig 12135 bp, 10 predicted proteins | sample MGYA00511879_ERZ761603 | MGnify/ENA primary metagenome ERZ761603 (study PRJEB28899, sample SAMN02850040) | bioreactor sludge metagenome | biome: EBPR Sludge; feature: EBPR Bioreactor; material: flocular biomat | place: Australia: Thorneside Wastwater Treatment... | reverse complement strand
ATGCGCACTTTAGCAAAAACAAAAGGCACCCGCAGGTGCCTCTTGCCTTGTGCCGCGCGACGATCAGGCGGCAGCCAGCGCCTTGATCTGGGCCGACAGGCGGCTCTTGGTGCGCGAGGCCTTGTTCTTGTGGACGATCTTCTTGTCGGCGATGCGGTCGAGGACCGCGACGGACTGCTGGTAGACGCCCTGGGCGGCGGTCTTGTCGCCTGCTTCGATCGCCTGGCGCACGCGCTTGACGGCGGTACGCAGGGTCGAACGCAGGCTGGCGTTGTGGGAGCGCTGCTTGTCAGCTTGACGGGCGCGCTTGCGGGCTTGTGCGCTGTTGGCCATTGAGATTTCCGAAATTGTTTGAGCAACCGAGGATTATAACAAAGACGCGACGTCCAACAATGGTTTTTTCAACACTTGCCGCCAGCATCGGGAGTCCGCCCGATCCAGATTCATCGCCGCTCCTCTAAACTGGCGCAAATCAAGCAACGCGAGATGGCCAATAGCGCCCCGGCTCTCGCCTACTCGACAGGCAATCGGAAATCCTTGTAGGTCATCTCGATCCTCAGGATGCTGCCGACGCGCCTGCCATCGATCTCCCCCGGCATGAAACGCATGCGTCGGAACGCTACAACCACTGCGTCATGAACCCTCGCAGGCATGTCGGTGAATTCCGTCTCCGTCCCCGTAACTTCGCCGGAATCGCTGATCCAGATCCTCAGGACAACGCGGTCGCTCCTGCCATCAGGCTCGGGCTCGAGCGTGCCCGGATCCTCCAGCACGGTCAGGGGGTACGGACGTACAGTCAGCTGGTCGCTCGAAAAGTAGCGCAACTCTCCGGAGCCGTCGCCCGGCCCATGATCCATCGTCGGCTTCGTGGAATTTCCCTCGCGGTCGGGAGTTCCCGGCGTGAGGGTCTCGGAATCGTTGCCCTGCAATGGCGCGGACGGCGCCGCCTCTTCCTTGTACGCAGCTTCGGGAGGTCGGTCATTCTCCGGCGTGTCGCGGTTCGCCACGCCGACGAGGCGAGCGGTGATTTCATGCCGGCTCGCACCCCCTTCGCCGCCTCCGGGCGCAGCCCCTGACAGGGGCGGCAACACGGCCAGCACGTGAAGGAGAAGCGACAGGAACAGAGCCGGCAGGAGACGCCCGCATCCGGCGGGTTGCCCGCAGCGTGAAGAACCGACAGGAGACATTGTCAGAGGCGATGGGAACATGGCACCGGGACAAGCTTATATTCGTGAAACACAAAGGGCACTCGGGTTCGGGCAACGAGCGATTGCGCCTTGCAACCGGACCGCCCCTCCGCACGACGGCACGATACCCTGCCGCCGCTCGTTCCGTCTGACCACTCGGAGCCATTCCTCGACCGGTCGTCGGAACGGCTGCTCCAACCCGCCCGGTCGGCCTATGATTCAGTCGCCGAACCAATCCGTATTGTTGCGCGCCCCGTCTCGTCAGGGACAGGGCGGACAAAGAGGAAAACGATGAAAAGGAAACTTGGCTTCACGCTGATCGAACTGATGATCGTTGTCGCGATCGTCGGCATCCTGGCCACTATCGCCTACCCGGCTTACACCGATTATCTGATCCGCGGCCGTATTCCGGACGCGACATCGGCCTTGGCCGCCAAGCGGGTTCAGATGGAACAGTACTTCCAGGACAACCGCACCTATGTTGGCGCGCCGGCGTGCGTCGCCGATGCGAACTCCAGCCGGTTCTTCACTTTCTCCTGCAATCCCGCCGCAACCGCAACGACCTATACGTTGGAGGCCGTCGGCGTCGCACCAATGGCCGGCTTCGGCTATACGATCACTCAGGCAAACGCGAGAGCCTCGAATATCACCCGCGCCGGCTGGGCGAATCCGAACCCCAACAATTGCTGGGCCATCAGGAAAGATGGTAGCTGCTCATGAAACCGGATCGCCAGGCGGGAATGAGTCTGATCGAACTGATGATCGGCATTGCGGTGTTCGGCATCCTGCTTGCGCTCGGGGTGCCGACCTTTGCCCGCTGGACCCAGAACAGCCAGATTCGCAACTCCGCCGAGGCCATCCATAACGGCCTGATGCTTGCCCGGGCCGAAGCCGTGCGCCGCAACACGACCGTCCGCTTCCAGTTCGTCACGACGACGACCAGTGCTTGCGCACTGTCGGACACCGGCGCCAACTGGGTGGTCAGCCTGGACAGTCCGGCGGGCGCCTGCGACGCGACGCCTTCCGACAATGTCGCACCGCGCATCGTCCAGGTTCGTTCCGCGGCCGAAGGTTCACGCAACGCCGCCATCGATGCCGGCGGGGTATCGCTAATCACCTTCAACGGCACGGGCCAGGCAACCGGTGGCGCTCCGGCAGCCATTGATGTCACCAATCCAACCGGCGGCGCCTGTGCCACCGCGGCCGGCCCGATGCGCTGCATGCGCGTGACGGTGGCAACCGGCGGCCAGATCCGCATGTGCGATCCGGCACGCGCCGCCAACGATCCCCAAGGGTGTTGATATGATCTCCCAACATGATCCCGCCCGTCAGCAGTCCGGCATGATCCTCATCGAAGCGCTGCTGGCGATTCTCGTCTTTTCGCTCGGCATTCTCGCACTCGTCGGCCTGCAGGCCGCTGCGGTCAAGCAATCGGCCGATGCCAAGTACCGTACCGAGGCGGCCCTGCTGGCCAACGAAATCATCGGGCAGATGTGGGTCAGCGACCGGACGACGTCGGTGTTGCAGGCGAACTTCAATAGCCCCGGGGGCGCTACCTATGTCAACTGGCTTGGCAGGGTCAGCGGAGTTCTCCCGGGCGTTGTCGCCAACTCTCCGACCGCGCCAACCATCGCTATCGACGCAGAAGGCATCGCAACGGTAACGGTCGCATGGAATGCCCCCAACGAACCTGCCGGCACTCCGCCCCATCAGTATGTCGCCATTGCCCAGATCCGGTAGAGGAAATCGACGTGAAGACAAGACCCTGTGATTCGCGTTCCGGGCAGTCCGGCTTCAGCCTGATCGAGATCATGGTCGGCATGGTGATCGGCCTGCTCGCCATCATCGTCATGATGCAGGTGTTTGCCACCTCCGAGGAGCGCAAGCGTACCGCCAATGCCGGCAGCGACGCGCAGAACAGCGCGGTGATCGCCCTCGATACCATGCAACGCGACATCGGCCAGAGCGGTTACGGTTTTGCGATGACGCGACTGCTCGGCTGCAATCTGCAATTGCCATTCGGGGCGCCCGTACCCATCGCTCCGGTCATCATCAACCCGCCAGTGGCCGTGATTCCCGCTGGCGATGCCAATACCGACACCCTGCTGGTCTCCTACGGCCTCGGCAACGATCAGCCCGAAGGGTACAACGTCCTGATCCAGAGCGGCACGACGTATACCATCGTCGGCACCGGCATGTTGCGGGTGGGGGACCGGGTGGTCGCCGCGCCGGCAGTCTGTGGTGCGACAACGCTGGTGCTCGGCACCGTCCAGACGGTGAATGCCTCGGCCATTCAACTGTCGACTTCCGCGGCTGGCACCGGGCTTTTCAATCTGGGAGCGACACCCAGGTTCCTCGCCTATGCCGTGCGCAACGGCAATCTGGTGGTCTGCGACTACATGGCCGCCAATTGCGGCGACGCCACGGCGGCAACCCTCGCCAACCCGGCCATCTGGCGACTCGTCGCCGAGAACATCGCCAGCCTGCGCGCCCAATATGGGCGCGACACTTCGGGACCGCCGATGGATGGCACGGTCGACACCTACGACCAGACGACTCCGGCGACGGCCTGTCAATGGGCGAGGATCCCGGCGGTCCGCCTGGCCCTGGTGGCGCGCAGCGCCCAGTATGAAAAGGAAAATGTCACCCTTGCCGCACCGCAATGGTCGGGCTCGACCAGTCCCACACCCGTTGTCATCGGCGTCCCGACAAATCCGGATGGGACTGCTGACGCCTTGTGGCAGAGGTATCGCTACCGGGTGTTCGAGACCGTCGTGCCGATTCGCAACGTCGCCTGGATGGGAGCAGTCTCGGGATGCTGAACAGGGTAACCATCATGCAAAATCGAACCAGCGCGCCGCGCGCGCAGTCAGGGGTCGTCCTGGTCATCGCGCTGATCATCCTGATCGCGATGACGATCGCCGGGATCGCGATGATCCGTTCGGTCGATCTCACCAACATCATCGCCGGCAATCTCGCCTTCAAGCAGGCGGCCACCCATTCCGGCGATACCGGGGTCGAAACGGCATTCAACTGGCTGACCACCAACAACGTTGGAACATTCCTGCACACCGACGTTGCCAACCAGGGCTACTCGGCCAACGGCAACGCTGCGACACGCAGCCCCGCCGCCGGGCAAACCTGGGAAGCCTACTGGGCGACCTTGCCGGCAACCCGGATCAGAACCTTGGCGCCCGACGCCGCTGGAAACACCGTTTCCTACATCATCGACCGCCTGTGCGCCAACGCCGGAAACCCGACTACGGGAGCCAATTGCTCGGCGTCGACCGTGTCGTCGGTCGCCAGCGGCTCCGGGGAAGAAGGCGGCGAGAAAGCCATCACCTCGTCGTCGGCGATTTATTACCGCATTACCGTCCGCATTGCGGGTCCGCGCAATACCGTCAGCTTCATCCAGTCTACGGTGACGCTGTGACCCCCTCGCCCCTTGCCATCGAACCGTCCGCAACGCCCAGATCGATCAGGAGTTTGCCATGAACGCCCATTCCTTCCTCAGCCGGAGCAGCATTCTCGCTTCCGCCCTGACTGTGACCGTAGGCGCGCACGCCGCGCTGACGGATCTGTCGACCCTGCCGCTGAGCACGTATTACGCGCCGTCGTCGGTCGACGTCAAGCCGAACATCCTGTTCGTCCTCGACGATTCCGGCAGTATGGACTGGGACGCGATGCCGGACCAGGCAACGTGGTTCGATGACTACAACGACCAGTATCGTCCGACCAACTACGCCAACGTCGATAACTACATGCCGCCCTACATGCGCTACAACAGCGCCTTCAACGGCATCGCCTACAACCCGGCCGTCCGTTACCTGCCGCCGGTTCACTACAACGCGGACGGCAGCGTGAATGCGACGACCTATCCCTCGATGACCGGGACGTCGGCAGCGACCGGCGGCGTCAACTGGGTCGCGGTGAGGAACGACGGCTACGGCGTCCAGAGCACCAATACCAGCAATCTGAGCGGCGGGGTCTACGCTTATGTCACCATCCCCGGACAGTATTGCGACCAGCCGAACCTGCGGACATGCGCGACCCAGACAGCGCCGTCCACCGCCTATCCATATCCGGCGCTGATGCGCTGGTGCACGACCGCCGCCCTGACCGACACGACATGTCGCGCCACCTGGGATGCGTCGCGAATGTATCCGCGGATGCCGGCTCCGCGTATCGCAACGATTGCGGTTTCCGGATCCAGTTCGGCCGTAGTCAGCGGAATTACCGTCGGCGGCTTGCAGATCATGAACGCTGCGACCGCCCCCTCATCCACAAACGGCATCGTCGCCAACCGAATCCGCGACGCCATCAATGCCTGCTCCAATGTCGTGCCGAGCGGCAGCAACTGCACCACGGTCGGTTATTCGGCGACGACCAATGGTTCGACGGTCACCATTTACGCGCCGGGAGCGACCAGCGCGACACCGGCGGCAGCCAGCAGCGGCACGACACTCGCGATCAGCGCATTCGCCCGAAGCAATATCCCCCTGCCGTACTGGCGGGATACGAACCCGAACCCGAACCAAAGTTCGAGCACCATTCCGGGCGAAAACCTGCGCCACACGATTACTCCCTTCATCACCAGTTATCCCTATCCCGGCTCCGCGACCAAGGCGCCCGGCCGTACCGACTGCGCCGCATCTACCTGCACCTATACCGAGGAAAAGACCAACTATGCCAACTGGTATGCGTATTACCGCACGCGCATGCAGTTGATGAAGACTGCGGCGAGCCGGGCCTTTGCCCAGATCGACAAGCCGGCCGACATCGCCGCCGGCACTTCCCGCTTCCGCGTCGGCCTGATGTCCATCAACAACAATACCGGTTCGGATTTCGTGAATCTCGACGAATTCAGGACCGCCCACAAGAACAACTGGTACAACAGGCTTTTTGCCGCCTACCCATACAGCGGCACGCCTCTGCGCACGGCATTGTCCACCGCCGGTCGCCTCTACGCCGGAAACCTGAACTCCTCGACCTTGAACGGCGTCAACGTGGTCGATCCGCTGCAGTATTCCTGCCAGCAAAACTACACCATCCTGTCCACCGATGGTTTCTGGAACCAGGGCGCCGGCTACATGCTCGATGGCTCGACGCGCGTCGGCGATCAGGATGGCGCCTGGCCGGCCCCCTACAACGACGGCGGCACGGCGGTCCCGCAGCAACGCACCAGCCGCTTGCAGTCGAGCACCGAAACCCAGTGGGCGGAAAGGGGAACGCTGCAGTCGCGGGCGACGCAGTTGCAGTCACGCACACAGCAACTCCAATCGAGGACGGTAGGGGCCACCAACACCGGCAACTCCAACCGCGTTACGCGAACGAGTTCCGACTGGGGTTCAACCTGGACCAACTGGGGCAGCATTGGCAGCGGTTGCACGGTTGACAACTCCGGGCAAAACCAAAGGCAGTGCGCATGGCTTCAAGGGGCCGCTTGGACCAACGTGAGCAGTTGCGCCCCTGGTGCCACTTCCGCGTGCCGGTATTCAGGAACCTGGTCGGCCTGGGGCAACGTGTCGAGTTGTACCGCGAACCCGCAAGACAATACTGGTACGGCAGGGCCGGCATGGGAAAGCGCGATTGAATGCCAGACGATCAACACTTCGTCATGGACAAATGCGGCCAGTTGCACGCCTGGCACCAACCCAGACGGTAGCGGCACCGCCTGCCAGTATTCTTGGGCAGCGGCGGCAGCAACGCCCACCATCACGCCGGCCTATGTCGCGAATGATTACACCAATGCAACGGTGTACCGGAACCCCACATACACCAACTCGACCTGGACAAATGCCACGACGTGCACGGAGGAAACGGACTACAGCGCCTCGGGCACCAGGGCAACCTGTCGCTATGGCAGTTGGTCCTCATGGGGGAATGTGGCCTCGTGCACCCCGGTCGCCCAGTCGGCGGGCCCCAATTACACCGTCGGCACCGCGGTCGAGTGCCAGAGCGTCGCCAGCGGCGGTTACGTCAGCGACACGCTGGCCGATGTCGCGGCCTACTACTACAGGACCGACCTGCGCAGTCCGACGGCAAGCGCCCCGAACGCAACCGGCACCTGCACCGGGCCGACGATCGCCCCGTCGACCACACCGAACGATCTCTGCGAAAACGACCTGGTACCCAATGGCCGCGACGTGGCAACGACGCAGCACATGACGACCTTCACCCTCGGCCTGGGCGCGCAGGGGAAGATGCTCTTTTCGCCGACGTACTGGACCGACACGACCGGAGACTTCGCTTCGGTGAGGAACGAGGTCACCGCCGATCCGGCCAACGGGATATGTGGCTGGATGGCCGCTGGTAGCCGGTGCGTGTGGCCCACCCCCTCGGCGGACAACCCGGCCAATATCGACGACCTGTGGCATGCGGCAATCAACGGTCGCGGCTCCTATTTCAGCGCGACCGACCCGACCTCGCTGGCGAGCGGCCTGGCCAGCACCCTGGGCACCATCGTCGATACACCGCGGCCGGGCACCTCGGCGGCGGCGGCGAGCAGCAACCCGAACATCAGCGCCGGCGACAATTACGTCTTCAGTTCCTACTACAAGTCGGTCGACTGGTATGGCGATCTCTACCGCCAGCGCTTCGACATTGCCACCAGGGCTCTCTCCCCGGCGGTGGACTGGTCGGCGAGCGCCATGCTCGATTGCGCCACGACATCCTGGACGACGGGCAGGGCCTATGTCGCCGGGGATGTCTATCGCTACGGGGATGCCTGCTATCTGGTGACCACCGACTATGTCGCGGGCGCCACCTTCTCGACGGTCGACACCGACAACTCGTCCAGAGTGACTTATTCGCCAGCGTCCTGTTCGACCGCCTGGGCGCCCAACACCGCCTATGCGGTCGGCAGCATCTTCTCTCAGGGCACGCCCGCGATCTGCCGCTACGTCATCAATGCCTATACCTCAGGCGATACGTTTGGAATTTCCGATACGGCCAACACGAACGCGGCCTATGTCGCCGGAGCGCCAACGGCCTGCTCGACGCCCTGGGCAGCCGGCGCCACCTATGCAGCGGGCAGCACGTTCACGAGGAACGGGGTCTGTTACGACGTCACCAGCGCCTATACGTCAGGCACCAGCTTTGGCGCAGTGGATACGACCAACACGATCAGCCCCTATGTCCCGCGAACCATCTACACCAGGGGCAGCAGCGGCTTTGCCAGCTTTGACTGGAGTGGCCTGAGCGCAACGCAGAGGGCCTACTTCACCAAGCCCGCCATCGGCTATGTCGCAGGGCCGCCGGCAACGGGTCTTTCCCAGTTCTGCACGCCGGCCGGCACCGGCTCCTGCCTGAACAGCACGGCTCAGGACAACACGACCGTGGCAACCGGCGGAGCGGCCGGCGAGGCGCTGGTCAACTTCCTGAGAGGCGACCGCAGCAATGAAGGCACCTTCTTCCGTACGCGCAAGCACGTGCTGGGCGATATCGTTTCTTCGGAGGCGCGCTACGTCAAGACGCCCATGTTCGAGTACACCGATCCCGGATACAGCGACTACAAGTCGTCGACCCTGATTACCACGCGCGCCAGTGCGGTCTATGTCGCCAGCAACGACGGCATGCTGCATGCGTTCAATGCCGAAACCGGGAAGGAATTGTGGGCCTACGTCCCGGAGTTGGTGCTTCCGCAACTCCATCGACTGGCTGATCCGAATTACGGCCAGAATCACCAGTACTACGTCGATGGGAGCCCGGAGGTCGGCGATGTTTGCCCGAGCACACCTACCACACCCTGTTCCGGCGCCCAGTGGAGGACCATTCTTGTCGGCGGCCTCAACCGGGGCGGGAGGGGCTATTACGCCCTCGACATCACCGATCCGGCGAATCCGGCGCTGCTTTGGGAATTCACCAACGCCAACATGGGCTACTCCTACGGCAATCCGCGCATCACGAAGCTGAAGACCGGCCGATGGGTGGTCCTGGTGTCATCCGGTTACAACAATCCGGATGGCGTTGGCCGCCTGTTCGTCCTCGACGCGTATAGTGGCGCCTTGATCCGGACAATAAGCACCAGCGCAGGAAATTCCGGCACCCCCAGCGGGCTGGCGAGGATCAGCGCCCATTCGACGACTGCCGATACGGACAACACGACCATCGCGGCGTACGGCGGGGACATGCTCGGCAATCTCTGGCGTTTCGACATCAATGGCGACATCGGCGCGCCTGGCTACGACGCACAGCTTCTGGTGAACTTCCGGGATGGCCTCGGCGCCACGCAGCCGATCACGGCAAAACCGGTGGTTACCACGGTTGATGGAAGGCCGGTCGTCTATGTCGGCACCGGCAGCTATCTTGGTGTGAGCGATGTCGGCAGCACTCAGTCGCAAACCATGTACGCGGTCAAGGACAAGTTCGACGCGACGACCTACAGCAACCCGCGCGCGAATGGCAGCGGCTTCGTCGCGCAGACGCTGGTTGCCACGACCTGCACCAACGAAGGCCTAGACAACTGCATTCCGGGAGAGAACATCCGCAAGATAACGTCTCCCGCGGATCCACCGGTCAACTGGTCAACCGGCAGCGGCTGGTACGTCGACTTCCTGACGCCTGGCGAGCGCGCCAACACCGACCCCGCACTGGCACTGGGAACCCTCGCCTTTACGACGAATACGCCGAATAACGCCAGCGTCGAGCCTTGCGGCGAGCCTGGAGCGGATACTTCCGCCGCCTGGTTCTACTCTCTCGACTACAGAACCGGCGGGCCCGTGTATACGTCCAATGGAGTGGTCGCGCGCAGCCTGGGCAACGTGATCGTGACACGCCCGGTGCTGATCCGCCTGCCGGACGGGACGGTCATGGCACTGATTCGCACGTCTGGTAGCGGTGCTAACAACGGAGGACCCGGTGGAGGCGCCGGCGCCGGCGCCGGATACTTCCCGGGCGGATCCGGAGGCGGCGGGACATTGAATCCCAAAGTACCGATCAACCCGTCCGGTGGAACCAGCCGTCGCGTGTCGTGGAGAGAGATAACCAACTGAGCCGAACGCGGCCAGCGGTCTGCCACCCCCCGGTTCAATGAACCGGGGGGTCTTTCATTCAGGCTTCATTTCCGGCAAACCGGGGAGTTCCACGAGTTCCTGCGGCAACGAAACCCCCTCTCCGGCGCCAATTGCCGGCGATGAGAATGCTCCAGTCAACTGGCCGATGCGGTCGACCTCCCTTCTGACGGGAATTTCCGGAGCGGAGGCGTCGACGGTGATGCCGATCTTCTGCCGGCCAGCCAGCCATGCCGGATCGATCTCGTCCGGCCCGTCGATCAGGTGGCCGGCGATGCCGCGGGCAATCGCCACTTCCTTCAGGCGCCGTGAGTTGGAACTGTTCGGGCTGCCGACGACGATGACCAGGTCGCACTGTTCGGCCAGCGCCTTGACGGCGTCCTGGCGGTTCTGCGTCGCGTAGCAGATGTCGTCCTTCTTCGGACCCTGAATATCGGGGAACTGCTCCTTGAGGGCAGCGATGACGACCGAGGCATCGTCGACGGACAGCGTGGTCTGGGTGACGAAGGAGAGTTGGTCCGGGGCGCCGACCTTGAGGCTCCTGACGTCCTCGGGCGTCTCCACGAGGTACATGCCGCCCCCGCTCTGCCCCATGGTTCCCTCGACCTCGGGATGCCCCTTGTGGCCGATCATCACCACTTCCCGCGCCTGGTTGCGCATCTTGCCGACTTCGACATGCACCTTGGTGACCAGCGGACAGGTGGCGTCGAAGACCTTGAGGCCACGCGCCTCGGCTTGGTCGCGCACCGCCTTCGAGACCCCGTGGGCGCTGAAGATCACCGTGCTGCCAGCCGGCACTTCGATCGGCGTTGCCGACTCGGACCTGCGACGCTCGGAAACAACATTGGTCCATGGCTTTTTTGGTTTGATTGTGTTGTCAACAAATAGAACTGTCCGGTTTTATAGCAAGTGAATTGTCCGCTTTGTGCTTGGCGGGGAAATCGGTGGAGGGCGGAGCCCGGAGCCGATTTCCCCGCCAAGGGCGGTCGCGACGGACTTACGCAACTGCCTTCAAATCGGGTGGCTGGAACTGGCCGTCCGGGCTGTAGTCAGCCAGCTTGCGCGGGCCGTGGTAGAGGGCTAAAGAACCATCGATGCGGCGCAGCACCGCCACCTTGGCTTTGACGTAATGGCAGCGATGACGGTCGACCGGAATCTGAAGCTTCATCCCTTCAAAACTGACGCAGTTATCCGCCCCGGCCTGGCGCTCGAAACGCTCGCCCAGGATGTCATTCAACGGCTCGCCAATCCAGGCGACGAATGCGCTGCCTTCTTCCATGGCGGGCTGCATGAATTCGGCGTTGAAAGGTCGGTAGGTCTAGCGATTGGCCGCCGCCATGCCGGTGATGCCCGCTAGCGCCAGTTCGCGGGGCAAGCGCTCCTGGTGCGTACCAAACTGCCGCTCGGAACGCCCTCACCCATTCATGTGTGCTGCCATCCCGATGGATCATCAAGCCCGGCAAGGGCGAGCGTTCCCGGCGTTTGCGATGCGCTCCCCGCGCCTTGGCCTTGGGGACCAGACCGGCTTCCTGCAAGCGGTTCTTGACCCAGGTGTAGCTCCTCGCGCCGTCGTCCTTGCAATACCAGGCGTAGAAGTGCTTCACACGCCACCCCGAATGGCGCTGGCGATAGGTATCGGTCAGCCGCATCACCTCATCCACCGGCGCTTTCTTGTGGGAAACCTGCTCCAGTCGCCGATCCATCAAACCCTCCAGACCCAAGGCTTCATAACGCGCCAGATAACGCCGAAAGGTCCGCTCACAAACCCCTAGCAAACTCGCCGCTTCCGCTTGCGTCAATCGACCCAAATCCCACCCCGCATACGCTTCTTCAAATCGCATCTTCCTGATCTCCTGTAACACCTCTGTCCGTCTCAATATCCCAAATAGTGCAACATTGCTTCTGTAAATTCGTGGCCTGCTGGTTTTGCGGTGTTT
>ERZ761603.2627-NODE-2627-length-12141-cov-13.576700_pt1 | contig 12141 bp, 12 predicted proteins | sample MGYA00511879_ERZ761603 | MGnify/ENA primary metagenome ERZ761603 (study PRJEB28899, sample SAMN02850040) | bioreactor sludge metagenome | biome: EBPR Sludge; feature: EBPR Bioreactor; material: flocular biomat | place: Australia: Thorneside Wastwater Treatment... | reverse complement strand
CCCCCACCACCGCCACCGCCACCGCTACCGGCACCGCCGCCGCCGCCGCCGCCAGTTGGCTGACCACCACCGCCCCTACCCGGCTGTGTCGGGATCGCGCCTCCGCCACCACGAGATGAACCGCCCCCTTGGGAAGCCCCACCATTCGTTGGCGCTGTCGCGTCGGTTGGTGAACCGGGAGATGATGTCGAATCCGAAGTCTCCGTGGTCTCGGGCGGTATCGGCACGCGATCGATCGCGGCGACTCGTCTCGCCGTGGCACGCGTACGACCGTCGTCGGATGTGCTCACGACGGAAATGCGAAGCGCGTGAGGAAGTCCATCCGTATCTGAATCCCAGGAGTCGAACCAGTTGGTGCCGTCGTACGCCTGCACATTGAACGCCAGCGCGCCCGGAGAAAACGGGGTTGCGATCCCGCCGGCGTCCTGGTACTCATCGTGGGCAACATCGATGCGACGCCAGAGCGCTTCGCCGGATTCGGCAGGCGCAATGCGGTACTGAACTTCGTACACACCGCCCTCGGCGCCTTCTTCCGCCTCGTTTCGGATCGGGCGGGTTGAGCGGATGAGGAGCAGCAGATCGTCTCGTTCGACTCCCTGCATCCCTCCGTTAAGGATCCGCACACGGGTGGCCGAAAGGTCCGAATCACGGATCAGGCTGAGCGCATCAAGTTGAATCCGAAGCGCGGCGCCTTCGGCCCGGGCGAAAGCCTGCTGGTGCGCGAGCGAGGTGTTGCGTGCGCGGAACATCTGCCACAACGCCTGGGCGGTGGCCCCGGCGATCAACACCCCGATCAGCGACGCGACGATCAACTCAACCAGCGTGAAGCCGCGGCCGCGGGGCAAAGGAATGGAAAGTTGCTTCATCATTGAAGTCGATCCACAACCTCCGGGGGCCTTCGTTCCGGATCCGGCTCTTCGCCGCGTCGCGGGGCGATACGGGTCTCGACCGTGGCGCTCTGTGGCCTTCCTCCGGCGAACCACGTGACCGTGGCCGAAACCAGGTACGCGTCACCCGTATCGCCGCCTGAGATGTCGATTTTGTAACGGAACGACTCGAAAGGAGGATCGCACGCGCCTTCAGTCGGAAACCGAGAGGCGTACGAATCCGGACCCCGAGAGAGCACGAGATTCAGTTGCTCATCGATCAGCATCGCGGCGGCCTGGTACTGCTCGCCGGCGTGCTGCTCCGAGATCGCACGGCCCGCCATACCGACCATGACGGCCAGCGTGATGCCCAGGAGCACCACCGCGATAACGATGTCGGCGAGCATCATGCCCCGCCGAACCCGGCAGGTGCAGAGGGGGCGCTTCACCACGGCTCCTCCCCCTTTCCGGCAGCATCGAGGTCGATCGATCCGTCCGTTATTCGCACCGATGCCGGCGTGATGACGGCTCTCGAAGCGCCCGCCGCGAGCGATACCCGCCACGATTCCCGCTTTGACTGATCCGCAAGGACGATCGATAAAGATGGACGCCGGAGCGCGCCCGCGAACTCCACCCGGAACCGTTCCGGATTCAGATCCATCCCATCGGTCTCGGCGGATTCAACGAAACTCGCCCTGAGTTCCGCATCGGGTGCGAGCGGATCGGATCGCCACTCCGCGGTAACCCCGCGGCGGGTGAGCATGCGCAGGCGTGCCTGGCCCGCGTCATACTCGATGGCGACGGGTTGATTGGTCAGGCTGTCGCGCCGGGCCGCGATCGAGAGCAACTCGGCAACGGCCTGGGCATCGGCCCGTGTCTGTCGTCCCGTCAGTGTGGCCAGTCGGGGGGCCACGGCGGCGGCGAGAATCCCCAGGAGCACCAGGACGACGATCACTTCAACGATTGAAAAACCGCGCGGCCTCTTGCAGGTAGGACGCACGCCGCCGTCGAAGCGATCCAAGTTGGAAACCGCACCGATCACCATTACTTCCTGCCGTTCACCACATCGGCGGCCTCTCCTTCACCACCGGGCTGCCCATCGGAGCCGTAACTCACAATGTCAAAGTCCACGTTGACCTGTCCCGGGACCACAAGGATGAACAGGTTGCCCCAGGGGTCCAGCAGCGCATCCGTCGACTGGACATAGGGCCCCTTCCAGGCCCCTTCGTCGATGTTGCTCGGTCGTTCCGTAAGGATCGTGATGGGCGACCCCTCGGGCGGCGCTCCACAATCCGCGATGAAAAGGCTGACGGCTGTGGCGAGAGAACTGGCGTTGGTTTTCGCTACGGCCTGCTTGGACTGGCCCACCCGGCTCAGAAGGCGGGGCGCGATGACCGCGGCGATCACGCCGAGTATGACGACGATGACGATGACCTCGATAATCGTGAAGGCGCGGCGGGCAGTCCGTTCGGCGCGCCTGGTGTGATGCTTCATCATCGACTCCTTGCTTAGAACGATCCTCGGGCAAGCACCCCACGCGAACGCGGAGGCGGCGGACCGGGATGAGGGTCTGTGTGTACGCATGAAAGTTCGGTCGTGTTACGCGGACATCGCCGCGTCCTGAACCTGCAACAGGGCCAGCAGAATGGCCATGACGACAAAGCCCACCACGCACGCCAGGCCGACGACCAGCACCGGGGGCAGGGCGGTGGTGAAGAGTTTGACGCTCTGCTCGGTGCGTTCCTCGAAAGCCCGGGCAGCCTGCGAGAGCATCTGGTCCAGCCGCCCCGAGCGCTCGCCGAGATTCACGATCTGCACCAGCATGGGGGGGAAGTAGCCGCTGCGTTCCATCGGCTCGGCGATGGTCTTGCCCGCCGCGACCTGCTCGGCCACATCATCGATCACGCCCTCCATGGCGCGGTTCCCCAGCGTGCCCCGGGTGACGCGAAGCGCGGAGAGGATGGGGATGCCCGCGCCGGTCAATGTGCCCAGGGTGCGTGTGAAGCGGGCGACCGCGACATCTCGCAGCAGACGACCCAGCAACGGGAGCCGCAGCAGCGCGGTATCGACGCGCAGACGCCCCTCGGGCGTGGCGTAGTACTTGCGGAACGTGAGGACGCCGATCGTGACCGCGATCAATGTCACGGCCCAGCCGGGTATCAGCCCCCACCACATACCGCCGAAAAACTCCCCCGCGCCTTTCACGACCTGTGTCGGCCAGGGGAGTGTGGTGGCCTGCCCCGCCAGTTGCTTGAGGATATTGGGCACGATAAAGGTGATCACGACGATGACCGCAACAACCACGAGCAGGCAGATGATGAACGGGTACAGGATGGCCCCGACGATCGACCTGCGGAGTTTCAGGTCCTTGTCCAGCAGTTCCGCCGCCTGCCCGAGCACCTCGGCCAACTGTCCGGACACTTCACCGGCGCGAACCAGATTGACCGTGAGTTCACCGAATGTCCGCGACCAGGGGAGCATGGCATCGGCCAGACTTTTCCCGTGTTCCACCTCCCCGATCACAGATTCCAGCATCTCCTTCTGCCGGAGCGTGCGGCCCTGTTTCGTCATGGTGCGCAGCGCCTGCACCAGCGGAAGCCCGGCGGAGAGTGCCGTGGCCAACTCGCGGATGAAAGCCGCGGTCTCGGCCCTCGACATCGCCCTCGGCGACCACGCGGTCGTGCGGATCAAGTCGGCCCCTTGGGCCGGGGTAGACAGGGTTGGAACACTGACACCCATCGGTTCAACCGATGTCGGCGTCTCGCCCCGACGCATCAGTTCACGCACCGCGGCGGCTCGGTCGGGTGCCTCGATGGTCGCTGCGGCTGGGGTCGTGATCGTTCTATAAAGAAAGGTGGCCATGTGATGTGCGCCGTACGCCGCTGCGTTACGCCGCGGCCTCCGCTTCGTCAGCGTCCTGCGTCGCGCGAAGCACTTCATCCACAGTGGTCAAACCGCTCGCGGCCTTCATAACGCCGTCCCGGCGCATGGTCTGGTATTCGGGGCCGACCAGTTTGATCAGATCCATCGTACCCGCCCGCTTCGACATGGCCTGGCGCAGCGCGCTGTTGGTCAGCATGAGTTCAAAGAACCCGACCCGACCCCTCATCCCTTTGCCGGAGCACTTTTCGCACCCGGCCCCCTTCCACGCCATGCCGCCCTCGAAGAGCGCTTTCTCCGAAGCGGTGAGGCGATGGCGATACACCTCGGGCAATGGCTCGGGTGTCTTGCACGACTGACACATCCGACGACCCAGACGCTGGGCCAGCACCCCTTCGAGCACGCTGGCAAGCAGGAACGGCTCAACCCCCATGTCGATCAAACGGCCGACCGCGCTGGCGGCGTTGTTGGTGTGAAGCGTGGAAAAAAGCAAGTGGCCCGTGAGCGCGGCCCGGACGCTGATCTCGGCGGTCTCGAAGTCGCGGATCTCGCCCACCATGATCACATCCGGGTCCTGGCGCAGGATGCTGCGAAGCCCGTCGGCAAACCCCAAACCCCGCTTGGGATTCACGGGGATCTGATTCACCCCGGCGAGTTCATACTCCACCGGATCCTCGATCGTGATGATCTTGAGCGTTGGATCGTACAACTTCGTGAGCGCGGCGTAGAGGGTCGTTGTCTTGCCGCTGCCCGTCGGCCCGGTGACCAGAGCCATGCCGTGGGGCAGATCGATCAGTTTCTGCATCGAATCGCGGTCGCGTTGACGCATGCCCAGCGTCGCCAGGTCAAGGGTGATGGCCTCCTTGTCCAGGATGCGCATCACGACGCTCTCGCCGTAGAGCGTGGGCACGGTGCTGACGCGGATGTCGATCTTGCGCCCCTCGAACCGCAGCGAGATGTGGCCGTCCTGCGGGGCGTACCTCTCGGCGATGTTCATGCCCGCCATGATCTTCACGCGGCTGGTGATCGCGGGCTGCAACTGCTTCGGCGGCGGCTCCTGCTCCACCAGCACCCCGTCGATGCGGTACTTGACCGCGAGTTTCTTCTCGAACGGCTCGACGTGCACGTCGCTCGCCCTCGCCCGGATGGCCTCCAGGATGATGAGGTTCACCAGATTGATCAGCGACGGCTGCTCCGCCATCCGGTGCAGGTCGTCGGCCTCGATCGCTTCGAGATTGCTGACGAGTTCCTCATCGCCGCCTCCCCCCAGGCGTGCCGCCATCTGCGCGGCGGTGATGCCGTACAACTCACGCATCAGTTCGGCGAAAATCTCCCTCGACACCGCCACCCGCCGGATCGCCCGGCCGGCGCACACCGCGACCTCATCGCCCGCGACGAAATCCTCGGCGTCCATCATCGCGACCAACAGCCGACCGCCGCTCTCACGCCCCCCCTCGAAGCCGTATGGAATCGCTCGAAGCCGCACAGCCTGTTCGGCTGGAAGAAGGGCCGCCGCCGCTGAATCGGACCCCGGCTTCTGCGTGAGCGGCGCAATCGGCTGTGCTGGGCGAGCCGCTGCGTCGGTGTGGTCACTTTCGGCATTCATGCGGGGGATCGCGTCCTGCGTTGGTTCGAGCGTGGTGGTCACTGGTCGGTCTGCTCCTCTTCGTCTAGATCGGGCATGAAGTCGGCCATGGGATTCATCGGCGCGGACTTCTTCTCGGGGAGTCGGTTCTTCTGAGCCGGAGTCAGGATGTCGGTAAGTTTGGCGAGGGCCTTGTCATCGAGGTCCTTGCGGGCGTCGCGAGCCTGTTTCACAGGGTCATCGGGGCCTGCGCCGCCCATGAAACCCTCCATCATCACCATCATGGAACCGCCGGACTTATCCTCTTTCTCTTCGGTCGCCCTTGCCCAGCGACTATTGATCGGCGCGAGGTCCCGCTGATACGACTCGCGCAGGGCGGACACGGACTCCTTCTGCTCGGGAGTCAGGTCCGCGAACTTGAGCGCCGCATCCAGACTTTTCGCGGTGTGCGATGGGCGATAGACCCTCGGAAAACTCCGACGCTGTACTTCCGCCTCAAACTTTGCTCGCCCTTCTTCGGGCATCAACCCTGCCAGTTGGCGGGCGTAGACACGGTTGGTGTCGCGTACTTCCTTCGCGCCTTCGTACATGCTTTTCATCATCCCCTGGATTTTCTGCATGTCGAACATGGCTCCCCCCTCGAGAACATCCTTCTGGGCATCTTTGGCCTGCCGCTCGAAGTTCTGGAGCATTCTGTCCACATCCAACTCATATCGCTCCAACGTCTCATCGAACTCCGTATTGCCCGCGGGCCTCGTCCCGGTTCGTTCGACCACCGCGATCAGATCCACCGCGGCCCCGCTCACGAATCCGAATCGCATCGCCTGCTCCCGGCGGCGGTAGCGCTCAACGCTGGGCCACTTCTCCACCTGATCAGGGGTCAGGATGGATTTCAGATCATCGAAGAATCCTTTTTCAAGCCCTTCAAACTTGGTCGCCATCTCCCGGCTGATCGCGGGCATGTCCTTCTGATAGACCCCGAAACCCTCGTCCCGCGCCTTCTCGGCCAAGGCCTCCATTTTCGACTGAAACTCCTTCATCGCCGCCCGCGTCGCGGTCTGGTTGCCCTCCAGGAGCGTCATCGCTGTTTCCTTCTGCTCTTTATCAAGCCCCAGCAGTTTCGCGTACGCATCCAGGCCCCGCTTGGTGATGGTGTCCTGCATCATGGAATCCATGCCGCCCATCCCCATCCCGAACTGTGCCTGGGACGGATGAACCGCGAGCAGATACACCGACACCCCGATGCAAGCGAGGAGCCGACCAATCGTCTTCGTGATGACACGGACGTTCATGCAGAAACCACCCTTTCGAATGCGTGGCACCCCTTTGATACGCTGAAACCGACCCCAGCGTATCACGCCGGAAGAGGCCGGGTTCCCGAGGATGTATCGGAAAGGGAAGGGGATTCTTGCTTTTGCTACTCGGTGCGCCGAACGCAGACAAGCAACAAGCGCCGCCTCGAGCCAGGATGCTCCGTCACATTCACCCGGGCAGATCCATTCCCCGCGTCCTACCGATTCTCGCGGATCATCATCATCCGCTGGCCGCCCAACATTTCCGGCTCTTCGCCCTCGAATGTCTTGGGGAGTTTCTCTTTTTGATCTGGACGAAGCGTTGAGCGGAGTCGGCTCGCGTACTTCTCATCGAGTTCACGCCGCGACTTTCGGGCATCCTTCAGGGCTTGCGGCTCATCACCATTGGACATGAAAATCGCCGCACCCCCGGAGGACATTCCCCCGGCGTTGCCGGATTTTTCGTGCTCCTCGACCGCCGCGGCCCAGGCGGCGTTTACCGGCCCGATTTCCCGGGTGTACGCCTGCTTCATCGATGCAATCTCCTCACGCTGCGAGGCATCGAGATCGCTGAGGTGAAGGGCCGCATCGAGTTCCTTGGCGGTGCGGGACTCCCGATACACACGCGGGAAGCACGCCTTGCGGTACGCAGACTTGAACGCCTCGCGTTCTCCGTCGGGCAAGAGCCCTTCGATCTTGCGCGCGTTCTGCTGATTCACATCGCAGATCTTGCGGCCCGCCTCACGGGATTCGGCCATCTGCTTCTCCAGTTTTTCAAGGTCGATCGGCTTGCCCGGCTCGAAGACGGGAGTCTCTCCACGGGCCGCTTCGCGGGCAACGAGTTGCTGGTCCAACTCGACCTCGTACGAATCAAGCACCTGCCCAACGCTCCTGGCGGGTTCACCTTTGAGCGACAGCATACCGACGACTTCGATCAGGTCCACACTCTCCCCGCTCATCTGCCCCTGACGAAGACCGACCTCTCGCCGTCTTGCCCGCTCTACCCGTGGCCACCTTTCCTCCTGCGCGGCGCTGTCGAGCAGACTTTTCAAATCCGAAAAAAACTCCTTCTCGAGCTTCGTGGTTGCTTCGCGGTTTTCCTTCTGAATCGCCGGCATCCGCTCCATGAAAACCGAGTGATCGCCGGAATCGTCCGCGGCCCGACGCACTTCGTCGAGCGCCTCACGCATGGCTTTTTGTCTCGCGGCGTACGCCGCGGCGTAGCCGCCGTGCATGGTCATGGCCGCTTCCCGCTGCTCCGGGCTGAGGCCAAGCATCTCGGTGTACTTCTCAACCGCACGCTTGGAGATCTGGCCGGATCCACCGAACCCGCCCGGCCCGATCCGCGAGGACACCATGATCTCCTGACCCGCGGCCTCGGGGCAAGAGACACCGCCCGCGCCCGCCCAGAGCAACGCCATCATCAGCGTGGATGTCAACGAATTTCGGCGACAAACGCACGAACGCCACGAGTTTGGTGACTTCAGCATGATGCACCTGAAAAAAACCCGCGGCACGGAACTTGCCGGGGGAAAGCCTCACACCGCCACGCCCCGCGGCATCGCGGAGAACGGAGTGTGCTTCTTGCTTGATGCCCTTCCGGGGCTTTTCCGTCGGCTCTCAGACAATCTCAGGTGCGGTCACGGCGCATGCGCTGCTGGTCACCCCGTCCGTCGCCTCCACGCCCGGGGCGCGCCGGGCCATCCTCGCCCTCCTCATCGCGTGGCGGGAGTCGCTTGGCCTGTTCCTCGTTCAGAATTTTCCTGAGTGAATCGAGGGTTTTCCGGTCCAACTCCCTCTTGTCTCGCCGCGCATCCGAAGCCGGCCCTTCCTGCCTCCAGCCCCGCTGCATCATGTCCTGGATATTGAAGTTCGCCTCCGCTTCTTCCGTCGCCGCGGCGATCTTGGCTGAGGCCGTGTTCACATCCTTCTCGAACGTGGTTCGAAGGCGTGAGATTTCCTCGGTCTGCTCGGGAGTCAAATCCTTGAATCCCACCGCCGCCTCGATCGCACGCGATGCGTAGGTCCGCCGGTACGCATCCGGGAAACTCTCCTTTTTGAACTCCGCAGTGAAGGTTGATCGCTTCTCTTCGGGCAGCACGTCGAGAATTTGCTTCTCGTAACGGCGGTTCACATCACGAACACGAACTCCGGCCTGGCGTCCCTTCTCGACCATTTCCTGCGCCCGGGCCGCGTCTCCGTTGCGGAACATCTCCATCATGTTCTGCATCGCTCCCTCATAGACCTCGTTGCGCTTGGCCAGTTCGCGGTCCAGATCCTCCTCGTACGTGGCGAGAATCGGCGTAATCGAGGCCATGACCGAGTCATCGAACTTCTGCCGTTCGACAAGTTCGATCAGATCGACCCGCTCGCCGCTCACCCGGCCCCAGCGAAGAGTCGCCGAACGACGGGCGGCCCGCTCCACGGAGGGCCACTTCTCCAGTTGCTGCGGGGTCAGCACCGACTTCAGATCGTTCATGAACCCATCGTCAAGTTCCTTGCGCTCCGCCCGGAACTTGGTCATCTGGTCCCTCATTTTCGTCCACACCTCGGGATCGCCCCCGTCACGGAACTCGTCCCGGACTCGCTCTCCGGCTTCGCGCATGGCACGCTGAGCCGCGGCCGCCTGTTGGGCGTACCCCTCGAGCAATGCACCGGCCTGATCTTTTTGATCTTTCGTCATACCCAGAATCTTCGCGAACTGATCCACCTGCCGAGTGTTTATCGCCGGCATCATGCCGCCATCCCGTCCACCTCCAAAACCACGGCCGCCAGGCTGAGCATGAGCGGTACCGACGGTGGTCAAGAGTGTGGCGGCGGTCAGCGCGAGTACTGACAATATCCGAACGCGAGAGTGACGCATGTTTTCCCCTGGCTGGGTGTACGAGATCGGTCAATCGGCAGAATCCGCACTGCCGAATCCTTTCATCGACGAACGTTTGTCAGGCTCATCGATTGCTATTGCTCGATCCTTCGAGCCGAACTCCTACGCATGTTTTTCCGATGCGTTACGTGGTGGCTCCTGCCGAACTATGGTAGTTTGATCGAACCGATATCCACGACGACCCCACCCGGACCGTACCAATCCACACCGAGCGTGGTCGCGTTCAGGCTGGTCAGCACCAGACAGTTCCGTCCTTGACGGGTGGCATACTCAAGGTCGCCCGGGCTTGGACCGGCGTATTCCGAGTTTTTCTCCCGCTGTGCGTGAAAATGGTAATGCGCCAGCGAGAGATCTCCCGCGGCGATCATCTCCTCACTCGCTACAAACTTGTCATCACCGAGGCGATGCACCGGACGCGGCGGATAAAGCATCGCCACGGGAAACTCTCCCCCACCTTCGGAAGAACGACTCAACAACAGACCGCCATACTCCGTGGTCGTGTCGGCCCGATCCGATTTCGATTGAGCGAACATGGCCCGGACAATATCGGGATTTCTGACAGCCTCATCGATGACCAGGATCGAGAGAACATCACCCCAACTCAGTTCTGCGGCGCGGCGTTCGAAAAGTTCACTCTGTCGCGGGCCATCGGTCGGCCCATCACCGAAAGATCGGCGGGCTGTTGTTCGACCCGACAAACGCCCTGCCAACTCACTGAGCAACTCCTCGCGTGTCGCCCGGATCCAATCCGGCCTGTGCCGAGCCGCCCAACGGATCGGCTCTGCATGCCGGAGACGAAGTTCACCCGGCCTGGTCGGTGTCATGGCAACCGCACCCGCCGCCTGTCCCCACCACGCGGCGTTCTCCTTTTTCGCGGGGTCACGCAGAGAAGCCGCCCAGTTCAGTTCCTCTCCAGTCATGGGCATGGCTCGGAGGTCTCTACGAGAGTCCATCACAGCCGCCACCACGGCATCGGATGAACGGCTCGAGCCCGACGCTTCGAGCATCGCGCCACGAACCGACCCGCTGGGATCAATCCTTGCCAGCACGTCCCAGGCGTCCGCCCTGCAACGCTTCGTCCAATCAAGGCCCGACGCCGATTCGCCTCTGGGCGGATCCAGAAAGACGCCGAAGGCGATCTCTTCCACGGATTTCCCGCCGCCGAGTCGCTCCAATGCCTTGCGTTCCGCACGATCCGATTCTGCGATACCCGGTGTAGCCCGGGAATAACTGCGAATAATTGATGGAATGAACTCGGTCCACCCCTTCTCCGAGGCGGTTTCACAGATCACAACAACCACTTCGCGAGCCGGCTCCCTGGGCAGCAGCAACCTCGCCATCTCCTTGGAATCCGACACCACTTGCGGATCGGGATCATGGAGCAACGCGTATACCACCGCGGCTCTCACCCGCGCCGGTTCAACCGCGTTCCACGCGATGTCCTTGTAGGCGCCCTGCGGGTTGATGCGCGCGGCCCCGGGCGCGGTTCGTTGAGCCGAGATGTAGTCCACCGCGGCGATCCGAACGCTGACGGCTTCTCTGCGGTCCCGAACCACTCCCACGGGGTTATTCTCAACCCGATCCGACGTGCTGCAGCCGCACATCATCAGGAACAACTCAAGGACGACGAGTGTGAAAAGTACACGTTGATTCATCGGCCGAGAGTGTATTCAACCGGGCTGCAAGACCCTTCCCTATCATTCGAACGCATGCCGCAGCCGATTCCATCCTCCACCGCCGGTGCCCCAACGCTCGAAGAGCGGGTGGAACGCGTCATCAGCCTCATCCGGCCAGCGGTGCAGGCCGATGGCGGAGATGTCGAACTCATCGGCATTACACCTGACGGTACCGCGCGCATCCGACTCCACGGCGCTTGTGTCGGTTGCCCTTCAAGTGCCGTGACACTGCAGGTCGGCATCGAGCGCAACCTCAAAAACCACGTTCCCGAAATCAAGCGCGTCGAGGCAGTCACCTGAAGAGTTGTTTCGCTTCTCTTTGACTCGCCTCGTCTCCGTGGAAGTCCCATCCGACGAAACTCCCACCGACGTGGGTGCATGGGTAGGACTTGAGTTTTCCACCTTCAGTTCACGTCCCATACACAGAATTCTCTCTGTTTTCGTATTATGTTCGGCATCTCGACCGGGGGTGTTTGGAGAATCTCTCTTCCATCAACCGATAGGCGATGGTATAACTATGTTGGTGGAAAGCCGTCTTGGACCGGGTGGTTCGGTTCGGACATCAGGGTGGTGGAGCGTCACCCGTGGCATATGACGCCCAGGATGGGAGTTGGCGATGTTGGTCATCACACGGCGGGAAGGTGAGGAGGTCGTCATCGGCGACCCGAAGAATCCACTCGGCATCGTTCGCATCGCCGCGGTCAAGGGTGATCGTGTTCGCGTGGCTTTCGACTTCCCACGTGAAGTTGAGATTAATCGGCGCGAGATCGCCGACCAGATCATCCAGCAGGCGCCGGAAATCGTGGGAACGATCAAGCCCAATATCGCTGCGGCCCAGTAAGGCCGGACGAACCGCCATCGGGTACTTACTCGATTTTGCCGCCGCTCATATCATAAATCCAGCCGTCGCCGTCCCGCTTCCATGAGAGGATTTCTTCGGGTTTGAAAAACAACCGGA
>ERZ761603.2626-NODE-2626-length-12143-cov-14.924140_pt1 | contig 12143 bp, 11 predicted proteins | sample MGYA00511879_ERZ761603 | MGnify/ENA primary metagenome ERZ761603 (study PRJEB28899, sample SAMN02850040) | bioreactor sludge metagenome | biome: EBPR Sludge; feature: EBPR Bioreactor; material: flocular biomat | place: Australia: Thorneside Wastwater Treatment... | reverse complement strand
CAACTGGGCATAACGCCCACGCCAGCGCGCCACCGGAATCCGGCCGATGCCCCATTGCCCAGCAATCTGCTGGTTCTGCAATCCGTCGGCAGCCAGCAGCACGATGTGGGCGCGCTGCGCCAGCCTTACGCTCGTCAAACCTGACGCCGTCTGCTCAACCAACTCCAGTCGTTCGTCCTTGGTCAATACAATCTCGGGCGCAACTCGCATTCGATCCTCCGTCAAGTATGTATATAGCATTATAACGGGAATCGTCAGTTACATCACTACAAGAGCGCAGCACTACACTAGTTGGCCAAGACCGATCTGCTGCTGCTCGACGACTGGGGCTTGGCGGCCTTTACGGACGAGGCGCGTCGCGACCTGCTGGAAATCTTTGATGACCGCCACAATACGCGCTCAACACAGGTGACCCGTCAGCTGCCGGTGAAGCATTGGCATGAGAACCTGGGCGACCCGACGGTGGCTGATGCGATTCTTGATCGCCTAGTGCATAACGCCCACCGCATTGCCCTGACGGGCGAGTCGATGCGCAAGACGAAGTCAGCCGCCGTCGCGCAGAACACGGGTTCCACACAGGCGGCCGCCCGCCTGTGCATAACCCTGCGCCAGCGCTCGACGCCACGTTCAAACCTCAGCCCTTCCACTACCCCAAAAGACCCAGCACAATTCACCCACTACTCGCTGCGCGATTCACGTGTCCAGATGTCCGTGGAATCACGGTCCAGTTTCCGCTGGAATCAGTGTCCAAGTAGTGTGGAATTCGCAGTCCAGGCCTGCTTCGGTCTCTTCTTTTCCTGCCTCCCAACAGTGACTCGATTTTAGGTCACCCTTGGCAGACGAAATTTCTGGAGAAGCTCATAGTCGCTCGGATACAGCCGGTGCTCACGGCACCAGATGCTGCGCTCGGTTGCGCTCAGCACAGTTGTCGCCATTCCTGCGGCCTTGCTCGTGACGGTGATGAACGAAACCCCGGTTGGCCTGATGGCTTCACATTAACTTTCACGTTGACTTGCCTGCAGCAAGGGAATTCAATTACCTGATTAGAGGCTTCTTGCGAATTTACAAAACTTATCAATTTCCATAGAGCCGCCTGCTGTCGTTCCTGGAACAGGCTTGGTCAAGCGCGTGGGTGTCCGGCATGTTGTCCGCCCGGCTGTCTGGTCGAGTGATCGCCGCTGCCTGCGCAACAACACGACTGCTTGCCAAGCCAGTGGTGCGCTAGAGAAAGATGCTGCGGAGGAGACCACGTGGCGTGCATTATCTATTTATAATCATAAAACTATGCTTTATTCTCCGAAACCACCACACTCTCAGTCAGCATCGGATGGCACCGCTGACTATGCCATCGGCTTCTTCGCTCACCCGCATGTGCTTATTGTTGTGGCCAGAGGAGCTTGGACAGAACCGCCGCCGATTCCGAAGTTCTCCAGCGCACAGGCAGCGTCAGCCGAAACATGAAAAATCTCACTGCTGTCAAAACTGATTTCTGCAATAGTTTATTTAATTCGCTACCGCGACGAATTCATCCTTTCCTTATCGCTCGTCACCAGTGTGACCGCTGCAGTTAACAAAGAAGCAAGGTGCTGCAGGCGCTCGAGGTGAACCGGCATGATCACCTGTCGATGGCCAGGGCTGCTGAGAACGGTCGCGACCGGCTTCCGACGCAAGCGGTTCATGGGCTTGGTAGCCGCTTGCTACCTCACACTTCGTGTCAACGGGTTACCCCATGCTCACCAAAGTCTGTGTCAAATGCAGGCAGGAAAAGTCCCTCGAAGACTTTCACAAGAACTCGCGCAGCGCGGATGGCCTGCACTCGTACTGCAAAGAATGCAACAGAGCACAAGCGCTGGCCCATATCCGAGCCGAGAAAGCGAGAAAAGCGCTGCTGCGTGCCGCCAGGAAGGCGGCGTCGGCCACTGGCGACTGAGTTCGGTATGTGTCGAGGCCATCGCTCAGGCGCTCAGCGTCAGGCCGCCTGACCGCCAATACTGCGGATCACCGAAGGCACTCTTGAGCTGGTCGATAAATAGTCGCACGCGCAGCGGCAAATGCCGTCGCTGCGGGAAAACGGCGTAGATGCCGACGGGTGACGCCGCATAATCGTCGAGCACCGACAGCAGGCGGCCTGCTTTCAGATCTTCCCCCACTTCCCACATCGACCGCCACGCCAATCCCTTGCCGGCCAGCACCCACTCGTGCAGGACGGCTCCATCGTTGCATTCCAAGTTTCCCGACACCTTGCGGTTACTTGCTGGACCGCCTGGTGATTCACGCAAGGTCCAGCCGCGCTGCTGGTCGAGCGACAGGCAGTTGTGGCTACACAGATCAGCCGGAGTCAGTGGCATTCCACAACGAGCAAGATAGCTTGGACTGGCGATGACGACGCGCCGCATTTCGCCCAGCTTGCTGCTCGCCAGAGTCGAATCAGCCATTTCTCCGATGCGCACCGCACAATCAACGCCTTCATTAAGCAGGTCGACGAGACGGTCAGTGAGGTCCAGCCAAACCGTGACTCCCGGATTGGCATCCATGAATGCAGCCACCAGCGGCGCCACGTGGCGCCGCCCGAAGCCGGCCGGCGCCGACACCTTCAGATGACCTGTCGCGCGCACGCCACCGAGCGAAACCGCAGCCTCTGCGTTGGCCAGCTCGTTCAACACCCGCTGGCAGTCCTCCAGGAAGGCCTGCCCTTCGAAGGTCAATGATAGCCGGCGCGTGGTGCGCAACAACAGTCGCACACCCAGGCGCGCTTCGAGGGCGTCGAGCCGGCGGCCGATCACGGCCGGCGTCACGGCTTCGATTCTTGCTGCCGCCGAGAGACTGCCGCGTGTCGCCGAATTGACGAACGCCTGTATCTGTTTAATCTGATCCATTGACTTCATTTGATACCAGTAGTAGAAAATCCTTTGATTCTATTCGAGCTTATCTTTGCTTGCAGCAGTCAATACAATGGCCTTGCTTGCGCGACAACCTTGAACTGGAGACCACCATGAGCCTGCATCTGCCTGCCGGCGTGCATATCAATGCACCGATCAATCCCGGCTACGAAACCATTCTGACCTTTGACGCACTGACGCTGGTCGCCAAACTGCACCGCGCTTTCGAACCCCGCCGCCAGGAACTGTTGCAGGCTCGGGTCGTCCGCCAAGCGCGTATCGACGCCGGTGAAATGCCCGATTTCCTGCCTGAGACGCGTCACATTCGCGAGGCTGACTGGAAAATCGCGCCGCTCCCGAAGGCCCTTGAACGTCGCCGTACGGAAATTACCGGACCAGTTGAGGCAAAGATGATCATCAATGCCTATAACTCGGGCGCCGATTCGTACATGACCGACTTCGAAGACTCGAACAGCCCGAAGTGGGACAACCAGATCCAGGGACAGGTAAATCTGTACAAGGCGATCCGTCGCCAGTTGTCGTTTACGAATGAAGCGGGCAAGGTCTACGCGCTGAACGACAAGATCGCCACCCTGCAGATCCGCCCGCGGGGCTGGCACCTCGACGAAAAGCACGTCACCATTGATGGGCAGCGTGTCTCCGGCGGTATCTTCGATTTCGCACTGGTCTTTTTCCACAATGCGCAGGAGCAGATCGCGCGTGGTGCCGGACCGTTCTACTATCTGCCGAAGATGGAATCACACCGCGAAGCCCGCCTATGGAACGACATCTTCATCATGGCCCAGGAGCACATCGGCCTACCTCGGGGTACGATCAAGGCCACGGTGCTGGTGGAAACGGTGCTCGCCACTTTCGAGATGGAAGAGATCCTCTATGAGCTGCGCGAACACTCAGCCGGGCTCAATGCCGGACGTTGGGACTACATTTTCTCCTGCATCAAGAAGTTCAAGAAGAACCCAAACTTCTGTCTGGCCAACCGCGGCGCGATTACCATGGAGGTTCCCTTCATGCGCAGCTACGCGTTGCACTTGGTGAAGGTCTGTCACAAGCGCGGCGCGCCGGCAATCGGCGGCATGAGTGCACTGATTCCCATCAAGAATGACCCTGAGGCCAACGAAAAGGCGCTCGCCGGAATCAGGCACGATAAGACCCGCGACGCCAACGACGGCTTCGACGGCGGCTGGATTGCCCATCCCGGCCTGGTAGCGATTGCCGCCGAAGAGTTTCAGAAAGTGCTTGGCGATCGTCCCAACCAGTGGCAGAAACAGCGTGACGAAGTCTTTGCCGCCGTCGACTTTCTCAACTTCCAGCCCGAACAGCCGATTACCGAGGTCGGTTTACGCAACAATATCAACGTCGGCATACACTACCTTGGCAGTTGGCTCGCGGGCAACGGCTGCGTACCCATCCACAATCTGATGGAGGACGCCGCGACAGCGGAAATTTCGCGCTCCCAGGTCTGGCAGTGGGTTGTTTCGCCGAAAGGCATTCTCGACGATGGTCGCAAGGTCACCGCCGAAATGGTGCGCGCAATGATCGGCGAAGAGTTGCAGAAAGTGAAGGCGACGGTCAGTGCCCAAGAGGAAGAAACCGCCACCTACGACCAAGCGGCGGTCATTTTCGACCGCATGTCGCTGACGCCCGACTACCCGGAGTTTCTGACGCTGCCACTCTACGAAGCGATGGATTGATCTTGTCCGGCGGTGGCGTGAGAACGCCATCGCCGTGCGTCTTTCGTGGCGACAGCATGAGCGCACAACGTGCCATAATGGCGACCTCTTGACTCCCCGGGCTTCGTCGACGCGAGGCGCGGTCGATACTGTCGCTGGCAGCGCCGCTGCCAACATCCCGTGCCTTATGCAAGAACCCTGAGCAGACATGCCCGACCTCGCTTCACCGGCTTTCTGGATCTCCGTCCTGCAGATCATCGCCATCGACATCCTGCTCGGCGGTGACAATGCCGTCGTGATTGCTCTTGCCTGTCGCAAGTTGCCGCTGGCGCAGCGCAACAAAGGGATTTTCTGGGGAGTCTTCGGCGCCATCGCCTTGCGCATCCTGCTCATTTACTTTGCACTCCAGCTACTGGCGATCTCCTACCTCAAAATCATCGGCGGGCTATTGCTCTTCTGGATCGGCGTCAAGCTGATTATTCCCGAACAAGAGGACGCACACAGCGACGTGCAGGGCAGCACCACGCTGATCGGAGCCATCCGCACGATCATCGTCGCCGACGCTGTGATGAGCGTCGATAACGTCATTGCGGTCGCGGGTGCGGCACACGGTTCCATCGTGCTCGTCGTTTTCGGTATTGCCGTCTCGATCCCGATCGTCGTCTGGGGGAGCAAGCTCGTCCTCGCGTTGATGGATCGTTTTCCACTCGTGATCACGGCGGGTGGTGCGCTCCTCGGCTGGATTGGCGGCGGCATGCTGATCACTGACCCGGGCCTGCCCGAGCACTGGCGGCAGTGGGTAGCGCACAGTACCTACGCAGCGTCGGCGCTTGGCGCGCTACTGGTGGTGCTCGCTGGCAAGTGGCTGGCCAGTCGTCAACAAGCGGGCGCGGCCCAGGTAGCCGTTGAAACGACGGCTGGCGCCATCGACGGCAAGGGAGAACGGTGATGACCGCGACTTGGCTGGTTCCCGTCGATGGTTCGGCGCACGCACTGCGCGCCATCGATCATGTCATTCGTGAAGCATTGAGGGACACCGTCACGCCAGTTATTGTCCTCCTCAACGTACAGGCACCGTTACCTTCAGACATCACCCGTTTCGTCGACAGTAGCGTCGTCCAGGATTACCACCGTGAAGCTGGGGAGGCGGCGCTGGCGACCGCGCGAGGCCGCCTCGAAGCGGCCGGTCTCGGCTGTTCGCTACACGTGCGGATCGGGGAAACGGCGCGCGCTATCGTCGACTTTGCCCGCGAGCAGCAGTGCACGCTGATTGTCATCGGCGCACGTGGACTCGGTTCGGTCGCCGGCGCCCTGCTCGGTTCGGTCACCAATCGCGTTGTTCACCTCAGTGAGTTACCCGTTCTCGTCGTCAAGTGACCGGCCAAGGTCTCCGACAACAGCGATCTAGAGCACGTAGCGCGACAGATCCTCGTTCTGAGCCAATTCGCCGAGCCGGCTATCGACGTAGCCGGCATCGATCGAGAGCCTTTCGCAACCCTCCTTGCCGGCCAGGAACGACACTTCTTCAAGTAGACGCTCCATCACCGTATAGAGTCGCCGGGCACCGATGTTCTCGGTTCGCTCATTGACCGACCATGCCGTTTCGGCGAGGCGCCGGATGCCTTCCCCCGTAAAATCAAGGCGCACGCCCTCAGTGGCGAGCAGCGCTTGGTATTGCTTCGTCAAGCAAGCGTCGGTCTGGGTCAGAATACATTCAAAATCAGCGACGGACAGTGAATCCAGTTCGACGCGAATTGGAAAGCGTCCCTGCAGCTCCGGGATCAGGTCCGAGGGCTTGGCGAGGTGGAAGGCGCCGCTGGCGATAAAAAGGACGTGATCGGTACGAATCATTCCGTACTTGGTTGACACCGTAGTGCCCTCGACCAAAGGCAGCAGATCGCGTTGCACGCCCTGGCGAGAAACATCGATGCCGTGGGTGTCACTACGCGAGGCAATCTTGTCGATCTCATCGAGGAAGACAATGCCGTTCTGTTCCACATTGCGCACCGCGTCGAGTTTGACCTCCTCGTCGTTGACCTGCTTGGCGGCCTCTTCGTCGATTAGCAACTTTCGTGCATCGGCGACTTTCAACTTGCGCGACTTCTTGCGCCCGCCGCCCATGCTTTGGAACATCCCCTGAATCTGCGCCGTCAGTTCTTCCATTCCGGGCGGCGCGAAAATCTCGGCCTGCATCGAAGGCGCCGCGACCTCGACCTCAATCTCCTTGTCGTCCAGGTCGCCCTCGCGCAGTTTCTTGCGAAACTTTTGCCGCGTTGCCCTCTCGTCACCCGACTGGGAATCGTTGAAAAAGTTGCCTCGTGCTGGCGGCAGCAATGCGTCCAGAATCCGTTCCTCGGCCGCATCTTCAGCGCGTTGGCGGACGCACTGCATCGCCTGCTCGCGGCCGCTCTTGACCGCGATTTCGATCAGATCGCGGATGATCGTCTCCACGTCCCGCCCCACGTAGCCGACCTCGGTGAACTTGCTGGCCTCGACCTTGATGAACGGCGCATTGGCGAGTCGCGCCAGACGGCGTGCGATCTCGGTCTTGCCGACGCCGGTCGGCCCAATCATGAGAATATTCTTTGGCGTGATCTCCTGACGTAATGGATCGGCCACTTGCGCGCGCCGCCAGCGGTTGCGCAAAGCAATCGCCACGGCTTTCTTGGCCTTGCCCTGGCCGACGATGTGCTTGTCGAGTTCATGGACAATTTCCTGCGGGGTCATGGCCGACATGATTACTCCAGCACTTCGATCGTAAAGTTCTGATTGGTATAAATGCAGAGATCGCTGGCAATCTGCAGCGACTTGCGAACCACGTCCACTGCGTCGAGGTCGCTGTTGTCGACCAGCGCGCGCGCCGCCGAATGCGCAAACGAGCCGCCGGAACCGATGGCGATGATCCCGTACTCGGGCTCGACGACGTCGCCAGTGCCGGTAATGATCAGCGAGTTTTCGCGATCAGCAACCGCCAGCATCGCCTCCAGGCGTCGCAACGCCCGATCGCTGCGCCAGTCCTTGGCCAGTTCGACTGCCGAACGCAGCAGGTTGCCCTGATACAGGTCCAGCTTGCCCTCGAAACGCTCGAAAAGCGTAAAGGCGTCGGCCGTACTACCGGCGAAACCAGCGAGAATACGACCCTGATAAATGCGCCTGACCTTGCGCGCGCTCGCCTTGATGACGACGCTGCCTAGCGTCACCTGTCCGTCACCGCCCATCGCCACTCGCGTACCGCGGCGTACGGACAGGATCGTCGTCCCGTGATACTGCTCCATGAGGCCGCTACACTCCTGCGCTGTCAGTTGCGGGGAAGGATGATCCGAGCGACGCCGTTCAGCCCGACGACCCGAAACAGTTCGGCGACAAGATAGTTGGGGTGACGAAAAACGATTTCCCTGCCGGTGCGCTTGACCGTCGTCAGTACGTTGAGCAGCGATCCGGCGCTGACAAAGTCCATGCGCGTCACGGCTGCGCAGTCAATCAGCACGGGATCGTTGGCGGCCGCATAGGCCAAAAGGTCCGCAAAACGCGCTGCCTTGACCTCGCCCTTGATCAAGTAGACCTCGGCTATGCCCTCTTCTATTGCGGCCAGAGACAGCGGTTCCCCGCCGTTGTCCTTGACGCGGTTGGGCTCCCACGACGGCGGCGAGATCTCGAAAGTCACTGCGTAGTCGATGGCCATTTCCTCGAAGGCTTCCAGCTGTCCGCGCAGCTGGAAGAGTTCGAGCTTCAACAGCCAGCAAGCTCGGTTCTCGGTACGCCCGGCGGCGATCTGAGCGTCGAGTAGCGCCGCGAGCTGATCCCGACTCAGCAACTCGACCTCGCAGCGACCTTTCCGAGCCTGTTGCAGAAAAGCGAGCAGTCGCTCGCAACCGGCCCCGTCGAGGCGTCGCACTTTGGACAGGTCGAGTCGAAGCGGCGTATCCTTTTCCAGCGCCTGTCGCAGCACGTCAAATGCGGCGTCGTTCTCACCTATCAACTCGCCCTTGAAGAGTACGGTTCGGGCTGCCGTCGTGGCGCGTGCCGGCGTCGCGGCAGCGTCACGCCAGCCCGGCGGCGACTTTTCGAAGCACTGGGCGTACTCGATCTCGAGCGCTTCGAAAACCGCCTTCTGCCCAGTCAGCCGGAACAAGTCGAAGAGCATCAGCCACAAGCGCTCGCCGGCTGCGCTGCGGTGGTTGCGGATCGAGTTCTCCAGCAGCGCACGCACGGCGCGATCCTGGGCGTTGGCGTAGAGCATGGCCGCTTCCTCGGCCTCGGCGTCGATCGGATCGACGTCGACCTCAAGCTGGTACTCGGGAGCGGCTTCACTGAACACGAACTCGCTGAGCTCGAGCGGCGGTGCATCACTCGTGACAACCGGCGTCGCAAACGGTACGTCGGCTCGCGGCAGACCCGCCGCCGGCCGATTCGTGCTGGTCTTCGTCTTATCGTCGGCTGCTCCGCCAGCCGACGATCCCTTGTCCTCGCCAGGACGACCGAGCGCCGCCGGACGCGCAGGCATCTTCTTTTCCGACTTTTTGAAGAATGAAAAAACCATGGTCGGGACGAGCAACCCTCAGTTTTCCGACAAATGCTCTATGTAACACATCGACCGATGCACTGCAATTTGAATCCCCTGTCCCGGTTGAACCGGCTTCGGCACTCGACTGATGGAAGAGTGCCCTGTGCTTCTTGATGCCTGCCTGGGTGCCGACACCGCCGAATCGTTTGCCTGATTCCCGAGTCAACCATCGTTTTCGTCGCTCAGTCCGGCCAGTGGATGGGTGCCTTCAACGTCCAATCAACGTCGTCGACGACCTGCGGGAAGAACTCGTACGCGTCGCCGCTACCTGATTCAAGCTACGAAAACAGACGGCGGACCATAACGCTACCGATTCCCCATGACGGTTACTCCTCGAGATCGAGCGAAGCCGTGGCCTTGCGGACACACAGTGTGGAAAAATACGAGCGACAATTCCTCGCACGCTGTCGCGTTGCATCCGGTGCCGCGGTAGACCGATCGCCCACGGCAACGTTCCCGCCCACCAACTGACGTGCGAGAGCATCACCCGTCACTTCGGGCAACGCAACAACCACAGTCGCAGCAACCTCGCATCGCTCAACCAGGACCGGAAGTGATTGTGCAAGTGAGAATTCATTCGGCGCGGCTCGACGAAGCGCAAGAGCTCAGTTGCGCTTGGTAGGCTGACATTCTAATGATTTTGACCCAATAACCGCCCGCGCACTGGCGCCTCACTGGCGCAAACCAGATTAACGACCGGGCCCGCGCCGTTCGGCGGCGAAAATTCCGGTGCACAAGTCAGGGCGGCGATTCCTCTTTTGTTTTCTCCAGTTGTCGCGCGTGTGCTGGTCTGATATCCTATCCACCAGGATAGGATATCAGAATGAGCGAACACCCTTCACATCCAGAAATCATCAAACGGCTCAGACGGGCCGAAGGTCATCTCAGGAGCATTATCACGATGCTCGAGGAGGGGCGCGGCTGCCTCGATATCGCGCAGCAGTTGCAGGCGGTCGAGAGTGCCGTGGGCAACGCAAAGCGGATGCTGGTGCATGACCACATCGATCATTGCCTTGAGCTTGCCGTACGCCGAGGCGAGCAGAGCGCGGACGAGACGATCCGCGAGTTCAAGGCAATCACCAAGTATCTGTAGGGGCATTTCATGAGCACCGACTTTGCCACCCTTTTGCAGCAGGGCAACGCCTGGCTGTTCATTCCGAGTGCGGTGCTGCTCGGCGCGCTGCATGGCCTCGAACCGGGGCACTCGAAGACGATGATGGCCGCTTTCATTATCGCGGTTCGCGGTACGGTCACGCAGGCGACGCTGCTCGGTCTGGCGGCGACGCTGTCGCATACGGCCGTCGTCTGGGCAGTCGCGATGGCGGGTTTGTACTTCGGTAGCAACTGGAGTGCCGAGGCCAGCGAGCCCTACCTGCAGTTGATTTCGGCCCTGCTGATCGTCGGCGTCGCGCTGTGGATGATCGGGCGAACCTGGCGCAGCCGGCGGGTTGCGCACGACCACGACCACGATCATCCCCCGCATGACGAGCCACGAAAGATCGATACGGGTCACGGCGTGGTCCGGCTCGAAGTGTTCGAGGATGGTGTGCCGCCTCGCTTCCGCCTGCATCCGGAGAGTCCGCATGGTCATCTGTGGCCGGCCGATCAGGTGAGGGTGGAAACCGAGCGCGCCGGCGGAGCCCGGCAGGCGTTCACCTTTGTGCAGCGTGACGGCTTTGTCGAATCGGAGCAGGAGATCCCCGAGCCACACGAGTTCGTTGCTCGCCTGCGCCTGGGGCATTCCACGCACAGCCACGACTACGACCTCGAGTTCGTCGAGCACGGCCATCAGCACCACGCGGTCGCTGATTACGACGGGCTCGACGTCTCGGCTCCGGGTTACCAGGATCCGCACGAACTCGCGCACGCCAACGACATTCGCCGCCGCTTTGCCCAGCGCGAGGTAACAACGGGTCAGATCATCGTTTTCGGTCTCACCGGCGGCTTGATTCCCTGTCCGGCGTCGATCACCGTTCTCCTGCTCTGCCTGCAGCTCAAGCAGATTGCCCTCGGTGCGACCCTGGTCGTCTGTTTCAGCGTCGGACTGGCGTTGACCATGGTCGCCTCGGGTGCCGCGGCGGCGCTGAGCGTCAAGCACGTGGCCGGGCGCTGGAGCGGCTTCGGCGAGCTGGCACGCAAGGCACCTTACCTGTCCGGCGCCTTGATCGTGATCGTCGGTCTCTACCTTGGCTATCAGGGACTCGTCGGTCTCGCCAGCCATGGCCACTGAGGCCTCGCCGCCCTTATCGCCGCTCGCAGCGGTGATTCCGGCGCTGTTGCTGGCAGCGCTGGTGGTGGTCGATACGTCAACGATCGACTTTCCTGTCCAACACGCGTTTTACACGACCGATGGTGGTTTCGTCGGTCGCCACGTGTGGTGGCTCGAAAACGTCGTTCACGATTTTCTGAAGAAAGTGGTAATTGCTTTCGGCGTACTGATCGGACTACTCTGCTTGCTCAGTGTGACGCGTCGTCCGTGGAGACGATGGAGCCGCAGTCTCGGCTACCTGGCGGTGGCGATGAGCCTGTCGTCAGCGCTTGTGGTGTCCCTCAAGGAGGTGACGGGCGTCCACTGCCCGTGGGATTTGCGGGAGTTCGGCGGTGCCTACGCCTACGTTCAGATCGGGGCGAGCAGGGAGAGCGGTGAGCCGCGCGGGCGTTGCTGGCCCGCCGGTCACGCCGCGACCGGCTTCTCCTTGTTTGCCTTGTTTTTCGTCCTGCGCGATCGGCGTCCGCTGCTCGCCAAGCGCGTACTGGGCGCCGTGCTCGTCTTCGGCAGTCTGCTCGCCCTCGCGCGCATGAGCCAAGGCGCGCACTTCCTTTCCCACAACGTGGCGACCGGATTGATCGCCTGGCTGGTGTGTCTGATGTGTTATCGCCTGCTGCTCTATCGCCGGCCAATACCGCCAGACGATCAGCGGGGTTCTTTGGCCCCCGGCCGGGCGAGCTGAGCTTCCTTCACCCAGCGCTGGACCGACGGCCTCTGCCACTGTTGCCGGGCGTAGCGGG
>ERZ761603.2624-NODE-2624-length-12151-cov-9.136739_pt1 | contig 12151 bp, 10 predicted proteins | sample MGYA00511879_ERZ761603 | MGnify/ENA primary metagenome ERZ761603 (study PRJEB28899, sample SAMN02850040) | bioreactor sludge metagenome | biome: EBPR Sludge; feature: EBPR Bioreactor; material: flocular biomat | place: Australia: Thorneside Wastwater Treatment... | reverse complement strand
CGCGACGGGGATGGTGGCGTCGTGGGCCGCCGTGTGGGCCGTGGGGATGGGCTTGATGGCGGCCCAGAACCCCTTCAGCCTGGCTTGGGGCCTGGTGAGCATGGGGTGGAGGGCGCTGGCGTTCGGCCTTCCCTTCCTCGGCCTGGGCGTCGCCGCGTCGCAGGTGACCTCTTCGGCGGGGTGGGCGCGGGTGTTGGCGCTCGGCGGGGTGGCGGCGAGCTGGGTGTTCTATGGGGTGCTGGCGGCGCTGGAGAGGGATCCGTGGGTGCGCCTGGCCGACGTGCTGCTGCCGGCGATGCCGCAGAGCTGGATGGGCGAGCTGTGGCGCCTCGACGCCGGGTCGGTGGTGGCAGCGGCCGTTTGCGCCGCGTGGGGGGTGGCCTTGACGGCGGCCGGGACGCTCGTGCTCACGAGGAGGGATCTGTGACCGCCGCGCTTCGCGTGGAGGGGCTGGTCAAGCGCTTTGGCCGGGCCGTGGCGCTCGATGGGCTGGACGTGACGGTGCCGGAGGGCGTCCTCTGCGGTCTGGTCGGGCCGAATGGCGCGGGCAAGACGACCGCCTTCTCCATCGTGAGCGGGTTCCTCTGGCCCGACGCCGGCACGGTGGACGTGTTGGGGATGGGGCCCTTCGACGTGGGCGTCCACAAGGGGCGCGTGGGCGTGCTGCCTCAGGACGCGGAGCTCCCTGGACGACACACCCCTCGGGAGCTGCTCACCCACCTGGGTCGGCTGTCGGGCCTGGGGAGGGAGGCTGCGCAGGTGGAGGCCGCGCGCTGGCTGGAGGCGGTCCACCTCGAGGACCGCCGGGACGTCCGCATCGACAGCCTCTCGCACGGCATGCGGCGACGGGTGGCGGTGGCCTCGGCGCTGGTCGGGAGCCCGCGCCTCGTGCTGCTGGACGAGCCCACCGCGGGGCTGGACCCGATGCAGGCGCGCTCGTTGCGGGAGCTCCTGCAGCGCCTCCGGGGGGCCATGACGGTGGTGATCTCCAGCCACAACCTGCTGGAGCTGGAGTTGCTGTGTGACTGGGTGATCCTCATGGACCGCGGGCGGGCCATCGCCCAAGGGCCCTTGGCCGAGGTCACGGGGAGGCGGGAGCGGGTGGAGTGGGTGCTCGCCCCGGGTTCGTTCGATCCGCAGGCCCTCGTGTCGGCGCTGCCGGAGCACGGCGTCCGCCTGGAAGGTGACCTGTTGTCCGTGCTGATCCCTGCGGCAGCGGATCCGGACGCGACGTGCCTCACGGTGATGCGGGTCCTCGTGGCGCAGGGGGTGGCCGCGCGGGAGCAGCGGCGGGGCGTCAGCCTGGAGGACCGGCTGATCGAGGGCTCGCGCTGAAGGGGTCTGGTCGTGCCTCGGGTCCGCGACACGGGGCCGGGGAGGCGTTAGGGCCGAGGCCCGTGGACAGGGGCGCGGGAGCGCGCCGTCGAGCGCGGCGGGGCCTCCCGTCGAGGGGGAAGGATGCGTCGGAAGCTCATCTTCATCACGGGGGGCGTGCTGTCGGCCCTGGGCAAGGGGCTCAGCTCCGCCGCGCTGGGGGCGCTCCTGGAGGCGCGCGGTCTTCGGGTGACCCACCTCAAGATGGACCCCTACATCAACGTCGACCCTGGGACGATGTCGCCGTACCAGCATGGCGAGGTGTTTGTCACCGACGACGGGGCCGAGACCGATCTGGACCTTGGCCACTACGAGCGGTTCGGCACCATGCGCATGGGTCGGATCAACAGCATCACCACCGGCCGGGTGTACGAGACGGTCATCCGGCGCGAGCGGGAGGGCGGCTACCTCGGGCGGACGGTGCAGGTGATCCCCCACATCACGGATGAGATCAAGGCGCGCATCCACGCGGCGGCCGAGGGGGCCGACGTCGCCATCATCGAGGTGGGAGGCACGGTAGGAGACATCGAGTCGCTCCCGTTCCTGGAGGCGATCCGCCAGATCCGGGCGGACGTCGGTCCAGAGCACGTGCTGTACATCCACCTCACGCTGGTCGTGAACATGAAGACGGCGGGAGAGCTCAAGACGAAGCCCACCCAGCACTCGGTGAAGGAGCTGCAGCGCGCCGGCATCCAGCCAGACATGCTCTTCTGTCGGTGTGACGTGGAGGTGCCGAGGGACATGCGGCAGAAGATTGCGCTCTTCTGCAACCTGTCCGAACAGGACGTCATCAGCGTGGAGGATGTGCGTCACATCTACGAGCTCCCGGGGAAGCTCCATCGGGAGGGTGTGGATGATCGCGTGTGCGAGCGGCTGGGCATCTGGGCCGCGCGGGCGACGCTGGATCGGTGGGACGACGTCGTGGACCGGATCCTGCATCCTCAGTCCGTTGTTCGCGTTGCCATCGTGGGGAAGTATACGCACCTGGTGGACACCTACATGAGCCTCAACGAGGCGCTCCGGCACGGCGGGGTGGCCCATCAGGCGAAGGTCGAGCTGGTGTACGTGGACTCGGAGACCATCGACGTGGACGATCCGGGGAAGGCGCTGGGTGACGTCCATGGCGTGCTGGTGCCGGGTGGCTTCGGGGCGCGCGGCACGGAGGGCAAGATCGCGGCCATCCGTCATGCGCGGACGCAGCAGATCCCGTTCTTCGGCATCTGTCTGGGGATGCAGCTCGCGGTGGTGGAGTACTGCCGGAACGCGCTCGGGCTCGTGGGCGCGATGTCGCGCGAGTTCGACCCCGATCCGGCCCATCCCGTCGTGGAGCTGATGAACGAGCAGCGGCAGGTGACGGAGAAGGGCGGGACGATGCGCCTCGGTGCCTTCCCGTGTGTGCTCGACGAGGGGAGCCTCGCGGCGCGAACCTACCGCGCGCTGGAGATCAGCGAGCGACATCGGCACCGCTACGAGGTCAACCCCGCCTACCACGAGCGGCTGCGCGGCGACCTCTTCATCTCGGGGCGCTCGCCGGACGGGGTGCTGGCAGAGATCGTCGAGCACCGCGATCATCCCTGGTTCCTCGGCTGCCAGTTCCACCCCGAGTTCAAGAGCCGGCCGCTGGCGCCCCACCCGCTCTTCGCCGGCTTCGTGAAGGCTTGCCTGACGCGTCGCGCCGGCGCCACCCTGGCGGGCGCCTAAGGCGTGATTCAACCTCGCCGCCGCTCGCCGGAACTTGGGCGCGGGCATCATTCCGTCACGGGATCGTTGCCGTCGCAGCCGCCGGGGGTATGATGAAGACGTGAAGGCCGCCACTCCCCCAACCCGGAACCGAAGCCCAGCGACGACTGGCGGGGAGGGGGGTGTGGGTGTGGCCTTCGGGGGCGTCCGTAGCGCGCGGTCGGCCGTCTCGCGAAGCTGGAGCACCGTGGGCGTCGTGGTGGCGTCCTCGTTGGTCGGGTACCGCGCACCATGGGAGGCTCGATGCACCTTGAGGTCACGTTCCGCAACCTCCGTCCCCGGGAAGAGATCCGCAAGCGGGCCCAGGCGCTGTTTGCCAAGCTGGAGCATTTCTTTGAGGAGAGCACCGAGGCGATCCTGGCTGTGGGCCTCGATCACGGCGTCACCCGAACCGAGCTGACGATCACGTCTCGCGGACAGACGTTCCAGGCGCATGACGAGGACGAGGATCTGCGGACGGCGCTGGACCGGACCTTCCACACCATCGAGACGTCGCTCCGCCGTGCCAAGGAGAAGCGGATCGACCGCAAGCGTCGCGCCGGTGCCCCGCCTGTGGATGGCTTCGCGCCGCTGTCGGAGGAGGAGGAGGAGGAGACTGGGCTGTCCGTCGCCTGACGCGGTGCGGCGCGCCGCGGGCTGGATGGGGCGCTGGCGGTCCAGCCGCCCGCGGTGCTCCCTGCCGACCATCCCTTCAACCGGTTGGACGGATGGAGGCCATCGGTTAGACTCGCCCGTCATGGTCCTGGCACCCCAGGCGCGGGAGAATCAACAAGATGGCGCTTCAGAACTACCTTTTCACCTCTGAGTCCGTGACCGAGGGGCACCCGGACAAGCTGTGCGACAACGTGTCGGATGCGATCCTCGACGCGCACCTGGCAGGTGACCCCGACGCCCGCGTGGCCTGCGAGACGGCGGTCAAGACGGGCTTCGTCCTCGTGGCGGGGGAGATCACGGCGCGCGGGCGGGTGGACTACCCGTCCATCGTGCGCGAGGTGGTCAAGGACATCGGCTACACCCACACCGACATGGGCTTCGACGCCGCCACGTGCGCCATCCTCGTCGCGGTCGAGCAGCAGTCGCCGGACATCTCCCAGGGCGTGACCGAAGGGGAAGGGCTCTACAAGGAGCAGGGCGCTGGCGACCAGGGCATGATGTTCGGGTACGCGGTCGACGAGACGAGCGCGCTCATGCCGGCGAGCATCTTCTACGCCCACCGGCTGTCCGAGCGCCTGAGCGCCGTGCGCCGCGACGGCTCGCTGCCCTTCCTGCGCCCCGACGGCAAGACGCAGGTCACCGTCGAGTACCGCGACGGGCGCCCCGTGCGCGTCGACACGGTCGTGGTGTCCTCGCAGCACTCCGAGGACGTAGCGTACGACGACCTGCGCGAGGCCATCATCCGCTCGGTGGTCGAGGCGACCATTCCCGCGGATCTGTTGGACAAGAACACCCGCTACTTCATCAACCCGACCGGTCGTTTCGTCATCGGCGGGCCGATGGGCGACGCCGGTCTCACGGGACGCAAGATCATCGTCGACACCTACGGCGGCCATGGCTCGCACGGCGGCGGGGCGTTCTCGGGCAAGGACCCCAGCAAGGTCGACCGTTCCGCGGCCTACATGGCGCGCTACGTGGCGAAGAACATCGTCGCCGCGGGGGCCGCTCGGCGCGCGCTGGTGCAGGTGGCCTACGCCATCGGCGTGGCGGAGCCGGTCTCCGTGATGATCGACACCTTCGGCACCGGTCAGGTCAGCGACGAGAAGCTGGTGGCCTGCATCCGGGAGCTCTTCCCGCTCAAGCCGGCGGGGCTGATCCAGCACCTGGGGCTGAAGCGGCCGATCTACCGGCCGACGGCGGCGCACGGTCACTTCGGCCGCGACATCTTCCCCTGGGAGAAGACCGACATGGCCGACGCCGTGCGGAGCTTCCTGGCCTGATGGGTCGGCGCGTGGGTCTCCACGTCGCCGAGGCTGGCCGAGAGGACCGGTCGTGAAGAAAAGGGGAGCGCCGTGGCGAGACGGCGCCGCGCGGATCGCTTAGGGGACGCTTCCTCGGGAGAGACGACGATGAGTGCCGTTGCCACGCTCATCCAATCGACGGTCGGCAAGAAGGTCGTGATGGCGGCCACCGGCCTGCTGATGGTTGGTTGGTTGTTCCTCCACATGATGGGGAACCTCCTGGTCTTCGCGGGCCAGGAACACTTCAATCACTACGCGGAGTTCATCCAGAGCGGGTTCGGCGTCGAGCCGGGGCTCCTGTGGGCGATGCGGGCGTTCATGTTGGGCGCGATCGTGGCCCACATCTGGGCGGCCGTGTCCTTGCGTCGGGTGATCGCGGAGGCTCGACCCGTCGGGTACGCGGTCGCGCCGGTGCGCCACGCGTCGACGGCGGCGGGTCGCCTGATGCTCGTCGGCGGTGTGGTGCTGCTGGGGTATGTCGTGTTCCACCTGCTCCACTTCACGGTGGGGGCGTTCAGCGACGACGCCATCCAGCGCGCTGCGTTCGAGCGGGGCAACGCCTACAAGAACCTCGTCGTGGGGCTCTCCAACCCGCCGGTGGCCCTGGTGTACCTCCTGGCGACGTTCGCCCTGGGGGCGCACCTCCACCACGGCACGCAGAGCGCCTTCCAGACCCTCGGCCTGTCCAACCCGAGCTGGGATGGGCCGCGGCGCGCGATCGGCACCTGGGTGCCCGTGCTCATCGCGGGTGGCAACCTCATCGTGGTCTCGGCCGTGCTGCTCGGGCTCGGCGTCGATCCCCCCCGCTGACAGGAAGACACGCCATGAAGCTCGATTCCCGAGTCCCCGGCGGCCCCATCGAGACGTCCTGGGATCGTCACCGGCTCAACATCCGCGTGGTGAATCCGGCGAACAAGCGGAAGTACCACGTCCTCGTCGTGGGCACCGGCCTCGCCGGGGCGTCGGCCTCCGCAACCCTCGCGCAGTTGGGCTACCGGGTCAGCACGTTCTGTTTCCAGGACAGCCCCCGTCGCGCCCACTCCATCGCGGCGCAGGGCGGCATCAACGCGGCCAAGAACTACCAGAACGACGGCGACAGCATCTGGCGCCTGTTCAAGGACACGGTCAAGGGCGGCGACTACCGGGCGCGGGAGCACAACGTCTGGCGCCTGGCACAGGTGTCCGTCGACATCATCGATCAATGTGTGGCGCAGGGCGTGCCCTTCGCGCGGGAGTACGGCGGGCTGCTCAGCAATCGCAGCTTCGGTGGCGCGCTGGTCTCGCGGACCTTCTATGCGCAGGGGCAGACGGGTCAGCAGCTGCTCATCGGCGCCTATCAGGCGCTCGCTGAGCAGATCCACCGCGGCGCGGTGAAGATGTACCCCCGCACGGAGCTGCTGGACGTGGCGGTGGTGGACGGCAAGGCGCGCGGCATCATCGTGCGCGACCTCATGACGGGCGCCATCACGCGGCACGCGGCGGATGCCGTGGTGCTGGCGACGGGAGGCTACGGCAACGTCTTCTACCTCTCCACGAACGCCAAGGGCTGCAACGTCACGGCCACCTGGCGGGCGTACAAGCGCGGGGCCGGGTTCGCGAACCCTTGCTTCACGCAGATCCATCCCACCTGCATCCCGGTGCGCGGTGAGCATCAGAGCAAGCTCACGCTGATGTCGGAGTCCCTGCGCAACGACGGGCGGGTGTGGGTGCCGAAGCGGGCGGGCGACCACCGGCCGCCGGGGCAGATCCCCGACGACGAGCGCGACTACTTCCTGGAGCGCATGTACCCCACGTTCGGGAACCTGGTCCCGCGGGACATCGCCTCGCGCGCGGCGAAGCGGATGTGCGACTCCGGGCACTCGGTCGTCCCCGGCGGCGCGGGGGTCTACCTCGACTTCAGGGACGCCATCCAGCGCCTCGGGCGGGACGCCGTCGCCGACCGGTATGGCAACCTCTTCGCCATGTACGAGCAGATCGTCGGAGAGTCGCCCTTCGAAGTTCCCATGAAGATCTACCCTGCCTCCCACTACACGATGGGCGGGCTGTGGGTGGACTACAACCTCATGAGCACGGTCCCGGGGCTGTTCGTGATCGGTGAAGCGAACTTCTCCGACCACGGCGCCAACCGCCTGGGCGCGAGCGCCCTGATGCAGGGCCTCGCTGACGGCTACTTCGTGCTCCCCTACACCATCGGCGACTACCTCGCGGGCGAGAAGGCCGGCTTCGCCGACGCCCAGCACGCGGCGTTCGCGGACGCGGAGCGCGAGGTGATCGGGCGGAACGAGCGCCTGCTGGCGGTGAAGGGGAAGACCTCGGCGGACGCCTTCCATCGCCGGCTCGGGCGGATCGTGTGGGACAAGTGCGGCATGTCCAGGACGCGCGAGGGCCTCCGCGAGGCCCTCGACGAGCTGCCCAAGCTGCGCGAGGAGTTCTGGTCCGACGTGAGCGTGCCCGGCTCGGGGGCGTCGCTGAACCAGGCGTTGGAGCGCGCCGGCAGGGTCGCGGACTTCCTGGAGTTCGCGGAGGTCCTTTGCCGTGACGCCCTGGAGCGCGAGGAGAGCTGTGGCGGTCACTTCCGGGAGGAGCACCAGACGGAGGAGGGGGAGGCGCGCCGCGACGATGAGCGCTTCGCCCACGGTGCCATCTGGGAGTACCAGGGGCCCGACAAGCCGCCGGTGCGCCACACCGAGCCCCTCAAGTTCGAGCACGTGCCTCTCACCCAGCGGAGCTACAAGTGAAGATCGACCTGCGCGTCTGGCGCCAGGCAGGTCCTGACGCCCCCGGGGCCTTCGAGACCTTTGCGGGTCTGGAGGTGAGCCCGGATCAGTCCTTCCTCGAGGTGCTCGACGAGGTGAACAGTCACCTCGAAGCTCAAGGGCGCGAGCCCGTCGTCTTCGATCACGACTGCCGGGAGGGAATCTGCGGGTCCTGCGGGGCCGTGGTGAACGGCGACGCTCACGGACCGGTGAAGCGGGCGACGCTGTGCCAGCTGCACATGCGCAGCTTCAAGGATGGCGAGACGGTCAGCGTCGAGCCGTTCCGGGCGAAGGCGTTTCCTCTCGTGCGGGATCTCATGGTGGATCGAGCGGCGTTCGACCGCATCATCCAGGCTGGCGGGTATGTGACGGCGCGGACGGGATCGGCGCCGGACGCCAACGCCGTGCCCATCGGCAAGCCCACGGCCGATCGCGCGTTCGACGCGGCGCAGTGTATCGGCTGCGGGGCGTGCGTGGCGGCTTGTCCCAACGCGAGCGCCATGCTCTTCACCTCCGCGAAGGTGACGCACCTGGCGCTGCTGCCTCAGGGACAGCCCCAGCGGTACCAGCGGGTGGTCGACATGGTGGGCCGCCATGATGACGAGGGCTTCGGCTCCTGCACCAACCACGGGGAGTGCGAGGCGGCCTGCCCCAAGGGCATCAGCCTCGACAACATCGCTCGGCTGAACCGCGATCTCATCGTGGCGACGCTGGGAGGCCGGCAGCGGGCGCCGTGAGGTGGGCCGTCGTCGGACGGTGTGCGCGTTGATGGCGTGTCACCGGGCTTCTTGAGGCGTGTGTCGGGAGTTGCCGGGATCGGCGTGCAGGCGCTTGACCGGCGGGTTGTGTTCCGCTACTCCCCTTGTCCCCTAGGCAGCGAGGCGAAGGATCCATGGCGGCGAACGACGTGCTGTTCACGATCACCGAGGCACACCTGGACACGGGGCTGCGCGGCTTTCCGGTGGGGACCTGCTGGACATCCGATGTCACGCCCAACGAGGGGGTCTCCTACGTCGGCTACCCCATCGCCGACCTCTACGATCAGGAGCCCGAGGCGGTCGTCTACCTCCTCTTCCACAAGCAGCTGCCGGACGCCGCGCAGCTCGCTGCCTTCCAGGCGGACATCCGCAGCCGCATGGGCGTGAGCCGGCAGGTGATCGACCTCATCCGGCAGCTCCCGCGTGAGGGCCACCCCATGGAGTGGTTCATCAACGGGCTGACGCTGCTCGGGATGACCTCCAAGACGGGGAGCTGGCAGGAGGACGCCTACAACGTCGTCGCGCGCGTGCCCGAGGTCGTGGCCGCCATCTTCCGCGTGCGCAACGGCTGGGGCGACCCCATCGCGCCGGACCCCTCGCTGGGCCTCGTCGAGAACTTCGTGCACATGCTGGGGATCCCCGGCGTCGACCAGACCCGGCTGACGCGGGTCCTTCGCTCCTTCTACGTGCTGCACATGGATCACGGCGGGGGCAACCTCTCCACGTTCACGGGCCGGGCGATCGCCTCGGGCCACGCGGACATGTACGCCTCGCTGGCGGGGGCGATGTGCGCGCTGTACGGGCCCCTGCACGGGCGGGCGAACCAGGACTGCCTCGACTTCGTGCGTCAGGTGGGCTCCTCGGACCCCGCCGACGTGGAGCGCTTCGTGCGGGAGGCCGTGGCGCGGGGGGAGGTCATCTACGGCTTCGGCCACGCGGTGCTGCGCAACGAGGATCCGCGGGCGACGATCCAGTATGAGTTGGGCAGGGAGATCTGCCCGGACGATCCCCTCTTCGCCACGGCGCTGACGCTGCGTACGGTCGCGAACCGGGTCCTCTCCGAGCTGGGCAAGGTCAAGAACCCCAACCCCAACGTGGACGCGGTGTCGGGCACGCTGCTCAACGCCGTGGGCCTGACGGACTCCAGCTTCTACACGCTGCTCTTTGGCCTCTCGCGCTGCAACGGCATCGCCGCGCAGATCGTGGACGAGCGGGTGAAGATGCGAAATGGCAAGGGCGTGGCCATCTATCGGCCGGACTACGTGGCCGTGAACCAGCCGCCGCGCCGCCTGGAGCGCTGACGATCGCTCGCCCTGCGCGTCAGGGCCGCGGTCGCCGACAGGGTGACGTCCTCAGGGCGTCGTTCGCCTCGTGAAACCACGGAACACTGCGAGCAAATCATGAAGCTACATGAATATCAGGCGAAGGACCTCCTGCGTCGGCACGGTGTCCCGCTGCTGGCGGGGCAGGCGGCGCGAACGCCGGAGGAGGCGGTCGCGGCCGCGGAGGCCATCGGCGGGTCTGTGTGGGTGGTGAAGGCCCAGATCCACGCCGGCGGTCGGGGCATGGGTCGGTTCAAGGAGGAGGTGTCTGCCGAGGACCTGGAGCGCGCAGCGCGGGGCGAAGCCGCGGGCGGAAAGGGTGGCGTCCGGGTGTGCACCTCGCTGGAGGCGGTCCGGGCGGCCGCGACGGCGATGCTCGGAGCCACGCTGGTCACGAAGCAGACGGGGATCGAGGGCAAGACGGTGGGGACGGTCTTCATCGAGGCTGGCTGCCGGATCGAGCGCGAGCTGTACGCCTCGGTCCTGCTCGATCGCTCCAACCATCGGACGCTCCTGCTGGTGTCGCAGGCGGGCGGCATGAACATCGAGGACGTCGCGCACGACACGCCGGAGCAGATCCATCGGTTCCATGTCGATCCTGCGGTGGGGTTCGGCGAGTGGCAGGGTCGGCAGATCGGGAAGGCCCTCGGCCTCCACGACGCCAAGGGCTTGCGCGCGGCCACGGCCTTCTTCGCGGCCCTGTACGAGGCGTATCAGGCGCTCGACGCCTCGATGCTGGAGATCAACCCCCTGGTGCTGACGGCAGAAGGTGCTTTGGTGGCGCTGGACGCCAAGCTCACCGTCGACGACAACGCGCTGTACCGGCACCCCGAGTTCGAGGCCCTGCGCGACCTCCATGAGGAGGACCCGGCGGAGATCGAGGCCTCCAAGTACGGCCTGTCGTACATCGCGCTGGACGGGAACATCGGTTGCATGGTGAACGGCGCCGGTCTGGCCATGGCGACCATGGACATCATCCAGTTCAAGGGTGCGCGCCCGGCCAACTTCCTCGACGTCGGGGGCGGCGCCAACCAAAGCCAGGTGGAGGCGGCGTTCCGCATCATCACCGCCGATCCTGCGGTGAAGGGCATCCTCGTCAACATCTTCGGTGGGATCATGAAGTGTGACGTCATCGCCCGGGGCGTGATCGAGGCGGTGAAGCAGGTGGGCCTGCAGGTGCCGCTGGTGGTGCGCCTCTCAGGCACCAACGCGGAGCTGGGGCGTAGCATCCTGGCGTCCTCCGGCCTGAACGTGATCCCGGCCGACAACCTCGATGATGCAGCGGACGCGATCGTCGCCGCGGTGCAGGGAGCCTGACATGTCCATCCTGGTCAACAAGCATACGCGGCTCCTCTGTCAGGGCATCACGGGGAAGTCCGGCGCGTTCCACTGCCAGCAGATGCTGGAGTATGGGACCGCGCTGGTGGCCGGCGTCGTCCCGGGCAAGGGTGGGACCACGTTCGAGCACGCGGGCCACTCCGTGCCCATCTTCGACACCGTCGCCGAGGCGAAGGCTGCCACGGGCGCGAACGCCAGCGTGATCTTCGTCCCGCCGCCTTTCGCGGCGGATGGCATCATGGAGGCGGCGGACGCGGACCTCGACCTCGTCGTGGCGATCACGGAGGGGATCCCGGTCCGCGACATGCTGCGCGCCTGGCGCTACCTGGAGGGGCGTCGCACGCGCCTCGTGGGGCCGAACTGCCCGGGGGTCATCACGCCCGAGGAGTGCAAGATCGGCATCATGCCCGGTCACATCCACAAGAAGGGCAGCATCGGTGTCCTCTCGCGCTCTGGCACGCTGACGTATGAGGCGGTGGGGCAGCTGTCGGCCGTGGGCCTGGGCCAGTCCTCCTGCGTGGGCATCGGCGGTGACCCCATCATCGGCACCAAGTTCATCGACGTCCTGCGCCTCTTCAACGACGATCCGGAGACGGAGGCCGTCATCATGATCGGCGAGATCGGTGGGTCCGCGGAGGAGGAGGCGGCGGCCTGGATCCAGGCGCACATGACCAAGCCCGTGGTCAGCTTCATCGCCGGAGCGACGGCGCCTCCCGGCCGCCGCATGGGGCACGCCGGGGCCATCGTGTCGGGGGGTCAGGGGACCGCCGAGAGCAAGTTCGCGGCGCTGGAGGCGGCCGGGGTGCACATCGTGCGCAGCCCGGCGTCCATGGGGCGGCGGATGAAGGAGATCCTCGGCTGAGGTGGGCGCGTCCGGCGGCACGTCGGGGGGCGCCTGCCTGGACGCT
>ERZ761603.2623-NODE-2623-length-12153-cov-242.917920_pt1 | contig 12153 bp, 8 predicted proteins | sample MGYA00511879_ERZ761603 | MGnify/ENA primary metagenome ERZ761603 (study PRJEB28899, sample SAMN02850040) | bioreactor sludge metagenome | biome: EBPR Sludge; feature: EBPR Bioreactor; material: flocular biomat | place: Australia: Thorneside Wastwater Treatment... | reverse complement strand
TCACCTGTTCTCCGGTGGAAGCGATGACGTCGAGTTCGCGCGGGTCTGGCGACGGGGAGACCTCCTTTGCCAGAGCCAGCAGCCGATTGGTCTCCCCGGCCATCGCCGATGGAACCAGAATGATGTCGTGTCCCTGCGCGCGCCAGCGTGCCACACGCTTGGCGACATTCTTGATGCGTTCCGTCGAACCGACCGACGTGCCGCCGAATTTCTGTACGATCAATGCCATTCGAAATCCTGTTGAACAGTGCCAAAAGGCCTCCATTCTAGGGCAAGGCCAGCCCTGGCAGCAAAAGGGCCGGCGTCAATGCCGACAATGGGCAACTGCTGGATCTGCTGCCTGAATGCTGCTTGCAATTGCGGACGAAATCCTTATAGTGTGGCGTGCGTCATCCCATCCATATGGTATGCAGTGATGGCAGGGGGTCGGGGAGCCTGCTGCCAGGCGTCAACCAATAGCAAGAAAGGACTGTCATGAGCACCGTCAAGGTCGTTGAGCGGGTCGATCCGCGCGAGATTCGTCGCAGGCTGGGGATGAATCAGCAGCAGTTCTGGTCGAAGATCGGCGTTACACAGAGCGGCGGTTCGCGCTACGAGAGCGGTCGCAACATGCCCAAGCCGGTACGCGAGCTCTTGCGCCTGGTGCATGTCGAGCAGATCGACATCCAGCGCATCAAGCGCGAGGACTTCGAGGTGGTGGAGTACCTCAAGGCAGAAGATCCGGACCAGTTCAAGGCCCTCAGGAAAGCGGCGAAGAACAAACTCAAGAAAGCGGCTGCCAAGTCGTCTGCAGACGACCAGGCTGCGACCTAGGCGGCTAGCCCTCTGGTGAGCCGATGGCCAGCATCTCGCGCGCATGCTGGCGAGTGACTGGCGTGATCTCCAGGCCACCGAGCATGCGGGCGATTTCCTCGACCCTCGCCTCACCATCGAGAACGACGACCCGGCTGCGCAGTTGTTCCCGCTCGACTTCCTTGCTGACTTGCCATTGCCAGTGGGCGCGCGCTGCCACTTGGGGCAGGTGGGTCACGCACAGCACCTGCCGTTGATTTCCCAGTTCGCGCAGCAGGCGCCCGACCACTTCGGCAACGCCACCACCGATGCCGACGTCGACCTCGTCGAAGATCAGGGTCGGTACGCTGGCCGCCTGGCTGGTGACGACCTGAATCGCCAGGCTGATGCGCGAAATCTCGCCGCCGGAGGCGACCTTGGCGAGTGCGCGCGCTTCGCTGCCGGCCAGGCCGGCGATGCGAAATTCGACTTGCTCGAGGCCATTGGCGTTGCCTCCCTCGACCGGCAGCAAAGCCACTTCGAATCGTCCGCCGCCGAGGGCTAGCTGCCGCATCACCAGGCTGACTTCGCTGCCGAGTTGGCTTGCTGCGGCCTGGCGGCCGGCGGAAAGCTGCCCGGCAAGCTCTTCATAAGTGGCGCGTGCGGCAGCGGCGCGCGTCGCCAGGCCATCGATGTCGGCGGCCTCGCCCAGCACTGCCAGCCTGTCGAGCCAGCGTTTCAGGAGATCGGGCAGGTCCTCGGGGGCACAGCGGAACTTCCGCGCGCACCCGAGAACGGCATCGAGCCGCCGCTCGACCTCGCCCAGGCGTCGTGGATCCAGATCCACGCGGCCGCCGTAGCGGCGCAGCGCCGAGATCGCTTCGCCAAGTTCGGCCTGGGCGGACCGCACCAGAGATGCCACTTCGGCGATCGCCTCGTCAAACTCTGAAAGGTCGTCGAGTCGATGGCTCACCGCCGCCAGTCGTGCGTCGCAGGCGGCATCGCCTTCGGCCAGCGCCTGCAAGGCGAACTGGGCGCCGTCGACGAGGCTCGCGGCATGTGCGAGGCGCTTGTGTTCCTGGTTCAGAAGCGTCCATTCGTCGTTGCAGAAGGCCAGCGTCTGCAATTCACGAACTTGCCACTCAAGCTGTTCCCTTTCGTGCGCCAGCGCCTCGAGATCCTCGCTCGCGGCTGCCAGGGTCGCCCGTGCCGTTCGCCAGTTGCGCCAGGCGGCGGACACTTCCGCCTGCAGAGACTCGAGCCGGGAATGCCCGTCGAGCAAGGCACGCTGCGCATCGCTGCGCAGGAGCGACTGATGCGCGTGCTGGCCATGGATGTCTACCAGCGATTCAGCCACCTCGCGCAGTTGTTGCACCGTCACCGGCGACCCATTCAGGTAGGCACGCGAACGACCGTTGTTGTCGACCACACGCCGCAGCAGCAGGCCTCCCTTGGTGTCGAGATCGTGTGCCAGTAGCCAGGCTGAGGCCTCGGGTGCGGCCGCGAGGTCGAATTCGGCGGTGACTTCGGCGCGGTCGCAGCCGGCACGAATCAAACCGGCGTCGGCGCGCTCGCCGAGGGCGAAGGCGAGCGCGTCGACCAGAATCGACTTGCCGGCACCCGTTTCGCCGGTCAGTGTTCCGAAGCCCGGCTGCAGGTCGAGTTCCAGGCGGTCAACGAGTACGAAATCGCGGATCGTCAGACGACAGAGCATGGCATTCCCGTTCCGTTGCCGCCCTAGTGTTCCTTCGGCCGCTCGCTCCAGTGCAGCTTCTGGCGGAGCATCGCGAAATAACTGTAGGCCGGTGGGTGCAGCAAGGTGATCGAGTACTCCGATCGTCGAATACGAACGGCATCACCGTTCTTCAGGTCGGCTGTCACCTGCCCGTCGAAGTGGGCGCGTGAGTCGGTTGCGTAGACGATGCGGATTTCGATCTCGTTGCGGTCACCGACGAGTATTGGCCGGTTGGTCAGTGCGTGCGGGCAGAGCGGCACGAGTGCGATCGCCGCCACTCCCGGATGCAGGATGGGCCCGTTGGCCGACAGGGCATAGGCCGTTGAGCCGGTCGAAGTGGCGACGATCAGTCCGTCCGAGCGCAGGTGATAGATGAACTCGCCATCGATGAAGAGCTCGAACTCGATCATCCGCCCGATCGCGCCCTTGTCGACGACGACATCGTTCAGTGCCAGGTTGCAGACAATGCTGCGCCCTTGGCGACTGACTTCGGCATCTAGCAGCATGCGCGTCTCGGGGATGAACCTGCCGTCCAGCAGGTCGTCCATGCACGACAACATCTCGGTGCGGGCGATATCGGTCATGAAGCCCAGGCGCCCCTGGTTGACGCCGACCAGCGGCACGCGATAACGCGCCAGTTGCCTGGCAGCATTGAGCATGGTTCCGTCCCCACCAACGACAATCGCCAGATCGGAATGCGCTCCGAGCCAGGGAAAGTTGCCGCTCGCCCAGCTTCCCAGCGCCAGATGGGAAACGACGTTGCCGGCGGTTTCCTCTTCGATCAGGACGGTGATGCCGCGCTCGTGCAGGTAGCGTGCCAGCAAGCGGATTGACTCGGCGATCTCCGGACTGTGGTACTTTCCCACCAGCGCGATCGTTCGCGGTGGCGGTACGCCGTCGGCCGAAGCTTGCGGAAAGGCATTGGTCATGGGCCCGAATTAAACCACAATTCGAGTTGTTTCCGCGGCGCACCGCGTCCGCAGCATTTTTTTGTAGAATCCAGACCATGCTCGATGATCGCGCACGAACACTGCTCAAGACACTGATCGAACGTTACATTGCCGAAGGTCAGCCGGTCGGGTCGCGAGCGCTGTCGCGCTATTCCGGCCTTGAGCTGTCGGCCGCGACCGTTCGCAACGTGATGGCCGATCTCGAAGACATCGGTCTCATCGCCAGCCCGCACACTTCAGCGGGCCGGGTGCCGACGGCACGCGGCTACCGCTTCTTTGTCGATAGCCTGTTGACCGTGAAGCCGCTGGACCGGGACAAGCTGCAGGCCATCGAGGGGCAGTTGGCGCCGATGCAACCGCGACAACTGATCAGCAATGCCTCACACCTGCTCTCCGGGTTGACCCACTTCGCAGGCATCGTCATGACACCGCGTCGTCTGACGTTGCGGATTCGCCAGATGGAGTTCGTCAGCCTGTCCGAGCGGCGCGTCCTGCTGATTCTGGTGACGGCCGACGGCGACGTACAGAATCGCCTGCTTTTCACCAACCGTGCGTACGCCCCATCGGAGCTGGTCACCGCGACCAACTACCTGAATCAGCATTTCGTCGGGCACGACTTCGAGCACATCCATTCACGCGTGCGTGATGAACTGAAGGAATTGCGCGGCGACCTGCAGGCGCTGATGGCCGCCGCGCTGACGGCCGGCGACGAGGTGATACGGGGCCCGGGTGAGCGTTATGTGATCTCCGGCGAGCGCAACCTGCTCGAAGTCGAAGAGTTCTCATCGAACATGAAGCGGTTGCGCGAGTTGTTTGACCTCTTCGAACAGCGGACCGCGCTGATGCAGCTGCTCGACCTCTCGCAGCGCGCGGACGGTGTGCAGATTTTCATAGGCGGCGAGTCCGGTCTGGCCCCGCTGGACGAATGCAGCGTCGTCACCGCGCCCTATGAGGTCGATGGCGAGGTGGTCGGCTCGGTAGGCGTCATCGGCCCAACGCGGATGGCCTACGAACGTGTGATACCGATCGTGGACATCACCGCCAAGCTGCTCTCGTCGGCGCTCACCTACCAGGCCAACTGCTGATGCCGCGCTATCTCGCCGAACCGGAGTACCGCCACGGTTCGCCGCCGCTGACCGCCATCCTGCTGATCAACCTGGGGACTCCGGAAGCGCCGACGAAGGCGGCGGTCCGGCGCTATCTCGGGGAATTCCTCGCCGACCCGCGGGTGGTCGAGATCCCGAGGCCGTTGTGGTGGCTGATCCTGAACGGAATCATTCTCAACACCCGACCGGGACGCTCGGCCGAGAAGTACGCTGCCGTGTGGACGAGCGAAGGGTCGCCGCTGAAGGTCCATGTCGCGCGCCAGGCAACCCTCCTGCGCGGGTTTCTCGGTCAGGCCGGGCACCGCGTCGTGGTCGACTACGCCATGCGCTACGGACAGCCGTCGATCCCGGCAACGCTGTCGCGCCTCAAGGCCGAGGGCTGCAGCCGCATACTCCTGCTGCCGCTGTATCCGCAGTACGCGGCCAGTACGACGGCGAGCGCGGTCGACGCCGTTGCCGGCTGGCTGCGCGCGCTGCGCAACCAGCCGGAAATACGCAGCATCCGAAGTTTCGCTGACCACCCGGGCTACATCGCTGCGCTCGCCGCCAGCGTCCGCGAGCACTGGGCCGCCAACGGCCATCCGGTCGCCTCGTATCGTCTGCTGATGAGCTTTCACGGGCTGCCTCGCTACAGCCTCGACAGGGGCGATCCCTATCACTGCGAATGCCACAAGACCGCTCGCCTGCTTGCCGAAGCGCTTGGTCTCGGCAAGGACGGGCATCTGGTCTGCTTTCAGTCGCGCTTCGGTCGCACCGAATGGCTGCAGCCCTACACTTCGGCGAGCCTGCGCGCGTTGGGCAAGGAGGGCGTGCAGCGGGTCGATGTGATCTGTCCCGGGTTCACGGCGGACTGCCTCGAGACGCTCGAAGAAATGGCCATCGAAGGCAGGAGCGAGTTCCTGCGCGCCGGCGGCAAGGAGTACCACTACATTCCATGCCTCAACGAACGGGATGACTGGATCCGCGCGCTGGCCGACTTGGCAGCCAGCCATCTGCAGGGCTGGCCGACGCGCGAAGCCACCGATGCCGCTGCCCTCGAGCTGAGCGCCTTGCGAGCCCGTGCCCTGGGCGCCAAATCCTGAGAGCTTCCAGCGTCGAGCCTGGAGGCGCCGCTTGGCGCCGACCCAGGAAGGAGGAGGGTGGGGCCGCGATGCGGCCCCACCTTCGCGGCCGGAGTTGCGGCGAACGGCTAGGGCCCGGCAGGTGCAGGCTCGCCGGCCCGGCCATGCAGCTGACTAGTCCATTGCTTCGTAGAGCGGCAGCGTCAGGAACTCCGGGTAGTCGGAGGTCAGCGACATCCGGTCGAAGATGACGGCCGCCTGATCGTAGGTGGCGGTGTCCTCTCCCTGGGCGCTGACGGTGGCTTTCACCTTGACCAGTTCCTCGGCGATCATTCCGCGCACCATCTCGGCGGTTACCTTGCGCCCGTCGTCGAGGACCCCTTTCGGGGAAACCACCCACTGCCACACCTGCGAACGCGAGATCTCCGCCGTGGCTGCGTCTTCCATCAGGTTGTGGATCGGCACACAGCCATTGCCAGCCAGCCAGCTGCCGAGGTAATGGATGCCGACGTTGATGTTGTTGCGCAAACCGGCTTCGGTGATCGGTTGCGAGGGCTGGAAATCGAGGAAGTCGGCGGCCGTGAAGTTCTCGTCGCGCTGCTTTTCCCATTGGTTCGGTCGGTCTCCGAGCACCTTGCGAAACTCCTCGGCGGCGATGGAGACCAGTCCGGGGTGTGCAACCCAGCCACCGTCGAAGCCGTCGTTGGCGTCGCGCGTCTTGTCGTGGCGGATGCCGGCGAGCGCTTTCTCGTTGGCCACCGGATCATTCTTGATCGGAATCAGCGCACTCATCCCGCCCATCGCGGGCGCCCCGCGTTTGTGGCAGATCTTCACCAGTTGCAGCGCGTAGCTGCGCATGAAGGGAACTTCCATCGTGATCGCGCCGCGGTTGGCGAGGCAGAAGTCCGGGTTCTTCTTGAACTTCTTGATGCACGAGAAGATGTAGTCCCAGCGGCCGGCGTTGAGGCCCGCCGAGTGCTCGCGCAGTTCGTAGAGGATTTCCTCCATTTCGAAGGTGGCAAGAATCGTCTCGACGAGAACGGTTGCCTTGATCGTTCCCCTGGGCAGACCGATGTGCTCCTGGGCGAGGATGAAGATGTCGTTCCACAGACGCGCCTCGAGGTGCGACTCCATTTTCGGCAGGTAGTAGAACGGGCCAGCGCCACGCGCGATCTGCTCGCGGGCGTTATGGAAGAAGACCAGGCCAAAGTCGAAGATGCCGCCGGAGACCCGCTGTCCATCGACGGTGACGTGTTTTTCGTCGAGGTGCCAGCCACGCGGGCGGATCTGCAGGGTGGCGACCTTCTCGTTGAGCGCGTACTCCTTGCCGGCCTCGTTGGTGAAGGACAGTTGGCGGCGGATCGCCTTGAAGAGGTTGAGCTGCCCCTGCACCTGATTGTCCCAGTTCGGACTGTTGGAGTCCTCGAAGTCGCTCATGTACGAATCGGCGCCCGAATTGTAGGCGTTGATGATCATCTTCGCTTCCACCGGGCCGGTGATCTCGGTCCGGCGACATGCGAGGGCAGCCGGCAGCGGCGCGATCTTCCAGTCGCCGTCGCGGATGTGTCGCGTCTCCGGGAGGAAGTCCGGCATCTCGCCCGCATCGATCCGCGCCTGGCGATCGCGCCGTGCCTGCAGCAACTCCTGCCGGCGGCCTTCGCAGGCCCGGTGCAGCGCGGCCACCAGCGCCAGCGCATCGCGGGTGAGGATGGTTTCGTATCCGGGTCTGATCGGGGCGTTGACTTGCATTCCGGCGGGCAGATCGAGGCTCATTTGGCGGCTCCTGTCGATGGGTTATGATGCAATGCACGAATTCTATTCGACGCGCTGAAGAAAGATAAGATCGAACGAAATCAAAGTATTTTTTACTTCTGGTATTGAATTGACCGATGGACCATCTCAAGCAAATCGAAGCTTTCGTCAATGCGACGACGCGCGGCAGCCTGTCGGCCGCCGCGCGGATAGAGGCGGTGACGCCGGCGGTGATCGGGCGGCGCCTCGATGCCCTTGAAGCCCGTCTTGGCGTCAAGCTGCTGCTGCGCACTACACGCAGGCTGTCGCTGACCTTCGAAGGGCAGGCCTTTCTCGAAGATTGCCAGCGGATTCTCAACGATCTGGCGAACGCCGAGGCGGCGGTGTCACTCGGCGGCGTTCAGGCCAGCGGCCATCTGCGGGTGTCGGCGCCAGCCGGCTTCGGGAGGCGCCACGTCGCGCCGCAGGTGGCGGCGTTCATGCGGGCAAATCCGGAGGTCAGCGTCCGCCTCGACCTCACCGATCGGCTCGTCGACCTGCTGAACGACGGCGTCGACTGCGCCGTGCGCATCGGCGAGATGGCCGATTCGAGCCTGGCGGTGAGCAAGCTTGGCGAGATGAGGCGGCTGGTCGTCGCCAGCCCGTCGTATCTCGCCAGCCACGGGATCCCGGCGACGCCCGCCGATCTCGCGCGACACAACTGTCTCTCACTGGGCCAGCAGCGCGGCTGGGCGTTGCGGCAGACGCCGGCTGGCGAGGTGACGAACCACAAGGTTGCCGGCAGCTTCGAGTGCAACGATGGCGCCGTCCTGCACGAATGGGCGCGGGCCGGCAAGGGCTTGGCATGGCGCTCGATGTGGGAGGTGGGCGACGATCTGCGGCGGGGGGACTTGGTTTCCGTTCTGGACGACTATGCGGCGCCGGCGGTGGGCATCTACGCCGTCTTTCCGCAGTGGCGACATCTTCCCTTGCGTGTCCGCCTGTTCATCGACCATGTCAAGAGGACGTTCGGCGACCCGCAGTACTGGGCGCGGTGAAGAGGTCAGCGCCGGCAGGACGCGCGCGCCGCCCGGGTGCTGGCGCCCACGTTCCTGCGGGCCCGCCGTCGTGGCGATCACCGGCTGCTCTCCGCCGCCTTCTTGGCCGCCCTCAGGAGCGCCTTCCGGGCTTTTTCGGCACGAATGTGCGCCAGCGCTTGCGCCTTGTTGCACTCCTTGCAGTAGGAGTGCAATCCATCCGAGCTGCGCGCATTCCTGTGGAAGTCGGCCACGGACTTTTCCTGCTTGCACTTGACGCAGATCTTGGTTTTCATCGGACCGGTCGAGGGTTCCATCACGAGATCAGAAAGGCGTTCCATAATCAGGATCACTAATGAGCTTCGCGCTGCACCCACCTTCGGCCTTTTTCTGCACGAAGCCGTTTCAGGCGCGCTGCGGGGACCACGTTGAACAACCTCTCTCCGTTGCCGCCGCCGACTCCCGTCGGCAGGCGCCAGCAGCGGCCAGCGATCGGCATTTGACTGTCGGGCGCGGGTTTGGCGGGGCCGCGCCCGCTGATGTCGGATGCCCGAGCCTGGCGCTCGATCGCTCACTTCCACCCGCCGCTGCGGACCACCGTCTGACGACGGTGCGCAGGCGTTCGGGCGGTGATTTATAAGCAATTCTTATGCCATAGAATCGAATTGACTTATTCTTCAGGGCCTTGGGTCGAAGGGCTCCTGCCGTGGGGTGACCGCCGAGGGGCCGCTGTAAAGAATCCTGACAGTCGCTGGCGATGCCGGGGCAAGGGCAGGGGCAGGTGGCCGCCAGGCTGGAGACCGGCTCGCTGGCAGGCGACGGCGGACAGCCGTCGGGCACCTGTCAGTCCGGCACGAAGTGAAGGCGGCGGCGCCTGGCGGTAGATCGGCCGCCAGCCGCTGGCCGGTGCCGGTCTGCTGGTGGCGCCTTGCGGCCGTGGCGGTCGCTGCCACGCATGGCCAGAGTCAGCGTGTGGCAGCGCGCTGGAAGTCGGCTCCTCAGGCGACGGCGGGCGGTGACTCCAGGCGCGCCAGCAGCCCTTCGACGTCGACGTCGTCGATCTGTTCCGGCTGCATGAACTTGCGGGCGTACTCGAGATGAACGCCAGCGCGCAGGAAGAGGGCAAACAACTCGCCGTCGACATGCTCCTCCTGTTGCATCCGACTCATGATGCCCAGCGCCGCCGACAAAGTCTTGCCTGCCTTGTACGGCCGGTCGACCGCTGTCAATGCCTCGAAGATGTCGGCGATGGCCATCATCCGGGCCAGCGGACTCATGTCGTCGCGCCGCAACCGCCGCGGGTAGCCGCTGCCGTCCATCTTCTCGTGATGGCCGCCGGCGATCTCCGGCACCTGCCGCAGATGCTTCGGGAACGGGAGTTGCGAGAGCATGATCAGCGTCTGGACGATGTGCTCGTTGATCTTGTACCGTTCCTCGTCCGTCAACGTGCCACGGCCAACGCACAGGTTGTAGAGTTCGCCGCGGTTGTAGAGGGCTTGCGGTACGCGCATCCGGAACCCCCAGCGGTTGTTCTCGGGCATCTGATCCTGCTCCTGCCGCGGTACGATGTGCTCCGGCTTGTCCGCCAGCAGCGCCTCGACAACCGGCAGCGCCACGGTCTGGGGCACCTTGCGGACACGTTCTTCACGGGCGATGCCGATGCGGTCGTCGAGCGTTCGCAGCCAGGTCCGGGCGCCGATCGTCCGCAGGCGATCGATGTCGTGCTGCGCCATGGACTCGCCGCCTTCGTTGCAGCGGGCGACGAAGGCGAAATCATCGTCCAGTTGCTGCCACGCTGCAAGCAGGCGGCGATGTGCCGCCGCGGGGTCGTCACCGCCAGCGACGGCCCGCAGGCAGTCGATCTCGGCGTCACGCTTGAGGACTTCGAAACGCATCCGTACCTCATGGATGCGGTCGTGAATGGTTTCCAGCTTGGTTGCCTTGTCGACCACGTACTCGGGCGTGGTCACCTTGCCGCAATCATGCAGCCAGGCGGCAACGTGCAATGCTTCGCGGTCATCCTCGCTGAGGCGGAAGTCCCTGTACGGCCCGCTATCGGCGGCACAGGCTGCATCCGCCAGCATTCTCGTCAGTTCCGGGACGCGCGCGCAATGGCCTCCGGTATAGGGGCTCTTGGCATCGATCGCCGCCGCGATGAGCTGGATGAAGGCTTCGAAGAGGTCCTTCTGCGCCTTGATCAGCGCCTTGCTCTCGAGCGATACCGCGGCCGACGCCGAAAGGGCCTTGACGAAGCTCAGGCGGCCGGCATCGGTTGCGCTGTCGCCGAAAAGCATCATCGCACCGACCAGCTCGGAGTTGCGGTTGAGCAATGGCACGGCGATTCCGTATCGGGACTGCAGCCACTCGCAGCCGGTCAGGCCAAGCGCCCCGTGGTCCTCTGGCTGCAATCTGCCACTGCGCGCCTCGTGTGCGGCGAGTGCGGCGCCGAGCAGCGGGCCGCCACGGTCGATGGCGACGGTTGCCAGGCCAGCATCGCCGGTCTGTCCCGACTGCTGCAGCGCGGCGGCAGGCTGCAACTCGTTCCCTTCGGCAAGGTAGAGGATGCCGGCATGGGCGCCGGAGGTCGTCAGGGTGTCTGACAGGAGACGCGGCAGGAGGCGATCGAAGTTCTGCTCGGCGGCAACCGCCTGGCTGATGTCGACGAAACGACGGATCGTCCGCTTCATGCCGTCCATTGTCTGCGCCAGCTCACTCACTTCCTTGATCGAGGAATCAAGGACGATCGGCCGCACAAATTCGAAGTGCCGTATCGCCTCGGCTTCATCCGCCAGGCTGCCGAGCGAACGGGACACCGCGTGCGCCAGCCACCAGGTCAATGGCACCGTCAGCAAGAGGACGAGCAGCGTGGCAAACGCCGAGTGGCGTGCGAGGCGCAGCGCACCAGCCAGCAGTTCGTCCTCGGGAATGGCGGTGACGATGTACAGCGGCACCGCACCCTCGAGCAACAGGCGGTCGACCGATGCTCGCCACTCCTTGCCGGCGGCGGTGACGGCCAGCGTTGCCGTCTGCCGGCCCTCCATGTTGCGGACCGCATCGAGCACGGGAACCAGCGCCGGCACGCCGAGTTCGTTGAGCTGCGCCAACGACGCGCGCTCATCGTCGGCAGCGGGCCCGAGCACCATTCGCTCAGGTTGCTCGTAGGCCAGAACCCGGCCCTCGCCGTTGACCATCGCGACGGCAGTGGCCGGCGTCACCTTCTGCCTCGCCAGCGCCTCACCCAGAGTATGCAGCAGGATGTCGGCAGCGACGACGGCGCGCCCGTCGTCGGCCGCGTGGGCCAGCGTCGTGCCCACCCGCTGGCTGGAGAAGAACAGGTAAGGGGGCGTCTCGACGAGGCCGGCCACGTTCCGTGCCTGCGTGAACCATGGCCGCAGGCGCGGGTCATAGGCGGTGACGTAATCAGGGCGGTCGTCCTGCCGCAGCAGCCGCAGCCTGTCGTCGAAGTACATGAAGACGCCGCGTGGTACGGGAGTGGTCCGCTCGATGCTCTGCACGACGTAGCGCGCGCCGCCCGGTGCGCGCGCGCTTTCGCCGGCGCTGCCGTGGCCGATGCGGCCGAGCAGGAAGAAGTCGCCGTTGTCGTAGCCGACGTAGAGCGAGGACAACGCCGGCGAGCTGTCGAGAGCCAGGCGCAGAAACTGCAGACTCTCCAGCCGCTGCACCAGCGATCTGGCCGTGCTGACGCCCTGCTGGCTCAGCAGGCGGGTCGCCATCTGCGCCGGGTCGATGATCAGGCGCATC
>ERZ761603.2618-NODE-2618-length-12173-cov-6.870853_pt1 | contig 12173 bp, 9 predicted proteins | sample MGYA00511879_ERZ761603 | MGnify/ENA primary metagenome ERZ761603 (study PRJEB28899, sample SAMN02850040) | bioreactor sludge metagenome | biome: EBPR Sludge; feature: EBPR Bioreactor; material: flocular biomat | place: Australia: Thorneside Wastwater Treatment... | reverse complement strand
GCAGCGAAGAGCAAACCACCATTGACGGCTTTACCGCGCTTGTGGGCGGCGATGTCATCACCAAGATGAACGATGAGGTCATCAACAACTTCGACGACCTGCTCACCTACATTGTGCGCCAGACCAGCGTTGGGCAAACCGTCACCCTGGAAATCATCCGCGACGGCGAAACGCAAACCGTAGAGGTAACGCTGCTGGCACGGCCGTAGCAAGCAGGCAGCAAACAGCAAGTTTGCAGGTGGCAAGTGGGCAAGTTGCAGGTGGCAAGTAGATAATTTACCTGCCACCTGCAACTTGCCACTTTTTACTTTTTACTTTTCGCTTCTCATTCCCTTCATGCTAAAATGGCCCCAAGACCGCTTAAAGAGGTTATCTTGTGATAATTGACGTAAACGAAGAAACATTCATCGAAGATGTGTTGGAACAATCGGAGGAACTACCGGTTATTGTGGATTTCTGGGCACCGTGGTGCAGTCCGTGCCGCATGTTAAGCCCCATTTTGGAGAAATTGGCGGCTGATCCCAACCTGAATTTTGTATTGGCCAAAGTCAACGTAGACAACAACCCCAACCTGTCGATGCAGTACCGGGTACAGAGCATTCCGGCCGTATTGGCTTTTGTGGATGGCGACGTCGCCGATGAGTTCATCGGCGTGCAGCCAGAGCCCAAAATCCGCCAGTTCATCGAAAAGCTCATTCCCAGCGAGCTGGACGAAGCTCTCGACGACGCCGAAAGCTTGTTAGCCACGCGCCATTGGGTTAAGGCCGAACAGGTGTACCGTGAAATCATGGAGGAGTATCCCAACCGGGCCGACGTGTCCCTCAACCTGGCCAAAGCCTTACTGGCCCAGGGCGAAGGGTGCGAGGCGCGGGATTACTTAAAGGGCATCAAAGATGGCAAAGAGCTGGTGGATGCCGAAAAACTGCTGCCGCTGGCCAACTACCTGTGCCTCATCGCCGAAGATTTGACCGAGGAAGAAGCACTGCCTCCCCTGGAAGTGCAGTATCGGCAGAGTGCCCGGCTCATCAGCCGGGGCAACCTGGAAGCGGCCATGGACGGTCTGATTGACGTGCTGCGCCAGAACAAACGCTACGGCCAGGCGCGGCAGGTGCTGGTGGCCCTCTTTGCCCTGCTCGGCGACAACGACGACCTGACGCAGACGTACCGGGTTGAATTGGCTTCTGTTTTGTTTTAAGGTTGACCCGTAGAGACGTTGCAATGCAATGCAACGTCTCTACACGAATTTTTCCTAGAACGCCCAGCTTAACAAACGCGGGCGTTTTATTTTTTATGATAGTTTCGTCGAAGGTTACGGCCGTTTTCCACCAAAAACCGCTGCTTGATTATTTAGCGGGCCGCTTCACCTACCAGCCGCGTGATACCTGGCAGGCGCGCATTGAAGCGGGTGAGGTGACCTGCAACGGCCGTTCCGCCACCCCCCACCAAATTGTCCGCCAGGGGGACATGATCGCCTGCGAACTGCCCGAACCACCCTTGCCAGCGATCAACCTGGATTACCATCTGGTGTACGAGGATGCCTGGCTGCTGGCCGTCAACAAGCCGGGCAATTTAAAGGTACATGGCCAGGGCCGGTTTATCCAGGCCAATCTGGTCTACCAACTGCGCCACAACCACACGCCGCCCTACCCCGAAGCCACCCTCATCAACCGGCTGGACCGCGACACCTCGGGCGTGGTCCTGCTGGCGCGTGACGCCGACACGCTGCGCCAGATGCAGGCCCAGTTTGCCGCCCGCACCGTAGCCAAAACGTACCTGGCAGTGGTCGAAGGCATTCCAGCAACGGCCGTACAAACCATCGACCTACCCATCGACCGGCTGCCCAGCGCCGAGGGCGTTTACCGCTTTGGTGTGGTGGAGAATGGCAAACCGGCGCAAACGGTGGTGGAGGTGCTACGGCCGTTTCCGCCCCATTACGCCCTCGTCCGCCTGACGCCGCAAACCGGGCGCACCCACCAGCTGCGCGTCCACCTGGCGGCCATTGGGCACCCCATCGCCGGGGACCGGCTCTACACCCTCAGCGACGCCGACTTCTTGGCCTGGTGTGAAGACAAAAGCCGCGACAACAAGCCGCTGCCGCGCCAGGGGCTGCACTGTGCCCAAACCACGATCTGGCATCCACACGAACAACGGCCGCTTACCCTCACCGCCCCCCTGGCCAGCGACATCGTCGCTTTTTTACAAACGCTTGACCCCACCTGCAACCTTCAAGACATTTTATGATCAAACAGATCCGCCTCGCGCTCATCTTCCTGCTGCTCCTCTGCACCGCTTGCGACCTGCTGCCACCGCCCGCCACCACCGACGATGGCATCTTGGTCCCCGATGCCCCTCAGCTGCTCGACGCGCCTAGCGAAACGGCCGTTGTCACCGAGGTGATCGACGGTGATACGATTGAGGTGCTGCTGGACGGCCGTCCCTACCGCGTCCGCTACATCGGCATCGACACGCCAGAGCGGGATGAAGCGTGTTTCAGCGACGCCACCGCGGCCAACGCCGCTTACGTCGAAGGGCAAACCGTGCGGCTGGTGCAAGACGTCAGCTTCACCGACCGCTTCGACCGGCTGCTGCGCTACGTTTACGTAGATGAGGTGCTGGTCAACGCCGAATTGGTCGCGGGCGGCTGGGCCGAATCGAAACGCTACCCGCCCGACGATACGCTGTACGACTACCTGGAAACGTTGGAAACTACGGCGGCCGGGGCAGAGCTCGGCTGCTACCCAGCTGGCGTTTTCACCCCCTAAGCTTAAAATTCCCCCGGAAAATTCAGTAACAACTCGCTTACCCGAAACTATTTTCCGGGGAATTTTGCATACTATGTCTCTTTTTTCCCAGGCGCTGGCAGAACGGCCGTATACTTTCCGCACACAACTTTGGAGGTAAAGCAATGCCAATTTTAGACAATTACCAGCAGTTTAACGGCCGTCACTGGGAAACCGGCCCCGTCGCCAACTTTTTAGCCTACACTGGCGTGAAAGCACCGCACACGGGACGGCCGTACAGCGAAGCGCTGCTCATGGGCGTCAGCGGCGGCGCGGTGATGGGCTACTTCTCCTTTGCCTACGAGGGGTACGATCCCCATGCCCGCATCCTCACCCGCAACACCTTTGACCCGCTGGACACGATGCTGTCCCGCCTGGGCATCGTGCAAAATCGGCAGCATACCACCAACCCGGACAAAGCCATGACCAACCTGGTAGACACCCTGGCCGGCGGCGAACCGGCCATCGTTTGGGCTGATTTTTTCACCATGCCCTACAACGCCTTCCCCTACGACCAGGGCATGTGGGCCATGTTCCCCATCCTGGTCTACGGCTGCGATGAAACGGCCGTCCACATTGCCGACCGCGCCCGCGTGCCGCTCACCGTCAGCCCCGAGGCGCTGCACAAAGCCCGCGCCCGGGTGAAAAAGGACAAGTTTCGCGTGCTCACCCTGGAGCCACCCCTCCCCGACAAGCTGCCCGGCGCGGTGCAGGCGGGCATTGGGGACTGCCTGAAGCTGTACACCGAAAAACCACCCAAAGGTGCCCGACACAACTTTGGCCTGGCGGCGTACGACAATTGGGCCAACCTGCTCACCAAACCCAAAACACGCCTCAGCTGGGCGCGTGAGTTCCCGCGCGGGCGCAAGCTGCTGGCCGGGCTGATGGGTGTGTTTCACGACATCAACTGCTTTGGCAAGGTGGGTTTTGCCGAACGGGACGTTTACGCCGATTTTCTGGATGAAGCCAGCGTGATTCTCGATAAACCCGCGCTGCAAACCGTCGCTGCCGAAATCCGGCGCAGCGCAGCCGCCTGGGAGGCGCTTAGCCAGGCGCTGCTGCCCGCCAACGTACCGCTGCTGGGCGAGATGGCGCAAATCCAGCTGGGGCAGCGCGATCTACTGCTAAACCAGGGCAGCGCCGCCACCGCTGAAATCCGGCAGCTCAAAGCGCGTGAGAAGGCGCTGCTGGTGCAGGCCGAAACTGATTTTCCGTTCAGTGAAAAAGAGGTAGTAGAATTTCAGGCGGGGTTGGCGGAAAAGGTGATGCAAATATGTGCGGTGGAGGAAACGGCCGTTGCCCAGCTGCGTCAGGCCATGTTGGCGTAAGCAGCTAAGCCAGCGGCAAGTAAACCTGGAACGTGGTCCCCCGGTTGGCCCCCTGGCTGATCACGTTCACCTGGCCTTGCAGCATGCCGCTAATAGCTTGAACAATAAACAGCCCCAGCCCCAGCCCACGCCGTTCATCCACATTGCTGGCCCGGTAAAACAGCTCAAAAACGCGGGCCTGCTCCTGCGGTGGAATGCCAATGCCCTCATCCTGAACCTCCAGCACCAGCTGGCGCTCATCGTGCCACAAGCGCACCTGAACCTGCGTGTCGTCGCTTGAATATTTCAGCGCATTAGAAACCAGGTTGGCGCCAATCTGCTGCAAGAGGTCAAGATCGGTTTGGATGGGGGTTTCCAAAGCGGGGGCAAAGTGAAAAGCCACTCGATGCGGCCGGTTAACCTCACGCAAAATGCGCTCAGAAAGCTGCTGACTGAGGCGGTTGAAGGGAATCGTCTGGTAAGACGGCCGTATCCGCTCTCGCTGCGCCTGTTCCACCATCGTGACGTCTTTTAGCAAATCGTTGAGATAAAAGACCGCCTCGCGAATCCGCAAATGGGCCGCATCGCGCCGATCGGGTGCCAGCCGATCGTAATATTGCTGCAGCAGCTCCGACGAGCTGTTGATGATCGACAACGGCGTGCGAAATTCATGGGTCACCACGGTGATGATGCGCGATTGCAGCTCGCCCATCTCCGTTTCCAGGGCCAGCGCCTGGGCCAGTTTGCCCCCCAGGTGCTGCTCACGGGCCAGTGATTCTTCCAGTTCGCTGGTGCGAGCCAACACCGCTTCTTCCAACACTTCATTTTGCAGCCGGTAAGCGGCCGTTTCCTGCTGCGCCAGATTAACCGCCCGCACCTGTTCAATCGCTTCATTAAAGCTGCGCCGCCACAAATAGACCATCAGCGGCAGCGCCGAAAACATCACCATCATGGCCAAAAACTGGGCCAGAGGATCGTAGGTGCTGTAGCTCACCAACCGCCCGGTTGTCTCCAGCCAGACCAATAACCCACCCAGCGCCCAATTCAACCCGGTAATCAGAATGCTGACCCAGGTGCCGCTTAAAAAGCCAGCCACCAGCGGCGTCAGCGTAATGACGCTGATAAAGGGCGTGCCCGTTAACCCTTCTGGGCCAGCCACGGTAACGGCCGCCAACGTTAGCCACAAAACGGCCGAAACCAGGTAGCCCGTCTCATGCACCCACCCGGCGTTCAGGCTGAATTTGGCCACCATCAGGCAGCTCAACAGGGCAATTACCGCAGCCAAAAAGCGCATTTCGTTGGTGGGTGTAGACACAAGAGGCAGCAAGGCAAAAACAATGCTGATCAAAATCAGGCCAGCCCGAATCAATAAATTGATCAGGTAAGCCTGACGGGTCTTTTCCTCATTATCGGCAAAAACAGGAGAGGCGAGCCATCTTTGTAGCTGCTGTACATTGGTCATACAAATTTACAATTTGATCCTATGACGATACAGGTGCGTCGCAACCCTGATACCTGAATCGTTACTTGATCCGTTTACTTTCTAAATTGGCGTGCATATCCAGATAGCGCAGCCAGGCACCGAGGGTAATCATGCCGTATTGGTTGTGGTTCACTTGCATAAACTGATCCACTTGCTGATCATCCAACGCTTCGGCCAACGCCACGCTCTTCTTGCGCGCCAGGCGAAACTCGGCCTTGAGCTGCTCCCAGCTACGGCTGCGCGACGGCCGATATCCGTCGTACTCTTCTTCCTTGAAAGGTTCGCCCAGACCCACACGTAAACGGCTTTGCCCCCACAACTCAATGCCCACAATGTGGCTCAGCGTTTGCCGATTGCGTTCACTGTCTGGCGCTTTTTCTAGACGACGCTCGATTTTTTCCCCGCTTGCGTTTAGCTTTTCACCCCAGGCCGACATGGTCCATTTCTTACCAGGTCGTTCCAACAGAAATTGGCGCATAATCGTTTGAAACATAAATCTACATCTCCACAGTTGAAAAAACAATGTAACTTTTGTGGGAAAATCCCCGTTCAGGTGCAACAAGATTCGCCAAAAAATCAGTTTCCCGCCGCACATGGGGCAAAGCGGCCTCGGACGAAAAACCCACTAAACCTCAGGCAGCGGCGGCATTTGCTCTAGCCACAGCCGGATCAGCTCCGCACGGAAGTGGTAGTGCAGCATATTTTCCGGCTGGCCCGCAGGCCCCATAGGCTGCTGGCTAACCAGCAGAGTGCGGCTCTCTAATCGCGCCAGGGCCGACTGCCAGCGATCGGGCGAGACGTGGCCGCGTTCACCTAGAAATTGCCTCAGCGCTTTGATCGTCACCGGCGCAGCGCTGCGGCTGAGCTCGGCCACGGCGCGCAGCACCAGCTGCTCTGCCTCGCCAGACTCGGCCCAGAGGTAGCGAAAATGCATATCGCCCCGCTGCAGGAGGCGCTGCACCACCTGGTCCACATCCACCACGGTCAGGTAAGTGACATGCATTTCGTTGTGCACCTGTACCAATTCATGCAGCAGCAGCTGGGCCAGGTATGGGTGGCCCGCCGCCAGGTGCACCAACCGGTCCAACGCTGGCGGATCATACGCAACATGGTAGGGGGCCACCGGGCCGGTGATAAGCTGGTGCATTTCCACCTGCGTAAGCGGCATAAGGGAGCGATAGACGGCATTATCTAGCAGCGCGGCCCATTCGTCCACGGCCGTTTCCAGCAACCCCCACCCGGCAAACACAAAATCAATCCGGCTCTCGTGCTGCCGCAGGGTGTGCAAAAATCGGAGAATGTCGGCGGGCAAACGGCCGTCTACCACCCACTGCGCCAATCGTTCGGCATCATCTACCAGGAGCAGCAGCTTTTTATCGCCCAACTGCGGCAGCAGTTGGCGCAAAAATCGGGCACGGAAGAAAAATTCGGGCGATTCGGCAAACTCGGCCCGGGGCGGTAGCGCCGCCTGGAGCGGTAGCGCCGCCTGGAGCGGTAGCGCCGCCCCAATGCCCTGCTGCGACAAAACAAACACAATCTCGTCGGCCAGAGCGTACAAAAAGTCGGCCTCGTTTTGCGACGGATGGCCCTGCAGGTCCAGGTGCACCGCCCAGTGGGTGGCCGCCAGCGCCCCAGGCAGCTGGTTCAGCAGCGAGGTTTTGCCGATGCGCGGCACACCTTGCAGCACAATCAGGCTGCTGCGGCTGGCGTGGGCCAGCGTGTCCTGCACAAAACGCAGCAGTTCGCCGCGCCCGGCAAAAAAGTCACCGGGCTGCAGCGGCACACCGGGCAGGTAGGGATTGGGCTGGATGGGCAGAAACGGCCGTTCCTGCCGGGCAATATTGAGTTGATGGTCAAACTGCCGCCGCTGATCGGCCGCCACGCCGTCGGTAAAACGGAGTTCAACCGCCAGGACCAGCTCCTGGCGGCCCGCTTCCGGCATGATAATCATGGCCACCGGCTGCGCCGCGCCAGGCCGCAGCTCGGCCAGCTGCGCCTCGCTTTTAACGCCCAGCAGGTAATAACCCTCGCCGGGCAGCAGCTGCACGCGCACCGAATAGGCCGGGCTTAGCCCGTGGTTGTGTACCTGCCACACCAGCGGCAGCTCCTCGGCAAACTCGGCGTGGGGCGTGCTTAAGGTTAACACCAATTCGGCCTGGGCAGTTACCCGGGCACTCTCCGCCTGGATCAGCTGCTGCCAGCGGCGCAGCAGCCGCTCCAGGGCAGGCAGGTGGGGCAGCGGCACCGGCAGCAACTGGGCCAGGGCGGCCTGAACGGCCGTCATCGCCTCCCCAACGGCCGTTGCGCTGTTCTCTAAAAAGATGCGACGCGTGGCCAAATCTCCCGCCTGGTTCACTTTTTGCAGCTGGTGCACGATGCGGCTGAGGTAACGGCCGTTTTGCACTACCAGGGTGGGCAGCGCGGGGCTGTTGGGCGGCGGCGGTAGCGTCAGTAAATCAACTTCGGCCAACGTTTGAACCGGCAGCACCGCCTGGAGCATCTGGTAAAACGGCCCCAAATCGGCCGCCCAGCGCCAGCCGCGCTGTTCGGTGAGCAGGATGGCAACGGCCGTTACCGCCCGCTCATCGTGCGCCACTTCCTGGCTGTAGCCCAGGGTGTGCAGCGCCGCAGCCAGTTGGGCCACGGCAGGCTGGCTGCGCTCGGTGTGCCGGGCCAGGTGTGCCAACACGTCATAGGCCTGCGGCGTCTGGTCAAACAGGCGGTAGAGCAGCGGCAGCGGCTCCTCGCTTTGCTGGCGTACGCGCCGCCGCAGCTGCGCGGCCCGGTCTACCGGCCGGGTGCGGACGCTGAAAACGGGCACCACCAAAAGTGCCTGCCAACCACCCAGCACAATAGCCAGGAGCAGGGCCAGCAGCCCGGCCAGCCAGGGTGCGGCCAGCAAAATGGCCAGCTGCGATCCAGGATCGGCCAAAAGCGCCTGCTGGCGCTGGAGCAGGGACACCGTTTCGGCCGTCAGGTTGTCGTTGGCGGCGAGCCAATGGTTGGTCCACAGAACGGCCGTGCCCCACAGCAGGTAAGCCAGGTGCAGCAGCAGCATGACCAGCGCGGTTACTACCACAAAGGTGGCCAGCCAGACGGCCGTCGCCCGCGCTCGCCAGCGGTCTACTGGATTTTTCAGCAGCAGCACCACGACAAAACCGAGGTTGACCAGGGCAAAGAGCAGGATGGGCCACAGCAGGGGCGACAGCCGCACCAGTTGCGCCGTGAAGGGTTGCCAGGCGGCAGGCAGGACCAAAACAGCCAGTTCTGGCCAGTTTTGGACCAGGGCTGCCAGCAGCCAGAACAGCGCCCCGGCCACCGCCACAAGGGCCAGCACCAGGCCCGCCCGCAGCCCCAGGCGCAGGGCGGCCTCATCCCCGGCAAACCATTTTTTGAGCGGTTCGCCCGCCTGGAATAGGTCAAGCAGCGACGGCCGTTGCACCGCCACCTCACCCCGCCTGCGCCAACCGACCACGGCCCCGGACCCCGCCCAAAAGAGGAGCAGCAGCGGCAAAATCAGCTCGGGGTGAACGGGCCAATCGCCCATCGGCCGGGTGAACCCGCGTAGAAAACTGGCGGTCGCATTCAGGAGATCGGGGGTGGATTCGGGGATGGAAGTGGGGAGACGGCCGTAACCAACCAAAACACGTCCAGGTAAAAACAATCCCAGGTAGCTGAGCAAGCTGGCCACCAGACCCGCTTGGGTGCCGCGCCGCGCGCCCTGCCACCAGCCAATTGCCCTGGCCCCGCGAGCCGCCCAGAAACCCAGACCAAGCAGCGCGGGCAATGCCAGCACGGCCGAACCAATGAGCCAGATGAGGTGGATATGCGGGGGAAACGGCCGTTGCCACCCCACCAACCAGCGCGGCGCCAACAAGCTAATCAGAGGATACAAACCGGCCAGAGTGATGATCAGGCCACCAATCAGGCCCAATACCAGAGCACGTTTCATTACTGGTTTTTGATCGAAGCCGAAGTGCTTGAAATGGGATCCTTGCGGGATTCTTCACTTCGTTCAGAAAGACAGCTCAAGATTAATTGTCATGCTGAGGTCCTCCGAAGCATCCCATCCGCTTGATAATCAAATAAACTTGGTTCAGGGTTGAAAACGGCCTCAATTGCCATTCTTACGGTTCCCACTGATAGTGAACCAGGGTGCTGAGATAATATTGGCCCTGCCACTGCTCCACACCCACCACCCAGGTGCCCCAGTTCAGTCCGGCAAACTCTTCTGTGCCGGGGCGGTGGAAAGCGTAGAAGTTGAGCGGCGCGTAGGCGTCGGGGAGGATGACAAAACCGGCGGTACCGCCGTGTAAAATGTCGTTACAGGCGGTCTCGGTGGCGTTCAGGAAGTCGGCTTGCAGGCGGGGCAGCAGCACCTGGGCCGGTGTGCCGAGGATGGCTTCGCCGCTGCCCGCCGCGCTGCCCCAGTTGTAGCTGGTGGGATCGCTAAAGAGCCCTTGATTGTCCAGCAGCGTTTCTTTTTCATGCCACAGCAGGCGCACGCGCAGGCCGCGTTCCGGGTGGATGAGCTGGGCCAGGGCAGCATCGTCTTGAGTGGCTACGGCCGTTTCCACCCTCTCTAGCAGCGACAAGACGGCCGTGTCGCCACAAAACGCCGCATCTGGCACAAACCCCGTCAGGAAGCGGCTGTTGACCCAGCCCGTGACCGCGCCGCGCTGCACCGGCAGCCACGTCGAACCGGCTACCACCTGGCCGCTGCCGGTAATCTGCACGTCGGTGGCGTTGGGCGGAATGCTGCCGACAATGCCAAAATCCACCCCTGGGCCGGAACGCACGTTGAGCACGTCCGTTGGCTCGACGAAGATCGTAGCAAAAGCAGCCTGGGTACTGGCCGCAGTGGTAGCAGTGGGTGGTACGGCCGTTGCCGACGGCACAACATCGGTGGGTACAGCTTCAGGTAAATCAGGCGGCGTGGCGGTGGGGCTTGTGCTGAGCGGCGTCGCAGGAACGGCCGTTGGCTCCGCGGGCTGTTCGGCCGTGACGGGCGACGATGTGGGCAGGGCGAGGGTGGGCACCACGGTTGGTTCAGCGGCACCGCCGCAGCCTGCCAGCAGCAAAACCACGCCCAAAACACAGCAGAAATTCTTCATTGCGGCTCGAACAGTCATCGTTTGCTCCGGTGTTTGTTAGCGCCGATCTAAACCCTCACCCCAACCCTCCCCCTCCTAGGGGGAGGGTTAGGGTGGGGGTGATAATCCGAAATCATCAATGCCACGCACTGACTAAATATTGAACTTAATGTTGATCACATCGCCATCCTGCACGATGTAGGTTTTGCCTTCCTGGCGCAGCCTGCCTGCGGTGCGCGCCTGGGGCAGGCCGCCCAGGGCCACCAGTTCCTCGTAGGCCACCGTTTCGGCGCGGATGAACCCTTTGGCCAGGTCGGTGTGGATGGCGGCGGCGGCGTCGACGGCCGTTGCCCCCCGCGCAATCGTCCAGGCACGCACCTCGTCTTCACCGACGGTGAAGAAGGATTGCAGCCCCATCAAATCGTAGCTGAGGCCGATGACCCGGTCCAGGCTGAGTTCGGTGACGCCGTACTCGGCCATGAACATTTCCAGCGATTCGGTGTCCCCGGCGGCGCTGAGCTGGGCCAGCTCCATCTCCAGCTTGCCGCGCAGATTGGCCACCACCGTCTGCGGCTGGTCATAGTCCAGGCTAACTTCCTCCTGGTCGTCGCCGATGTTGAGCAGCACGACGGTGGGCTTGAGGGTGAGCAGGCCGTAGCCGCGCAGCATTTTTTGCTGCTCTTCGTTGAGATGGAGGGTGCGCAACGGCCGTTCATCACTCAGCGTCTCGTTTAGCTGCTGGAACAGAGCCAGCTCGGCCTGGCCAGCCGCCTTGTTTTTGGTCGCACCTTTGCGCAAACCATCTTCAATCTTTTCCATGCGCCGCTCGACAACGCCCAGGTCATTGAGCAGGAACTCGGTATCCAGCGCCTCCAGATCGCGTGCCGGATCGACGCTGCCGTCGGGATGCGGCACCAGGTCGGAGGCAAAGGCGCGCACGACGTGGACAAAACCATCCAACCCGGCCAGGTGGTTGAGCAGTTCACCGCTCATCCCGCCGCCCTCGTTGGCTCCTTTTTTGATGCCCGCCACGTCGGTGTAGGTAATTTTGGCAAAGGTGGTTTTTTTGGGGTTGAACATGCGCGTCAGCACGTCCACCCGTTGATCGTAGACATCAACAACGGCCGTCACCACATCAAACCGGCCGCCCAGGCTTTGCCCGGTGGGGGTATCCCCCTTGGTGAGCGCGTTAAAGACGGTGGTTTTGCCACTGCTGGGCAGGCCAATAATTCCAAGTTTCATCGTTTAATTCCCAATTCGTTGTAAAAATCATTCATCAATAAATGTGCCGCTGCTGGCAAAGGCATGCTGGCATTCACGCCACTGGCCACGCACCACACCCCTAAAACAAGAATGGGTAACGGGCGATCCTGCTGGACGTCGTTACCCATCTGTGTAACGTTTTTTACCGTGGAATGAACCAGGCGAATTGTATGCAGGGTAGATTGAATTAGCAAATGGACGGAGGAATGGTGGTTACTGCCACAGGCGAATAAGATCTACCAAAATT
>ERZ761603.2616-NODE-2616-length-12179-cov-13.484329_pt1 | contig 12179 bp, 10 predicted proteins | sample MGYA00511879_ERZ761603 | MGnify/ENA primary metagenome ERZ761603 (study PRJEB28899, sample SAMN02850040) | bioreactor sludge metagenome | biome: EBPR Sludge; feature: EBPR Bioreactor; material: flocular biomat | place: Australia: Thorneside Wastwater Treatment... | reverse complement strand
GCTTTTTCTACCGCGACCTGAACGACCTGCTGACGCGCAACCGTTTGCTGGAGATTCATTTCAAACAGATTCTGGCGCACAAGGTGCGCACGGCGAGCAAGCTGTGCGCAGACTTGGTTGCGACCGGGGCCATGCAAGCCTCAACGGAACAGGTGCGCGCGCTGGCGACGAACATGGCGGTACTGGCGACCTACTGGCTTTCCTTCGAATACGCCTGTGATCCGCGCGGCAAGGTCGAAAGCGGTCGTATCGGCCGCGGCGTCTATCAGGTGATGACGATGTTGTCGCCGTTCCTGCTCGGCGAAGCGAAGGGTCTGCTCGAGCGGCTATCGCGCGAGTACGTTCGGACTTAGTTGGCCGCGCCATCTTGAACTGACTCAATCAGGAGGAAGATCAATGACCTGGAAGAAATTTCCCTATCCGGACGCAGCGTACGACTACCCCGGCAGCGCCTTGCAGGAAAACTGGAGGCGTCTCCATTGCGGTGATGGCGAGCCTTTGCCCACTGATGAAAAGGTGTGCAATGCCTGGCGCCGTTACCATGCGGGCGACTTCGGCAATGCGGTCGAAATCGGCCTCGCCTGCGGTATCGCCGGCTACAACGCGGCGAACAAGGCCGCCACCATTTACGCCAGTTATCTGGAAACCGTGGAAGCGCAAAAGTGTCGCCTCTGGCTCGAGGTTGCGCAGCGCTGCGAAGAGCAGCAGGAGAAGACGCCGCGCGACTGCAACGCCTGGTACCTGCATGCCTTTGCCTTGGGTCGTTATAGCCAGAGTATCTCGGTCGTCAAGGCGCTGGCACAAGGTCTGGGCAGCAAGATCAAGAACAGTCTGACACGGGCGATTGAACTCGAGCCTCGACACGCCGATGCGCACGTCGCACTCGGCGCGTACCACGCCGAGGTGATCGACAAGGTCGGCGCGCTGGTCGGTGGACTCACCTACGGTGCCAACAAGAACACCAGCAACGATCTGTTTCAGAAAGCACTGAAGCTCAATCCGGCGAGTGCGATCACGCGCATGGAGTATGCCAATGCCTTGGTCCTGATGTTCGGCAAGAGCAGGATGAAGGACGCCGAACGCCTTTACCAGGAGGCAGCCGGTTTGACCGCCATGGACGCGATGGAGCGTCTCGACGTCGAAGCGGCAAAGGCCGAGCTGGCGGAGTAATCCTGTATCAGCTAGTTGCGAGCAGGCGGTGACGAGGCGTGGCGCGAGCGTTGTCGGGACGGCTTGGCGGCAGCTAAGCTGCTGACAAGTGTGACCAGGTCTTCCTCGACCACTGCGGGGAAAGACAGCCGATCCCACGGTTCAAGGAGGACCAGCCAGAGGAGTTTGTCGAACTCCCCGGCGAAGCGGCTGACGATCTGTTCGGGGTCGTTGACCCTGCTGTGGTCGGTAATCAGTCCGAACTGGACCCAGCCCTGGTAGGAGAGGATGCTGACGCCAACACCGATGTCGCCGGCCTGCGGAACCCAGACGAATTGCTGCCGTATCCTGCTGCCGGCAAAAAAACGTGGCTGGCGGGGACCCGGAACGTTGGTCATCACCGCCGTCGTCTTTCCGGCAAGCTGTCTGAGCAGCTGATCCTGAACGAACTTCGGTGCCATACCGGCGGCGGCGAGCAGTGCAAAGGTCAACATTGCCTGATGCGAGTTCTTGAGAGCCGCCATCCTGGCCCGCGTCGCGTAGAGTCTGGCAAGCGGGTTCTCGATGCCGATCGGCAGATCCAGCGCGACCAGGCCAAACCGGTTGCCCAGCGCTTCGTTGTCCTCCGGAGTTCGCAGATTAACGGGAACCATGGCCCGGATTTCGACGCCATCCACTGGGTCTCCCTGGGCGACGAGGTAGGCGCGCAAGGCACCGGCAACCGCCGCCAGCAGCGTGTCATTGATCGAACAACCGAGAACGCGGCCGACGGCCTTGATCTCGGCCAGGGAGATCGGCTCCGACCAGGCGACGCGCTTGACGGAGCTGGCCTTACCTTTCAACCGGGTCTTGCTGTCGTCGGGGAGCCGTGCCAGGGTGCCGATTTCCTTGGCGACTGCTGCCGCCACGCGGGTGTAGTGGCGCAGCGTTTCCGGGTGTTGGCGCAGGCCAAGGTACTGACCCCAGAGGTGTCCACCGACGCGTATCGACCTTAACACGGCGCCGCTGACCGGTTCGAGTATCATCCGCCACAAGCTATCGCCGGCTTCGCCGGTGACTTCCGGAACGGCATCGGGCGTGTCCATGGGCAGAGGCGCCACTCCTCCATCCTCGGCAGCGTCTATCTGCGCGTCGGTCAGCGAATTGAAAACACCGATCAGCGCGATGCCGTCGGCGATCGCATGGTGAATGCGCGCGACCAGCGCCGAGTTGCCGTCGCCGGTTTCGACGAGGTTGAACTCCCACCGGGGTCGCGCCGGGTTCAGCGGCGTACTGGCCATTTCGGCGACGAATCGTTGCAGTTCTTGCCTTCCACCGGGGGAGGGGAGCAGCGTGTGAGGCACGTGCCTGTCGATTGAGAAGTCGGGATCATCGGTCCACCACGCGCCTTCTTCATCGAGCACGGCGATCTGGCGGAAGCGTTTGTAGCGCAGCAGGCGCAGGGCGAGGGTCCTTTTGAAGCGGTCGCTGTCAATGCGCCCCTTGAAGAGCATGACGCCGACGATCTGCATCAGGTTCTCCGGTCGATCCATGCGCAGCCAAGCCGTATCGACAGGGGACATGGGTTCGCGTGAGCTCATTCGGTTTGCTCCCGGAATAGTGCTGTCGTGCATGATAGCGCAAGCCGATGACGTGTCTCGTGCGCTGCTTGCGCGGTTGGCGATTGACGTTCCCCCAAGGCCGGCAGCGAGTCCTTGGCGCAATGCGGCGTACGCCTGCAGTCGAAGGATTGAACGGGCGCTGTTCGCCCCCATTTGCAGTCCATCGATGATCTTTCCGCGAGGAGCGCAGCATGCGACTGGACAAACTCACGACCAAGTTTCAACAAGCACTGGCCGATGCCCAGAGCGTCGCTGTCGGCCACGACAATCCCTTCATCGAGCCGCAGCACTTGCTGCTCGCCCTGCTGCAACAGGAGGACGGTTCGACGTCGTCCCTGCTGGCGCACGCGGGTGTCAACGTCCAGGCGCTTAAAGCCGCGTTGACGCAGGCCATTGGACGTTTGCCTAAGGTGCAGGGACACGGTGGAGAGGTTCAGATTGGCCGTGACCTGGGTAATTTGCTCAATCTGACCGACAAGGAAGCGCAGAAGCGCGGCGACCAGTTCATCGCTTCCGAGATGTTTCTGCTTGCCGTCTGCGACGACAAGGGCGAGTGCGGCCGGCTGGTCAAGCAACACGGGTTGCTCAAGGCGTCGCTGGAGCAGGCGATCGTTTCGGTGCGTGGTGGCCAGGGTGTCGACAGTCAGGAAGCCGAAGGCCAACGCCAGTCACTGGCCAAGTACTGTATCGACCTGACCGAGCGTGCACGCCAGGGCAAGCTTGATCCGGTGATCGGGCGCGACGACGAGATCAGACGTGCGGTGCAGATTCTGCAGCGACGCACCAAGAATAATCCGGTTCTGATCGGTGAGCCCGGGGTCGGCAAAACGGCCATTGTCGAAGGACTTGCGCAGCGCATCGTCAACGGTGAGGTCCCTGAATCCCTGAAGAGCAAGAAGGTTCTCAGCCTGGACATGGCGGCGCTGCTTGCCGGGGCGAAATATCGCGGTGAGTTTGAGGAGCGCCTGAAGGCGGTGCTCAAAGAGATCGCGCAGGAAGGCGGGCGAATCATCGTTTTCATCGACGAACTGCACACGATGGTCGGCGCCGGCAAGGCAGAGGGGGCGATCGACGCGGGCAACATGCTCAAACCTGCGTTGGCGCGTGGCGAATTGCACTGTGTGGGTGCGACGACACTCGACGAGTACCGCAAGTACATCGAGAAAGACGCCGCGCTCGAGCGGCGTTTCCAGAAAGTGCTGGTCGAAGAACCGACGGTCGAATCGACGATCGCCATTCTGCGTGGCTTGCGCGAGCGTTACGAATTGCATCACGGGGTGGACATCACCGATCCCGCGATCGTCGCTGCGGCCGAACTGTCGCATCGCTACATCACGGACCGCTTCCTGCCGGACAAGGCCATTGACCTGATCGACGAGGCGGCAGCGCGGATCAAGATGGAGATCGACTCGAAACCGGAGGCGATGGACCGGCTCGATCGACGGATGATCCAGCTCAAGATCGAACGTGAGGCCGTGCGCAAGGAACGCGACGAGGCTTCGAAGAAGCGCATGCATCTGATCGAGGACGAACTGCTCAAGCTTGAACGCGAGTACAACGATCTCGACGAGATCTGGAAGGCGGAAAAGGCGCAGGTCCAGGGCAGCGCCAAGATCAAGGAGGAAATCGACCGCCTGAAGCTCGAACTCGCCCATTTGCAGCGGGAGAACAAGTGGGACAAGGTCGCCGAAATTCAGTACGGGCGTCTGCCACAGCTCGAAGCCCAGCTGACGGCCGCCGAGAAGTCAGGCGACGGCGGCCGGCAGAATCGTTTGCTGCGCACCGAAGTGGGTACCGAAGAAGTGGCCGAGGTTGTTTCGCGGGCAACCGGCATCCCGGTGGCCAAGATGATGCAAGGGGAGCGTGAGAAGCTGTTGCAGATGGAAGAGCGCATGCACCAGCGCGTCGTCGGCCAGGATGAAGCCGTGCGCCTGGTTGCCAACGCGATTCGCCGCTCGCGCGCCGGGCTGGCCGACCCGAACCGGCCCTACGGCTCGTTCCTGTTTCTCGGCCCGACGGGTGTCGGCAAGACCGAACTGTGCAAGGCACTGGCCGCTTTCCTGTTTGATTCCGAGGAGCATCTGATCCGTGTCGATATGAGCGAGTTCATGGAAAAGCATTCGGTGTCGCGGCTGATCGGTGCGCCTCCTGGTTACGTGGGCTACGAAGAAGGGGGCTACCTGACGGAAGCGGTACGCCGCAAGCCGTACTCGGTGATCCTGCTCGATGAGGTGGAGAAGGCGCACCAGGACGTTTTCAATGTCTTGCTGCAGGTGCTCGACGATGGTCGCATGACCGACGGACACGGACGCACGGTCGATTTCAAGAACACCGTCGTCGTCATGACCTCAAATCTCGGCAGTCAGATGATCCAGCAGATGGCTGGTGATGATTACCAGTTGATCAAGCTGGCCGTGATGGGTGAGGTGAAGACCTATTTTCGACCCGAGTTCATCAACCGTATTGACGAAGTCATCGTTTTCCATGCACTCGACGAGCAACACATCAAGTCGATCGCGAGGATTCAGCTCGCGTATCTCGAGCGGCGTCTGGCGCAGATCGAACTCAAGTTGCAAGTTGCCGACAGTGCTCTGGCGGAAGTGGCGACGGCTGGCTTCGATCCGGTTTATGGCGCCCGACCGCTGAAGCGCGCGATTCAGGCGCAGATCGAAGATCCGCTGGCGAAAGCCATTCTCGAAGGTCGTTTCGTCGCCGGCGATACGATTGCCGTGACTTGCCGGGACGGGATCATGCGTTTTGACAGGACTTGAAATGCGGTTTGATGGCGCAAATATTGCTTAGAAAATCAATGGCGCGCCATCGGCAATGTCAGTCCACGGTTTCGCCGTATCGAAGATTACCTTCGGCGCTCACCTGGAGAGAGAAATTATGAACATCGTCTACAACAGTCAGTACTACGCGATCGTCGCCTATCCGGTGGAGCAGGGTTTCGAGCTGGTCGACAAGGCAGCGAGCCGCACGCTCTTTGTCCAGGGGTCGGTGGCCAAAGATCTGCGGCGGGCGATCGACGACATTCCCCATGGTGAACGCGACGAGGAGTCGATCGACGCCTTGCTCGATGAGTATTGTGCAGGTGTGGCGCGGCCGATCGTCCTGCATTGAGAGGGGCCTCCTAACCGCTGGTTGCACGGTGACCAAGGAGGAGGGGCGGCGTATAATCCTGTTGTCGGCGGCCGAAAGTGGCGGTCTGTTTGCACTCAGGGGGCGGAGAGGATGAGCTTGTACGAGTCGGAGCACACCAAATTCATGCGCGAGGTGCTGGCTAAACACCCGGAATGGCTCGAGGACCAGCGACGGGGTCGCGCCATCTGGTGGGATCGCAAGATTGATCTGCACGAGCAAGAGGTCCGTCGCGAGATCTCCGAGCAGCAGCGACCGTATCCCTACGACGTGAATTTCGAGCAACGCTAAGGCATCTCCCGAACGCAGTCGCAAAAAAGCCGTCGCGATACCGACGGCTTTTTTGCGACCGGGCGGGGCCGGAGACCTTGGCTTCGCTGACCTGGACGCGTTGCCTTCTTCCCCGACCCCTGCAAAGGTGGCTAGCTGTTCAGCGGTTTGATGACGCGTTTGACGGCGGGATCGTCCGGGTGTGGATGAATCGCGAAACCGAGTTTGCTCATCAGGCTGAACATTTTGCTGTTCATCGACAATACATCGCCGACGACGGCGCGATAGCCCTTGGCGCGGGCACAATCGATTAACGCACTCATCAGCTTGCGGCCGACACCATGCTTCTGCCAGTCGTCGGCGACCGCCAGCGCAAATTCGACGGTTTCGCCATCGGGGTTGGTGACGTAACGGGCAACGCCGATCTGTATTTCCTTGCCGTCTTCGTTAAAGAGGGTGGCGACGAGTGCCATCTCGCGGTCATAGTCGATCTGGGTGAACCGTACCAGCATTGTCTGCGTCAGCTCGCGGATGGTATCCATGAAGCGGTAATAGCGGCTTTCGTCAGACATCGAGACGACAAACTGTTGCTCGCGTTCGGCATCTTCTGGACGGATCGGACGTATCGTCACCACGCGGCCATCAGGGAGCTCCCAATTCTGAATCAGATGTGCCGGGTAAGGATGGATCGCCATGTGTGAATAGCGATCACCTGAGGGTGCAGCATGGTCAATCAGGATCCGTGCGTCGGCAGCAATGGCGCCGTGTTCATCCACAATCAGCGGATTGAGGTCGAGTTCCTGCAGCCAGGGCAGCTCGCAAATCATCTGCGAAACGTGGAGCAGGGCATCCTCGATCGCTTCCATGTTGGCCGGAGGCATGTTGCGAAACTCTCCGAGCAGTTTCGATGCACGGGTCGAAGCGATCAGATCGCGCGCCAGGAAACGGTTCAATGGCGGCAGGGCGACCGCCCGGTCGCTGAAGACCTCGACTTCCGTGCCGCCAGCGCCAAACGTGATAATCGGACCAAAAACCCGGTCGCGGGAGACTCCGATCATCAGCTCGCGGCCGTTGGGGCGCGCGAGATACGGTTCGATCGAGACCCCGTTGATGCGTGCCGTGGGGTGTCGTTTACGGATGGTCTCGATGATGTCGTGATAGGCGTTGCGTGCTGCCGGCGCATTACCGATGTTCAGGCGGACGCCACCGACTTCGCTCTTGTGCATGATGTCCGGCGAATCGATCTTCATCGCGATCGGGAAGCCAATCTGCTCGGCGAGCAGCAGAGCCTCGGTCGGTGTATGGGCGACCATTGTCTGCGCAACGGGGATGCGAAAGGCGCGCAATATCGCTTTCGATTCCATCTCGGAAAGGAGCTTACGCCGCTCGTGCAGGACGGCCTCGATCAGCATCTTGGCGCCTTCGGTTTCCGGCCGCGCGTGCTTCGACATCGGTGCCGGAGTTTGCAGCAAGAGCTTCTGGTTCCAGTAATAGGTCGAGATGTGGTAATACAATTCGATGGCCGTTTCGGGCATGCGAAACGAGGGAATCCCTGATTCTTCGAGCAGTACGCGCGCCTCGTAAACCTGCGCCTCTCCCATCCAGCAGGTGAGAATGGGTTTTTCGGTCAGCAGGTCGACTTCGACCACGGCCTTGGCAACCTCCATCGGCTGCGTCATCGCCTGCGGTGAGAGCATGACCAGGACGCCGTCGACTCCACTGTCCTCGGCAACGGCAAGAATTGCGTCGTGATAACGCTTCGGCGTCGCGTCACCTTCGATATCGACCGGGTTGCGTTGCGACCACGTCGCCGGCAAGGCCGTGTTGAGTGTCTGCATGGTCTTCGCTGACAATTCAGCCAGCGGAATATCGAGATCGCCTGCGCGGTCGGCTGCCATGGCTCCCGGACCGCCGCCGTTGGTGACGATCGCCAAGCGCTTGCCTTGCGGGCGAAACTTCGAAGCCAACGCTTTGGCGGCGTAGAACAACTGCCCGATGTTCTTGACACGGACCACGCCCGCCCGGCGTACTGCGGCCTCGAAGACGATATCGGAACCTGCAGCCATTCCGGAATGCGTTTCGGCTGCTGCCAGACCGCCCGCGTGGCGCCCAGCCTTGAGCAGGACGATCGGTTTGATGCGTGCCGCCGAACGCAGCCCGCTCATGAAGCGGCGAGCGTCACGAATGCCTTCGACGTAGAGCAGGATGTAGTGAGTAAGATTGTCGTAGATCAGGTAGTCGAGAATTTCGCCGAAGTCGACATCAGCGGTGCCGCCGAGCGAGATGACGCTGGAAAACCCGATCCGGTTGGTTGTCGCCCAGTCGAGTACCGCCGAGCAGATCGCACCCGATTGGGAGACCAGCGCCAAGTGGCCTATGTTGGCGTGTACGCGGGCAAAGGTGGCATTGAGGCCGAGGTTTGGCCGAATGATTCCGAGGCAGTTGGGGCCGAGCAGGCGCACCTCGTAGCTGCGCGCAATTTCGATCATCTTGCGTTCGAGTGCGGCACCCGAATGACCGGCTTCGGCAAAACCCGAGCTGATTACGATCGCGTTCTTGACGCCACTGCGACCACACTGCTCGATGATTTTCGGCACGGTCTGCGGTCGGGTGACGACGACCGCCAGCTCGACGCGCGCGCTGATTTCCTCGATCGATTTGTAAGCCTGGACGCCCTGAATCGTATCGTGTGCGATATTGATCGGATACAGGCGTCCCCTGTATCCCGATTCGAGAACGTTCTTGAAAAGAACATTGCCCACCGAGTTGTCCCGGTCTGAAGCGCCGATGACGGCAACCGACTTGGGTTCAAACAGCGTGGTGAGATAGTGGTGTTCGAGCATGATGAAGTCAATTCACCCAGCGTAACGAGGGCACAGTTTATGACGCACCGCACCATTGTACCTTAGGCAGCCTGCCGGCGCAGGAGGAGATTCTCTGTCCAGCGGACGGCTCATTGCCCTCACTCAGTCAACGGATGCGACGGCCGCGTTGACCAATTCGCTCTCGATTCGGATGTTGGCCTGAAGTGTGCGGTGCAACGGACATTTGTTGGCGATCGCCAACAGGTTCTTGCGTTGTTCGGCCGTCAGATCGCCCTGCAACGTGATCTTGCGCGAGATCAGTTCCTGCTTCGCGTGTCCGTCGGTCTCTGCCTTGCCGTGGGTTAGTTCCACATTGACGCCGGCCAGTGGGATGTTCTTGCGGTCGGCGTACATGCGCAGCGTGATCGAGGTGCACGCCCCCAGGCCGGCAAGTAGAAAATCCATCGGTGCCGGGCCGGCATCCGAGCCACCCATCACGAGGGGTTCGTCTGCGACCAGATGGTGCCTGCCGACCAGAACGGTCTGCTGATAATGGCTCCGTCCGCTCTCGTAGACGACGACCGTGTGATCCTGCTGGTGCTGTGCCATGATCCAATCTCCAGACGACGATACCCATGATAAAGGAAGGATCGCGGGAGATGTCAGCTTCTGCAGGAGCAAACGTGGTTTCAGCCTGGGTTCGCCGCTTCATGCACCTGATTCCTGCCGGCGGTGAGGTACTCGATCTTGCCTGCGGCAGTGGTCGCCATGCGCGCCTGTTGGCGGCCGCCGGTTTTCAGGTTGCAGCCGTCGACCGTGACGAGCAGGCACTCGCCGCGCTGCGCGGTGTGGCCAGCGTCAGCGTTCTCCAGGCCGACCTCGAAGACGGCGTCTGGCCATACCCCGAGCGCCAGTTTGCGGGGGTCGTCGTCACCAACTACCTTTTTCGCCCGCGCCTGCCGCAGGTCCTGGCGTCGGTCGGCGAACCCGGCGTCCTGATCTACGAAACGTTCATGGTCGGCAACGAGCGCTACGGCCGGCCGAGCAACCCGGATTTCCTGCTCGAGTCACAGGAAATGCTGGCGTGGGCGCGGCAGCCGAACTGGCGAGTGCTGGCTTTCGAGGAGGGGGAGGTCGCTTGGCCCAAGCCGGCGGTGGTACAGCGCCTCTGTGCCGTGCGCGGCGAACTCGTGAGCCAGGGTCGGGGCAGGTACAAGGCAAGCGCATGAACAACACCGGAAACCAACTGAGCGGCTTCCGGTGCGGTTGGACACGCGCTTAGTGAAACTGCTCTTCTTCGGTTGAACCGGTCAGTGCGGTGACCGACGAGGTGCCACCTTGAATGACGGTCGTGACGTCATCGAAGTAACCGGTACCCACCTCCTGCTGGTGTGAAACGAAGGTATAACCGCGATCGCGGGCGGCGAACTCGGGTTCCTGTACCTTCTCCACATAAGCGGTCATGCCGCGGGCAACGTAATCCTGCGCGAGGTCGAACATGTGGTACCACATGTTGTGGATGCCGGCGAGGGTGATGAACTGATACTTGTAGCCCATCGCGCCGAGTTCGCGCTGAAACCTGGCGATCGTCGCGTCGTCGAGGTTTTTCTTCCAGTTGAAGGAAGGTGAGCAGTTGTACGCCAGCAGCTTGCCCGGGTACTTGGCGCGCACGGCTTCAGAGAACTTGCGCGCAAAGTCGAGATCGGGCGTTCCCGTTTCGCACCACACCAAGTCGGCGTATTCGGCGTAGGCAACTGCACGCGAGATGGCCTGTTCGAGGCCCTTGCGCGTCTTGTAGAAACCTTCCGAGGTACGCTCACCGGTGACGAAAGGCTGGTCATTGGGGTCGCAGTCGGAGGTCAGCAGGTCGGCGGCTTCGGCGTCGGTACGTGCGATCACCAGCGTCGGCACCCCGCAGACGTCGGCGGCAAAGCGCGCGGCGATCAGCTTTTGAATCGCTTCCTGTGTCGGCACCAACACCTTGCCACCCATGTGGCCGCACTTCTTGACCGACGCCAGTTGATCCTCCCAGTGCACACCGGCGGCACCGGCGCGAATCATCGCTTTCATCAGCTCAAAGGCGTTGAGGACGCCGCCGAAGCCGGCCTCAGCGTCGGCGACAATAGGAGCAAAGTAGTCGATGTAGCCCTGGTCTCCGGGATTGACATTCTTCGAGTACTGGATCTCGTCGGCACGACGGAACGAGTTGTTGATCCGTTCGACCACCTTGGGCACCGAATCGACCGGGTAGAGCGATTGATCGGGATACATCGCTGCATACGAGTTGTTGTCGGCAGCCACTTGCCAGCCAGAAAGATAGATGGCTTTGACGCCGGCCTTGACCTGCTGCATGGCCTGCCCCCCGGTGAGGGCACCCAGGCAGTTGACATAGGGTTCGCTATTGACCAGGTGCCAAAGCTTTTCGGCACCGCGACGAGCCACGCTGTACTCGATCGGGAAGGAGCCACGCAGGCGGACGACATCGGCGGCGGAGTAGCCGCGCTTGATCCCCTGCCAGCGGGGATTCTCGGCCCAGTCCTTTTCGAGTTCGGCGATCTGCTGCGCTCTAGTGCTCATGATTGACCTCTCTTACGTAATCAGTGGATTAGGGCACTGGTTGCGCCCGGAGTGTCGTCGCGTGTTGTTGCGCATCGCGTCCGAGACAACCAATGCGTGCAGTATAAAAGTCTTTCTCCAGTGCAACAATAGTCTTATATAAGACATAAGATATATTTTTTGCGCCGAGAAAACAAACGGTTGCGAAAGTCTTTCCGGATTGCGAAAAAAATTTTTCTTGTGTGAAATGCGTACCCCGATCCATCGCGGCGCTCGGCGACGGCGAGTGCGATGTGCGCGGTGCCCTGCTCATGCGCGGATTGAGCATGGGGGATCGTTGACGTCATAATGGGCGGCAGCATGGTGGTGGCGGCAAAGACGAGAGTGGGTGGCATGACAGGAGACTCCGCAAGCGTGAATCGATGCAAGCAGTCTTTGCAACGTTGTTGCCTGTTCAGGGGCGCGCTGATAAGTCTCGCGCACTCCCCGCGGCAGCCTGCGGCGGCGATGGGGTGATGCCGACGTCAATCGCTTCGTCTCGCGACTGCGTTGGCAGCGCCGTGCGCATTGCCGAGCGTGGTGGGCGCGCAACGCGGACCCGGGTCGCGGTGCTCGACATCCTCAGCCGTGCAGGCCGTCCGCTGGCGCACGACGAGGT
>ERZ761603.2614-NODE-2614-length-12183-cov-8.524489_pt1 | contig 12183 bp, 3 predicted proteins | sample MGYA00511879_ERZ761603 | MGnify/ENA primary metagenome ERZ761603 (study PRJEB28899, sample SAMN02850040) | bioreactor sludge metagenome | biome: EBPR Sludge; feature: EBPR Bioreactor; material: flocular biomat | place: Australia: Thorneside Wastwater Treatment... | reverse complement strand
GCTCGCGGAGCTCCCAGGTGATCAGGCTCACGCCATCGGGCTGCCAGATCAGGTCCAGGTCGGTGGTGCAGGCCTGGCCCGCGCACACGCAGCTGCCGTTGATCACATCGAGCACGGTGTTCGGGTTGCTGTCATCGCAGGCGTCGCCGGGATTGACATTGGCAAGCGCGGGGCAAGCATCGGCGTCATTGGTGACGTACCCGGAGGGCTGCTCACAGGCTTCCATCGGAGAGCCGGGGTCACCGAGCCCGTCGCCATCGGCATCGGCGTACCACAGGACGGGAGAGGCGATCGTGAGGTCCGCGCCATTGTCGCTGGCCACCAGCGGTGGGTCGGTGCTCATCACGCGTAACCGGTAGCCGGCGCCGGGCGGTGTGCTCGGTGGAATGGTGCAATTGATGCTGCCGCTAGTCACGGCATTCGCACTCCCGATTGCCACGGGATTCGCGAACGAGCCGAATGGATCACTCAGCTCCACCGTGAATATGTTGCCGGGGTCGAATGCACCCGCTGCGGTATAGGGTACGTTCACGGGAGTGCCGGTGCACAGGTCTGTGGCGACCGATCCAATGGATAGCTCTGCCTCGCTGTAGGCGCGTGCGAAGAGCCCCGGCGTCCGATAGGCGACGACGAGTCGGCCGGTGCTGCTGCGGGCGATCCAGCGCCCGGCACCGGAGCTCAGCGGTGTCGTGAAGCCGCTCGGGCCCACCGGCGCCCACTCGGTGCCATTCCAGCGGTCGACATTCGCACGAAAGCCGTTTGCGCCATCGTGGTAGGCCACGATTGGGGCATCGTCAGTATCCAGCACGAGCTGGGGCACTTGCGCGAATGCTGCGGTGAAGCCCGGTGGCCCGATGAGCTCCCACGCTGTTCCGCTCCAGCGCTTCACGGTTGGCCTGCTCCCTGCGCTGGCATCCATGTAGACCACGACCGGGTTGTTCTGGGCGTTGATCGCCACGGAAGGCGATCCGGAGTTCGCCACGGAGATGGGCCCGCCGCCCAGCATGGTCCACCCCGATCCGTTCCACTGCTCCACCACGATGGTGTTCGTGGCTACATCGCGATAGGCCACCGCGGGATTGCCGGCGGCCGTCAAGGCCATGGAGAGATCGAAGATGGGGCCGCTGGTGAAGCCCGTGCCACCCAGCGCCTCCCATGTGCTGCCGGTCCAGCGCAGCACGGATAAGCGGCCGCCCAGTGCGTCGTCCCTGAAAGCCACCACCGGTCGCGCATCGGGCGTCATGCACAGGGTGGTGTACTGTGCGCTGCCCACCGAAAGGTTGGGGGCGCCCACGGACTCCCAGGCCGCTCCGGTCCAGCGCAGCACCTGCACGCGGTCGCCGGTTGCCGGAAGTCGATAGGCGATAGCCGTTTCACCGTTGGGCGCGATGGCGATGGCGTGGAAGTAGGCGTTCGCAGGCCCCAGCAGCGGATTGCCGAGGAGCACCCAGGCACTGCCGTTCCACCGCTTCACCGTGGTGCGGTTGCCGTTGCCCTGGTCCATGAATATCACCGTGGGGTTCCCGTCCGGACCAACGGCCAGGTCCTGGTAGAAAACGGTGCCGGTCGAGATTGGAAGGTCGCTGTAGGGAATCCAGGCACTGCCGTTCCACCGCTGTGCCACCGCTTTGTTCCCAAAGCCATTGTCCAGATAGCCAATGACGGGGTGGCCGGCTGGCGAAAGACCGGCGCACACGCCACTCACCACGCTGGCGGAGAAGCCCGAAGAGCCGACTCCCAGCCAGGCGGATCCATCCCAGCGTTGCACCGTGATGAGGCTGCCTGTGGATCCATCGGCGAACGCGACTGCAGGCAGATCCAGGTCGTTCAGCACGACGGCCACCTGATCAACGTAGCTAGGGGTGAAGCCCAGCGCGCCCACCGGTGCCCAAGCGGTCCCGTTCCAGCGCTGCACGGATAGTTGGCCGCCAAGGCTGCCATCCCCGTAGCCCACCACCGGTTCGCCTGCACTCGTCAGCGCCATGCTCGGGGGAGATGCGAACGAACCGGTGAAGGCGGGTGCCCCCACCGCCGCCCAAGCGCTGCCGTCCCATCGCTGAACGGAAACCCCGAAGTTGGCCAACGCATCGCGGTACGCCACCACGGGGTCATCTTCCCCATCCAGTTGCAGGCTGGGGTCATAGGCTCCGCCTGCGGTGAATCCGGTGCTCCCCAGCGGTTGCCATGCGGCACCGCTCCAGCGGAGCACGGTTAGCCGGCCCGATGCACTCCAGTCGGTATAGGCCACCACAGGCTGCCCATCCGTGCCTACGGCCAGGCTGGGGCCGGCAATCTGGCCGGCACTGATGCCCGATGCACCGATCACTTGCCAAGCACTGCCATTCCAGCGCTGCACCGTGAGCCGTTGCGAGACGCTGTGGTCCACATACGCCACCACAGGTTGCCCATCGGGCCCCATGTCGATGCTGTGCTCGGAGGCCTGACCAGCTGAAAGCCCCGGAGCGCCCACCGTCTGCCATGCTCCGAGGGCCCATCGCTTCACCGTGGTGCGGTTGCCTTGGCTCGGGTCGCGGAAGGCGATCACCGGATGGCCGTCGGCATCAACCGCCATGCTATGATGATCGGCGGATTCGCGCGTGGGCCAAGTGCTATCGTCCGGACCGAGCGGAGCCCAGGTCTGGGCCTTCGCCAGCGGTGCGATGGAGGACAGCAGCGCGGCGAGCAGGATGATCCGCAACGGGTTCACAGGAGTCCTGCGCATGGGATGTTGGGCGGTTGGTGGCATGGAGGCGGTCGTGTTCCTGTTTGCATGGGGGGCGCTGGTGTCCTTCCGGCCGGGGCGCTGGCAGTGCCCAACGCACCAAGGGCCACGTGCGCTCCAATGCGCGTCCGCGGGGCGCTGAGGGGTGGCTTCGGCGTCTGCTTACGGCACGAGGGCTCCGCTGCGACAGGCATCTCAATTCGTGCGGTACATCATCACCTTCGGATTGTCGAAGCGGATGAAGCGGTCGCCGGTCATATCGAACCGGGGCCTGTAGCAGCCTTCCAGCTTGCCCATGATGGCGCCCGAGGCGGGGTCGAAGCGGATGAACTCGTTGCGGTCGTCCGGCTTCTTCCCGGTCCAAACGATGAACGCATCGCCGCGCATCTCCGTGAGGAGGCATTGCCCGGTATTGGTGGCGTACTTGAGCTTCAGTCCGGCATCGAGCTGCGCGATCCCCTTGCTGCCCTCGATCATGAAGCTGTCCTCATAGGGGTACAAGGCCTGGGCGGCACCGATGGCCTTGGCGTTGTACTCGCCCTGCTTCTCAACCTTGCCCGTGGCGGCGTCGAACACGTACATGTTCTTGGCGCCGCACGCATTGACGCGTCCGTTCCCGCTGAGGATGTTGCATTCGCTCGCCCTGAAGTTGTCCGGCAGGTCCATGGATTCGGTGCTCCACACGGGCTTGCCGGTGGCCGCATCGTAGGCGCGCAGGCTGGTGCTGCCCTCGAAGGCGTGCTCCACCTTGTAGGTGCCGTCGCCCACGCCGCCGTTCGTGGAGGGGATGAAGCGCTCCACGCGGATGAGCCCGCCGAAACGGGCGATGAGGTTGCCGCCATCCACCACGAGTTCCGATACGATATCGTCCTTCTTCAGCGCATCGGCCTGCCAGATCACGCTGCCGGTGTTCAGGTCGAGCTTCTTGATGGTGCGCTCCCCCTTGCTGAAGTCGCACACGTACACGCCGTCGGCAGCGGGCAAGGGCATGGCGGCGCGGCCGATCTCCTGCCGGGCTGCCAGCCCGATGCTGGTCTGCGTGTTGTCGAACGAGCTGCTCCAGAGCACCCTGCCGGTGGCCAGGTCGATGCAGGTGATGCCCTCGTAGACCACGAAGACCTTGCCCTGGCCGGTGGTCACGTTCAGGATCATGGGGCCGTCGTCCGCCGGCAGCATGTCGTGCACCAAGTGGGCCACCACGCGCCCGGTGAAGGTGGCCGTCCAGCTGTGGCCCCCGCTGGCGCGAACGGTCAGCTCCATGTCCTGCCCGCCGATCGCGTTGCGCACCACCCGATCCGCGTAGCTCACGCGGATCGTGGTGCGGCTCGCCTCGTCAAAGCAGTTCACACGGTTGATGTGGCGGCTCACGGCCGCCTTGCGCTTCTGCTCGGGCGCTTCTTTGGTGCGCGCGGCCATCTGCTCGGTGGCCACGGGCTGGCCCGTGGCATAGTCCAGGTGGGTGATCTCCCGCGGCTCGTTCTTGCCCTTCTGGATGATGACCTCGATGGTCTGGCTGTCGTGGTGGGCGATCCAATCCTCGCACTTCTTCACGCCGTGCTTCTCCTTGAAGTTGTAGGTCCACAGCGGCTTCCCGGTACTCCCGTCGAGCATCTCGATCTCCGACATGTCACCGGCCACCACATGGGCCAGGTCGGGCGAAACGGCGTTCCATTCCGGGTTCACCGAGAACTTGGCCTCCCACACCTTGGGGAACTCCTTCTGGGCGAGGAGCAGGCTGGGGAGGAGGACAGGGAGAAGAGCGGTGCAGCGCATGGTTCGGAATGGATATGCAGTGCGGGCAAAGGTTCCCCTGCGTCCGTCCGGAGGCAATACCACATTTGTGCGAGGCCCTCCGGACCCTGCGCTCAGCGCGGATAGAGCTTGTTCAGCGCATCGGTGCGCGAGCTCACCTGCAGCTTCTCGTAGAGGTTGCGGATGTGGGTGCGCACGGTGTCCATGCTCACCTGCAGCCGCGCCGCGATTTCCTTGTAGCGGTAGCCCTGAGCTAGCTGGTCCAGCACTTCCCGCTCACGGTCCGTGAGGCGCATGATCTCCGGGCTGGGCGACCGCTGACGCTGCAGCGCGTGGATGACCCTGCGTGCGATGCCCGCGCTCATCGGTGAGCCGCCGCCATGCAGGTCCTTCACCGCCGCAATCACCTGCTGGGGGTCGGCATCCTTCACCAGGTAGCCGGTTGCGCCGGCGCAGAGGGCCTCGAAGAGGTGGTCGTCGTCATCCTGCACGGTGCACATCAAGAATTGCGCGGCCGGCCGCTTCGCCTTGGCGCGGCGCACCGCCTCGATGCCGCTGAAGCCCGGCAGGTTGATGTCCATGATGGCCACATCGGGGGCCTCGGCATCCAGTTGTGCCAGGAAGGACTCGCCGGTTGGGTGCAGGCCCACCACCTGCATCGCCGGATCATCGCCGATGGCATCGGCCATCGCATCGCGCAGGATGGCGTCGTCCTCGATCACGCTCACTCGGATGGGCATGCCTCAAAGGTCGAGGGCCGGGAGCGGTCCTGCAACGCGCACGGATGTCCCGCCATCAACAGCGGCGGCGATGGCGCAGTCCGCACCCAGCTCCGCGGCCCGCTGGCGCATGTTCGCCAGGCCATGCCCGCCCTGCGGGGCCACGCCAGCGTCCAGCCCCTTCCCGTTGTCCGCCAGCTCCAGGGCGAATCCCGTCGCGTCCAGCTCGAAGCGGACGGTGACCCTACGGGCCCCGCTGTACTTGAACGCGTTGTGCGCGGCTTCCTTGGCGATGAGGAAGAGGTTGCGACGGGCCTGGCTGCCGATGCGGCGTTCGGGCAGTGGATCCGGGAAATCGAACACGCAGTCTGCGCCGGTGGGCTCGAACAGGTCCTGCACGTAGGCCCGCAGCCGCAGCAGCAGCGCTGCCAGATCGCCATCGCGCGGATCGTTCACCCAGACCACATCGCGCAGGTCCTGCATCAATTCCTGCGAGAGTGCACGCACGCGTTGCACGTCGCCTGCGGCATCCTCGCCTTTGGCGCCCTTGCGCTCGGCGGTGCGAGCAAGGGCGGTGATGCGGGCCAAACCGCTGCCCACATCGTCGTGCAAGTCGTGCGCGATGCGGGCGCGGATGCGCATTTCCTTCAGTTCCTGCTCCGCGCGTTGCTGCCGGCGGCGCACGTGCTGCCGGTAGAGGAGGAAGCCTGCCGCGCCTAGGCCGCCGATCAGCAGTCCTCCCAGCAGCACGAAGAACCCCGGTGATGCCGTGAAGGGCAGGGGGACGGCAATGGCGAGGACTGTGCGCGGTGCGGAAGCGATGCCGTCGCCATTGACGCCGATCACCTCGAGGGTGAAGCGGCCTGCGGGCATGTTCGTGAGCGTAATGGGCCGGTCGGCCGGCTGCTCGGCCCAATCGCTGTAGCCCGTGATGCGCCAGCGGTAATGGTTGCGCTCCGGCGCAGTCATCTCCAGCACGGCAAGGTCGATGAGCAGCTGGTTGCGGCCGAAGGGCAGCACTATGGCCGGTGCATCGCCGAGCGCTGCGGCATCGACCACGGAGTCCTGAGCAACGAGCCCGATGAGCGCCACCAAGGGCGTATCGGGGTCGATGCGAAGCGATGCGGGCCGGAAGTGGTTGAACCCGTTGATGCCACCGAAGTAGAGCCGTCCGCTGGCCGACCGGAGGAAGGCGCCCGAGTTGAATTCGGTGCTTTGCAGGCCGTCCATGGGCCCGAAGGCGGTGAACGCGTCCCTGGCCGGATCGAAGCGGCAGAGGCCCTTGTTCGAGGATATCCACCAAGCGCCATCATCGCCCTGGAGCATGCCATAGAGGAATTGGTCGGGAAGGCCGTCGTGCACCGTCCAGTGGCGTTTGACCGAAAGGTCAGTGCCGCTGAGCAGGTAGAGGCCCTCATTGGTGGTCATCCAGAGGTCCCCTTCGGCGCCTTGCGCAACAGCGGTGAACCGGGTGCTGGAAGGGAAGGGACCGGCAGGGATCGGGCGGTCATTTTGCCACACTGCGATCGGCATGGTGGATTGGCATGCGAGCAATCGCCCTCGGTGATCGAAGGCGAGGCGCGAGGGGACCGTTTTCACCGCGCTCATCCAGCGCCGTAGGCTGTCGCTGGGCAGGGGCAAGGCCCTGATGCCGTCCGGCCCATGGCGCATGGCGTGCAGACCTTCGCGCGAGATTACCACGGCATCGCCATCCGGGCCGATGGCCAAGGCATTGCCATGGGTGGTGCGGTGCGGAAGCAGCAGTCGGCCGGTTCCGGGTTCCAGAGCGGTCACCGAGTAGATGTCGCGGAGCCACAGTATGCCCTGCGCATCGGTCCAAGGCCCGGAATACTCCGGGTCGGCGAGCGCGGCGCGCGTGGAGTGCGGAAGGTCCAGCGGCTGCAGCGCATCCGTCCGCTCATCGAACAGGGCGAATCCGCCTTGGTAGAGATGGACCAGGACCTGGTGCGCATCCCATTGCGCGAAGCCGCGGACGAACCAGGAGGGCGGCTCCCAGCCCATGCCCTGCCCTGGCATGCACCGGCCGAACCGGATGCGCTGCGGGGCGATCCGGAAGACGCCCTTGCCATCGGTGCCCACCCAGGCATTGCCTTGCCGGTCGAAGGCGATCACCGTGATGTCCAGCGGCCGTTCATGCTCAGGCAGGAGGGGGTAGCGCTGCACGATGCGCAGGTCCCGGTCGAGCACGGCCACGCCGGCTCCCGATTGGCTCACCCAGATCCCTCCGTCAGGACCGATAGCGCCGCGCTTCCCCTTCGATGCGCGATCCATCCATGCCTGCGTCTCCGGAGGCAAGGGCCTGCGGCCCTCTTCCGCCGACCATGTCCAAGCGCTGAGGTCCGTGAGCATCAGCCAGCGGCTGCCCAGGGGCAGCAATCCCGTGATCCGCTCCTGTCGGGGGTTCGGCAGCCGATCGATGCGCTCCTGGCCGTCGGGCAGCAGGGTGAGCAGGGTGTCGGGCCAGAGCACCTGCGTGATGGTGCCCGAGCCAGGGTCGGCGTGCATGGCGTAGCTGGCGGTGTGCCTCAGCTGCTGCAAGCTGCTGCTGCCCTCCTGCACACGGAGCAGTGTGCGGGTCAGCGGCGAATACAGGAGTGCACCGTCAGCGCGCCGCCAGACCGGCTGCCAGCATCCGTCCTGCTTCTCCGGAAGCGAAGTGGCCGCGTGCGCAAAGCGGCCCGTGCGGCGGTCCAGCAGGTCGAGCCCGGTGCGCGTGCCGATGAGCAGGTGGCGATCATCCTGCTCCATGATTCCCCAGATGCTGTTGTGCGATAGGCTCTCTGCAGCGCGGGGATCGTGTTTGTAGCTGATGAAGCGATGACCATCGAAGCGCGCCAGGCCATCGCCGGTGCCGAGCCAGATGAAGCCATCGGCATCCTGCAGCACATGGTTCACCATGCTCTGCGGCAGCCCCTGGTCCACGTCATACCGGGTCACCTCTGTCTGCTGCGCGGTGGCACAGGCAGAGCCGAACATGACGACGAATAGGGAGCTGTTGCGCATGCGAAAGGGCAAGGTATCGGAAGGGCCCGAAGCAGGCGCGGCGCCCCAATGGAGCGCCGCGCCTGCTTCATCATGTGATGCCGCTACTTCTGGATCACCAGTCGCTCGGTGTAGCTGTCGGCACCGGCGGTGATGCTCACCATGTAGAGGCCGTTGGCGAGCTCGCCGTTCAGTTCCAGCATGGTGTTCACGAAGCCGTCCTGCACGGGGATGGTGCGGGCCGCCACGCGCTTGCCGAACAGATCGAAGATGTCCACGCTCACCGTCTGCACGCCCTGGGCCACCGCGCTCAGGCTCAGCATCAGCTGGTCGCCCTGGTTGGGGTTGGGGTAGAGGCGCAGGGTGCCGGCGGCGGTGCCGGTGCCGGTGGGCTGCCCGGCCAGCGCATTGGTGCAGGTGGTGGTGAGCAGGCACACATCGCCCCAGGGATCGCTGCTGTGGCACCAGGTGGCGCCGCCATCGAAGCTGGCGCGCACGTCCACCTCGTAGGTCTTGCTGCAGGCGAGTCCGTTGGTGTTCACCCAGTACTGCCCGACGGCGCTGGTCTTCACCAGCTCGAAGTTCTCGGCGGGCAGGCGGAAGCGGAACTGGTAGCGGTTGGCGCTCACCCAGTTGCAGTTGTTGTTCATGCGGCGCACGGGCTTGGCATGCACCAGGCTGGCCTGGCTGGTGCCCACCGGGCGGGTCTGTCCGCAGCTCAGGTATTGGTTGCCGGGGATGTCCATGAGCTTGGTGCGGGGGCATTGCGCAGCGGCGTTGTTCACCACCAGGCGGCAGGCCGGTCCCCAAGGCAGGTAGTTGCCGGCGATGCGGCCGCGCACCTTCACGTTGTACACCACGCCCTCCTGCAGCTGGTTGCCGCTCCAGCTGTTGAGCTGGAAGTGGCAGGCGCGGGTGGCGCTGGCGGGCAGGCCGTTGGAGGTACTGTGGCTCTGGAAGCGCTTGAAGCTGTAGCCGCCGTTGGGGTCGAACCACCACATCTGGTAGCCGCTGTTGGCGTTGCTCGCACCGAACTGGGCGGAGACTGCTGCATTGGGGTTGGCCACCACGAACTGGTTCTGGCGCCAGTCGGTCTTGTCGCAGCTGCTCCAGAGCAGCTTGTCCTCGCCCAAGGGCAGGCAGAAGCCCTCGTTAGCGGCGATCTGGCTGACGCCGACGGTCATGTTGCCGGTGTTGTCGATCAGGCGCTCGCCAGTGGCCAGGCGCAGCACGTAGCCGCCGCCGGCGATGCCGTCGCCGCCGTCGTCGGTCACCACCAGGTAGTAGCAGCCGTCGGGCAGGCAGATGTCGAGGGTGTAGGTGCCGGCAGGCGGGTTCACCGCGCCGTTGGCGATGAGCGTACCGGTGCCCTGTGCGCGGACCTCCCATTGCACGCTGCTCACGGCATCATTCACCACTACGAGCTCCACCTCATTGAAGTCGCAGCCGGGGCCCACGGGCGTGCCCACGCAGTTGCAGTTGCCATCGAGCTGGTCGTTGATGGTGCTGGCATTGCCATCGTTGCAGGCCGATCCGATCTGGCCGGGCACGGTGGGGCAGTTGTCATCCGCATCGCATACGCCGTCGCTGTCGCTGTCCTGGAAGGTGCCTTCGCAGTTGCAGTTGGCGTCGTACACGTCGTTGATGGTGCAGTCGTTGTTGTCGTTGCACGCGGTGCCGGGCTGGGCCGGGCCGCCGGGCACGCCTTCGCAGTCGTCGTTGAGCAGCGTACCGGCGCAGATGCAGTTGGTCACCACATCGTTGACCGTGTTCGCGTTGCCGTCATCGCAGGGGTCGCCGTTCACCAGGTTGGGCAGCAGCGGGCAGGCATCGTTGGCATCGCATACCCCATCGCTGTCGCTGTCCTGGAAGGTGCCTGCGCAGTTGCAGTTGGCGTCGTACACGTCGTTGATGGTGCAGTCGTTGTTGTCGTTGCACGCGGTGCCGGGCTGGGCCGGGCCGCCGGGCACGCCTTCGCAGTCGTCGTTGAGCAGCGTACCGGCGCAGATGCAGTTGGTCACCACATCGTTGACCGTGTTCGCGTTGCCGTCATCGCAGGGGTCGCCGTTCACCAGGTTCGCCAGCAGCGGGCAGCCATCGATGCAGTCGGCCGTTCCATCGTTGTCGGTATCCGCATCGCTCACGCCGCAGCCGCAGATGCCGGGCTCGGTCTTGTTCGGGTCGTTCGGGCAGCCATCGTTGCAATCAGCGGTGAGGTCGCCATCAGTGTCCACGTCGCTCACGCCGCAGCCGCAGATGCCCGGCTCGGTCTTATTCGGGTCATTGGGGCAGCCGTCATTGCAATCAGCGGTGAGGTCACCATCGGTATCCGTATCAGGCACGCCGCAGCCGCATTGCCCAGGCGCGATCTTGTTCGGGTCGTTGGGGCAGCCGTCGAAGAAGTCGCAGGTGCCATCGTTGTCAGCATCCTGGAAGATGTTCGACACACCGCTGACCGGATCACAACTGTCCAATGTGCAGGGATCCCCGTCATCCGGGTCCACAGGTGTGCCGTCGCAACCACAGTCGGATTGTATCACATCGTTGATGGTGCAGGCGGAGCCATCATCACACGGCGTTCCAGGTTCCGGCCCACCGGGACACAAGTCGAAGTAGTTGCACGTGCCATCCGCATCGGTATCGTTGCATAGGAATCTGTAGCTGACCCCGCATGAGTTAATGCTGATCGCGCGCAGATAATAGGTGCCGGCGGGCAGCCCGGCGAAGTTCACCGCACTGTTCGTCGGAACATGATCACCTCCTATGGGGAAGGTGGTCCATGTGACCTGGCCTCCACCGCTATTGTACAGGTCTACCCTAAGACTGCCTGCGGTGGCTGCCTCGGCGAGCAGGCCAAAGGCGATGCTGCCGGCCGCAGGAAGGACTATCTTGTAGAAGTCGTTGTTGTCGCCGTAGTTCGCGAAGTTCAGATGCCCTTCTGCCTGGGATGAATCGGGGTTGAAGACGACAGCGGAAGGGAGGCTGTTGTTGGGCTCCATGTCGTTCCCGAAGACCGGCGCTGTCACCGTATAACTGAGCTGGTAGCTTACGCCGCATGGCCCGTTGCTGAAGACTCTCACATAATAGTCCCCTGCTCCGTAGCAGCTGAACGACCGTGTATGCGAGGCTGGAGTTCCTCCAGTGCCTATCGGGGTCAAGTACCAGTCCGTCTGCGAACCGGTTCCATTGTACACGTCTATCCGGAGATCGCCTGCGGCGAAGGCCTCCGAGTTGGTCGTGATGTTCAATGTCCCATTGGTCGGAGTCTGGATACGGTAGAAGTCGAAGTTGTCACCGTAGTGGCTGAAGTTCAGATGTCCCTCCGTGATCGATCCATGGGGGAGTATCGGATTGGCGTCAGCCTGGCTGAAGTTATCGTTGTCTTCCAAGTCGTTCGCGAACAAGGGCGGTGTCACCGAATAACTGAGCTGGTAGCTTACGCCGCATGGTGCATTGCTGATGACGCGCAGGTAGTATACCCCTGCTCCGTAGCAGGCGTACGACTGTGTATGGGTGGCAGGTGTTCCTCCGGTGCCTACGGGAGTCACATAGAAGTTGGTCTGCACGACGGAACCATTGTATATATCGATGCGAATGTTGCCGGCTGCGACGGCCTCCGAGGTGGTCGTGATGCTTAGCGTGCCATTGACCGGTGTCTCGATCCGATAGAAGTCAGTGTTGTCACCATAATGGCTGAAGTTCACATGGCCTTCGGTGATCGCGGCAGGGGCGAGTAGCGGATTGGCGTCCGCCTGAGCGGAATTGTTGTTCGGTTCGATATCATCCGCGAAGAGTGGCGCTGCCAGGGTAAGGGTCAACGCGTAGGTGTAGCACAGACTCGCATTGCCCCTTTGGACCCTGAAGTAGTAGAGTCCCTTGTTCAGGCAGTTCACCGTCGTGTTCACGCTGCTCGGAGCGCCTGCGGGTCCAGTGGCATGGGTGAACCAAGTGATCTGCGAACCACCTGAATTGTAGACATCGATCCGT
>ERZ761603.2613-NODE-2613-length-12188-cov-7.986813_pt1 | contig 12188 bp, 9 predicted proteins | sample MGYA00511879_ERZ761603 | MGnify/ENA primary metagenome ERZ761603 (study PRJEB28899, sample SAMN02850040) | bioreactor sludge metagenome | biome: EBPR Sludge; feature: EBPR Bioreactor; material: flocular biomat | place: Australia: Thorneside Wastwater Treatment... | reverse complement strand
CGGCCCGGACGGTGCTGTCTGGCCCGGCAGGCGGCGTGGTTGGGGCACGATTTGTGGCCGAGCAGGCCGGTTTTTCCGACATCATCACCTTCGACATGGGCGGCACGAGTACCGACGTGGCGCTGTGCCCCAGTCGGCTGCCAACCACCGCCAGCGGCGAGATTGCCGGACTGCCCCTGCGCCTGCCCATCATCGATATTCACACGGTGGGCGCTGGTGGCGGCAGCATTGCCCGCGTCGATGCGGGTGGGGCGCTCCAGGTGGGGCCAGAAAGTGCGGGGGCGTGGCCGGGACCAGCTTGTTACGGCCGTTCCCCATCGCGCCTCCCCACCGTCACCGACGCCAACCTGGTGTTGGGTCGCCTGGATGCCGATCACTTTTTGGGCGGCACGATGCGGTTGGACGAAACGGCCGCTGTCGCAGCGCTGCAAGGGTTGGCGGAAGCGATGAAGGTGGCTGACGTGGAAACGGCCGCTTGGGGCGTTATCCAGGTGGCCAATGCCAACATGGAGCGCGCCATTCGCCGCATTTCGGTGGAGCGCGGCTATGATCCGCGTTGTTTTACCCTGATGCCGTTTGGCGGGGCTGGGCCGCTGCACGCCTGCGAAATGGCGGAAAATTTGCAGATTCCGCGCGTGCTGGTGCCACCGGTGCCCGGGGTGTTGTCGGCGCTGGGCATGCTGGTGGCCGCGCCAACCAAAGATTATTCGCAGACGGTGATGCGCGCCGTGGCGGCCTGGACTGCGGTCGATGAGGCATGGCTGGGGCAGCAAGCCGCTCCGCTGGCGGCGCGGGCCGTGGCCGAGATGGCCGCCGAGGGGCACGATGAGGCGGCCCTGACGCTTAGCTACCGTCTGGACATGCGCTACAAAGGACAATCGCACGAGCTGACGGTGCCCTGGACGTCTGGCCAGAGCGACGTGACGGCGCTGTTCCATGCCGCGCACGAACAGCGCTACGGCTACCGCCTGCTGGAAGGGGAGATGATGGAGGTGGTGACGCTGCGGGTAACGGCCGTTGCTCCCGTCGATCCGCCCCAAATTCTGCAAGACCTACCGGGTGACGCCGATGCCAGCGCGGCCATTGTGGGCCACAAGCGGGTCTGGTTTAGGCAGCAGCCGCAGCCAACGGTGCTGTATGACCGGGCCAGGCTGCGCCCGGGCCACCAGTTTGACGGTCCCGCCGTGGTCTTCCAGTACGACACCACGATTGTGATTCCGCCGGGGTGGGGAACGGCCGTTGACTCCTTCAATAATCTGATCTTGACCTTAAATTCCTAATCTTTGGCTGGAACCTATGAAGCGTGAAACGTGCAACGTGACTGACTCACGTTTCACGCTTCACGTTTCACGCCCATCCCAACGGAATTCAGATTATCCGTTACATTTTGCCAGGATCGTCAATCTGGCTGATAATGCAGGGCGGCTGGCTGCCCCGGCTGGGGAAGATGGTGGGGTGGAACGGCCGTAATTCACATACCAGGAAGAGAGAACGCAACATGGCAGATAAATCACTTGATAAAGGTTCAAGTGGCGAGGATATTCGCTACGATCACAAATGGGGCTTTACCGATACCTACTTCAAAGTCAATCCAGACCACACGGTGACTGTCACCGGCAGCCGGTATGCGCTGTCGGGCACCGTCATGCATGAATTTTTGCCCTTTGTCGAGGAAATGCTCGACATCAAAATTGATTTTGACAACCTCAAACCAGAGGTGCAGAACAAGCCAGTGGCTCCGGCGCGGTTGAACGAGACCTTTTACCAGGCCGTTCAGGCTCAGCTTTCCCCGGACAAAGTCTCAATTGAAGACCGCGAGCGGCTGATTCACAGCCACGGGCAGACGACAGCCGACGAGGTGTACAAGGTGCTCTACGGCGCACTGGACCGCGTGGTGGATATGGTTGTTTACCCGGAAAGCCAGGAAGATGTGGCGCTGATCATCAAGCTGGCCGGGCAGCATGACGTTTGCCTGGTGCCATACGGCGGTGGTACGAGCGTGAGCTGTGCCTTGCAGCTGCCGCAAAACGAAACCCGCTCCATCGTTTCAGTGGATATGCGGCGCATGGACCAAATTTTGTGGATTGACCACGAGAATTTCCGGGCGGGGGTGCAGGCGGGTATCTATGGTAAGGATTTGGAAGCGCGGCTGGAGCGGCTGGGTTACACCAGCGGCCACGAGCCGGACAGCCTGGAATTGTCCACGTTGGGCGGCTGGATTGCCACCAACGCCAGCGGCATGAAGAAAAACCGCTACGGCAACATCGAGGACATTGTGGAATCGGTGACGATGGTGACACCGCGCGGCGTGATTGAGTCTGGCCCGGCCATGCCGCGCCAATCGCTGGGCATCGACCCGAAGCAGGTGGCCTTTGGCAGCGAGGGCAACCTGGGCATCATCACCAGCGCGGTGATTCGGATTCACAAGCTGCCGGAAGCAAAAAAGTACGGCTCGCTGGTGTTCCCGACGTTTAAGGCGGGCACGGCGTTTTTGTACGAACTGGCGCAAACGGGCACGCTCCCGGCCAGCATTCGCCTGCTAGACAACATTCAGTTCCGCTTTGGCTCGGCGCTGAAGGGTGAACCCACGCGCTGGGAAGCGATCATGGGTGACATTCAGAAATTCTTCTTGCTCAAGGTGAAAAAGTTTGATCCGCATGAGCTGTGCGCGGCGACGATTGTGATGGAGGGGACGAAGGAGCAGGTAGAGTACCAGGCGAAGTTGATCAACCGGATGGCGAAAAAGTACGGCGGTATCGCTGGCGGCGAAACCAACGGCAAGCGCGGCTACATGCTCACCTACGCTATCGCCTACATCCGTGACTTTTTGACCGATTTCCACATCATCGGCGAGACGTACGAGACGACGGTGCCGTGGAATAAAGTGCAGGCGGTGCTGGATTCGGTGGCGGTGCAGGTGTTTAAGAAACACGCGGAGTACGGCCTGCCGGGACGGCCGTATATCTCCCCGCGCATCACCCAGCTGTACCACACCGGGGTGTGCATCTACTTCACCCACGGCTTTTCCACGCTGGGCGTGGCGAATCCAGACGAGGTGTTTAGCGAGATTGAGCATTCCCTGCGCGAGACGATTATGGCCGCGGGCGGCTCGATTTCCCACCACCACGGCGTGGGCAAAATCCGCAAGGATTTTATGAAACATGCTATTTCCCCGGCGGCGGTTGAGCTAATTAAGGACATCAAACAAGCCAACGACCCACAAAATATCTTTGGTATTCGCAACAACATTTTTGCCGAATCCGCCGCAGCGGAGCGGGTTGGTGGATAGTTGCTGGTGGATAGTGGCTAGTGGTTCGCACCAGCTACTATCCACCAGCCACGATTTTTAGGAGAGTCTATGAATAATTCGACGTTGCGTAACGTTTTAATTGGTGCCATGGGCGTATTGATTTTGTTATTGGTTGTAGCGGCGGTGCTGTTATTACAAGATAACCAGACGGCCGTTGAACCCACCGCCGACACGGTTGCTGAACAACCCACCGATGTGCCTGCGACCGAAACGGCCGTACCCGCTTCGCCCACGGTGCTGCCACCGGCGGTAGTGGAGATTTTGCCCACCAACACCCTGCCACCTTCACCCACAGCGACGGCCACGCTGCCGCCAACGGAAACGCCGCTGCCCGTCAGCACGGCGACTAACGTGCCGCCTACGAATGTACCGCTGCCAACGGCCGTACCGGTCACCAATACGCCGGTCCCCCCGACCAACACCCCAACCCCCAGCGGGCCACAGCCCGCCAATGCGCGGGGTTTGGTGGGTGAAAGTTTTGCCCTGCAAAGCTGGCGCACCTCGCTGACGCCCGGTGGGCAAATCTGGTATGAATGGCGGGTGGGCAACACTTCTGGCGCGGGTGTGCCCTATTCCACCATCGGTGTTATGCCCCGGCGTAACGGGCAAGACGTTGTGGCCTGGTACCAGAACAACTGGGGCGGCAACAACGACGTCATGCCGCCAGAAGGGCTCAGCTGGCCGTCGTGGATGTCTCTCCCAGAGACAGGCGATTACACCCTGCGGCTGGTTGTGTGCTTTGATGGCTACCAGAACTGCCTGAACGGCGGTGGTACGTTCTACACGCTGTCGCAGGAGATTCCTGTTAGCATTCGCTAGTTTTTTGCGTCTGTTCGAAATGAAAAAGCCATCCCGCTGCGGGATGGCTTTTTTTGTGTTTCATGACGTTGGCTGGTCATTGTTGTTGTGTTTGTTATGCCATGCCTGCATGGCGTGGCTGAGGTAGATACGGCCGTTATACACCTCGTGTACTGCGATGCCTAAATCAATGCCATCTTTTTTCATGAGATAGCCATGCGCCCCGGCGGCCAACGCCAACGGAGCAAAGCGGCTTTCTTCGTGGCTGGAGATGACCAGGATGCGGAGGTCGGGCTGTCGTTGGCTCAGGAGACGGATGAGGGTCATGCCATTTGTCTGGCCCAGCGAGAGATCAACCAGGGCAACGTCTGGTTTGGGTTGGCAGAGAGGCAGTTTTTCGAGGGCTTCGGCGGCGGAGGCGGCCGCACCGCAGAAGGTGAGGCCCGCTGTTTTTTCTATCAATCGGCCGATGACCTCCCGAATCAGCTGGTGGTCGTCGATGAGAAAGACGTTGATATTTTCTGTTTCGCTGCTGTTGCCAGCATCATTCATTAGATTGCCGCTTGCCCCATCCGCTGCAGGAATGTTCGGTTGCGCCAGATGGGAGGTGTAAGTACCGCCATATTTGGAGAAGTGATCGATATGTAGGTTGATGTTAGCAAACCTGATCGCTGCCAACAAGGTATATTTTTGGCAGCGATCAGCGGTTGTCGTGGTTACAGCAGCCCAAAAGCGTGTTCCAGGTCGTGTATTTCGGCATCGCCAATGGGGACGAGGGGGCCGAGTACGGCCGTATCAATCAACGATCGCGCGCTGTATTCCGCCACTTCCAGCCGGTCGAAGGCATTCAGGACATCTGTGCCCACCGTCAGCACACAATCGTTTTGCACCAGCAGCACCGGCGTGCGCAGTGAGACCATTTCCGCGATGGCTTCGGCCTGGGTGTAGAGCGTTTTGAAAGGAATGAGCGGAATGTCGCGCAGCAAAATGAAGCTTTCGGGGATGGTGCGCGAATCAAATTTGGCGGCGGTGATGGCGTACGCTGTGGCGTTGGGGCTTTGCGCCGTCATTACGCAGTGGATGCCCGGATGCTGCGCATAAATCGCCCCATGCAGCCGCACCGACCGGCTGGGTAGCTTGCCCGCTTCACGCACCCCCTGGCGTACCAGCACAATATCCTCAACGGTCAGCGAGAGCCGGTCGTGGCCGGTGGGCGTGATGAGGAAACTGTCGGCTTCCAGCCGCGCCGAGACGACGCCTTCGGTGCTGCTCATCAGGTGGCGGTGGCAGGCCCGGACGGTGATCTCCACAATTTGCTGGCGCAGTTCCCGTTCGCGGCTGCTGTGGGCGGTGGGCACAAACTCTGGCAGCAGGTTGTGGCGATGGTCAAACAGGTTCAGAGCTGGCTCGGCCAGCGTTTGCACCTGGCCCAGGGCACGGGCACGGATGAGGGTGCGGGCGCAAAAGTCGAGCGTCTCCAGCCGATGAAAGGCATCTAGCAGGGTGGCCCCGGCCGACGCCATGCCGTGATTCTCTAAAATGACGATGTTGTACCCTTCGGCAAAGGTTTGGGCGATGTTTTCGCCTAGTTTTTCGCTGCCGGGCAGGGCATAGGGGGCATAGCCCACTGGCCCGCAGATGCGGTTGGCCTGGGGGATGATGCGGGTGTCGGGCACCTCGCGCACGATGCTGAAGGCAACCAGTGCCGGGGGGTGGGCATGGACAATGGCGTTCAGATCGGGCCGCAGGCGGTAGATGGCCCGGTGGAAGGGAAACTCGGACGACGGTTTGTGCGGTCCTTCGACGGTGCCATCGGCCTTGATGCACATCATATCTCGCGGTGTCAGCTTGCCCTTGTCGATGCCAGAGGGGGTGATCCAGATATCGCCGTTGTCGTCTTTGATGGAAAGATTGCCACCGCTGAGGGTGGTCATGCCGTTGTGGTAAATGCGGTTCATGATGGCCACCAGCTGGTCGCGGGGATGCAAAAGTTGGAAATTCATAGTGCGGTGATTACTCTTTTTCGGGTCTTCGTCAAATCGCGTGCTTGAAAAAGGCTTTTATTAAAGATTTCGCAGATTGAAAAGATTGAAAATCTGCTAAATCTGTGAAATCTTTGATCATAAATCAGAAAGCGTGCGTTCGATGTTGACCGTGTTTGGATTGGTAAATTTGGGGTTACGGCCGTTGCGCCAACCCTCACCCCTGTTCATACCATTTCAGGGTCAAAGGGGCAACATCTCGTTGCTGCGGGGTAAGAAAAAGCCTGCCGGATGATGGTCCGGCAGGCTTTTAGAGTGGGCCAATCTTGCGAATGGAGGTTGATTAATCGTTTACGGCCGTTGTCGCCAAACTATTGGTGATTTGCAGGGCGGCAAGCTGGGCCTGGCGGGCATAATCAATCGACAGGGCCAGGACGCGGGCGGCTTCTTGCGGGCTGTGGAAGCCGGTGCTGTTTTCACTGGAGACAAAGTCCCAGCGCAGTGAGGCCTGGCGGTGCAGATTACGCGCTTCTTCCAACTGGGCATCGGTGGCCCCGGCATCCTGGGCGGCCACGATCGCGTCGATGGCGTCCAGAATGGCATCTTCGGCCAGGCGCAGGAGTTCGGCCGTACGGTCCTGGATAGTGATGATGCGCTCTTCTAGCAGCTCTGCGTCTTGCTGATGGCAGGTCTGGCAAGACTCGTTGATGGTGGCCAGCGGGCTGCGCAGGTGGTGGTCAGAAATCTTCACCGCGCCCTCGCGGATGTACGGCATGTGGCAGTCGGCGCAAGAGACGCCAGACTGGGCGTGCAGACCAGTGGTCCACATTTCGTATTCGGGATGCTGAATTTTGATCATTGGCGCGTTGGTTTCGGCGTGGGTCCAGTCGGAAAAGCCATACTCGTCGTAATGGTTGGCGATGTCGTCGATGTTCTGTCCCTGGCTCCAGGGGAAGGTGAGTTCTTTGTTTTCACCCAGGAAGTAATATTCCACGTGGCATTGGGCGCAAACGTAGGTGCGCATTTCCTGGCGGCTGGCCTGGGTCCAATCAACGCCTTCGGCCTCCAGCGCGTTGATGAGGGCTGGGCGGGTGAGACGCAGCTCCATCGTTTCCGGGTCGTGGCAGTCGGCGCAGGACGAGCCAATGTGCAGGCTGTCTTTCAGTTCATTGTAGGGCGTTTTGTTAAACGTTTCCCAGCCCATTTCGGCAATCATTTGCGGTGCTTCGGCGGCGTGGCAGTTGGCGCAGGCGCCGGGCTGGCTCACCAGCTGCACGCGCTGCGTGTTTTTCTGGTCGATGGTGGTGTAGTAATGGCCGCGCTCTTCGTTGTGGTCTTTGCTAAAGGCGTAGCCCGCCCAGATGCGGATCATCGCCGGGTAGCGCTCTAGTTTGCTGTAGACCACGGAGCCGCCGTACGGGGTGCTGAAGGTGTCGTCCTGGGTGCCCATGAAGCCATCGTACTGGCGCGGAAAGTTTTGCCCCCAGACGGCCGGGTCCAGCTCATCGGGATCGATAGCTACGACACGCAGGGGGAATTCGGCCGTTTCGGCTTTGCGCTGTTGAATATTGGTGAGCAGCAGGGCCAGGCCGCCCATGACGACCAGACCCACCACAAAAGCGGCTATGACCAGGCCAAGGGAGCGGCGGCGGTTTGGTTCGGGTGATGTTGTGTTACTCATGATCTCTCCTGATTTTAGAAATAATAGGTGTGGCAGGTGCCAGATTGGTTAACGGCCGTGTCCGACCCCGGCGTGGCAGCGGATGCAGTCGGTGGGTTCCGCGTCCCCTTCATGGCTGATGGCCGCCACCATCTCCCCGTGGCAGTAGATGCAATTTTCCAGGGCCACTTCATGGTTTAGCTCGGTAATTTGAATGGGTTCTGGGAAGTTGCCGCTGGTGAAGGCGACGCTGTGGTTCCAGCCGTTTAACCCCTTGATCATGTACTTTTCCAGAAAGGTGTGTGGGGTATGGCAGTCGTTGCAGGTGGCTACCGCTTTATGGCTGCCGTGGTTCCAGCCGTCGTAAACGTCTTGCATGATATGGCAGTTGACACAGGCGGCGGGATCGTTAGAGAAGTAAGAGGTGCCCTCGGCATAGACAAAGGTGAAGCCGCCCAGCCCCACAATGCCGCCAACCAGGGCCGCCAGCAGCAGCCAGACGCGCAGCGGCAGGTGAGGCCACCGGGAAGTGGCGGGTGGGGACGCAGCGGATGATTGTTTGGAATTGCCCATCGGTAAAATCCTTTTCGCTTCATTTTATGGGTGGGATGCGGTTGTGTCTTTGCGCCAGCGCAAGGAACCGGGTTTTTTGGTGTCCGAACTTCCAACATGCTATTGATATAACAGGTTGCAAATTTATGCAAATTTTATGCACCAGTTTTTTTTTGGGGGGGGTCAGATGACGTGGTTATTCCGGTTTGGGGGGGAAGTTAGCGGCCGACGGCCGTAAATCGTCGGCAATGTTGTTCAGTTCTTCCAGGTTGTGCACGTGCAGCTGTTCGCGACCCGCTTCCAGCAGGCCCTGCTGCTCCCAGCTGCTGCAAATGCGGCTGACGGTGTAGAGGGTGGTGCCGGTCATTTCGGCCAGGTCCTGGCGCGTCAGCGACAGCAAGGGGTATGGTTTTTGCTCCTGGGAGCCGTTGCGCTGTTGGATCAGGCGGATGAGGGCGCGGGCCACGCGCTGTTCCACCCGTTCGGTGGAGAGTTCACGGTAGCGGTTTTGCAGCTCCTGGAAGCGCCGGGCCACCATCTCCATCCCGTTAATCGCCAGGCGGGGGCACTGTTCCATGAGATGGACGGCCGTTTCCCGGCTCCAGGCCCAGGCAACACAATCGGTTATTGCTTCAGCCGACAGCGGGTAAGGGGCATTGCTCAGCACCACGATCACTGCCAGCACGTCACCCGGCCCAAACAGGTGAATGATTACCTGCTTGCCTTCCGGGTTGACCTGGCTCAGGCGTACCTGCCCTTCGCGGATGAGGTAAAAAGTGGTGGCCGCTTCCCCCTGATGAAAGAAGAAGCTGCGCCGGGGCACTTTCACCAGGGCGGCATGTTGTTGAATGGTGCGCAGCTGTGTTTCTGTCAATCCATCAAACAGCGCGGCCTGGGTGAGCAGCTGCAAATCTGAATCTGGTGTGGGTGTCATGATAAGGCAATGGTAACACGTCTTGGCGGGTTAAAAAAGGAAAAGGTGGCCACTTGACATCTAAAAAAGGGAGGATATATTTGGTACTAAATATCAATTGAGATTAAGTATCAATAAGGAGCTTGAAGAATGAGCATGATGATGAAGCAACTGCGACGGTGTTTTGCAGTGGTTGCCATCCTTGGCCTGCTAGTGGCGGCCGTGGGGTGTTCCGGCGGGATGGCAGAGTCCGAACCAGAGGCGGCTGACGCTTCGGCAGAGGCTGACATTGCGGATGAGCACGCGGATGAAGAGGACCACGCCGACGAGGCAGAACATGACCATGAACACGAAGCGGAAGCGGAGATGCTGCTGCTGCCAGAGGTAACGGCCGTTGACCTGAACGGTGCGTCTCTGCGTGTGGTGGCGACCACCAGCATTATTGGTGACGTGGTGGCGCAGGTTGGTGGCGAGGCGATTGACCTGACCGTGTTGATGGAGGCGGGGCAAGATCCGCACAGTTATGAACCTGCGGCGCGCGATTTAACGGCCGTTGCCGAAGCGGACGTCATCTTCATCAACGGCTGGGATTTGGAACAAGGTCTGGTAGACGACCTGGCCAATATCGGCGAAGATGCCCTGGTGGTGCCGATTTCGGCCAACATTGCTCCGCTCGCTTTTGCCGGGGATGAGCCAGAGGGCGAAGAGCACGAGGAAGGCGAAGCACATGACCATGAGCACAGCGGTGCTGATCCGCATGTCTGGTTTAGCGTGCACAACGTGGCGCAGTGGGTGGAAAATGTCGAGCATGTGCTAAGCGAGCTTGACCCGGCCAATGCCGAGACCTTTGAAGCCAATGCCGCTGCTTATGCCGAAGCCTTGGCGGAGTTGGAAACATACGCTGAAGCGCAGCTAGAATCCATTCCGGCCGAGAACCGTTTCCTGGTAACCAATCATGATGTGTTTAGCTACTTTGCCCAGGAATATGATTTCACCGTGTTGGGGACTGTTATTCCCAGTGTCAGCACCTTAGCGGAGACGTCGGCCGGTGACTTGACCGAGCTTATCGCCACCATGACGGAACATAACGTGTGCGCCATTTTTACCGAAACGACAGTAAACGACGCGCTGGCGCAGACGGTGGCGGGTGAATTGTCGGGTTGTGCTGAGGTGCAGGTTTTGCGGTTGTACACTGACGCGGTTGGCCCAGCAGGCAGTGGAGCCGACAGCTACATTGGCATGTTCCGCGCCAACGTGGCTGCAATTGTAGCCGGGTTGCAGTAAGTTGGACTGGCACAGCCGCATGAGGGACAGTGTCTCTCTGCAGTTGGCATGTTTTCGGCCGGGAGATTGATAATCGAACGGCCGTTTTTTTATCACCTTTAATGATATTAAATATCAACTATGATGGCAAATTATTGGATCAATTATCCGGCGGCGTACAAACAGCAGATCAAACCGCTGCTGCACCAGCAGATGTGGCTGTTTGGGCGCGACGTTCACTGCCCGGAGGGCAATTTGCTGTACCAGTACCAGTTCAGCCATCAACACACCGAGGTGCGGGGTGGGTCGATGTATACCCGCTGGGAGGGAGAGCGGCAGATTGTGCTGTGGGGCTGGGGCATCTGGTGGGGGCAGGCGGATACCGGAGCGATTTTTGTGAACCGTTACCGGGCCAAGCCGCAGTTTACGGCCGTTGCCGCTCTGACCGAAACCATTCACCGGGAAGAGGCGCTGCCCCGCCTGGCGTACCGCGTAGGCGCGGTGGCGCAGGCGGAGACGATGCGCCAGCTGTGGGCTGATCTGCTCCATTGGTTGGCGGGGTACGAAGCGTGGGTGTTGGCGGAATACGGCCGTTCCTGGCGACAATCTGCCTTAAAACCGTTTAACCACGCCGTTACCAAATTGGCGGCCGTGGATCAATTGGCTGCCCAATGGCACACGCTGGCCGAACAAAGCCAGGCGCTGCCCATCAAATCATACACGCATTGAAGGATCTGTGGGTTTTGGGTCTTGACAAGCTGTGATGCGTGAAACGTGAAACGTGAGCGGAACGGCATCACGTTTCACGCCAGGCTCCTTAAGCCGCGTCTGCATTTTCTCTACAGCTTTGCATTAAATTTTCAAGAAAGGAAGGAACAAAATGAGCGACAACCAAACAGGCAATCAGCGTTTGCCCGTCACCGTGCTTTCGGGCTTTTTGGGGGCGGGCAAAACAACGGTGCTGAACCATGTGCTCAACAACCGCGATGGGCTGCGTGTGGCGGTCATTGTCAATGACATGAGCGAGGTAAACATCGACGTGCAGCTGGTGAGCAACGGCGATGCCCGGCTCAGCCGTACCGAAGAAAAGCTGGTGGAGATGACCAACGGCTGCATCTGCTGCACCCTGCGCGAAGATTTGCTGATCGAAATTGGCAAGCTGGCCCGTGAGGGCCGCTTTGATTACCTGCTGATTGAATCCACCGGCATTTCGGAGCCGATGGCTGTGGCGGCGACCTTTGACTTTCCCCTGGATGATAACGGCCGTTCCCTTTCCGACATTGCTCAGCTGGACACGATGCTCACCGTGGTGGACGCCGCCACCTGGCTGGCCGAGTACACCAACCAGCAAACCCTGCTGGAGCGGGGCATGGCGGTGGCCGACGATGACGGCCGTACCCTGGCCGATTTGCTGGTGGAGCAGGTGGAGTTTGCCAACGTCATCCTCATCAACAAAACGGATTTGGTGACGGCCGATGAGCTGGCCCGGCTGAAAAGTTACCTGCACCGGTTTAATCCGGACGCGGTGGTGATTGAGAGCAGTTACGGCCGTATTCCCCTCAACCGGGTGCTGCATACCGGCCTGTTTAACCTGGAAGCCGCCGCCCAACTGCCCCGCTGGGCCGAAGAGCTGCAAGGCCACCACATCCCAGAGACGGACGAGTACGGCATCAGCAGTTTTGTGTACCAGGCGCGACGGCCGTTTCATCC
>ERZ761603.2612-NODE-2612-length-12198-cov-14.641275_pt1 | contig 12198 bp, 8 predicted proteins | sample MGYA00511879_ERZ761603 | MGnify/ENA primary metagenome ERZ761603 (study PRJEB28899, sample SAMN02850040) | bioreactor sludge metagenome | biome: EBPR Sludge; feature: EBPR Bioreactor; material: flocular biomat | place: Australia: Thorneside Wastwater Treatment... | reverse complement strand
CCGCGCTCGCCGGCGCGGCGTTTCTCACCGCCCGAGGCCGGGCGCCCGCCGAAGTCCCGGCCGATGCCGCCGACACGCCGCTCTTCTCAGCGCTCGAGTCCAGAGCCGGCGAGGTCGCGCGCATCGAGATCAAGCGCGGCAAGACCGAGGCCATCCTCGCCCGCGAACCGGGAGGCAAGGCGTGGCTCATCGAAAGCAAGGGCAACTACCCGGCCAAGTTCGATCTGGTTCGTCCCATCGTGTCCGCCCTCGCCGAGGCCACGCAGATCGAAACCAAAACCTCCAAACCTGAACTTTACGATAAACTGGAAGTCGGCGATCCCGCCCGTGAGGACGCCAAAAGCACTCTGATCGTGCTCAAAACCGCGGACGGCAACGAACTCGCCGCCTTGATCTTCGGCAAGCGGGATTGGGGCGCCAAGGGCCTCGACCCCTTCACCCCGCCGCCGCCGGGAAAAGCCAGGCATTATGTCCGCAAGGGCGGCCAGGCGCAGTCCTACCTGGCGGAGATCGAACTTGAAGTCCAGGCCGATCCACTCTCATTTGCCGATAAAACAATCGCCGAACTCAAGAACGAGAAAATCAAATCCGCGGTCATCGCCCGTCCGGATGGGTCGATCATCGCCGTCGGACGCGACAAGGCCGATGACACCAAGTTCAACCTGATCAACGCGCCCGACGGCCGCGCGCTCAAGGATGAGTTCGCCGCCTCCCGGGTCGCGCAGGCCCTCAACTACGTCACTTTCGACGATGTGCGGCCGGTCGCCGAGATCGATTTCAATGCTTCCGAAACAACAACCTACGAAGCCCGCTGCTTCGACGGTGCCATCGTCACCGTCAGAGTTCTGAACGCAGACGGCAAGTTCTGGGCGGTGTTTTCTTCATCGTTCGAAGAACCTCCCATGCCCGTCCCCGGGCCGGCCACACCTGTCGCCGCGCCGCCGGAGGCAAACAAACCCGCCGATGTAAACACCCCCGATGGTGATGAGGGTGATGCCTCGAAAACTCCGACACCCACACCTCAGCCGGACGCCGACCCCGCCGCGGTAGAGGCACACCGAGCCGCGTCCGAAGCGACAAAGAAGGAAGTGGCCGAGTGGAACGCGAAATGGGGGAAGTGGGCGTTCGCTATCCCGCAGTTTAAAGTGGAGCAGATGCTGCCCACGATCGAGGATCTTCTCGCCCCCAAACCGGCGGAGCAGAATCCGCCCAGCACCCCCTCCGAGCCGGAGGATGAGTCAAGTCTGCGGCCACCGCCGAAGTAGGATGAATCGAGGCCGGTCCGTGAGGGCATCCCAGACGGTCCCGCATGGTCAGGTAGCTAGTTTCCGACCTCATCAACGTTCCGCGGCCCATCGGCCTTGTGGCGGGCTTGCAGTCTGTTCCCCACCGCCATGGCGTTCAGGCCCTGCACCAGCACTCTCCCACTTTCATCGCCCCGCTTGTACTCCAGTGTCAGGATCGGTACGCCCAGATCCCGCCCGAAATAACTCCCCATCGACCCCGGTGTGGCGTAGCCCATGTCCGGAACAACGCGCCATCCCGCCGAACCCGCGAAGACCGCCGCGGGTTCGGAAGCCGGCCCGTCGAAGTTGACAAACGGCCCGCTCCTGATGGAGTGCATCACCAGGATCAGCGCCGGGTCAAACTTCGTGATATCCGCATGAGCCGCGGCGGTCTCGACCTCGCTCAACGGCGATAGACCCGTCTCGTTGTTCCGGGCCGGACGAAAGTTTTTCGCGGGCCAGTTGCGGTTCAGGTCCACATCCGCGGCGTTGCCACGGCTCTTCATCGCAGTACCATCCGGGTTCATGTCGTGGAGTATCCGCACTGTCAACTCCCCGGCGAGCGGGGATTCCGCGAGTGCCATCCGCAGTTCGTGCAGGTCCGTCCGACCTTCGGTCTCATCGCCGTGAATGCCGCCGATGATGTACACCCGCACCGGCCCGCAGCCGAACATCTCGACAACCAGCGGACGCCCCTGGTGTGAAAATCCGATGATCTCAGGCGATCTTGCTGCTTCAGGGGCGATATCGGCGTACCCCGGGTGCGGCACAGGCTCGATCTCCGTGGCTTTCACAACGCGAGAGCACCCAGCGCCGCTCACGACCGCCAGAGCGCTGGTGATAAACACGCCGACAAGTCCGGTGAGAGAGGACAATCGCATCGCGGCGCTCTATCGGCGGATCCTGCTCCGCTTCTTCACGCTTAGAATCCGCTATGCCCACGTACGTCTATGAAGTCCTTGATGCGAAAGGCAAACCCACCGGCGAGACCTTCGAGGTCGTGCAGTCAATGAAGGAAGACTCGCTGACCAGACACCCCAAGACCGGCAAGCCTGTTCGCAGGGCCATCGTCGCCCCCGCCATCGCCGGAAAGTGGAGCGACATGAAGGGCAAGAGCGCGCTCTCCAACAGTAACTTGGAGCGAATGGGCTTCACCAAATACGAACGCAAGGGCAAAGGGTACATGGAACGAACCGCCGGCAAGTTCGGCCCCAAGACTCTCGGCGGAGACGAGTGAAACCAGCCCCGCCGCGCAACCCGTCTCTGTTTTCTTTCCGCTTCAACCCCGCAGCCCGTACCCCGAGTCTCGCGTGACGCTCCCTCCTGCTTCCCTCGCCATCCCGGTCGCGTTCCTCTTCGGCTCCATCCCCACCGGGCTTTTGATCGGCCGCGCCAAAGGCATCGACATCCGGGCACACGGAAGCGGCAACATCGGCGCGACCAATGTCGGTCGGGTCCTCGGGAAACCCTACTTTTTCCTGTGCTTCGCCTGCGATTTCCTCAAGAGTTTTGTTCCCGTCCTGCTCTGCGGATGGCTTCTGGGCCAGCTCGGTCGCTTTGACATCCCTTCGCCCGACTCATGGGTGTGGCTCGCCGCCATGCTCGCCGCGGTCCTTGGAAATGTCTTCAATCCCTGGCTCGGCTTCAAGGGCGGCAAAGGTGTTGCCACATCGATCGGTGCGCTCATGGGAGTATTCCCCGTGCTGGCATTGCCGGGATTGACGGCTTTCATCGTCTGGTTTTGTGTCTTCAAGGCGCGGCGCTATGTCAGCCTTGCCTCCATCGCGGCGGGCGCGGCATTGCCTCTCGCCGCTGTAGCCCAAGGCGCCGTCGTATCGCGGAATAACGGGGCCTTCGATCAATCCGCATTGCTTCGGGCACTTCCCTTCATCGGAATCTGCGCGTTCCTGGCCGCGTTAGTGGTATGGACACATCGCGCGAACATCCGCCGACTCCGTGATGGCACGGAGCCGAAAGCCGGGTCGCCATCCCCCGCACGGGCGTGAAACAGTGCGGGTTCTGCCGGATCGGCGTGCCCGGCAAGAAAGGCAACCCTGAACCTTCGCGGACGCTCCCGCGTGAAAGTGTGTCGATCACGCGGTTCCGTCGGCCCCACACCCCTGTGATATGTCTCATCGCGAAGCGGATTGATCCCTCACCGGCCCGATGTACTGACGCCGCGCCTGTGGCGGCAAGGGGAGCAACCAATGCCGACGACTCCGACGCTGCGTCTTCACCGCGATGAATCGCCCCGCGACTCGTTCCTTTTCCCGGGCACCACGCGCGGTGCTTGGATTCCCCGTCTCGCCGGGGAGGGTGCTTTTCCTGATACCGACCCGATCCGCACGGCCGAAGACGCTCTCGATCGGGCGGAACGCAGCATGGTCAACCTGAAAGCCTTGATCGACGCGGATCAATCCGCGGACCGACCCCGCGCCGCCTGATGCTCCCGAGGCGAGCCGTCCTCTTCATTGGCTCTGCTCGACTCGGGGGACGAACGCGGGCGAACACCAACACACTTTTTCGGCGACCTGCCCACCCGCCTTGCCATGCACGGCGTGACGGACACTTGCCCGTCACGCCGTGCGTTGTTCTTATCCTTCCTGCGCCACGCTCAGCACGCGCCTGATTCCCACGCGGCGAAGAATGTTTCCACATCCGCCCCGTCCACGCCGCCATCACCGTTCACATCGGCCGCGGCGAAGCCCTGCTCCCAGTCGCTGAAGAACGCCTCGACATCGCCGCCATCAACACCGCCATCGGCGTTGTAATCGGCGATGCACGGGGGCACCACTTCATACGGCACCCGGAATACGTTGCGTGCGAATCCGGCGAAGAGCACCTGCGGCGGGACGCTGGTGCGCAGGGGTTGCACCTGCACCAGGCCGCCGAGCACATCGGGCTGCATCAGCATCCACGGGTTCAGACGGGCCTGGACCCATACATCGTGCGGCATGAAAACCTGGAACGTGGGCGGCCCGCTCTGAGCCGCTAGTTTGTAACTCAGAATCTGCCCGTCCATCACGACGGCGCTGAAGAGCAGGTCGTTGCTCGTGGGATCGTTGTCCATGACAAAGACGTTGTAGATCTGCGTGCCGAACATGGCCCCCAGGGCGGGATCCATCGGCCAGTTGCCCGAGAGGCCGTGCAGCGGCGCGGTGGTGCCGTCGGCGGCCTCCGGGAACTGCCCGTGCGTCAGATCTTCATCGACCTCACCCTGGCTCTGACCGGCCTGCGGTTCGTTGGCGCGGCGGTAGGTCTTGTTCTTCTGCCATTCGAGTTCGTCGACGCAGTACACATCGCCCGTCCACGAATGGAAGTCGGCGTTGGGGAAGAGATCCTTCCATGCCTGCTGGTCCTGATCGCACGCGTGGATCGTGACCGCTTTCATGTTGTTGTACGGCCCGCCGAACTGCTCGGCGGTGACGCGTTCGGCGACCCCGTTGTTGTCCTTGCAGCGCACGCGGGCGCGGCCCTTGGTGCCGTGATCGATCAGCACCATCGCACGGGCATCGGGATCCTGGATGGCATCCTTCACCTGTTGCTTGCTTGCCTCGTGGATCAGTGTCACCTTGTACCCGGCGTTCTCCAGGTCTTTCTTGGCTTCGGCTGCGATCTTTTCGTGGTCGGCCTTGTCGCCCGGGCCGGTGTTCCAGCCTGTCATCACGTACGCCTTCGGACCGTCGGCCAACGCCACGGGGCCGCCGGCCGAGAGAACCAACACGAGTGAGAGTGTGAGACGCATGACATAACTCCTTCTGGTGGATGGGCTTTCCATGACGGCACCGCCATGAGGGATGAAGCCCGGTCTTTGCTGCGATCGACCATCGCGGAAGGGCGCGTGGTCCCATCAGGATGCGGAGGCGCGTGCACAAACTTGCAGCGTCATGTCACAATTGCGACACGATCCCCTGGGGCGACACAACGGCCGCCAGCGCCCGAGCCAGGACCTCGGGCGAGAAAGGTTTCTGCAGGAACCCGTCAGCGGACAACCCGCCCGCGCCATCGAGTGATTCCAATGTGTACCCGCTGCTGAGCAGCACCGGCAAGCCCGGGTGATCGCGCCGCAGTTCACGCAGCACATCGAACCCGGAAAGCCCGGGCATCGTCGCGTCCAGGATCACCGCATCGAACCTCGCACCAGCCGAGAGGATTGCCAGCGCCTCTGTCCCGTCTCGGGCCATTATGCTCTCCCAACCCGCGCGGGCAAGGATGCGCGAGGTTACATCGCGCACCATGGCCTCATCATCAACGATGAGCACTCGTCCGGACGCGGCCAGTGTCGGCGCCGGTTTGGGCTCGGTCATCACCGCCGATGGTGTTCCCGCGGGCATCGCCGGAAGCATCACACAGAAGGTGCTGCCCGCGTTGACCATGGAAGTGACGCGGATCGCCCCGCCGTGCCCGCGCACGATCCCGAGCACCACCGCAAGTCCCAGGCCGCGTCCGGTGAACTTCGTGGTAAAAAAAGGATCAAAGATGCGAGAGACAGTCTGTTCATCCATGCCCTTGCCGGTGTCCGAAACTTCGAGGAAGACGTACCGGCCCGGCTCCAGCCCCTCGGCGTGCTGGTACCCGTCAGCCAGATCACGACGGGAGAGTTCCACCACTCCCGTCCGCAATCGCACCTCTCCACCCGACCGCCCCACCGCCTCGCGAGCGTTCGTCGCCAGGTTGATGAGCACCTGCTGGAGTTGCGTCGAGTCGGCCATCACCGGCGGTACACCCGGGGATAGATCCGCCGTGAAGGTCACACCCACGGGGGCCTGCGATTGAAGCATCGGCAGCACGTCAGCGATCAGCCGAGCCACAGAGACAGGCTGACGCGAGATCCGGACCTTGCCGGCGTAGGCGAGCAACTGCCTCGTCAGGTCCGCCGCTCGCCGAGCCGATATTTCGATGTTCGAGATGGTCGCCGCCACGGGATCGCCCGGCCTCACCTGCGACAACGCCAGCCCCGCGCTCCCCAGCATGCCGACGAGCAGATTGTTGAAATCATGGGCGATGCCCCCCGCCATCAGACCCAGGCTTTCGAGCTTTTGCGCCTGCCGCAACTGCGCGTGCAACTGCTCCCGCTCGTCCGCGGCGTGGTGGCTCTCGGACACATCGGTACAAAAACCGGTCAGGAGGGGTGTGCCCGTCTCCGTGTCCGCCCTGACCAACCCTCGTGAGGAAATCCAGCGATGCTCGCCCGATGTCTGCGGCACGCGGAACTCGGCGCGGTAGTCCGATTCGCCCCGGATCGCGGCCTCGAGCGCGGCACGTACGCGGGGCGCATCCTCAGCATGGATGCGAGAGAGAAACACATCCGCGGGCAGCGGGCAGGGCATGCTCGATCCGAGATCGTACAACCGACGCACCGTCTCGTCGAAGGTCACCAACCCCGACGGGATGTCGAGCGTCCACGATGCCATGTCGGTCGCGTCCATCGCGGCCGCCAGCCTCGCGCGGGTCCGCTCCAACTCTCGCTCCGCTCGTTTCGCCTCGGTGATGTCCCGCTGTGAGCCCCATGCGCGGACGACGTGCCCACCCTCGACCACGCCGACCAGGCTGTTCAGGAACACCTTCGTACCGCCGTGTACATCCCGCTCGTGCGACTCGGCGTTCTCCAACCGGTACCCCGACGCGATGAAGGCCCGAAGATACTCGATGTTGCGGGGGTCGTCCCGAACCAGCAGGTCCCCCAGAGGCTTCCCGATGAGTTCTTCCGCCTTCGTCAGGCCGTACATCCGCGCCATCGCGTCGTTGCACTCGCCCAGTCTCGCGCGACAATAAAACTCTTCGATCTGCATTTCGGCCGTAGCGGAGACGGGCACACCAGGCTCCATGTCGATGCACCAGACCCCCTCCGTGCTGTGCGAAACAAACTCTCGATACCGCCCCTCGCTGCGCCGCAGCAACCGCTCCGAACGTCCCCAATCCCGCACCGCGGCCGCCAGAAGCAGCGCGGAGCCGGTCGTGATCGCTGTGTACGCCTGGATCGCCAGGATCTCATCTCTCGGCGTCGTGTTCAGCGCTGCGAACGGCCCAAGACCAGCATTGGTGTACCACACCGCGATCGAGCCCACGATCAAGCCCGTCGCGCTCGTTCCGGCAGGGCCAAGCCTCGTCGCGGCCAGCACCAGCACCGGGATCGGCAGGCACAGCATCGCCAGCGCGATGCCCGTGCTCTGCGTCCCCGATCGAAAAACCACCAGCGAGCCGATCAACGCGCCTACCAGCACCGCCGCGCCTTCAAAACGTCGCAACCCTTTCCGGGTCGCGGACTCATCCGAAAAAAGCCAGAGCACAATCGGTGCAGCGAGCAGCACCCCGATCATGTCGGCCAGAGCGCGGCCAGTCCACACGCGCCAGAGATTCACGGGTTCCGGCCCGCGAATGACCCCGACCGCAACCACCGCCACCGCCGCAAGACCAGCCACAGCCGCCGCGGCACCGGCCGCTGGACCGATCAGAACGACCGTGCCGCGAAATGTCCGCGCCGTCTGATCGTTCTGAGAAAACCAACAGAGCACAGCCGCACCCACCGCGGCGCTGACCACGGAAACACAACCGAAACCAACCGCTCCGGTCCACCCAAGACCATTCGCCCAAGCCCAGAGACATGCAGCGATGCCGATTCCGGTCACAGCAGAACCACGCGAACCGATCGCCAGGAGAACCAGCGCCAACCCCACGCCGCACGCGGGGTAGAACACGGGTTGGTAACGCCCCTCCATTGAAAAAGTCAGCGACAACTGGGCCGCCGCGGCATAGACAATGCCGACAACCGCCGCCCCCCGCCAGGGGTTGTGAAAGGCCCGTAACACAAGGCCGGTCGGAAAACTCCCCGAGGTTGAACTCTCGGTGGACATAGTCAACTCCCGATCTCCACAACCGCACGGTGTGAGATCTACCGGCTTTCTATCTTATCGGAAAGATGGTCTCTATGGAACCGCATTTACCAACCTGAGCCGCAAACGTGAGTAAATTGTCGTTTCTGAAAACGTCAATGATGCCCGGACGCGGGCTGTCACCGTGGGGTATCCTGTGGGCTTCTTTCCTTCCCGTCAGTTCTGACGGGATCGCAGGACGCATCCGCATGAGCCAATCAAACAAGCCGTTCGCCACATCGAGCACCGCGGGACTCATGGCCGAAGAGCCACCCAGGTTCGGCGGAGAGTCCACACTCTGGGGTCATCCCGTCGGTCTGTTTCTGCTCTTTTTCGTCGAGATGTGGGAGCGTTTCTCCTATTACGGGATGCGGGGCATTCTCGTCCTGTATCTCACCAGCCCCACTTCCGGGATGCGCAGCCTCCCCCCCGGTAAACCCGAGGGATTCAACCCCGGTCGCGGCTGGGACGATGGTCTGGCAAGCACCGCCTATGGCTGGTACACGGGCCTGGCCTACCTGACACCCATCATCGGTGGCATGATCGCCGATAAAATGATCGGAACTCACCGTTCCATGATCGTCGGCGGACTTCTGATCGCCCTGGGCCACATCGTGCTGGGTATCTCCGGCATGGGCGCTCTCGATACCAACGCCATGGGGATGTCGATCTTTGTTTTCGGCTTAGCTCTCATCGTCGTTGGCACAGGGCACTTCAAGCCCAGCGTCTCGGTCATGGTGGGCCAGTTGTACAAACAGGGCGACCCCAGACGCGAAACGGCCTTCGGCATCTTCTACATGGGCATCAACCTTGGTGCCGCGATTCAGACGTATATCGTCGGCACGCTCGGCGAGCGCGTGGGGTGGCACTGGGGCTTTTCCGCCGCGGCCATCGGCATGCTGGCGGGGCTGCTGGCCTACATCCTCCTTCGGGGCAAACTGCTTGCAGGCATCGGCCTGCCGCCGGATGGTCATGGCCGGGTCGCGCCTGTCTTCATCCCCATCGGAGTGGCGGTTGCCGCTCTCGTCGGGTGGGCGTTCCATCGTGGATGGCTTGGGCACTTCGATGAGTTCATTTCCAAACCCGGCGTGTACTGGACATTGGCGGCACTCGCCGTTGGTTGGGCCCTCTGGTTCACCTTTGCCCGAAACAAGCCCGAGGACCGAGGGCCTGTTCTCTCGATCTTCATCTTCATGCTCTTCAACGCTGTCTTCTGGCTTTCGTTCGAGCAGGCCGGCTCGTCCATCAACCTCTTTACCGACCGCTCGACCGATCGGATGATCGGCAACTTCGAGGTCCCGACGACCTGGTTCCAGTCGATCAATCCCTGGTGCATCATCATCTTCGCTCCCATCACGGGAGTCATGTGGACGTGGCTGGCGCGACGGAACGCCAATCCCAGCCAGCCGATCAAGATCGGCCTGGGCCTTGTCTTCGTCGGGCTTGGCTATCTCTTCATGGTCGCCGCGGCGATGAATGCCAAAGACCCGGTCAAAGCGAGCATGTGGCTCATCTTCGGCACCTACTTCGTTCACACGGTCGGCGAGATTATCCTGTCGCCCACAGGGCTCTCCTATGTGACCAAGGCCGCGCCAAAGCAGCATACTTCACTTCTCATGGGTGTCTGGTTCGTCTCCAGTTTCCTCGCCAACCTGGGGGCGGGCAAGGTCGCGGCCATGGTCGATCCGATCGTGAAAGGCGAGAAACGCCTTCCCTGGCACCTGGACGGCGACCCAGCCGGCCCGAACTCTCAGGCGGATTTCTTCTTTTTCTTCGTCATCACGTCCTGCTCGGCGGGCATCCTCATATTCATCCTCACTCCCCTGCTGAAAAAACTGATCCAGGGACGCGAGTAACAACACGGGTCTTCAGGACGTTGCCGGCGATGCCGCGGCTGCGCCCCAGCGGGCCAGCACACCCGCGAACCAGACCGCGAGCACCAGGCCCGCGTGGATGGCGCTCACGATAAACAGCGGCTCCGCCCGCCAACGAAAGAGCACCCAGAGCGCGCCGAGATACAACGCCGCGGCGAGCAGCACCTCGTCGAATCGCCCCGCGATGGGGATATTGAGATGGAACCCCAGGGTAAAAAGGCTCACCGCGACGAACATCCTCGCGCCGGCGAGAGGCAGGTTTCCCATACGCATCGAGGCCAGATGGGCCGCCACCGCCACCGCCGCCACACCCGTCACGGTGTGGAGCACGGCCCCGTACCCGGCGCTTGCACCCGCGGCGTACCAGGGTCTGGTTGATGTCACGCCCGCCGCGATGATGCCGGCGAGCAGCACGCCGGCCCCCACCAGCGCCACGGACTGTTCCGCTCCCATGCCCGGTTTCACAAAGATCGGCCCCGCTTCCGCTGAACTCGGTTCGGCCTTCGGCGGTCCTTTCACCGCACGCTCGACCTCCGGATCCTTGTCGAAATCGGCATCCTCATCAAAGTCACTCAGGAGTCCGGCATCGCCGATCCGCCCCGCCTTGGAGGGCGTCGGCTCCTCCCGGATCTTCGGCGCGAACGGGACCGGCTCCAGTTCATAGGGACTCACGTCCTTCGCGCCTTCCGCTTTGCCCGCATCGGCTTGTTCGTTACTCATGTGCGCCTCCCGCCTCCGGGCAGTCCGCCGCGGAGAAAGAACTCCATCAACTCATCGCCTGGATCGATCCTCAGATCACTTTTCTCCGCGGCTTCCTCCGAAAAACTACGCTTCACCGCGCTGCGCACCCAGGCACCGGCCATGACGAAAGGCACCGGCGTCGCGTCGTGCTTCTTTGTCGAACAGAGTGTGTAATGATCCGGCAGGACCAGCAACCGCCACCCCTCCGCATCCGGATCGTGCGCGGGGTCGCCCCGCACCATCAGCGCATCGAGCACCGGGCCGATGATCTCGCGATCGATGGCCTCGAGCGACGCGACCTTGGCGGCGTAGTCTCCCTGGTGGGACATCTCATCCGGTGCTTCGATGTGGCTGCACACCACGTCATAGGCGTTGATCGCCCGAACCGTCTCGATCCCCTGGCGGCGGTAATCGGTGTCGTGGTAACTTGTCAGCCCCTCGACGTGAAGCCGTTCCCACCCGATGTACGAGGCGATCCCCGCCAGTAAATCAACCGAGGTGATCATCGCCCCACGCAGGCCGAAGCGTTCGCGGAAGACGGGCACGCTGGGCTTGGTGCCCTGCCCCCAGAGCCAGGCCATGGTGGCCGGGCGCAACCCTTGTTCCATCCGCGCCAGGTTCACTTCGTGACCGGGCAGGTACGCCGCGGAGTGGTCCATGAGTGCCCGCAGTACCTCCGCCCCCGCGCTGCCCGTTGGAAGGTGCGCCGCCCATGGCTCCCCCGGCACGGCGTGCGGGGGTGTCGTTCTCACGTCGTTGTACGACCTGCCGGACGCGTCGATGAGTATGTTGCGGTAACTCACACCCGGCGTGACGGTGATGCCGCGGACAAGTTCGGGTGCTTCGCGCGACCAGTGGTCCACCAAGCCCGCGACGAGTACGCGCGCCTCGGCATCGGTGATCGCACCGGCAGAGTGATCCACCATGCGCCCTTCCATCGGCGTGCCGGGCAAACCCGTGGTGATCAGGTTGAGCCGGAAGATCCAATCCGTCGGCCCCGGCCTCAGCCCCAGCGAGGCCGCCTCCAGCGGGGCGCGGCCCGTGTGGTACTTCCGTGGGTCGTACCCAAGCAGACTCATCGAGCAGACATCACTGCCCGCCTCAAACCCCGGGGGAGTGGTATGAACGCACCCCACCCGACCCATCGAAGCCACGCGGGCAAGGTTGGGCATCTCCGCAGCCTCGAAGGGCGTGCGGTCGCCCATCTCGGGGATCGGAAAATCAGCCGCGCCGTCAGGGATGATGATGACGTACTTCACGCCTCAGCAGGGTACGCGCTCGGCTCTACACCCAACCAACCGAACCTCCCCACGGCACCCGTACGATACGGGACTTCGCATGAAATCTCATCCCTCGCTCACATTTCTGTCCACGCCCGCAGCGCTGATCGGCATGGTGCACATCGGTGCGCTCCCGGGCACGCCT
>ERZ761603.2610-NODE-2610-length-12201-cov-109.379137_pt1 | contig 12201 bp, 7 predicted proteins | sample MGYA00511879_ERZ761603 | MGnify/ENA primary metagenome ERZ761603 (study PRJEB28899, sample SAMN02850040) | bioreactor sludge metagenome | biome: EBPR Sludge; feature: EBPR Bioreactor; material: flocular biomat | place: Australia: Thorneside Wastwater Treatment... | reverse complement strand
AGTGGGCGGCTGAACAGGTAGCCCTGCAGCTTCGGGCAGTGCGCACGCTGCAGAAAGGCGAGTTGTTCTCTGGTTTCCACGCCTTCGGCAATGACATCGAGATCGAGGCTGCGGGCCATGGAGATGATCGCCGTGGTGATCCCTGCATCGTCGGCATTCTGCGGCAGACCGTGGACGAAACTCTGATCGATCTTCAGGGTGCCGATCGGGAAGCGCTTGATGTACGACAGCGACGAGTAGCCGGTGCCGAAATCGTCGATCGAGAAGTGCACTCCCATTGCGCGCAGGTGAAACAGCTCCTTGATTCGTTTGGCCTCCGGATCCATCAGGATGCTTTCGGTCAACTCGAGTTCGAGCACCTCTGCCGCGATGCCCGTGGCGGCGATGATCGCCGCAACGCTGTCCAGGAAATCCGCGGCGCCAAGCTGGCGTGCCGAAACGTTCACCGCCACCCGCGGTACCGAGATGCCACCGCGCTGCCATTGCCGCACCTGACTGCAGGCGGCATTTAGCACCCATTCGCCGATCGGCACGATCAGGCCGCTTTCTTCCGCAACGGCGATGAACCCTCCCGGCGACACCAAGCCCCGTTGCGGGTGCTGCCAGCGAATCAGCGCCTCGATCCCGACCACCGCACCATCGTTGGCGCTTACCTGCGGTTGGTAGAACAGACGAAATTCGCCCCGTTCGAGGCCCTTGCGAATATCGCCTTCAAGGGCCAGCCGCGCCGTCGTCCGGGCGGTCAGAGTGCGCTCGTACAGCTGCCAGTTATTGCGCCCCTGCTCCTTGGCGTAGTACATCGCGGTATCCGCGTGCTTGAGCAGCATCGCGGCGTCGTCGCCGTCGTCGGGGAAAAGCGCGATGCCGATACTCGACGTTATCGTGATCTCCTGTTCGCCGATCAGGGCCGGTCGTCCAAGCACCGTCTGGATCCGCTGTGCGACCATGCAGGCGGTCTCGGCGGTGTCGACATCGGGCAGGACGACGGTGAACTCGTCACCGCCAAGGCGTGCGAAATGCAGGCCTGATTCGTCGAGTGCCGGCCGGGCAATGAAGGCACCGGCGCGCAGTTGTCCCTGCAGGCGGTCGGCGACTGTCTGCAGCAGGGCGTCGCCGGCACTGTGCCCAAGCGTGTCGTTGATGCGCTTGAAGCCGTCGAGATCGAGAAACAGCAGCGCCATGCCCCGATTCGTCCGCCGCGCACGCAGCAATTCGCGGTCGAGACGCTCGAGAAAGCTCTGGCGGTTCGGCAAGCCGGTCAGCGTGTCGAAATAGGCCAGGCGACGGATTTTTTCCTCGTTGTGCTTCTGGAGCGTGATGTCGCGCACCACGATGACCACCCTGTTGGGTCCGTTTGGCGCGATGCGCGCCTCGTAGTGGTGGATGCTGCCATCCACCGGCAGCTCGACGAACACCGATTGCAGATCGCCACGCAGCAGCGCGTCCTCGATACCCTGCTGGATGGTGCTTGCCGTGTCGGCCGGCAGAACGGCGGAGACGTTCTTGCCGAGCAGATCTCCTTCGGCGACGAAGAATCGGGTAGCGTAAGGCTGTTTGTAGTCGAGGCAGATTCCTTGCCGATCGATGACCAGGATCAAGTCCGGTGTCGCCCACATGATCGCCGCCTGTTTTCCTTCGAGTTCGTGCAATTCGCGATGCTCGCTGCGCAGCCGGATGATCAGTGCCGCAAGCCAGAAAGCGGCCTGCAACAGGCTGCCGATCGGAAAGGCGAATGCCGCCATGCGGCTGACCTCGACGCCGCTACCGATTACCGAAAAAGCCTGCACCCCGCCGCCGACCATGGTCGCGCCCAGCCCCAGGGTGAACAGCCTGATCGAGGTATCGCCCCTGAAGACGCCCTTGACGAGCAGCACGATGGTGGCCAGCGCAAGGACGAAGAGAACGGCTGCCCCGGCACGGTAACCGGCGGGCTGCCAGGCCGAAGCGAGGAAGAAGAACGCGCTGAGCACGACAAAGCCGCCAATTGCCGCGCGCACCCGCCCGCGAAGCTGCAGGAACTCCAGCACCGCGAAGCCGATGCCGAGCACCACGCCCGCCACCGAGACCGCCTGCAGGATCGGAAAGTAGTGCGGGCCAGGCCAGAACGGAACGAAAGCGGAGCCGATGCCGAAATTCTGCACCAGCCAGACCTGCAGCGCGAAGCAATAGAAGGCGTAGGCCAATGCGACCCGGCTGCCGGCGTAGGCGTCGAAGCCGATGGCGACGATGATCATCATCAGCAGAATGCCGCTGTAGCCCCCCAGGCCGACCCACAGCACGGTGTTGTCGCGCACGAAGCTGGTCTCGCTGGCGAGCATGATCCACGGACGAATGGCCTTGTAGTCCTGGACGATCGCCGTGATTGGCGCGCCTTCGGCCAACGCGGGAAGACGCGCATAGGGAAACGGGCTGACGATGTCGCGGTGGGCGAACGGCAAGCCGCGACCGGAAATGGACAACCAGGGGCAGCCATTGACATCGGTGGCGATGACAATGAAGAACTCGGCGATCGGTTCCTGCAGGTAGACGATCGGCGATCCGGATCGGAACTGGTCGCGCGCGACCTTGATCTGGAAGGCGCGGGCTGGCTTGGTCAGGGACAGGTCCGGCAGCTCCAGCGTCGCGCAACCCGCGCGCGGCAGCGACACCGAGTCGCGGATCTGGGTCAGCCAGCGGCTCGCCTCGTTCGACCGGCCGGGACCCTGCGGCGCATCCCACAAAGGGGTCAATCCCGCCGAGAAGGTATTGGTCTTCGGCGAGGCGCCCGGAAGCATCAGGGCGATCAGTACCAGGAGCACCAGACCTTTGAAAAGCCGCTTGGTCATCACACGCGTCATCCGTAGTTTGTCGGCATCCACGCTTCCTGTCGCCGGAGTCGCCTGGAACCTGCTCGGGTCAGGGCACTGCGACCGCATTATAGGTGGGAATGGTCGCCGTTTCGCCGCTGATCGGGTGGAGCAGGCGGGCGGCGTCGTCAAGCAGGTCGTCGTGCAGCTCGCCATCGGGACCGGTGACGCATAGCGGCTCGAAATGCGCGCGGTAGCGTTCGGGAATCCTGATCCGTGGACGATACAGCGACCCCAGCGGTTCGCGGCCGGCAAGGTAGCTGCGGCAGCCGTCCCGGCCGGGCCGGATGCCGTCGCGACCATTGCTGCCGAAACGCGGGTAGCTCATCGCCCAGGCATTTCCGAGGCCGCTCAACAGTCCCCAGCCGGATAGCGTGGCGCCATAGCGGCGCCAGAATCCCCACGCATGCGCTGCCAATTTGCGCTTTGACATCAGCCCTTTATCCATCAGCGTCGCAAAGGCGACGGCCTTCTCGATGGAGTCCAGGGGGTGACATACCAGCGATCGCCCATCCATGTCGCGCAGCCTGACGTTCGGCAGGAACAGTCCCTCGCGCAGCCTGCTGCCGAACAGCGGCGTGCCCAGCAGCGGGATGGCAAAACTGAGGAAGCTCGGCAGGGTGATGCGCGGGTTGGCGACGATGAATTCGGTTTCCGCCAGCACTTCGTCGATGGTCTGGTCAGCCAGGTCAAAGATCAGGCCGTAGTGGAAGATCAGACCGGCCTGCAGACAGGAAGCGATCGTTTCCTCCTGTGGCAGCAGCAGATTCTGTTTCTTGTTGAAGGCACTGACCTGCGCGCGGCTGAACGATTCGACGCCGCTGAAAAAGCCGATGCAGCCGGATTCGCGTGCCAGCGCGAGGTTGTCGGCGTCGGTGAAGAAATCGGCGGTCACCAGCGCCGCCCAGCCGCCGAACTTTCGTTGCTCGAACAACTCCTTCAGGAGGGCCATGCGCGCCTTGAAGTAAGCGCGCGGTCCGCCAAAGAAGTTCTGGTCGAGGAACATCACACACTGGCGGTAGCCAAGGGCTTCGACCTGCCGGCGCACAGCGGCAAGGTCGTAGGCCATGAACTTGCGGTCTTCGGCGGTCATGGAGCAAAAGCTGCAGCGAAAGTTGCAGTTGCGGGACGATTCGGCGTAGCCAATGATGCGACTCGCGGGCAACAGATCGTGGCGCGGAATGGGCGTTTCGGCGGCGTGCCCCGGGCCAAAGACGGCATCGACGACCTCTACCAGCTGCTCGACATCGTCGCCGCAGACGAAATCGAAGTAGCGCTGGCTGAGCTTCGGCAGCATCCGCGCCAAAGGCCCACCCATCGCCACGACAATGCCCGGATTGACCGCTCGGGCATAGGCCGTCACCTGCTTCATGCGGTCGAACGCCGGGTTGAGGCCGGTCAGTACCAGCAGCTCCGCCCATTGCAGCGCGTGAAGATCCTCGAAAGGACCGTCGCGAAACTCGCAGGCGAGCCGGATATCGACGCGGGGCGGGTCCAGCATTCCGGCCAGTACGGCCGGCGCAATCGACTGTGGCACGATCCAGGGGTTCCCCCTTGCGCCGCGGTGGTTGTCGGAATAGCAGTTGACGATCAGGATTCGTGGCTTCGGCATGAGGGGCTCAGTCCGCTGTCACTGAGCCGATAGCGCGGTCCAGGCCGCCCTGGCGTCGCTGTACCAGCGATGGCCGATTTCGCACAGACGATCGGTGCTCGGCGAGGTGGGCGAGGGCGACTGCGAAGGCGGCGATGCCCAGATCCCGCAACCCCGGACCGGCTGGTTGTGCCAGCCATCACCCAACCACCCGTCGCATAGCCGCTTGATCAAGTCGACGTCGTCTTGCCTGCTCGCCGAGATGTCCATCTCGGCGATGCGCCGGAACTCGTCGATACTCCAGCCGGCCGGAACGGTCCACTCCCCCGTCGCGCGGTCGATGATCGGCTGAATCACCGGATTCATGCGCACGACCGCGGTTTCGGTGTACGGGCAACACGAGACGTCGAGCGGCAGCCCGCCGTCGAGCATCATGTGGGCGATGAAGGTGTGCGCATCCGGGGGGTCGGCGATGATCGTCTTGCCGACCTTGACCAGTTCAGGGAGGAAGCCGGTTCTGGCGCGCGACCGGCAGAGCGCATCCGGGATCCCTGGGGTGCCCTGTTCGGGCAGAAAGACCGTGCTGGTGCCCAGCGACAGCACGCCGATGTCGCGGCGCGGCACGCCCAGGGCGATGGCCTCGACAACGCCCGCCAGCACCGGATTGTTGTAACCGGTCATGGCGCCGTCCCAGAAGCGACCGCCGTCAAATTCGGCCGGCTTGTCAAACCAGTTGATCGGTGCGGTACTTGACGCATGCGCCGCTTGCGCCAGCGTCGCGCGTTGCTGCCGGTGCGGAAAACTGGCGGCCGGGCTGCTGACATTGCTGCGCATCATGCGCGCCCGGTCGCGATCGAAGTCGTAGGTGACAAAAAGGAAGGACATGGGTCGGCTCGCTTCATCGCGCCGCGCCCGCAGCGAAGCGATACTGGCGTTGAGGATGCCGTGCAGGTCCTGCAGCGAGGTGCTGCCCATCCCGGGCAGGATGCGATGCAGGAATGCAAGCTTGCCGTCGGTGGAAAAACGCTTGCCGACCGGGCTCGAAGGTGAAAGAACACCGGTAAGCAACTGCAATAGACTCCGGTACCAGGGCAAGCGCCCGAAAAGTTCGTGGCGATTGACCGGGTTGTCGAACAGACCGAAGATTTCACGCGGCGCATAACCCTCGATCAGTGCTGCGGCGACGATCGCCCCGCCCGAGCACGCCGACACCAGGTCAAAATGGCTGAGAACCTGATGCCCATCCTCGCCCGGGAAAAGATCGTCAAGCACCTTTGCCTGAATCAACGCAAACGTGCCGCCGCCGTCGAGCGACAAGATGCGGAAGGGCTTGTTGCCGGAGCTGGATTCCATCGGCAAGGCTTCCAAAAAGTCACCGAGCTTCCTTTTTATCGAGAATTCAGACAGATGATATTATGCGCTAAATTCGCTCCGCATGGATTGCTTCCGGGCAAGGGGTTCAGTCGCGCGCGGGTTGCTTTACCGTGGCCGCACTGACTGCCGGCACGGTGCGTGCGAAGGTCCGGTAACCGGAGCAGGTCGGCGCCGACGATCATTTTCCAATGATGAACGGCTTCGCGAGCCAGCACCGTAGGGAGCCGATGCGCGGTTCCCGGCTTCGCCGGCGGGCCTTGAAATCGCTGCGATTGCCCCCAAGTGGTGCTCCATTGCGCGCTGGCGCGCGGCAGTCTGGTTCGATCCGGGTTCTTTCATAACGCTTTCACGGAGTTTTCAATGGGTGCACAAAAGGAAACACTAGGCTTTCAGGCTGAGGTCAAGCAGCTGCTGAACTTGATGATCCACTCGCTGTACAGCAACAAGGAGATCTTCCTGCGCGAGCTGATCTCCAACGCTTCCGACGCCTGCGACCGCCTGCGCTTCGAGGCCCTGAACAATGCCGGCCTGTACGGTGACGACGCCGAGCTGAAGATTCGCGTCGCCTTCGACAAGGAAGCGCGGACGATCAGCATTACCGACAACGGCATCGGCCTGTCGCGCGACGAGGCGGTGCAGCACCTGGGAACGATCGCCAAGTCGGGTACCCGCGAATTCTTCTCGGCGCTGACCGGCGACCAGGCGAAGGACGCGCACCTGATCGGCCAGTTCGGCGTCGGCTTCTACTCGTCGTACATCGTCGCCGACAAGGTCACCGTGACCTCGCGCCGCGCCGGTCTGGAAGCCGATCAGGGCGTCCGCTGGGAGTCGGGCGGCGAGGGCGATTTCACCGTCGAGATGGTCGAGCGGGCAGCGCGTGGCACCGAGGTGGTGCTGCACCTGCGCGACGGCGAGGACGAGTTCCTGTCGAGCTGGAAGGTGCGCGAAACGATCCGCAAGTACTCCGACCACATCACGCTGCCGATTCTGATGAAAAAGGAGCGCTGGGACGACGAGCAGAAGGCACAGGTGGTCACCGACGAGGACGAAACCGTCAACCAGGCTTCGGCCCTATGGACGCGTCCCAAGTCGGAGATCAGCGACGAGCAGTACAACGAGTTCTACAAGCACGTCGCGCACGACTTCGAGAACCCGCTGGCGCACGTCCATGCCCGCGTCGAGGGCAAGCAGGAGTACACGCAACTGCTCTACATCCCGTCGAAAGCACCTTTCGACCTGCTCGACCGCGGTGCGCGCCACGGCATCAAGCTCTACGTCCGTCGTGTCTTCATCATGGACGACGCCGAGCAACTGATGCCGCTCTACCTGCGCTTCGTGCGCGGGGTGGTCGACTCGAACGACCTGCCGCTCAACGTCTCGCGCGAGATCCTGCAGCAGTCGCGCGACATCGAGGCGATTCGCGGCGGTTGTGTCAAGCGCGTGCTGGGCCTGCTGGAAGGCCTGGCCGACAGCGAGGAAGCCGCCGACCAGGAAAAGTACACCACTTTCTGGAAGGAGTTCGGGCGGGTGTTGAAGGAAGGCGTCGGCGAAGACTTCGCCAACAAGGAGCGCATCGGCAAGCTGCTGCGTTTCGCCTCGACGCACGCCGACACGCCCGACGAAAGCGTATCGCTGGCCGGCTACGTGGCGCGGATGAAGGAGGGGCAGGAAAAGATCTACTACGTCACGGCCGAGACCTTCACCGCCGCGAAGAACAGCCCGCACCTCGAAATCTTCCGCAAGAAGGGCATCGAAGTGCTGCTGCTCTCGGATCGCGTCGACGAGTGGGTGACCAGTCACCTGACCGAGTTCGACGGCAAGCAGCTGCAGTCGGTGGCCAAAGGCGGGCTGGACCTCGGCACGCTTGAGGACTCCGCCGAGAAGGAAGAGGCCGAGAAGGCCGCTGACGAGTACAAGGAGCTCCTTGAAAAGGTCAAGACGACGCTTGGCGACAAGGTCAAGGACGTTCGCGTCACGCACCGCCTGACCGATTCGCCGTCGTGCCTGGTCGCCGACGAGTACGACCTCGGCGGCAACCTGCAGCGGATCCTCAAGGCTGCCGGGCAGCAGGCGCCGGCGAGCAAGCCGATCCTCGAGATCAACCCCCGGCACCCGGCGGTGCAGCGCCTCAAGTACGAGGAAAACCGTTTCGACGACTGGGCCAACCTGCTGCTCGAGCAGGCGACCCTGGCCGAAGGGGGCTCGCTCGACGACCCGGCGGGTTTCGTCAAGCGGATCAACGACCTGATGCTGGCGCTGTCGCTGGGTAGCGGACGCTAGTGAGCGGTGGCGGCCCGGAGCTTCTGCACGGACTGCCGCCGATTCTCGACGCCGGGGTCAGAACGCTGATTCTCGGCAGCTTCCCTTCGCCGGCGTCGCTGGCCGCGCAACAGTACTATGGGCACCGCCAGAACCAGTTCTGGCGGCTGCTCGGCGCCATCCTTGACGAGCCTCTGCCCGAACTCGCGTACGCCGATAAGCAGCGTTGCCTGCTGCGGCATCGGCTCGGCGTCTGGGACGTCTACCGCAGCTGCCGGCGGCGGGGTGCGCTCGATTCGGCGATCGAGTCGCCCGAAGGCAACGACTTCTCGCGGCTGCGGGTCGACGCGCCACGCCTGATCGGCGTCTGCTTCAACGGTCAGACCGCCGGCAAAGCCGCTTGCTGGTTCCAGGCGCAGGGTTACGAAACGCGGATCCTGCCGTCGACCAGCCCGGCGTATACGCTGGCCTTCGCCAGCAAGCTGGAAAGGTGGCGAGCGGCGGCGGTGGCGTTGCAGCTGACCGCCGGCAACTGACGGTCCCGATGCGGATGGTGCGCCGCGTTGCTTGCAAGCGGTCACCCGACCACCCGACCACCCGGATCGCCCCATTCAACGCATTCAACCCATTAAGCCCGCCTTACTTGCCCGGTGCCAGGATGTCACGCAGGCACTGGAGATGGTCCGGTCCGTTCCTGTCGGCGCACAAGGTCCTGGCCTTCTCGTGCTGCGCGCAGAGGGCGGCGTCGGTCGCCGTGCTGCAGGCGGCGGACGGCAGCCGCTGCTGCACGCAACTCGGGAACTTCGCTCCCGACTGGCTGGCGCACGCCGCGTAGGCCTGTTTGCGGGCCTGGCATTGCTGCGCGTCGCGCGCTTGCGTGCAGTCGGTTTTCTGCGCCTGCTCCTGCATGCACTGGCGGCGCGCCGAACCGACCTGGTCCTTGCAGGCCTCGAAGACTTTCCGGTGCGCTTCCTGGCGCGCCGCGCATTGTTCAGGGTTGGCCGCCTTGCTGCAATCGGCCGGGCCGTGCATCGCCTGGTGGCGTTTGCCGCCTTGCATGCCCGCTCCCATTCCGGCCGAGCCCGGCCCCGTGCCGTACATCCCCTGGCCCATCCCGCTCTGCATGCCGGCGGCGAACTGGGCCGCTGCCGGCATCGGCAACAGGGCGGCGGCGACTGCAGCGATAATCAGTGAATTGTGGCGCATGGGGGTCTCCTGATGGTTTGCTCGAGTGCTGGCCGCCTGATCGGCCGCCAGAAGGGGCACCAGGCCTGCGAGCCGGGGCGGCACCATCTTACACCGTCTGGCGGCCGGCATTGAGCAGTGCGAGCCTTGTCCGGTATAGTTGCCGATCATCGTCCAGGAAGCGCGCAGATGCCCGAAGCAGCGGTCAATACCGTCCACGAACATCGTCTGACGCTCGCGGAGCTCCTCGGCTGGCTGGTCGAGGACCACCTGGTAGGCCAGCCGGAAGCCGATGCCCTGCTCAAGGAGAGCCGTCTCAATCGCCTCGTCGCGCATCCGCTGGTGATCCTCGCCGACCAGAAATGGAAGTCGCATCAGGAGCCGCCGAAAGCGCTGAACCTGGAAGAACTCGGCGAGTGGCTGGCGCGCAGGGTCGGGCTCGATTACCACCACATTGACCCGCTGAAGGTCGATTTCACAGCCGTCACCGAAGTCATGTCGAGCGCCTACGCGACGCGCTTCGGCATCCTGCCGATCAAGGTGACGACGCGCGAAGTGGTGGTGGCGACGACGCAGCCCTTCCTGCGCGACTGGGAAAAGGAGATCCGGCCGATCGTCAAGAAGGACATTCGCCGGGTGCTGGCCAACCCGGTCGATGTGGCACGCTATCTGGTCGAGTTCTACAACCTGGCGCGTTCGGTCAAGAAGGCCGCGCAGCTCGGCGGTCAGGGCGGCAGCCTGTCGTCGTTCGAGCAACTGGTCGAGCTTGGCCGGACCAATCGCCAGTTCGACGCCAACGACCAGCACATCGTCAACATCGTCGACTGGCTGTGGCAGTACGCTTTCGAGCAGCGTGCCAGCGACATTCACATCGAGCCCCGGCGGGAAGTCGGCATCGTTCGCTTCCGCATCGACGGTGTGCTGCACCAGGTGTACCAGATCCCGATGAGCGTCCTGGCGGCGATGATCAATCGCGTCAAGATCCTCGGCCGCATGGACGTCGTCGAAAAGCGCCGGCCGCAGGACGGCCGCATCAAGACGCGCACCGCCGACGGCCAGGAGGCCGAACTGCGCCTGTCCACCCTGCCGACGGCCTTTGGCGAGAAGCTGGTGATGCGCATCTTCGATCCCGAAGTGCTGGTGCGCGGTTTTGCCGAACTGGGCTTCTCCGACGACGACCAGGGACGCTGGAAGGCAATGGCCGAGAGGCCGAACGGCATCATCCTGGTCACCGGGCCGACCGGGTCGGGAAAGACGACGACGCTCTATTCGACGCTGAAGCAGCTGGCGACGCCGGCAGTCAACGTGTGCACCATCGAGGATCCGATCGAGATGGTCGAGCCGGCTTTCAACCAGATGCAGGTGCAGAACGTCATCGACCTCGGTTTCGCGCAGGGTGTCCGCGCGCTGATGCGGCAGGACCCGGACATCATCATGATCGGCGAGATTCGCGACCTGGAAACCGCCGAAGTGGCGATCCAGGCGGCGCTCACCGGCCACCTGGTGCTGTCGACCCTGCACACCAACGACGCCTCGGCCGCGGTGACCCGCATGCTCGACCTCGGCGTTCCCTCGTACCTGCTCAGTGCGACGGTGCTCGGGGTGATGGCGCAACGGCTGGTGCGCATTCTCTGCCCGCACTGCAAGCAGGAGCATCAGGCGAACGGCCTCGAGGAAACGATGTGGGATCAGCTGGTCGCTCCCTGGAAAGCCAACCGTCCGGCGCGCTTCTACCGGCCGGTGGGCTGTCTCGACTGCCGCATGACCGGCTACCTCGGGCGCGTCGGCCTGTACGAGATTTTGATGCTGTCACCGGACGTCAAGCTGGCGATCAGCGAAAACAAGGACATTGCCAAGATCCGCGAGATGGCATTCCGCGAAGGGATGAAACCCTTGCGCATCTCGGGGGCGATGAAGGTCGCCGCCGGCGTCACCACGCTGGCCGAAATCTTCAAGGTCGCGCCGCCGATCGAACACGCCTGAAAGCGGCAGTGCTCCCGCCGCACCGTCTCGCCGGCGGTGCGCTGCCGCGCTCACCCCGGCGAGTCAGCCCTTGACGCACACCACCTGCCGCAGCGTATGCACGACCTCGACCAGCGAGCGCTGGGCGTGCATCACGGCGTCAATGTCCTTGTAGGCCATCGGGATCTCGTCGATCACCTCCAGATCCTTGCGGCACTCGACGTGTGCGGTGGCATGCTGCTGGTCGGCGAGCGTGAACCGGCGCCGGGCTTCGTTGCGGCTCATCACCCGTCCGGCACCGTGGCTGCACGAGCAGAACGATTCGGCGTTGCCCAGGCCGCGGACGATGTAGCTGCGGGCGCCCATCGAGCCGGGGATGATCCCCGGTTCGCCCTGCCGTGCCGAGACCGCGCCCTTGCGGGTGACGAAGACTTCACTGCCGAAGTGGGTCTCCTTCTGGACGTAGTTGTGGTGGCAATTTACCGCCTCGGCGTCGATCGCGAAGGGCTTGCCGATTACCCGGCGCGCGGCGCCGACGACCTGGGCCATCATCGCGCTGCGGTTGCAGCGGGCATAGTCCTGCGCCCAGCCGACGGCTTCGAGGTAATCGTCGAAATGGACGCTGCCTTCCCGCAGATAGGCCAGGTCGCGGTCGGGCAGATTGGCCAGGTGCTGGCGCATGTCGGCCTGCGCCAGCGCGATGAAGCAGCGACCGATGGCGTTGCCGACGCCGCGCGACCCCGAGTGGAGCATGAACCAGACGCGCTCGGCTTCGTCGAGGCAGACCTCGATGAAGTGGTTGCCGGTCCCCAGCGTGCCGAGGTGCTGGCGGTGGTTGGCATCGTGCAGCTGCGGATATTTGGCGACGATGCGCTTGAAGCCGGGCAGCAGCCCCGCCCAGAGCGCGTCGACCGATGGCGGCGGGTCTCGCCAGCTACCCTGGTCAGATCGGAAGAGCACACGTCTGAACTCCAGTCACCTTGT
>ERZ761603.2609-NODE-2609-length-12204-cov-57.420775_pt1 | contig 12204 bp, 10 predicted proteins | sample MGYA00511879_ERZ761603 | MGnify/ENA primary metagenome ERZ761603 (study PRJEB28899, sample SAMN02850040) | bioreactor sludge metagenome | biome: EBPR Sludge; feature: EBPR Bioreactor; material: flocular biomat | place: Australia: Thorneside Wastwater Treatment... | reverse complement strand
AGATCTACACTCTTTCCCTACACGACGCTCTTCCGATCTGGGAGGCGGGGGCGTTCAGAGTGGGTTGTGCAAAAGGCGTTTGAGTGGGGAACTGGGCAGTGTCTGGGGTTTCGGTGATCTGTATGACTACCGGGGTTTGGGCGGCAACCGTTTCTGCGACCGAGGTTTGGATGGCGTTTTCCGCATCCGCGCTTCCTCCGCAGGCAGTAATGAGCAGCGATGCAATGATAAACGTTGCAAATAGGTAATAGATTTTTTGTTTCAGCATTTTTTTCCTTTCACATTTCAGGAAATGATTATACTGTTAAAAAAGAACGCCCGGAAAACCGGGCGTTCGAACTTTTTTCTTTCGGGGCGATTTTATTGATAGGTGACGATCAATTTGATGGTTCCGAAACGCACCATATCCGCAACGCCGTTGGCGCTTGGGTTCGGTGATTTGAATTGCAGGCGCAATTGCAGTCGGGAACTGCCGACCAGACTCTGGACGAGGGTCTTCATATCCGCATTTTCAGATGCGGCACTGAGTTCGGCGGGGCCGCACCAGCGGATATAAGCGCCGGTTGGGTCGCCGCTCGGGAAGTAATCTCCGGCATCAACCGTTCCGTAGCTTTGGGCATACGCCCGCAAACAACCGTCTGCCAGGCTGAAGGGATTACCCAGGGTGTCATACCCGCTGAAATCGACCACGACTTTGGTAATGGTTGCCCCTGCGGGGATGGCGGTCATGTCAAAGCTGACGAATGCCTGTACCGCCTGGTTTGACTCGTTGTCACCTACGTTCGGGTTGGGATTCGTGTTTCCGGCAGAAGTGACAAACCCATCTTCGCTGGTAAGTCCGGTCAGGATCGCCTGGGCAATGGCAGGTGGAAGGGTGTTTGTAGCGGGCGCCTGGACTTTGATATCCACGTAGAAGGACCTGCCCTGATGTCCGTTCACGATGGGGACAAGCACATTGCCGTTGGTGACGATACGCCAGTACCCACGATAGTTTCCGGCGGAGTTGGGGGCGGTCAGATTGACCTCAATGTCCACTTCCTGACCGGGGTTGACGGTGCCAATGGGTTTGGTGGCGGGTCCGTTCATGGAATCGCCGCTATCGAAAACGAGGGAGTAGCCGTTCCAGGCGCAGGCGCTGATGTTTCGCAGCCGCCACTTCTTGGTAAAGGTCTGTCCGGGTGTCATCACTGTTCCGTCCGGGATAGTGACGTCGGTAACGAATTGTGCCAACGGGCAGTTGGGCGTTGCAGAGGAGACGGGCGTGCTGGTGACCACGGCAGAGGGGATCAGCGTGATCGTCGGCTGGAGGGTCGGGGTGGCGGTGGATGGTTGTGCTGGCGTCGCGCTCATCAATGCTTCCACGGTCTGGGCGGCGGAGGTGGCGCGGGCGTCCTCGGGGTTGTTGGAAGGCAGGTTGCAGGCGCTGATAAAAATAGCAAACATGATCAAAATATGAAACAGGCGGTTTCTCTTATTCATCGGTTCTCCTTCTTCTCAAAAATATTTTACCGCAGGATGATTTCAACCGAATCCCCCACTAGTACCCAACCAACATGGAGATATGTGTGTTAAAAGTGGTTAATTTCAGCCGCTTTTGCCCTCCGATATCAAGGTGTTTAGGCATTGGTCTTCCTTAGAAAAAACAGGAGTTGAAAAAACTCCTGTTTTTTAAGACCATTTTTGGGGTTAGGTTGAAGCGGATTATTTCTCGTACGGTTGACCGTCTGCGGCGGGTGGAATGGCACGCCCGACCACGCCGGTCAGGATGATCATCGTTACAATATAGGGAGCCATGAGCAGGAATTCCGAGGGGATGGGCACGCGCAGGATTTGCAGTTTGACTTGCAGCGAATCTGCGAAGCCGAAAATGAGCGACGAGGTGAATGCCCCGATGGGATTCCACTTGCCAAAGATCATGGCGGCAAGACCGATGAAGCCTTTTCCCGCGGTCATGATCTCGTCGAAGCGACCGACCGAGCCGATGGTGAAGTATGCGCCGCCCAACCCGGCGATCATACCGCCGAGGATGACGTTGACGTAACGCACAAGGTACACATTAATGCCCAGAGTATCTGCTGCCTTGGGATGTTCACCCACGGCGCGGGTTCGCAGACCCCATGGGGTGTAAAAGAGCATGATGTGCATGACCACGACCAGCAGGATCATGAGGTAGATGACGATGTTGTTCTCGAACAGCACCGGTCCGAGGATGGGGATTTTTGAAAGCCCGGGGATGGAGATGATCGGGAATGTGCCGGAATTGTTGAGAGCGTCGGTTGCCTTTTGCAGGAAGCGCGAGCTGATAAAGGAAGTGAAGCCCGTCCCGAAGATGTTGATGGCGACACCGCTGACGACCTGGTCCACTTTGAAGCGGATGACCAGATAGGCGTGGAATGCCGCAACCAATGCGCCGACCAAAATTGCCGCGATCAAACCGACATAGAGATTGCCGGATACCGTGGCAGTGACAACCGCCGTCTGTGCCGACATAAGCATGATGCCTTCGATGCCGATGTTGATGACTGCCGAGCGTTCACTGATGACGCCGCACAGCGCAGCGAGGGCAATGGGCGTGGCGCGCACGAGCGAGCTGCCCAGCATGCCGGTCAGGTTAAAGGATTTATCCTGTGCTGCCCATGTCAGAAAGGCGATCACGAAAGTAACCGCCAGAATGCCGATCAACCAGCCGGTGGAGCGGATTCCCTTGGCAAGCTGGTAAGCGCCCGCAAAGGCGGCAATGGCTGCCATCAGGTTGACGGTAAGCTGCGCCGGCACCACCAAATCGGACACTTCGATGGCTTGGGAACCTGCAAGGTTCAAACCGAAAGTCGTACTCACCCCGGCTTGCGTGGTAAGCCCGAACAACAGATAGATCAGCAAGCCCGCCACCAACAGGGTCATGCCGTAGGAAATTCGTTTGCGTTTTTCAGCGGATGTGCTGAGTTCCATGGTAGTAGTTGTCATGTCTGCCTCGCCTATTTGCCCCAACCGCGTGTGAGGACAGTCTCTTCCGTCTTGATCGAGCGGATGCGATAGAACCAGCGGATGATGGCTGGCGCGGCAATGAACACGATCACCAGACCTTGAATGATCGAAATAATATCAATGGGGATGCCCGCCCGCGATTGCATATTGGTCGCGCCGCTGCGGAGGAAGCCAAACAGGAGCGCCGAAAGGACGACGCCGAACGGGTGGCTTTTGCCAAGCAATGCCAACGCAATCGCATCGAACCCGTACCCGGCAGAGAAACCCTGACCCACCCAGTGGTCTACGCCGAGAACTTGAGCCGACCCTGCCATACCGGCGAGTCCGCCTGCCAACGCCATGACCAGCACCAGATTCTTGACGATGCTCATACCCGCATATTTGGCGGCATCGGGGTTTGCGCCCACCGAGCGGATCTCGAACCCGGTGGTTGTTTTGAACAGGAACCAGTAGACGAGATATGCCACCAGCAACGCGAGGAAAAACCCGAGGTTGAAACGCAGCGGGTCGTCGAAGAAGCGCGGAAGTTCCGCGGTCGGCAGCACATTCGGGGTCACCGGGCGGAAACCGGAGGCTTTCATTGGTCCATTCAGCAGCCAGTCACTCAAACGGAAGGCGATCCAGTTCATCATGATGGTGTTGACCACTTCATGTGCCCCGAACTTCGCCTTGAGATAGCCGGGGATCATTCCCCATAGTGCCCCCCCCAGCGCTCCAGCCAAAATTGCCAGCGGCAGATGGATGATCATCGGCAACCCCTTTACGCTGTAGCCGACGAATGCCGAGCACAATGCGCCGATGAAGAACTGACCTTCCGCACCGATGTTGAAGAGACCGGCGCGGAAACCGAGCGCCACGGAAAGACCCGCAAAAATGTACGGCGTGGCGGTCACCAGACTTTCAGTGAACGGATAAATGGCTCGCAAAAGTTCTTTTGTTTCGCCGGTGCTGAAATACACCTGCAACCCTTCGATCAGTCTGATGGGGCTGCCGAATGAACCGGTGAACAGAGCGCCGTAGGCGTCAAATACGTTCGCGCCACTGGCAACGATCACGATGGCGCCGATGATCAAACCGGTCACCACCGCCAGGACAGGCACTAGAAGTTCCTGCGCCAGCGAACTGCGGTTGCCGGTTTTGGTTTGGGAGGGAGTGGCTGTTTCGCTCACAGGTCTGCTCCTATTTTGTGTTCTTGGCGTCAGTCGGATGGACGCCAGCCATGAGCAAGCCGAGCTGCTCTTTGCTGGTCTTGTTGGCGTCGACAATATCCATGATCTGACCTTTGTACATGACGGCGATACGGTCGGAGAGCGCCAGGATCTCATCCAATTCGGAGGAGACCACCAGCACCCCGGAGCCTTCATCACGTTTCTTGATGATCTGTTTGTGGATGTACTCGATGGAGCCGACATCCAACCCGCGGGTCGGTTGGGAGGCGATCAGCAATTCGATGGGACGCGAGAACTCGCGCGCCACGATCACCTTTTGCTGGTTGCCGCCGGAGAGCGTCCCCGCGTTGACGTAGATGTTCGGAGTGCGGACGTCGAACTGCTTGACCAGTTCTTCCGCGTTGTTGAAAATGGGTTTTTCCTGCAATGTGATGCCGCGCGCGAACGGGTTTTTGTAGTACGTACACAACATCATATTGTCATGGATGGGGAAGGTGAGGATCAAGCCGTGCCGTTGGCGATCTTCTGGGATGTGCGCCACGCCTCGTTCGAGGATCTCGCGCGGCGACGTGTGGCGAATGGGCTCGTTCAACAGGCGGATGGTCCCGCCTTCGATGGGCAGAAGACCGGTCAATGCGTAGACCAATTCGGTCTGACCGTTGCCCTGCACACCTGCCACACCCAACACTTCACCTTTGCGCACTTCGAACGAGACCCCACGAACGGTCAGGTTCTGGCGTTCATCGCGGACAGCGAGCCCGTCAACGACCAGCACTGGTTCGCCGGGCTTCGCTTTGCCCTTTTCCACAACCAGGCTGACGTCACGCCCTACCATCATCGAGGCAAGCTTTTGGGAGGTGGCTTCCTTCGGGTCGATGGAACCGACCACTTTGCCGAGCCGCAACACGGTGATGTCGTCCGCGACGGCGAGCACTTCCTTCAACTTATGGGTAATGAAAATGATGGATTTGCCGGACTTGATGAGAGTATCGATGATCTTGAACAACCCCTCCACTTCCTGCGGCGTCAACACAGCCGTCGGTTCGTCAAGGATGAGGATGTCTGCCTGGCGGTAAAGAACCTTGATGATCTCCACACGCTGTTGGATACCTACGGGCAGGTCCTTAATATAGGCGTGGGGATCCACTTCCAGTCCATATTGATCCGAGATCTCGCGGATTCTCTGGGCAACCTTTTCCTTATCCAAAATAATGCCGTTCTTGGTCGGCTCGATCCCAAGCATCACATTCTCGGTTACGGTCATGACCGGCACGAGCATGAAGTGTTGATGTACCATGCCGATACCCTGCGCGATCGCGTCATTGGGTCCGTGGATCTCCACCTGTTTGCCGCGCACGGCAATATGTCCCTCATCGGGTTTGTATAACCCATATAGAATATTCATCAGCGTGGTTTTGCCCGCGCCGTTTTCCCCCAACAAGGCGAGGATCTTGCCCTCGCGCAATGTGACGTCCACATTTTCGTTTGCAATAACACCGGGGAAGCGTTTGGTAATGCCTCGGAGTTCGAGAACATTGGTCATTGCGTGCCCTCCATGGTTCGCGTAATTGTTTTCATTAAACCTAAAGGTCTTTTTTGCACCATTCACGTGAAAGAAAGGTGCAGACAGATTGTCGGCGGGATGAAAACACCTTTAAAGTTCAATGATTGGGTAGAAAAAAGCCGGAGGAGGAACCTCCCCCGGCTTTTATTCTTTCTATCCGGTCAAAAACTACTGACCCAGAACGCCGTTCACGGTGAGCGAGCCGTCGCTCAAAGCGGCAGCAGCGGCTTCGATTTCAGCATTGAGTTCAGCGGAAGCTCCAGCGACCGCAGAAATGCCAACGCCACCATTGGCGAGGGTGCCGAGGTACACGCCACCCGCAAAGTTACCATCCACAACCGACTTGATCGTGTCATACACAGCGATGTTCATGTTCTTCATCACGCTGGTCAGGATGACATCGGTATACTCGGGGGAGGAAACGGTCCAGTCGGTGTCCACGCCGATGATCTTGCAGGAGCCGGTTTCCTGGCAGTACGCAGCGGAGCCGAGACCCACAGGTCCAGCCACAGGCATGATGATGTCGGCGCCTTCCTGAACGAAGGATTCGGCGAAGGAGCGTCCGTCATCGAGGGAGTCGAAGTTACCGGTGAAGGAACCATCGCTGGCAGCGGTGCTCCAGCCGAGGACTTCCACATTCGCATCGTTCTGTTCGTTGTAGTACTTCACGCCCGCTTCGAAACCGATCATGAAGATGGTCACAGGCGGGATGTTGATACCACCGAAGGTGGCAACTTTACCGGTCTGGGTGGAGGCAGCAGCAGCATACCCGGCGAGGAAGCCAGCCTGATCGGTCGCAAAGGTGAGACCGAGGACGTTCGGCAGTTCGGTCGCGGAACCGCAGGTCTGACCTTCGACGAAGTCGGTGCCGAAGCAGTCAGGGTACGAGTAGTCCACGATGGCGAAATAGGTCTCGGGGTTGGCTTTCGCAGCGACTGCGGTGTCCACACCGAGCAGGAAGCCGACGGTCACGATCAGGTCGGTATCTTCATCGATGAACTGCTGGATGTTCTTGTTGTAGTCAGACTGCTGGGTGGATTCCAAATATTTGGCTTCCACACCGAAATCAGCAACAGCCTTCTCGGCGCCGGCATAAGCTGTCGCATTGAAGGACTTGTCATCGATACCGCCGAGGTCTGTCACCTGACCAACCTTGATAGCATCGCTGCTGGCAGCGCCACCGCCACCGCAGGCGGTCAGGACCAGCGACGCAACGATCAACGCGGCAATCACAAAGTAGAGCTTCTTCATGGTTTTTCTTCTCCTCATAGAAGATTTGAATGGGGATGGCTTGCTTTTTAGCATAGCCTTACGACAATGCAAGTATAAATCCTCTCCACCCTTTGTGCAAGCCTGTGCAATGTTAACGTGATTTTAGAATGACATTTGTCGAAATCTGACCGTTTGCCAGCAGATTTAGCACCGTCTCCACTCCCACACCAAAATCTGGCGGAAAATTGGAAGGAAATGGCTTAAATTGGACCTGACCAACCCGTGTTTGCGGAAATTCACCCGCCTGAAGCAACCGCATCACTTCCTGGACCTCGAAATTGGCAGCCCCATACAGAGAGGTTACTACCCCCGAGCCGGATCCCCCCAATGCCGCTGCCTGGTCCCGCTCCACCCCCAGCGCCGCGACTCCCCGCTCCGAAGCCGCTCGCAGCGCCCCCTGACCCGTCCCCCCGCCCGCCGCAAAGATCACGTCCACGCCCTGAGAAATGAGCGACGCAGCCGTTTCGTACCCCCACGCCTCGTCAATGAAAAGTTTCTCGCGATTGCCATGATCCCGATACACAACCGAAACCGTGACCGATGTACTTGTGAACTGCCCCGCCAGTTTTACCCCTTCCCGAAACCCTTCACAGTAGAGATACATCGAGTCAATGCCTGAAGTTTCACAAACCGCCGCAACCTTGCCTGTTCGAGACAGGCGCGCAGCCAGCACACCGGCGGCGAATCCCATCTGGTCTTCGGGGAAGGTGACCGAAATCAAATTCGGGCGGGATTCTTCAAAGGGTTGACTCAAGCCCACGAAAACGGAATCGGGGTACAGGTCTGCGCTTTGAAGCGTTTCATCCGCCAGGGCAATGCCCGAGGTGAAGATCACGTCAAAGCCTTGATCGGCAAAATAAGCGATATCCTTTAAATAATCCCGCGTATCTATGCTCTCGATAAATTCCACCCGGTCAGCCAGACCACTCTCTTCGGCGGCTTGCAAGCCTGCCCAGGCATCCTGATGGATGCCGTGATCGTCGATGCCCTGTGTGTCGGTCACGAACGCCGCGCAGAAGACATCCTCACGAAAACAATCTGACGATGAAAGGCAGGCAGTGAGCGCCCAGCCGATCATCGTCAGAAGAACGTAGTGTTTAATCCGTGCCACGTAACAGATGACTAATTACTGCTGACGGCTTCCCCGCGCTTTACACCCATCATCAAGAGCAGGGCAAGGAACATGAACAACGGTGCGATGATCATGATGATGTTGTAATTGCCGCCGGTCAGTTGCACCGCCCAGCCGTTGACGTTCGGACCGACAATGGCGGAGAAGGTGGAGAACAGGTAATACAAACCGGTGAACGTGCCGATGCGCGCTGCACTGGTCAGATCCACGATCATGGGCAGGGAATTGATGTTGATGAACGCCCAGCCAATGCCGCCGAGGATGAGCAGCACGCCTGCCAGAGTCAACATGCGCGCGCCGCCTTCCACCAATGGAATGCCCACCAGCGGCAGTGGAGCGATGCCAGTTAACAGCGCATCTGCCGGGGTGATGTAAAGCAGGATGAGCATGATAATGAGAATGACCAAGCCCGTGGAGATGGTCGTGCGGCGGCCGAGCTTGCCGGCGATGAAACCGGAGGGAATGGCGAACAACACAAAGAACAGCGGTAGCACAGAGAGCAGGGTCGCGCCGTCGCCTTCGTTCAAGCCGAGGTGGTTCTTGGCATACAGCGTGAAGAAAGTTTCCACAGCAGAGAAGCCGATGAACCAGAAAAAGATGGCAAAGAGGATTCGCAATCCGCTTTTGTCGGGGTCGCTGAAGACTTCCTTGAGGCTTTGCCACATGCCGGGTTGTTCTTCGGTTGTTTCATATTCTTTTGGTTCTTCAATGAACAAATAGACGATGAGCACTGCCACCAAAACCAAACCAGACCCAAGCCAGAAGGGGAAGTTCGGGCTCATTTTGTACAACATGCCGCCGGTCTGCAAAGCGACGATGGTTCCCACGCCGCCCATGAAGTTGATGATTCCATTCGCCTGCGAGCGGAATGGGGACGGGGTGATATCGGGCATGAGCGCCACGACGGGTGTGCGCCACAGCGCCGCGCTGAGTAGTAATGTACTGGTGCAGGCAACAAAGAGCGGCAGGGCGGCTGCAATCGGGACCAAGCCAAATGCCACAGCGGAGATCGGCGCGCCGATGAGAATGAAGGGGATGCGTCGCCCCAGCGGGGTGCGCAATTTGTCAGACCACGCGCCAACGGGTGGTTGAATCAGCAACGCCGCAATATTATCAAGTGTCATGAAGAAGCCGATCAGGGCGGGGGAGAGGTCGAACTTGTCAGCAAGGAAAATGGGGACGAATGCGTTATACACGCCCCAGATCACGCTGACGCCGAAAAATCCGAAACCGAGCAGGAAGGTCTTGCCGTAGTTGAGCCGTGCAGACATGGATGCATCTCCTTCAATTTACGATGGTTCGTTGAATGTCGCAGGTCACAGGTCAAAGGTCATTTGACGTTTGACTTTAGCCCTTCGACGAATTTCCTGTCTTCTTTGCTTAGTTCAGCACGTTCCAGCATATCCGGGCGCTTTCGATACGTCCGTTCCAATGCCTGTTGCCTGCGCCATTTTTCGATCTTGCTGTGGTCGCCGGAAAGCAGCACTTCGGGAACTTTCGCACCGCGAAACTCGGGTGGACGGGTGTAATGCGGGTATTCGAGCAAGCCCATCGCGTGTGAGTCATCTTCTGCGCCGGTGGGGTCGCCCAACACATCTGGCAGGAGACGCGAGACCGCATCAATAAGGATGAGCGCGGGCAGCTCGCCGCCAGTTAGCACGTAGTCGCCGATGGAGATTTCATCGGTGACTAGATTCTGGCGGATGCGTTCGTCGATGCCTTCATACCGTCCGCAGAGCAGGGCTATTTTTTGATATTGTGATAATTCTTTGGCAATGCTTTGGTTGAAAACACGCCCTTGCGGCGTTAGTAAAATCACGGGAACGTTCGAATCCGTTTCCGGCGTGGAAGGAGGCGGAGCAAGCCCCAGTACAGATTCAACCGCTTCGAAAACCGGCTCCGGCTTCATCACCATCCCGCCGCCGCCGCCATAGGGCGCGTCGTCGGTGGTATGATGTTTATCGTGGGTGTAATCGCGGATATTGTGAACGTTGACCTGGATCAGTCCGCGTTCGCGTGCGCGTTTGAGTATGCTGGTATCTAAATAAGAGGGGAAGACTTCGGGCAGGAGGGTAAATACCTCGAATTGCATGGCGCGATTGTAGCATATAAGAGGCAAATTAGAAGTTAGACCCCCTGCTTGACTGTGCTTTCGGGCGGATGGTAATATGAAAAGTGCGCTATCCTGCAATGCGCAAGGTGAAAAATGTATTTAAGAGGAAGTAAGTGGAGTATGAACAAGAGGCGGACCAAGCCCAATTGGTTCCGCATTATTTTGCTTAGCCTGCTGGTGCTGGCTGCGGCATATGTGAACCGTTTTGTGGTGGCAGATATTCAGCCATTGGGGGTTGCGACTTCCACGCCGACCATATCGCCGGAAATTTTGGTTGCCGATGCGGAAGCCCTGGTGAAAGAAGGGAAATTGATTCCCGCCATCGATACATATCGGCAGGCAATCGCCTCCGAGCCGGGCGATCCCTCCACGCATATCATGCTGGCACGCACGCTCGTATTTGCCGGGAAATATGAAGAAGCACAGATCTCCGCAGAGGATGCGTTGCTGCTCAACCCAAGCAATTCCATGGCGCATGCCGTCCGCGCATGGGCGCTCAGTTTTCAAGGTGAATACCTGGAAGCGGAGTCCAGCATCAAACGCGCATTGGAACTTGACCCGAATAACGCGCTGGCGCATGCCTATTACGTCGAGATCCTGATCGATTCATATTACAGCGGACTGAGCTCTTTTGAAAACATCGAGAAAGCGGTCGAAGAATCACGTGTGGCTCAAGCGCTCGCCCCAGACCTGCTGGAGACACACCGTGCGCGTGGATATGTCCTTGAAGCCACAGGCAACTACGAAGAAGCCATCCGCGAATATGAAGCAGCCATTGCGATCAACAAAAATATTGCCGACCTGCATCTCGCCATTGGACGCAACTACCGCATTCTTGGAATTTACGACGAGGCAGTGGCGGCGTTTACGAGCGCCAATGCCCTCAACCCCGAAGACCCCACTCCCGACCTGCTCATGTCCCGCACATACGCAACCATCGGTGAATATGGAAAAGCCATGCAGTATGCCGAATCCGCAGTGGCGGATAATCCCGCCGACACCAACTTGCGCGGCAACCTCGGTGTGATGTATTACCGCAATGCCTACTGGCCCGAAGCCGTGCAGGAACTTTCCTACGTCGTCAAGGGCGGGCTCTCTGAAGATGGGCACGAAATGGAGGTCATCAACCTCGCGCCCAACCTGCCGCGTGTGGCGGAGTATTACTTCACCTACGGGTTGGCGCTTTCCCGGTTGAACCAGTGCGGCGAAGCCCTGCAGATCGCGCAGCTGATCATCTCACGCATCCCATCCGACGAATTGTCGGTGGAGAATGCCAATGCGATCATCTCACGCTGTCAGCAAAACCTGGAACAGGGAAACACGGCGCCTCTTTCCTCGCCGACACCTGATTCTGCCGCCACAGCCGAAGCCACCCCGACCCCATGAACATCTACCAACGACGATCCCTTTTCAGGCGGCGTGACGATACCGGCGTGTATCGCATGTTTCTCCTGGTGGTTTTGATTCTGGGCGGCATCTGGCTCATCCGTTCAGTGCAGCAGGGGGATGTCAAACCGCTGTTCCTGCCGACTGCTACACCGACGCGTTTTGCCACTTCCTACACCTTGGAGGGAGATGCGCACTTCACTGCCGGAAAGTTGGATGCCGCCATCGAAGCCTACCGCGAAGCCGCCACCGTCGACCCGACCAATGCCGACGTTCTGGCGCAACTCTCTCGTGTGCAGACGTATTCCACGGCTTTGCTCGTCAAACAGGTGGATATTCTCAACCGGCTGGATGAATCCATCGCCTCGGCAGAACAAGCCGTAACGGTCAACCCGGATAGCAGCTATGCCCATGCGGTGCTGTCCTTTGCCTTGAACTGGAAGGCTTCCTACATATCCGATGCCCGCGAGCGGCAAACCCTTTTGAGGCGTTCTGAAGATGAGGCGGTGCGCGCCATTCAGCTGGATACAACGAATGTTCTCGCGCAGGCGTTCTACGCCGAGGTCCTCGTGGATCAGCAAAA
>ERZ761603.2604-NODE-2604-length-12216-cov-37.501192_pt1 | contig 12216 bp, 7 predicted proteins | sample MGYA00511879_ERZ761603 | MGnify/ENA primary metagenome ERZ761603 (study PRJEB28899, sample SAMN02850040) | bioreactor sludge metagenome | biome: EBPR Sludge; feature: EBPR Bioreactor; material: flocular biomat | place: Australia: Thorneside Wastwater Treatment... | reverse complement strand
GCCGGCTTCAGCGCGGGGTGCGGCTGCAGCCTGGCGACCGCGGCCACGATGTCGAAGGTCGCCTACCCGAGCATGATACCCCCCCACGTGCCCCCCGCCGTCGAACATCTCCTGAACGCCCCCCAGGCTCGCCGCGAGCACGCCTGCCGACAGGCCGCCCAAGCCCTCGCCGACGCCCGCATCGTCGTTGTGCCCACCGAAACGCTCTACGGCCTGGCCGCCTCCGCACACCACGCCCGCCTCCTCGACCCCATCACCGGGCCCGGCCCGCGGACCTGGCACGCGCCCTCCGCCGACCGCCTCCTCGACCTCCTCGGGCCCCTTCACCCGCTGCACCGCCGCCTGATCAGCGTCTTCTGCCCTGGCCCCGTCCGGTTCGACGTGCACCTGCCACCCGACCGGCTCGCCGAAATCCGTGCTCGGCTCGGCGTCCAAGCCGGCGTCATCGACACCGGTCAGGCTCTGCTCGTCCGCGTGCCCGACGATCCCATCGCCTCCGCCCTCGCCACCTTGTCCGACGCACCCATCGTCATCGACCGCATCCCCGACCGCTGGCCGGGAGGGGTCGCCTCAGGTTTGTGGCGCCCCGACGCCATGCCCGACACCGTCGCCATGATTCTCGACGCCGGTCCGCCCCGCTACGGTCGGCCATCCGCGCGGATCGAGCTGCTCCCAGACCCGCCCTGGTACCGGGCCCATCCCGGCGGCGTGGTCGAGCCCCGCACCGTCGACCGCCGGGCCCGCCGACGCCTGCTGTTCGTCTGCACCGGGAACACCTGCCGAAGCCCCATGGCCGAGGCCATCGCCCGCGCTCTGCTCGCCGAGCGGGGCGGGCTTGTCGGCGGTATCCCCACCGACGTCGCGTCCGCCGGGACCTCCGCGATGGAGGGCGATATGTCCAGCCCGGAGAACGACGCCGCACTCGCCTCGGTTGGGGTGCCCCCGTCTTCGCACCGGGCCCGACACCTCACCCGCACCATGCTGGCCGACGCCGACCTTGTCTATACGATGACCCGCCAGCACGCCCGTGCCGCCCAGTCCCTGGGCTCGGACGCCCGCATCGAGACGCTCGATCCGGACGGGCACGACGTGCCGGACCCCATCGGGCAGGGGTTGCCCGTGTACGAAGCCACCGCACGCCGCCTGAGAGATCTCATCCAGGCCCGCCTGCGGCAACTGGACCAGAGCGGAGAAGCCCCTTGAACATCGCCCTGAGCGCCGATCACCGCGGTTCCGCATCCATCCGCGCCCTGAGCGAAAAGCTCGCCCGCGAAGGCCACACCACCACCGTGCTCGGCGACTGCTCCGGGCAGGCCTGCGACTACCCCGAGCCCGCCTACGCCGTTGCCAAAGCCGTCGCCGAAGGACGATTCGAGATCGGCATCCTGATCTGTGGCACGGGGATCGGCATGTCGATCGCCGCCAACAAGATCAAGGGCGTTCGCGCCGCTGTCGCTCACGACGAAATCGCCGCCGAACTCTCCCGCTCGCACAACAACGCCAACGTGCTGTGCATGTCCGCCGACCTGCTGGGCCAGCGCCTCATCGAGAAGATCGCCGAGAGCTTCCTCAAAACCGAGTTCGAGGGCGGACGCCACAGCCGACGCCTCCGCAAAATCGCCGCCATCGAGAACGGCCAGGACCCGGCGAGCGTGCACGACTGACCCACATCTGAACCGTCAATGGGCTTTTCCCCGGGGCCTCGCAAGGCGAGTTCCGAGGTGGTGCTTTGCGCTCGGAGTTCCGATCGGGAGCCGCGCGGGAATGAAGGAGGAAAAAAACAACCGGCCGACCCGTGAGGGTCGGCCGGTGTTGAGATCACAGAGAGACGGCTTCAGCCGTCCAGGTCTTTAGAAGAGGACCTGGAACTGGAGCTGGAGGCCGAACTCGCCCGAGTCGATGTCGCCGAGGATGGCGCCATCGGTGTAGGGCAGGGAGGGGGTCGAGCCGGGGACGTCGCTGCCGCCCGCACCCGAGGTCGGGATGACGGAGCGGAGGGCGTACGTGTCGTTCAGGCCGACGACGACGTCAGCGGTGAACTTCATGGTGTGCTTCTTGGGGATGAGGTAGTAGTTCACACCGGCCGTGAGGAAGTGGAAGTTGCTGGGGTCGAGGTTGGCAGCGCCGTCGGCGTTGTCATCCGCGAAGATCGCGTCCCAACGGACGAAACCTTCCCAGTTGTCGTTGAAGAAGAAGCCGCCCTGCAGGACCACGCCGAAGGCGTTGGTGGAATCCTCGGCCGAAGCGTCGGGGTCCATGTGGCTGCCGATGAGGGCGCCGAAGACGTTCCAGCCGTCACCCTCGATCTGAGCGTCGATGGTGTAGAGGAGGAACGAGCCCACGCCCGTGTTCAGCGTGCCGTCGGTGCCGTCACCGGTGTTCTGGCCGCCCTGGTACATGATCGCCGCGCCAACGACGCCGGCGTTGCCGTCGCCGCTGAAGCTCGTGAAGTCATCGAAGCGGGACCAGTCGCCGGCCCACTTGAAGTCCACGCGGCCGTTGATCGCCCAGTCAGACTCGCTGGAGCTGTTGAAGTCCGTGTTCGCCGAACGCCAGCCGTCGGAGAAGCCGACCATGGCGCGGAACGAATCAGACGCGTAGGCGAACTGCACGCCCTGGCTGCGCTCCTGGGCGAACACTTCGTTCGTCACCGAACGCTGGGCCGAGAGCTGGTACTGGTCGCTCACCGAGTCCTCGCGGAGCAGGGGGAGCTTGAACTGACCGGCCTTCATCGACCAGTTGTCGTTGAACTTGTACCCGAGGAACGCGTCGTCGAGACGGAACTCGCCGCCGTTGGTCGCGAAGTCGCCCTGGATGGCGTAGGACAGGTTGTTGTCCAGGTTGCCCTTCGCCCACAGCTTCGTCGAGCCGAGCGCGAAGCCGTGCGTGAAGTCGTCGTCCTTCGTGATCGTGTCAGCGCCCTTCGTCCCGTCGGAACGGAAGTTCGCCGTGTAGCGGAACTGCACCAAGCCGCCCAGGTTCATGCCACCCGAGCCGCCCGACTGCAGGTTCGACCGGCTCTGCAGGCTGCCCATGCGCTCCGCATCGGCCGCACGGTCATACTGGCTGCTCTGGGCCAGGGCCGTCGTGCCCAGGCTGAGAGCAGCGCCCGCGAGCAACGCCACCATCTTGGTCTGCATCATCTGAGACTCCTTTTTGACCCGGGCCCGCCCTTGCGAACCCTTTCCTGTGAACCGATCCATGGTCCGACCACGAGGCCGGTCCCACTCATGGGCTTCATTCGCGCGACCGTCGGACTCCGCCGATGGATCGCTCCCGGTTACCGGTACCCGTCCGGGACGATGACGATAGCCGTCCCGATTAGCGAGTGCAAACTCCCACAACCTGTTTTTCGGCTCACCCACCTCGCACAACACACATTTCCAAGAACTTGCGGCCATTCTCAGGGGGTTTCCCTAGGTCTTCCGCGCAACTTTAACCCTCCCTGAACCCCGCCCAGAGGCTCCCCAACGCCCCTTCCGCTACCATTCCCCCACACAGCACCGCATCGTCCACCATCGTCATACCTAATTATCAGACAAGAAGTTACGACTAACCAACATGACCGACACCAAGCACATCCTGGTCGTGGACGACGAAAAGGACCTCGTCGAGCTCCTTGTCTACAACCTCCACAAGCAGGGGTACCGCACCTCCATCGCCCGCACCGGCCGATCCGCCGTTGATCAGGCCGTCTCCACCCCGCCCGACCTCATCGTGCTCGACATCATGCTCCCCGAGCTCTCCGGCACCGAAGTCGCCAGCCGACTGCGCACCAACCCCGTCACCGCCGAGATCCCCATCCTCATGCTCACCGCCAAGAGCGAGGAAGTCGACCAGATTGTCGGCCTCACCGTCGGCGCCGACGACTACGTCACCAAGCCCTTCTCCGTGAAAGTCCTCCTCGCACGCATCGACGCGCTGCTCCGCCGATCGGCCAAACCCGCCACCACCGCCCGCACCATCGCCCTTGGCGCCATCGAGATCAACCCCGAAACGCACGAGGTCACCGTTTCCGGCGAACTCGTCAAGTTCACGCTCACCGAGTTCCGCCTCCTCGCCGCCCTCATTCAGGCCGGCGGCCGCGTCCTCAGCCGAACCACCCTCATGGCCCGCGCCATGGGCCCGGGCGTCACCGTCACCGAGCGCACCATCGACGTCCACATGACCAGCATCCGCAAGAAGCTCGGCGACCTGGCCGGGGTCATCAAAACCGTTCGTGGCGTCGGCTACCGCGCCACGCTCGACGACGACGCACCCGGCGAAGAATCCTCCCGGTAATCGCCCCGCCTCCGCGTACCATCGCGCCGTGCACGAATCGTCCTTCAACCCGAGGCTGATCACGCCCGTCGTTCTCGCCGCCGGCGCGGGGCTTCTCGCGTCGCTGCTCTCCTCGCCCCCGTGGGGCGTCGCCGCCGCCGCACTCACCGCGGGCCTCGTCTGCGTCTGGGCTCTGTCCGGCGCGGAGCATCACCAGCGCGTGCTGATCGCCCTTCGCGATCGCAGCCGCGCGATCGCCCGCCGCGACGCCCCCAGCGACGAACACCCGGAAGAAGCGATCCACGCCGACCTTGCCGCCATCGAGTCGCAGCAGGAGTCCGAACGCTCACGCCGGACGCTCTGGCTCGCGCTGCCCGAGGCCGTCGCCCAGCCGATCCTCGCCATCGACTCGGACGGGCACATCGCCGCGTTTAACACCGAGGCCGCCGGGCTCTTCGCCGGGCGCGATCTGCTCGGGCAGCACATCGAATCGCTCTTCACGCACATGGACGCCATCGACGCCTGGCGGGCCGCCTCGTCGGGTCAGGACGCCACCGCCCGCCTCCGCCTGATCATCGCCGGCAAGCCCCGCCTGTTCGATCTCTTCGCGCGTCCGTGGGGTCGCTCCGAGGCCGCCGCTGAGGCCCCGGGACGTGCCGTGCTCACCCTCCGCGACGTCGGGCAGGCCGCCCACGCCTCCCGCCTCACGACCGACTTTGTTGCCAACGCCAGCCACGAGCTGCGCACGCCGCTCGCCGCGATCAAGGGCGCGGTCGAGACGCTCGAAGGCGGCGCCCAGGACGATCCGCCGATCCGCCATCGCTTCATCCGCATGATCGGCGAGAACGTCGATCGCCTCGAAGACCTCACCCGCGACCTGCTGGACCTCAGCCGCCTCGAAGGGCAGAACGCCGCCGTCCAGGAGTCCGACTTTGACCTTGCCGACTGCCTCCGCGCCTCGGCCGCGGGCTTCGACGCCCCCTGCGCCGAGCGAGGGCTCACCATCGAGATCGCCTGCGACCCGCGCGTCGCCCGAGTCCGCACCGACAAACGCCTGCTCGAGCTGATCGTCCGCAATCTTGTCGAAAACGCCACCAAGTTCGCCCGCGATCACACGCCCATCCGCATCTCCGCCCTGCCCGCCGAGGAAGGGCTCGTCATCGCCGTCGCAGATCAGGGCATCGGCATCCCCCTCGACCAGCAGTCGCGAATTTTCGAACGCTTCTATCAGGTCGACGAAGCACGCTCGGGGCTCACCAAGGCCAAGGGCTCCGGGCTCGGGCTCGCCATCGTTCAGCAGGCCGTTGACGCCCTCGGCGGGCGCATCCGCGTCGACTCTGTCTGGAAGCAGGGCACCACGATGTCGGTCGTTCTGCCACCCCGAGCCGTGATCCAGGGCTAACCCCCGAGCGGTGCCACGTCCACCCCGGCCAGCTCCCCAAGCCGCCGCAGCACACCTTCGACCACCCGGCGCTCCGTTTCCGGCACGCGGAATGGCTCCCCGCGAACCCGCACCGTGAGCCGCACCGACCCTCTCTCCACACCCTCGCCCCGCTCAACCCGGATCTCAAACCGCCGGTCCAGCAGATCGACCGCGTCGACTTCGACCACCCCGGGCGTCGGGCTTCGCGAGTCCTCCGACGTCAGGTACGCGTCCCCAAGGCCGATCGCCAACGCCGCTCCCACATCGTCCCAATCCCCGATCCCAACGCCCGTCGTCCATTCGTTCGGATCTTGATCGGTATTGGTCTTGGGGAATGAGGCCCCACACCCGCCGATACAGAGCATCGCAAGGAGGCACAGGGTGATTGCGGGCCGAAGACGCATCCCGGCAGGATATCGCCCGCCGTACCCCGCCGGGTCTCTTCTATAGACTTCCCTCCGTCGCGGCGGGCAGTCCTGATGGTGGTGGGGCCCACCGTCGACGAAAGGAGTGGCACGGGTTTGGAGATCACGGTTCGAATTCCATCCGGTGCGGAGCGGGTGGGGGTGTTGGGCGCGGGCGAGCGCAACCTCAAGATGATCCGGGAGGCCCTGGGCGTGGACGTTCTGTCCCGCGAGGGCACCGTCGTCGTTCGCGGCGAGCGCGAGGGCGTCTCTGCCGCCCAGCGCGTGCTGCAGCGTCTGGGCGCCGCCGCCCGCCAACATCGACCGCTCTCCCGCCGCGAAGTGCTCGGGTGCATTACCGACGAGTCCTCGGCCTTGGAGACCAAGGCGGCAGTGGGGGAGCACCCCGACCAGCACGATGACCACGACGCTTCCGACGCGATCCACCACGAACCCTCCGACGAGCATGCGCCCGGCGCGTGGGACGGCCGGCTCGATGTCTACGTCCGCGGTCGGCCCATCCGCGCTAAGACCACCAACCAGGACCTCTACATCCGCGCCATCCGCGACCACGATCTGGTCTTCTCGATCGGGCCCGCCGGCACCGGCAAGACCTATCTCGCCGTCGCCGCCGCTGTCCACCTCCTGAAGACCGATCGCGCCGCCCGCCTCATCCTCGTCCGCCCGGCCGTCGAGGCCGGCGAGAAGCTCGGCTTCCTCCCGGGCGACCTCGAAGCCAAGGTCAACCCCTACCTGCGTCCGCTCTTCGACGCCCTCCACGACATGATGGAATACAGCACGATCCGCCGCTTCATGGACAGCGACGTGGTCGAGGTGGTTCCCCTCGCCTTCATGCGCGGCCGCACGCTCAACAACGCGGTCATCATCCTCGACGAGGCCCAGAACACCACCCGCGCCCAGATGAAGATGTTCCTCACCCGCATGGGCCACGGGAGCAAGATGATCGTCACCGGCGACACCACGCAGATCGACCTGCCCGACCCCAACGACAGCGGGCTCATCGACGCCGTCCGAAGGCTCGCCAAGACCCCCGGCGTCGGGTTCGTCGCCCTCGACCGCTCCGACGTCGTGAGGCACCCCCTCGTGCAACGCGTGATCGACGCCTACGGCGAGGAGGGACGCTGACCCATGGCCCGTGAAGGCGGCAAAGTCTCGCGCACCGGCGCGGTCACCCGCAGCGTCCGCGAACGCACTGGGCAGGCGCGCGCCGCCGCCGCCATGCTCGCCCGCGCTCTCGAATCCCCCTCCGGCGCTTGGGGAGTGCTGATCACCCTGCTCGCCGCGGTCGTCGCCTCGTGCATCGTTCTGTGGGCGCGCGAGCAGCCGCTGGTCGCCGTGGGTCGCGTGGTCGATGAGACGCGCCAGTTGCGGGTCGATCTCGAAAGCCGCGACCGCGCCGCCGAGACCGAAGCCCAGGAATCCGCCCGCGCCCGAACGCCGCGCGTCTACGTCGCCGCCGGAGAAGTCCTCGCCGAGATCCAGAAATCGCTCGAAGGCCTCCCCCAGGCCGTCGCCTCCGCCGCCGGGCTCGACAGGGTCGACGAAACCGTCCGCGAGAAATTCGGCCTCACGCCCGAGCTGCTCACCGCGATGCAGTCGCTCGCCTCCCAGGACCCGCGCTCCTGGAAACAGGCCGTCGGGCGGCTCATGTCCTTCGTCGAACGCCGACCGATCCTCGACGAAGCCACCTACCAGCGTGCCAGCACGGAAGGGCTCCACACGACCATCCGCCTCGTCCGCCCGGACGGGTCGAGCGTGCTCGTCCCACGCACCGAGGCGCTCAACCTCGCCCAGGCCGACGTGCTCGAACAGGCGATGCGGGCCCTCGTCCGCGACGCCGGGCTCTTCGGGCCCCCGGCGACCGTGGCGTACAACCGCCTCATCCGCGAGTCCCGCGCCACCTATCGCTACGACGACGTGCAGACCATCGCCGACCAGGCCGGTGCCGCCGCCGCCGTCCAGCCCGTGCTCATCCGCACCCCGAAGGGACAGGTGCTCTTCTCCCGTGGCGACGTGGTCAGCGAGACCCAGCTCCAGTTGTTCCGCGCTGAGCTCGCGCAGTTCCCCGCCAAGGCCGGCCCGCAGGAAGTCTGGCTCCCCCGCCTCGCCCTCGTCGCCGTGGCCGCCGCCGTCGCCTTCGCCGCCTCGGGCTACACCGCGATCTTCGTCCCCCGCATCCGCAAGAGCCCGGGCCGAATGACCTCCGCCGCCGCGCTGCTGGTGATCGCTCTCTTCGCCGCCTGCGGGGGCACGGTCCTCTACCCCGCCCTCGACGCCGTCACCTCCGCCTGCCCCGTCCTCCTGGTCGCCATGCTGCTGACCATCACCTACGACCCGCGCGTCGCGCTGGCCTACGGCGTGCTGCTCGCCACTCTCGTCTGCGTCGCACTCGACGCCACCATCGGGCACTTCGCCGTCCTCGTCACCGGCATCGCCACCGCCGCCTGGCAGCTCCGCGACATCAGCGACCGCCGCACCATGGTTCGCGCCGCACTCGTCACGGGCTCGGGCCTCGCCCTGGCCACACTCGTCGCCGGGCTCCTCGAACGCCCACTCCCCGTCGCCATGCAGGAGATCGCCCTCGACGCCGGGCTCGCCCTCGCCGGAGCGGTCCTCTGCGGCGGGGTCACCCTCTTCATCCTCCCCACCGTCGAGCGACTCTTCGACGTCGCCACCGGACTCACCCTCATCGAGCTCCGCGACCCCAAGCAACCCCTCCTCCGCGAGCTCCAGCAGCGCGCCCCGGGAACCTACAACCACTCCCTCAACGTCGCCAGCATCGCCGAGGCCGCCTCCGACGCCATCGGCGCCAACGCCCTGCTCACCTACGTCGGCGGGCTCTACCACGACATCGGCAAAATGAACAAGCCCGAGTACTTCGTCGAGAACCGCTCGGGCGGCGCCAACAAGCACGACCGCCTCTCTCCTGCGCTCTCGCTCCTGGTCATCGTCGGGCACGTCAAGGACGGCATGGAACTCGCCATGGAGTTCGGACTCCCCCGCGCCGTCCGGCACTTCATCGAGGCCCACCACGGCACCACGCTCGTCGAGTACTTCTACCACCGCGCCAAGGAGCGCGCCCTCGCCGCCGCACAGGCCGAGGACGCCGAGATCGACGAGGCCGCCGCCGACCTCTCCGCCGGCGACATGCCCGACGAGGTCGAATACCGCTACGGCGGGCCCAAGCCCCAGACCAAGGAAGTCGCGATTCTCATGATCGCCGACGCCGTCGAAAGCGCCACACGAAGCCTCCCCGAGCCCACACCCGCCCGCATCGACGCCCTCGTGCGCGATCTGGCCAACAAGCGGCTCATGGACGGACAGTTCGACGATTGCGAGCTCACCCTCCGCGAGCTCAACGTCATCTGCGAGTCCATCGCTCGGACCGTCACCAGCATCTACCACGGCCGCATCGCCTACCCGACCGAACGCGCCCGCGCCTGAACGCTCAACCCTTCGCCTCGCAGTCCATGCGCCACGTCGTGCGGATCGCCCCAAGCACCCGCTCCATCACGGGCTTGTCCACGCCGCGTCGCTCCAGCACGTGCCGCGCCAGCGCGATCCCCGTCTCCCCCTCCTCGAACACCACGTGCGACGCCCCCGCCTGACGCAACGCGTCGCCCTCCGCCAGGTAGCGAGTCCGCACGATCACCTGCACCGCCGGGTTCAGCTCCTTCGCGTGCAACACCAGCGACGCCAACCCCTCGACCACCGGGATCGTCACGACGAGGTGCGTCGCCCGGTTGATCCCCGCCTCCAGCAGGAGCCCGTGGTGCGTCGCGTCTCCGTACAACGCCGCACGCCCCGACTGCGACAGGCTCGTCACCGTCCCGATGTTCATGTCCACGATCACCGTGTCCATCTTCGCGTCGCGGAGCATCGCGTCCACCACGCGCCCCACCGGCCCGTATCCCGCGATGATCGCCAGCGGCTTGGGCTCCGCCTCCGCCGCCGACGCGCTCACAAGCGACGATCCCGCCGCGTTGAGCGCCGCCGTTCGCCTCGCGTGCCTCCCGTTCAGCAGATTCCAGATCCAGGGGCTGCGCCTGAGCCCCGCCTCGATCCGATCCAGCGACGCGAAGAGGAACGGGTTCAGCGTGATCGAAACCATCGCGCACGCCACCAGCACCTGCATCCCCGCCTCGGGCATCAGGTCGTGCGACAATGCCGTCTGACCCACGATGAACGAGAATTCACCGATCTGCGCCAGCCCGATCGCCACCGTCAACGCCGTCCGCACCGGATACCCGCACAGCGCCACGATCACCACCGCCGCCAGTGGTTTGACCACCAGCACCACGCCCAGAGCCGCCGCCACAAGCCAGGGCTCACGCACCACGAACATCGGATCAAACAGCATTCCCACGGACACAAAGAACAGCACCGCGAACGCGTGCCGCATCGGCAGCGCGTCCGCCGCCGCCTGGTGGCTCGCCCGCGACTGCGCGACCGCCATTCCCGCCAGGAACGCCCCCAGCGCCACCGACGCCCCGAACGCGGCCGCCGCTCCCACCGCGATCGCCACCGAAAGCACCAGCACCGTCAGCGTGAACAACTCGCTCGACCGCAGCCGCGCCACCCAGTTCAAAATCCACGGGATCACCCGCGATCCGATCACGAACACCACCACCACCATCGCCACAAGCTTCAGCATCGCGACCCCGATGCTCCACGCCATGCCTCCGCCGCCCCCAACCGCCGATCCTGCCCCGTCGCCCGCGCTCTGCACCGCGAACAACGGCAGCAGCACCAGCAGCACCACCGTCAGGATGTCCTCCACGATCAGCCAGCCCACCGCCACGTGCCCATGGCTCGTCGACAGCATCGACCGGTCCATCAGCATCCGCAGCAGCACCACCGTGCTCGCCACCGCCATCGCCATCCCCAGGACCACGCCGCTCTTGACCTCCCACCCCATCGCCGCGAACACCAGCACCGCCGCGACCGTCGCCATCAGGCTCTGCCCCAGCGCCCCCGGCACCGCCACCGATCGCACCGCCATCAGGTCCTTCAGATGAAAGTGCAGCCCCACCCCGAACATCAGCAGGATCACCCCGATCTCCGCCAACTGCTGCGCGAGCGCCACATCGCCCACAAACCCCGGCGTATACGGCCCGATCGCCACACCCGCCAGCAGATACCCCACGATCGGCGGCAGCCCCACCCGCTGCGCGATCAATCCAAGCAACCACGCACCCGCGAACCCCGCCGCCAGTGTCGTCAGCAGCGGAAAGTTCTCAACACCCGCCGCCAAGGTCATCATCATGGACTCGTGCATGGGCCATGGTAACCCGCCGCGCCCCCTCCGACGGTCCGATCAATCCGAATAGTGCTCCGCCAGCACACGCCCCCAATCCTCCGACGACGACACCCCGATGAACGCCAGCCTCGCACGTTCCGGCTCCGGATGGTGCGCCGCAAACCGAATCCCGAACTTCCGCATCATCTTCCCCGTCGCCTCGTCCCCGTGCCGCATCCCCGCGTTCACCGCCAACAGCAGCCGATAGTGCTCTTCCAGCACGCCCCGCTGCTCGGCCAGCGTCGGCGCCCGCCCCTCGCGCCCCGCCAGCAGATCCCGCGCCTGCCGGAAAATCCACGGGTTCCCGATACACCCCCGCGCCACCGCCGCACCAACCACCCCCGTGTACTCCATCATCCGGAAAATCTCACCCGCGCTCCAGATATCCCCCGACCCGAAAATCGGCAGCCCCTCCCCGCCCGCGTCGTGCCGCCGCACCAGGTCCCGCAGCAGATCCCATCGGCTCGGGCCCACATACTTCTGCTCCACCGTCCGCGCGTGGATCGTCGCCCACGCGTACCCCATCCCTCGGCACGCCTCCAGGATCCGATGGATGTTCGCCACCATCTCCGCCGTGTCGTCAAAGCTCCGACGCAGCTTCACCGTGCACGGAATACCCGCCGGCACCGCCTCACGAACCTTCTCCAGAATCTCGATCGCGCCCTTCGGCTCCGCCAGCCAGTGCCCCCCGCGAGCCTTGCTCTTGATCTTCTTCACCGGGCACGCCAGATTCACGTCGATCGTCGCAAACCCCGCCCCACCTCCATCCACCCCCGCGGCCCGCGTTCCACGATCGTCTCGGCCCCATC